>JAEEGK010000314.1_pt1 | contig 121828 bp, 91 predicted proteins | sample 8958771 | NCBI WGS metagenome assembly JAEEGK01 (sample SAMN16246547, study PRJNA631951) | gut metagenome | biome: gut microbiome; feature: rumen; material: SC-attached | host: Bos | place: Iran: Karaj | collected 2018-10 | reverse complement strand
GTTTCATTTGGTACCTCCTCTCTTTAAACGTTTCGAGATATTACGCTCCACGATGAAATGGTCGATCATCGGGGCACACATATTACCAAAGAAGATAGCCAGCATCATACCCTCGGGATAGCCGGCATTCATCACACGGATGATAATGGCCATCGCTCCGATGAGGAAACCGTAGATATACTGTCCGGTGGTAGTGCGGCATGAGGTCACGGGGTCGGTAGCCATAAACACGGCACCGAAGGCGAAGCCACCCATCACCAGATGTTCGCGGGCTGAGAGAGGTGAAAGATTCCCGTGGAAGATAAAAGCCATCAGGGCACCACCCACGAACACGAAGAGCATCGTACGCCAGGAGGCGATACCCGTCCACAGCAGAATCACGGCACCGATGGCGATGGCGATGAGAGAGGTCTCACCGATAGAACCGGGAATAAAGCCTAATGCCATATCCATGATGGAGGCATCGGGCGTGATGCCTTGTGCAATCTGTCCCAGCGGTGTGGCAGCGGTGAAGCCATCGGGCAGGTCGTTACCCAGTCCGAAGATGGAGTTCTGAGCTACCCAGATGGTGTCGCCCGTCATCTTGGCGGGATAGGCAAAGAACAGGAACATACGGGCTGCGATGGCAGGGTTGAAGATGTTCATACCCGTACCGCCGAAGATCTCTTTACAGAAGATGACCGAGAAGGCGCAGGCGAGTGCGAGCATCCATAGCGGACAGCCGATGGGGATGATCAGCGGGATGATGATACCCGACACGAGGTAGCCCTCCTGAATCTCCTCACCCTTCCACTGTGCCCAGGCAAACTCAATGCCCAGACCTACGATATAGCTCACCAGAATCTTAGGCAGGACGGCAAAGAATCCGTAGAAGAAGATCTCGAAGAAGCCGGCAGATGCCAGTGTGCCTGCAGCGAGATAGTTCTGATAGCCGATATTATACATACCGAACAGCATGGCGGGCATCAGGGCGATCACCACCATACTCATAATACGCTTCGAGTCGATGGCGTCGTGAATATTCACGCCACCAGCCTTCGCCGTATCGTTAGGCACAAGCGCAAACGTCTCAAAACCGTCGAAGACACTACGGAAAGCATGCAGCTTACCGCCCTCTTCGAAGCTTGGCCTCATCTTGTCAAATAGATTTCTTATAGCACTCATGTCGTTATGCGTTTTCTTTACGTAAAATATTCAGTCCTTCACGCACGATGCGCTGCAACTCAAGCTTCGAGGAATCCACGAATTCTGCCAGTGCAAAGTCCTCTGGTGCCACCTCGTAGATACCTAAGGCCTCCTGACGGTCAATGTCGCCAGTGATAATGGCCTTGATAAGGTATTCGCCATAGATATCCATCGGCAGTACCTTGTCGTACTCACCGCTCATAATCATGTGACGCTCACCACCCTTGATACGGGCATCAAGGGCGTACGTTTTCTTACCGCAAAGCCATGAGAAATAGCTGCGGCTCACAGAGAACTGCTTCAGTCGAGGCAGAATCCAACCGAGCATCTCGTCGGCATCATTACCCTCAGGAATGACGGTGATCTCAGAGCTATGGGCTCCCAGGAAGCCTTCCTTCGTGGTGGGCTTGCCGGTCAGCACATTGCCGTTGATGATGCGCACGCTCTTCGAGGCATCATAGCTGTTGGAGAGCAGCGTTGAGAGTTCCTCGCCCACCAGCATATCCACATAGGCGGGGTTCGTGATCTCACTGCCGCAGAGGGCTACGGTACGCTTCAGATCCACCTTACCGGTGTTGAAGAGTCGTCCGATGAAGAGCACTACCGAAGGATCACCGATGGTCCATACCACCTCGCCCTTGTTCACCGGGTCGATATGGTTCACCTGAACACCCACGTTTCCTGCGGGGCACTTGCCGTCGAAGACATAGACCTCAGCATCCTTCATGCCGGTAAGAGCCGAGCCCTTGCCAACACCCAGATATGTCTTCGCAATCTTCGAGAGGGCAGTCAGACCTGTCTGGAAATCCTGTTCCTGTCCCTTCACCTCGTACTCGAAATCGGCAGCGAGGGGCTTGTCCCTCAGGGCGGAAACAAAAATTGCCTTCGGCATGGTCTCGGGATTCGTCGACACAGCATAAGGCAACTGGTTGATGTAACCAAACAAACCTGCTTCCAGCAGCGCATTAATCACCTGCTCACCACTCAGGCTGCTGACATCGCGCTTGCCGAAGTCCGTGAACTCCTGCTGCGCGTCGGCATCCACCTTGATGCAGAGCACTTTCCTTCGTTCGCCACGCACCACCTCGCGGACTGTGCCGCTCACTGGCGAGGCAAACTTCACTTGCGGGTACTGCTTGTTGACAAACAAGGCATCCCCGGCCTTGACCTTGTCACCCTCCTTGACGACTACCTTCGGAGTAACCCCTTCGAAATCGTCAGGCATTAATGCATATTTGCCATTCGACTTCAACTGGATCTTTTTCTCCTCGGCTTTGCCTTGAAGATGAATGTCCAAGCCTTTGCTTAATTTAATTAAGTTACCTTCCATTTATATAAATGTTTGTGAATAGTTGTATCAAGACGGATGCAAAATTAATAAAAAATATGTATAGTCTGTGTAATTTCTTGCTGAAAATTGCAGAAATCACAACTTTTTATCGTACATTTGCGGAAAAATTCGCGGAGACCGGCATTTGATTGCTATCCGTAACTAACAGAAATCATCATTTGTGAAGACACTGAAGCACATCATCAACTGGACCGTATGGAGCCTTCTGGCACTATACTTCTTGCTGATGGGTGCCACACGTCTTCCCTTCTGTCAGGACTTCATCGGCAACAGGATTGCCCAGGCCATCGGTGAGCGTCTGGGTACCCATGTCAGCGTGGGGCGTGTGGATATCGGACTGCTGAACCGTATCATCATCGATGATGTCAGCATCCTGGACCAGAAGAACAAGCGGATGCTCAACATCTCGCGCCTCTCCGCCAGTATCGACCTGCTGCCCCTGACTAACGGGAAAATCCGCATTTCATCGGCACAATTGTTTGGCGCACATGCCAATTTCTATCAGAAAGACTCCCTGTCGAAGCCCAATTTCCAGTTCGTGCTGGACTCCCTGGCCTCGAAGGATACCACCAGTCAGACACCACTCGACCTGCGTGTGAACACATTTATCGTCCGGCACTCGAGTGTGAAGTTCGACCGTCAGGACAAGGCAGCGACCCCCGGACTTTTCAATCCCCAGCATCTCTCCGTGTCGGATATCAACGCCCATATCCTCCTGAAAGCGCTGACAGAAGACTCGCTGAATCTGCATATCAAACGTCTGGGATTCCAGGAACACTCCGGCCTTACCGTCAATCGTCTGACCCTGCGTCTGAATGCCGACAAAAAGCGAGCCAGACTGAGGGAATTCCTGTTGGAGATGCCCAGTTCGCGCCTGCAGATAGACTCACTCGATGCTTCCTATCAGTGGAATGAAAAAGGACTAATAGCGTCATCGCTCGTCTATGGCGGAGCAATCGACAATTCTTTTATAACTCCCTCAGACCTAAGAGCTTTCCAGAACTCGCTAAAGAACTTCCAAAGGCAGATATCGCTCTCCAGCCGGTTCAACGGCACCTATCGGCATATCGACATCCCGCATCTGGAGATAGCCTCTGAGGCGGGGGATATCAACATCGCCGCCAATGGCTTCGTCGACGGCTGGCAGGACAAGATCCCTGCATGGCATCTGGACCTCAAACAACTGCAGTTATCTGAGACCATCATCGACTTCCTGCACAAGACCATCGGTGTCATCCCTGAGGAGCTGACCCGCATCGGCTCCCTGACACTCAACGGACTGTTCAACGGGGAACATAACGGCGGCCTATCGGCACGGGGAAACATATCCACAGGTATCGGAGAAGCCGTTGTCGATCTTCGTAAAAATGGTAATAACCACTTTGAAGGCACCATCACTACTCCTGGACTCGACCTGAACCAGCTGACAGGCAACAGCAGCTTCGGCATACTGGCAGCAGACTTGTCGATTGCCGGTCAGCTACGATCCGGAAAGACACCCGACCTGAAAGTCAATGGTCAGGTGTCGCAATTCGATTATAACGGCTATTCCTACAGCAATATCGACCTGAACGGGACATATTCTCCCCAAGGATATAACGGCCATTTGCTGATTGACGATCCACATGTCCGTGCTTCCATCGAGGGTCAGGTGACGACAGCGGCCAAAGGTCAGCTGGACCAGCTGAACCTCACAGGCAACATCGACCATTTTGCCCCACAACCCTTAGGTCTGAATGACCAATGGGGCAATGCCGTCTTCGCGGGAAACATCCAGGCCGACATCACTGCCTCGAGTCTGAAGGATGCCGTCGGAACACTGAGAATCAGCAATTTCTCGATGACGGAGGAAGATGCCTCGCGTCCCTATGTGCTCGACAACCTGCTCCTGACCTCGACGACAGAACAGGGTCGTCGTAACATCACCCTTATCAGTGACTTTGCCAAGGCAGAGCTGCAGGGCAATTACGAACTGGGCACCCTGCCACAAAGCTTCATTAATATGATCGGCTCCAAACTGCCCACACTGCCGGGTCTTCCGAAACTCACCGACACTGTTCACAACAACTTCCTGGTGAGACTACAAGTCTATAAGTCCGACTGGCTGAAACGCTTGCTGAAAGTTGATATGGACATCTCGCAGACTGCTATCCTCAACATGAGGGTCAATGACAATAACCGCACCTTCAACCTCGATGGTTATCTGCCAGACTTCGCCTATAATGGCACACCCTATCGCAACGGTGAGGTACATCTCACCTCGCCTGCCGACACACTGCTCTGTCATGTCAATGTCACCCAGGCCGCCGGCAACACCCCACTCCATCTCGGTCTTCAGGCCAAGGCCATCGACAACAATCTCGACACCCGTATCAGTTGGAACGACGGCAAGACCAACAATCGCATGAGTGGCGAACTGAACTCCATCACCACGCTCTACCCCAACCTGCAGCAGAAACCCGAAGCCCATGTCCGCGTACAGCCCTCGCACATCATCCTCAACGACACCGTATGGAACGTGGAACCTTCGGACATTCTCTATTCCGAGAATAACCTGCTCATCGACCACTTCAACGTCCACCATCATCAGCAGCATATCACCATCGATGGCCGAGCCAGCAAGAATGCCCACGACTCGCTGACCGTAGACCTGAACGAAGTGGAGGTGGCATACATCCTCGACCTGGTGAACTTCGATGCAGTGGAGTTCAGCGGCAAGGCTACCGGCAAGGCCATCGTCAGGTCACTCTTCGACGAGTTCGATGCCCAGGCCAAGCTCGACGTACACAATTTCAAGTTCGAGCGCGGAAGGATGGGAACACTCCACGCCCTCGTGTTCTGGAACAAGCAGAAGGAGCAGCTCGACATCAATGCCCAGGCCAACGACGGTCCCGGCATCTTCACCGACATCTACGGTTTCGTCTCACCCAAGCACAACACCATCGCTCTTAATATCGACGCCCATCAGACCTACGTCGACTTCATGCACAATTTCACCAAATCCTTCTTGAGCAGCATCACCGGCCATGCTGACGGCAGCCTGCTGCTTGCCGGCACCCTCGACGAGATGAATCTCACGGGAGAACTGAATGTGGAGGGCGAAGCCACTGTCACGTCGCTGAACACCACCTATCAGCTTCACCGCGACACCATCGTCTTCATTCCCGATGAGATAGAACTCCGGGGACTCCCACTCAGCGACCGTTACGGACACCGGGCATCGATGAGCGGAGGCATCCACCATAAGCACCTCACCCACCTCACCTTCGACCTCTACGTCGAAGCCGACAACCTGCTGGCCTATGACTTCAAGGACTTCGGCGACAGCAATTTCTACGGCACTGTGTTTGCCACAGGCAATGTCAGCATCAAGGGACTTCCAGGGGAGGTCACCATCGATGTAAACGTTACCCCACAGGATAACACTGTCTTTGTCTACAATGCCTCCTCGCCCGATGCCATTTCCGATCAGGAGTTTATCCAATGGAACTCCTCACGCCTCTCCCACCTCAAAACACAATCCTCCGACGATGAGGAGGAGCCTGACATCCCCACCGACATCTACATCAATTTCCTCGTGAACTGTACGCCAGCCGCTACCCTCCGCCTGCTGATGGACGCCAATACCAACGACTACATCAACCTCAATGGCGACGGTTCTATCCGCGCTACTTTCCATAATAAAGGCCCCTTCAACATGTTCGGCACCTACACCGTCGACCACGGAACCTATGGTGTCACCATCCAGAACATCATCAAGAAGAACTTCATCTTCAACCCCGGCGGTACCATCGTCTTCGGAGGCGATCCCTATCAGGCTGCGCTCAACCTGCAGGCGCAGCACACCGTCAGCGGCGTCAGCCTCTCCGACCTGAACATCGGCAACTCGTTTGCCTCGAACACCATCCGTGTCAACTGTCTGATGAACATCACCGGACGCCCCGAGTCGCCACAGGTGGACTTCGACCTCGAGATGCCCACCGTCAATGCCGACGAGCAGCAGATGATACGCTCTGTCATCAATGGTCAGCAGGAGATGAACCAGCAGGTGCTCTACTTGCTCGCCATCGGCCGTTTCTACAACCGGGGACAGAACAACTCCACCACCCAGCAGGATCAGACCACACTGGCCATGCAGAGCCTGCTCTCAGGAACAATCTCTGCGCAGATCAACACCCTGCTCAATACATTCATCAAGAACGACAACTGGAACTTCGGCGCCAATATCTCCACCGGCAACGAGGGATGGCATAATGCAGAATACGAGGGACTCATCAGCGGGCGTATGCTTAACAACCGCCTGCTGCTCAACGGACAGTTCGGTTACCGCGACAATGCCACCCGCGCCACAAAATCATTCATCGGCGACTTCGACATCCAGTACCTGCTCCTGCCTAATGGTAACCTCTCGGTGAAGATGTACAACATGACCAACGACCGCTACTTCACCAAGTCGTCGCTCAATACCCAAGGTCTCGGTCTCATCATGAAGAAAGACTTCAACGGTCTTGGCGATCTCTTCTCAAGCCAGAAGAAGAAAAAGAAGAAGAAAAAGTAAAACTGTTATTTGGCGTAATTGTAGTAATAGTAGTAAGTACGCCCATACCAGTCTTCTACCTTGCCCTTTCGCTCGGTGGCATCAGGGTATTTGCGCTCCAGGTCCTGAAGATTACGGTAGTCCTCCTCCATCACAGGGTTCCGGTAGACGATCTTCGGATGACGTCGCAGGTGGTTGTAGAGCGTGAGGGCCTCACGGTAGTGGAGAGGCAGTTGGGTAATATCGAGCGAGTCACCAGCAGAGGAGCCGAGACGGTCGACGAAATCATCAAGGCGACGGTCGATGAGCAGGCCGCAGAGCTCGTAATCGAGGGCAATGGGACCAGATAATCTGGAGAGATAGGTGGTGGGGAGCATCGGACGGGCTGGACGGGCACCGAAAGCGCGGTAAAGACTGTCTATCGGATAGCGCACGAAGTGTGTAGCGCCAGCGGTGGGGAGCATCGCACTGCTGCCAGCAACTATCGGATAATGGAACAGCCGTTCGCCCAATTCTCCCCGACGTGCCAAGGCATACATGCGGATCATCTGCAGATCGGCATCGCTTTCGAGCGACTCCCAACCCGCATCGAGCGCACCTTCGAAATCGCTACGCAACAGACAGGTCTCAGCCCGCATGCGGTAATGGAATACGGCATTGGTATTGCCAACCGCCGCTACGCCCACCATCATCAGGAAGATCACAAGCATATTGATCCACATAGGGCGCGAGAAGAATACGGTGGTATTCTTGTCGGGCTCCACATTCTGGATGTATTTCACCACCAGACAAATTCCTACCCAGACAATGAGCACCAAAGGTATAAGAATCCACCAGAATCCCCAGGAATAGGACTGAGCGATATCGGTATTGATGGCACTGATAAGCGCCAGTCCCATCATGGAAGGGAAATAGGTCAGCGCGTGTCCTCGGTTCGTCAGACGGAAGACGGTATTGACCAAAAGCTGCAACACCAGGAGTAGCACAGTGATGAGCACGGCCCCGAACAATCGGTTATAGTGGGTCTTGCCTCCACTCAGTACATGCTGTGCTGCCGCCAGAACATCGGCCTGGAAAAAGTACAGCCATAGAAAAGAGAAGGCGATAAAGACAATAGCACACGTCCAACGGACGGTGCTATTACTTTTCTGATTCAATCGACCGCTCATGTCAGTTCTTCTTGAGGACTACTGCAGAACGAGCGGGGATGTAGAGCTTGAGCCACTCCTTCTTGTCGTTCACATAAAGGGGATCATAGTTCGTTGTGTGGGTCATCGTGTCGTCAGCGAAACCATTGCCACCGAAATCCTTTGAGTCGGTATTGAGCACTACATCGTAAGAACCCGTCGGAACGAGGAAACCGTAGTCGGTATAGCTCCTTGTGGGTGAGAAGTTGAACACGAACACGAGGTCGCCACGCATGAAGCAGAGCACCTGATCGCCATCGTCGTGCCAGATTTCCTGAACTGGGGTAGCCTGGAAATTCTTCTGTGACTTGATAACCTTCAGCATCTCACGATCGAAATCTCCGAGCCAGTGATAGCAGAGGTCCTTGTTGTCGACGAGGCTCCACTGACGGCGGGCATACTTATACGACCAGCCGTTGCCTTCGCGTGGGAAGTCAATCCACTCGGGATGCCCGAACTCATTACCCATAAAGTTGAGGTAGCCACCGTTGATGGCCGCACAAGTGACCAGTCGGATCATCTTATGCAGGGCGATACCACGCTGGGCGAGATCATTGACATCCTTCTTGGCGAAGTGCCAGTACATATCAGCGTCGATGAGACGGAAGATGATGGTTTTATCGCCTACAAGCGCCTGATCGTGAGATTCGCAATAAGAGATGGTCTTCTCGTCAGGACGGCGGTTCTTGACCTCCCAGAAGATACTGCAAACATTGATATCCTCATCGCGTACCTCTTTAATAGTCTTAATCCAATAGTCAGGGATGTTCATCGCCATACGGTAGTCGAAGCCATAACCACCATCCTCAAACTTCGCTGCGAGACCGGGCATGCCTGATACCTCCTCAGCAATGGTGATGGCATTGGGATTGACCTCGTGGATAAGCTTGTTGGCGAGGGTCAGGTAACAGATGGCATTGTCATCCTCGTGACCGTTGAAATAGTCACCATATCCACCGAAGGCCTCACCGAGTCCGTGAGAGTAATAGAGCATGGAAGTGACACCATCGAAGCGGAAGCCATCGAAATGGAACTCCTCGAGCCAATATTTACAGTTGGAGAGCAGGAAGTGGAGCACATCGTCCTTGCCATAGTCGAAGCAGAGAGAGTCCCATGCGGGATGCTCATGACGGTCACCAGGATAAAAGAACTGATTGGGATCGCCACAAAGGTTGCCCAGTCCCTCGACCTCGTTTTTCACAGCGTGGGAATGGACGATATCCATAATGACAGCCACACCATTCTTATGAGCGGTATCGATGAGTTCCTTCAGTTCCTCGGGGGTACCGAAACGGCTTGACGGGGCAAAGAAAGAAGATACGTGATATCCGAAGGAGCCGTAATAGGGATGTTCCTGGATGGCCATTACCTGGATGCAGTTATATCCATCTTTGATGACACGTGGCAGCACGTTGTCCTTGAACTCGGTATATGTGCCTACCTTTTCGGCGTCCTGTCCCATGCCCACATGGCACTCATAGATAAGCAGCGGATCCTTCTTGGGCTTGAAAGTCTTCTTTTTCCATTCGTAGGGTTTGGCGGGATTCCATACCTGAGCGGAGAATATTTTCGTATTATCATCCTGTACCACACGCTGGCACCAAGCGGGAATACGCTCACCTTCTCCCCCATTCCACTTTACCTTCATCTTATAAAGTTGTCCGTGCTTGAGGGCTTTTTCGCTGAGTTTCAACTCCCAATTGCCTGTGCCCTCGATGCGCTTGCAACGGTATTTATCGGATTCTGTCCAATTGTTGAAGTCGCCAATCAGATAAATATCTGTGGCGTTGGGGGCCCACTCACGAAACACCCAGCCCTTGGCAAGCTTGTGGAGTCCGAAGTACAGATGGCCTGTAGCGAAGTCGGAGAGTTTTTTCTTGCCATTCTGTGTCAGTTGATTGATCTTCCATACGGCATGATCATGACGTCCACGGATGGCAGCCTCGAACGGTTCCAGCCAACCGTCGTTTCTCACGAGACCAATATGCTCGGGCTCCGTCTGGTCAACAATCCTCTTTGGTGTAGATTTCTTTGCTGTCGCCTTCTTGGTGACAGCTTTCTTAGCAGGTGCAGTTTTCTTTGCAGCAGGCTTTTTAGTGGTAGTTTCTTTTTTAGCCATAGTCTTTTTATGCTTTAATCTTAAAAATTGCTTTTTTTATCTCAGGGACATTGGTGATACAGGGAGCGTGACCATCCTGCGGGAAGAAGATGGCGAATTGTCCAGGCTTCACTGTGACGTAGGTCTGTGCCTTGGTGTCGCCATACTTCGTGATGTCCTTCTCTGCATTATAATCGAAAGAAGGAAGGTCACTCAGGGGCGTATAGCCAAAGGTCTCATCACCGGAAATGGGAATCTGAATGTCGATCATCTCGACATGGGTTTCAAGAACAGCAGTCTCCTGACTGCGCCCCTTTGCCATTTGAAGGTTCAGGAAAAGGTCTTTCTCCTTGATGGGGTACTTGCCAGCCTCCATAGTATTGAGGTCGTGGCACTTCAGAAAATCCACTACATCAGCAAACAACGGGTTCAATGCCACGTATTTGCCTAAATTATCAATCGTATCAATAATCATAGGATTGTATATTTTATTAATGTTGTTGTTTAGTCTAACTGACGATGACCGCGAGTATAGGTGCCGCTGGCAACGATTTTGCCATTGCGGTCCTTTTCAACGAACTTGCCATCGCGCACATCGTCGAGATAAGAGCCTTCGAAGCGCATGCCTTCCTTGTCTTCCTCAATGGCGGCACCGTTGCGCTTGCCATTCTTGAAGGAGCCCTTGAACTTCGAGCCGTCAGCATAGCGTGCAACACCCTCACCGTCGATCTTGCCATCCTTGAACTGGCCCTCGAACACATCGCCAGCTTTCGTGGTGAGCTTGCCTTTGCCATTAGGTTTATCAGACTTCCACAGACCCACGTACTGATCGCCGTTCTTCCAGACCATCGTCCCCTGACCTTGTTTGTCGCCTTCAAAAAACTGACCCGTGTATTTGTCACCATTGGCATACTTCGAGATGCCTGTGCCCGTACGCTCACCGTCGACATAGTCTCCTTCGTAGACATCGCCGTTCTGGAACTTATAGATACCTCGGCCATTCTGCATATTATTCTTCCATTGACCGATATACACATCGCCTGAGGCATATTTGAAAGTGCCCTTGCCCTGACAGACATTGTTCACCCATTGACCCTCATACGAGGAACCGTCACCCCAATCGAAGTAGCCCTGGCCGTTCTTCTGGTCGTCCTTCCAGTCGCCCTTGTAATAGGCACCGTTGGCAAAAATATACACGCCCTTACCGGATCGTTTGTCCATATACCAGCTGCCATCGTATTTGTCGCCATTGAAATAGTACATGATGCCGTGACCATGCTGGTAGTCACGGAACCAGAGACCTTCGTATCGGTTGTTGTTTGAAAAATAATAGACGCCCTTACCATGTTGCTGATCCTGGAACCATTCGCCTTCATATTTCTCACCATCGAAGAAAGTATAGGTTCCGAAACCCTGACGCTTACCTTTCTCATATTCGCCCTCATAGCAGTTACCGTTTTTATAGACGGTCTTCCCTTTGCCATGAGGTTTGCCCTGTACCATTTCGCCTTGGAACTCTCCTCCATCCTTTGTGGTACACGAACCCAATGTGATTTTCTGCGCCATGAGCGCAAAGGGAAACAATAATATTGTAGCTGAAATAATATATCTTATCTTGTTCATTCTGATTCTGATTTCAATTTGCTTTGCAAAAATACGAATTAAATTCGAGACCACCAAGCCTCGTCTACAATATTTAACGATAATAGTCATTTTCTATCAAAAATTATTATTACCTTTGCAGCCGTATGACATTTACAGCGATAATCCCCGCCCGCTATGCGTCGACACGTTTCCCGGGCAAGCCGCTGGCAGTTCTCGGCGGAAAGACTGTCATCCAGAGAGTGTATGAACAGGTGAGTAACGTGCTCAACGAAGTCTATGTGGCTACCGACGATGAACGCATTTTTTCATGCGTAGAGTCGTTTGGCGGAAAGGCAGTGATGACGCGTAAGGACCACCAGAGTGGCACAGACCGTATTCAGGAGGCTGTTGAGAAGACAGGCACTCAGGCTGATGTCATCATCAACGTACAAGGTGACGAGCCGTTTATTCAGCCCTCACAGATCCAGACGCTGATGCAACTCTTCGACGATCTTTCGACGCAGATAGGCACCCTGGGGAAGCCCTTCGAAAGCATGGAGGCTGTGGATAATCCTAATTCGCCGAAGATTGTGACTGACAATCGCGGTTTCGCCCTGTATTTCAGCCGTAGTATCATTCCCTACATCCGCGGAAAAGAGCGTAAAGACTGGTTTGGTGAATACCCCTTTCTGAAACATCTGGGCGTCTATGCCTATCGTCGGGAAGTGTTGGCTGAAGTCACAAAACTCCCACAGAGCCCGCTGGAAAAGGCAGAGAGTCTGGAGCAGTTGCGATGGTTGCAGAACGGCTATCGCATCCGCGTAGGACTGACGGATGTGGAGACTGTCGGCATCGATACTCCCGAAGACCTGCAACGGGCAGAAGTTCTCTTGAACCAAATTGGTTAGAAGACAAACTTCAGCGACTCAAACAGTTGAATCAATAGAATGTAGAAGATAAACAAAGGGGCACCCTTCCGGCATCCGAACGAAAGGGCGTCAATGATCTCTGCAAATGTCTGGAAACGTCCTGATACCAGACCGAAGGTGATGGAAACGAGGATCATACCAAAGCTGATCAGAGGCACAATGCTGCGTGAGAATGGCGAGGGGAAGAGGCTGCCTGTAGATGACAGCAACACCGCATGAGGTACAGCCGTCAGCCACAAGATCACACCCATGTAAAGCACAAGGAAAACAAAGGTAATCCGCAAGGCCATACGGTCGCGATAGCTGGTATGAGGCTGACCGATGAGTCCACATTTTTGCAGACATCCCAATGCTATCATCAGCAACAAGAGCCAGGCCAACCAAGGTGATGCTATCATCATCGTGAAATTACCGAAGAACCAGCGAACCCCCTCTCCCGAGAGCAGCGAGCGTACGCCATCCACTCTCATGGCTGAAAGAATCCATGAGAGAAGAATGAGTACTGCCTCCGCTATCAGCAGGAGTAACATGAGCATTCCTAATCGTGAGGTCTTGCCCTGACTATTCATCATCTGCTACCAGGTTGTCGATGTCGATGATATGCAGTTCGATGGCGCGTACCACAAGACGTGTGGCGTTGACATTACCTACACTCTCGGGGAAGAGTTTCTTGATCAGTTCGTTCTGACGTTTTTCCAGACTCTTCACACCAAAGGGCATGCCTCTTAAACCGGTAATCTGCTCCTTGGTATAGCCTAGCGCCAGATGGCGCAGGAAACGCTCGTCGTATTCATCCACTTCATAACTCACGACGGCCTCCTGTTTGGCGAGCTGACCACTGACAGCCTGCTTGAAACGTTCAACGATCTTTTCGAGGATGGGCTCGTTGAAGACCAATGTCTTGCCCTCCATCACTGCATTGACATCGCGACGCGTGAGCAATTCACCTGTTTTCAGGATGATACCGTCGGCACCGGCATCGAGGACATCGACCCAGAGCTTCTCATTCAGGATCTCTCCTGTAAAGATCAGTACCTTGATATCGGGATGCATCTCCTTCGTGCTACGGCAAATCTCAACACCTACTGTTGTAGAACCACTCAATCCCAGATCGAGTAACACGAGGTCGGGTTTCTGCTGTTTGAGCAGTTTCCAATAAGCGGGTTCTGATTCTGCCGTACCAATGACCTCGGCCTCAGGGATATCGCTTTTGAGAATGCCAAGTGTACCCTTCAACTCTAAGAGCACATCTTCTACAATGATGACTTTAAACTGATTCATATACTTCTATTCTATTTGATGATTTGACACTTTTAAAGCAGCTGGCAGAATGATGCGCACCAACGACTGGTTGTCACGCACTTCTGCCCAGATACCACACATACGGCGATTGGTAGCCTCGCCATGATCGCGAACAATCTGCCTGCAGAGCAGATAAGGGATATTCTGCACAGACACTGGCGTGAACAATGCCCGAGCCTCGTCTTCGCTCAGATGGAGGCTGGGCATGGGCATCGTGATCTCGACATACTTGCCATCATGGATTTGCGACACCTCTGAAGGTTCCTTTCCCCCACCCTGTTTACGAAGGATGGAAAACAAGTAGCTGATAAGATTCTCATCGCCCAATATACCATTTGACAACCGATGTATATGCAGATTGGAACGCTCCGTCTGGTCCATCGCCTGCTGCGAGAGCAAGCCATAGAGCTCACGATAATAGCCTACGATCTCTGAAAGCGACTCCTCTTCGCCCTGATCTACCAACTGTCGGATGCGCGAGGGATAATACATCGTTTCGTGCTTGAGGGTGGAGAGACAGTTGTCAAGTACCGCATTCGACACGTGGAGGTTGGCAGTCTCGAGTTCCAGACGTCGAAGTTCATCGCACATCAACTCCAGATTCGACATCTGCTGACGTTCCATCAGGAAACGGTAATAGAGCCGGTGACGATAATATAACAGATAATAGGCCGGAAGAATGGATAAGAGCACGATGATAAGCAGAATCACAGCAATACGCTTGTTGGTCTGAGACTGCTGCATCATGCGACAATAGTCTGCCAGGTTGTTATCTGCAGACATTTCCTTATACAGCTGCGTATAGATACGGTTGTTATAGTGATAGAGCTGCCACTCGTGAAGGGCCAGCGCTGCTACTGCGCTCTCATTACGGATGTCGAGAATGACATTGTAATTGGTCTGGAGTGAATCCTGATACCACTTGATCTCGGGTATCATCAATGAGAGGTCATCTTGACGTAGCATCAGAATCTGACCATTCGGACATTGTTGCTGATAATGAAGATTCAGATAGTAACGGCAGGAGTCGGCAAACATCAGTGTCCGTTCATAGGTACCGTTGATATTGGAGAAATAGGCGGAATCGGCATACACGCTCGCCCTACTTAATGCATCGTCAGGAATCGCGGTGAGAGGTTCGTTATCTTGACCAAAGGAAGGTGTCAAGCATGCTGTACCCATGATTCCCAAAATCAGCATACGAACGATACCCTTAGGCAGACGGAAGGAGAAGCGGGATCCTTGGCCCTTTGTACTCTCAGCAGTAATCTGGCATACAGAGAATATCTGACTGATCTTACGGTATTTCTCGATGATACCCTTACAGTTCAGCAAACCGAAACCATGATTGACAAGGGGTTTGGGGTCGAAGAGATGTGCCAATTGATCTTCGCTCATGCCCTCGCCAGTATCAGCCACCGAAATCTCTACATAGTCGGACGTCTGATTGGCAAGAACAGTGACAGTGCCTCCTTCAGCAGTGAACTTTCGGGCATTATCCGCTAACGTGTTCAGCATAAAGAGTGTCAGTACACGGTCTGCCTTTACCTGTGCATCAGTGGACTGCACATCAAGGGTGATGCCTTTCATGGCAAAGGCCTTCCGACTATGCGACATCAGGTCGAAGAGCGGTTGTAGCGGGAAACTTTCAATCTTGAGGTTGATCTCTCCCTGTCGTAGTTGTATCCACTGGGTAAGGATATCGTTGTAATCGTTGATCTGGTCAGTAAGTTCACGGATATAGTCGAGACTCTCCTGCTTGCTGGCAGCATCAAGATTATCCAGACGGTTGATTTCATGAATAATACGATCAATGAAAGGTGTTACGCCATTGACTAGCGAGATCTTAGCACGCTGCTCGAGATGACGCCGTTCGTTGTCTTCGAGGCGCAATTTGCTGGCAGACACATCATCCTGTCGCTGTTCCAGTTCGTCTTCAAGCTGGCTATAGCCACCCTTTTTCTTCTTGTTCAGACGATTGAAGAGCCACAATAAAAATACTAGTAGAATGATGGCTGCCACAACGGCCGCCAACATGATATTCAATTGATTTGCACTGCGCTCATATTGTGCCGCACGCGCCTCTAACTGACGGTCCTGTCGGGTCTCACTCATCAAGTCGATATAGGCATTGCGATTCTCATCACTCAGATGCTTCTCGTCCATCGCAGAATACACCAGACTCAGCTGTTCACGGATACTGGCTACCAGGTCTGGGGCCTGATAGATTGCTGAATCAGAAAGTGCCTGCTCCAGATTATAGAGTGCCGATTCATAATCATCAATCTGACGATAACAGGAAGCTAAGGTACGGTAGGCACCGGCTATCTGATAAATATCGCCATAACGGGTAAAGATATCAAGTGCACCTTCTGCAAGCCATCCCGCAATCATATCTTCATCGACACCGTCAGGATTGATGAATTTCAAGGCGGGAAGGTTGTCCGCAAGGAGTTGGCGACGGTAATCTGGGTCCATCAGATGCTCAGAAAGGGCCTCGAGTGCATTGGCGGCGAAATAAGGATAATTGCCTTGACGGGCGTGGATGAAACAACGCAACAGATGGTCGAACTCTTCCTGATTAATTTCCTGTTGAGTACCTGTGGTAATAATCCCACCAGAGCCGACATAATAAAGGTAGTTCAGCCATTGGGCAGTGTCGCTTCTGAGATCGTTGACATCGATGTCCTGAAGGGCATCTATAGACTGTCGCTCCAGACCTACATAATAATAATAGGTGGAAGTGACAATGGCCATCTCCGATTCTGCATAGCGCAGACGTTGTAGCTGAGATTCGCTTAATTGGGTGCGCTCTTCATTGATACGTTTCAAAGCCTCCATCGCATTCTCACGGTATTCATAGAACTCACGGTTCTTGGAACGACGCTGACAAAGACGCATTTGCTGCACATAGCAAACAAGCAGTTCTTCCTGATCATCAGTAGTTTGCGGTATTTCATTCAAGCGTTGCTCAGCATCTTCATATCGCATTTTGGCAATGTCAGTAAAAGCCAGATTGTTGAGAGCCTCAGCCCTGCCCTTATCATAGTGTACTGACAGATCGTAGGCTTGTTTCGCATAGTATTCGGTAGAGTCAACATCCTTGTAGTGATAGGCATAAGATAGAGCGTTCAGCTTGTCGACCGTTTGCCTATCTTGGCGTGTACAGGCTGAAATGAGAATGGTTGATAATATGAATAGCCAGAATTTCATCACAAAAAAATAATCCCTCCCGCCATGTTGGTAGCGAGAGGGATTTTACAGATTTTATGCGCGAGCCTTAGCAACGTAACCCAGTGCTTCCTTGCACTTGTCTGTTACGTACTGCCAGTCACCTGCTTTCACCTTGTCTGAAGGGAAGAGTTTTGAGCCCATGCCTACACAGAAGACACCAGCCTTGAACCATGACTTCAGATTTTCTTCTTCAGGTGCGACGCCACCAGTAACCATGATCTTTGACCAAGGCATCGGAGCTTTCAGACCCTTCACCATATTCGGACCTACTACGTCGCCAGGGAACACCTTTGTCAGATCGCAGCCCAACTCCTGAGCCTTACCGATCTCTGAAACGGTCATACATCCCGGACAATAGGGAACGAGACGACGGTTACAAACAGGAGCGATGTCAGGATTCAGCAGCGGACCAACCACAAAGCAGGCACCCAGCTGGATGTACATAGCTGCTGTGGGGGCATCAACAATAGAACCGATACCCAGCGCCAGTTCTGGACACTCTTTATCAGCCCACCTCACCAGTTCACCGAAAATCTCCTGGGCGAAATCGCCACGATTCGTAAACTCAAAAGCACGAACGCCGCCTTCATAACAGGCCTTTACCACGTTCTTGCAAGTCTCAAGATCCTTATGATAAAAGACGGGCACCATTCCGGTATCGCCTATCTTCTTCAATACTGCAATTTTATCAAACTTTGCCATAATATCATAATTAACGTTGTACGCGACCACTAGCATTACCACCTGCGAGAGACTCAACCTCCTCGGCAGAAACCAGATTGAAGTCACCATTGATGGTATGCTTCAGTGCAGAAGCAGCCACAGCAAACTCGAGGGCCTCACCCTGTGTCTTCTTGGTAAGCAGACCGTGGATCAAACCACCAGAGAATGAATCACCACCACCTACGCGATCGATAATCGGATTGATCTCATAACGCTTTGACTGATAGAACTCCTTGCCATCATAGATGAGGGCCTTCCAGCCATTGAAGGTGGCACTGTAGCTCTCACGGAGCGTAGAGACCACATACTTGAATCCGAACTCCTTCATCATCTGCTTGAAGATGCCCTCATAACCTGCGGCATCTGTCTTGCCACCCTCTACGTCAGCATCAGGCTTGAAGCCAAGACAGAGCTCAGCATCTTCCTCATTACCGATACATACATCAACATACTTCATCAACGGACGCATGATGGAGATGGCTTTTTCTGAGGTCCAGAGCTTCTTGCGGAAGTTCAGGTCGACAGACACTGTAACACCATGACGCTTAGCAGCCTCACAGGCAAGTTTTGTCAACTCAGCAGCCTTGTCGCTGATGGCCGGTGTGATGCCAGACCAGTGGAACCAGGCAGCGCCCTCCATAATCTTGTCGAAGTCGAAGTCAGAAGGAACAGCCTCTGCAATAGATGAGTGGGCACGATCGTAGATGACCTTCGAGGGGCGCATAGAAGCTCCTGTCTCAGCATAATACAGTCCCACACGGTCGCCACCACGGGAAATGAACTCAGTATTGACACCATAACGGCGCAGTGCGTTGACTGCTATCTGACCGATTTCATGCTTTGGAAGCTTTGATACGAAATATGCCTCATGACCATAGTTAGCCACTGAGATAGCCACATTTGCCTCACCACCACCAGGGATGATGCGGAATGATTCACTCTGAATGAAACGGTCGTTTCCCTGTGGGGAAAGGCGAAGCATAATCTCGCCCAATGTTACGATTTTTGCCATTGCTTTTTTGCTTTTGTTTTATAGATTAATACTATTTCTTTGATTTCGACGACAAAAGTACGACTTTTTTCTGAAACTACCAAATATTCTATACCGAAAAAGAGCAGAAAAGTTACGGAAACGATTTCGTTACAAAATCATTTGGTGGTATCAATTATTATTCGTACCTTTGCACGGCAAAAGAATCAAATAAAATGGGTAAAGAGAATATCAGAATCAAGGATATCGCCGAGCGAGCAGGTGTCTCGGTAGGTACAGTCGACCGTGTGCTTCACAATCGTCCTAATGTGTCAAAGGCTGCTCTTGATAAGGTCAACAAGGCATTGGCTGAGATGGACTACAAGCCAAATATGTATGCCTCTGCCCTTGCCTATAATAAGAAATACACTTTTTATTGTGTACTGCCAAAGCATGAACAGGAGGCCTATTGGGATGAGATCGAGGAAGGAGCGCAGGCCTGTACCGATTTCCGTCGCGATTTTGGTATCACCCTGAAATTCATCTATTACGAGCGTTTCAACAATGCCTCCTTCACCCGCATGGTGCGTGAGTTCTTTACCGAGAAGTTTGATGGCGTCATTATCGTACCCACGACGTTGGAACAGACAGCACGCTTTACCGAGAAACTGACAGACAGAGGCATCCCCTATGTGCTGCTTGACAGCTATATGCCCGACCTGAAGCCTTTGGCATTCTTCGGACAGGATTCTTTTGCAAGTGGATACTTTGCTGCCCGTATGTTGATGCTCATTGCTGCCAAAGAGAAAGAGATTGCATTGGTGAAGCAGACACGCGACGGTAAGGTAGGTTCGAAACAGCAGGCCAACCGCGAAACAGGTTTCCGTCATTATATGGTAGACCATTTCCCTGACGTCAAGATTACGGAAGTAGACCTGCCCCTTGATGAAGAGCGCGTAGAATATGACACCATCCTCGAGATATTTTTCAAGGATCATCCCAGTATTCACCATTGCATCACCTTCAATTCCAAGGCACATATCGTAGGAGAATTCTTAAAGAAGAGTAATCGCCGTAATATCCAGATCATGGGCTATGATATGGTGCCGAAAAACGAGGCTTGTATCCGTCAGGGAAGTATCTCTTTTCTGATTGCACAGCATGCCTATCAACAGGGCTATGCCAGTGTGGATGCCCTCTTCAATGCCATCGTCCTGAAGCGGGAGGTAAATCCGGTGAACTATATGCCCATAGAGATACTGACAAAGGAAAATGTCGAATTCTATCGGCGCAAGGCTATTTAGAATCCAAACTTTCAAAAGCATACTAAACAAATTACAAACAAACAAATGGAATTAGCAACTTACTTAAGAATTAATCAAGCAGACAGTGTTGTTGTATGTCTGCAGCCTAAGAAAAAAGGAGAAATCATCACTGTCGATGGCAAGACCGTTGTCTTGAATCAGGACACACCGGCTGGTCATAAAGTACTTATCAAGGATGTCCGCGAAGGCGAGGACATCATCAAATACGGCTATCCCATCGGTCATGCCAGACAAGATATGAAAGCCGGTGACTGGGTGAATGAGAACAACTTGAAGACCAATCTTTCCGGTACACTCGAATATACCTATAACCCCGTTGGCGAAGAACTTTCCATCAAGAAAGAAAACCGTACCTTCAAAGGTTATAAGCGTAAGAACGGTGACGTAGGTGTACGTAATGAAATGTGGATAGTCCCTACGGTCGGCTGCGTGAACGGTATCGCTGAGAAACTGGCGGAGAAACTGCGCAACGAGACCAGACTGGAAGGTATCGATAGCGTCTATGCATGGCATCATAATTATGGTTGTTCACAACTTTCTGAAGACCATGAGAATACCCGTAAGGTTTTACGCGACATTTGTCTGCATCCCAATGCCGGCGGTGTATTGGTATTGAGTCTGGGTTGTGAGAATAACCAGCCTGATGATTTCATGGCTATGCTTGGTGATTATGACAAAGACCGTATTAAGCTATTGGTGACCCAAAAGGTGGAAGGCGATGAAATCGAGGCCGGCATGAATATTCTTCGCGACCTCTATGCCATTGCCCGCAAAGACCATCGTGAGGATGTGCCCGTCAGTGAGCTCCGTGTAGGCTTGAAATGTGGAGGCAGCGACGGTTTCAGCGGTATCACCGCCAATCCATTAGTTGGTGAATTCAGCGACTGGCTTGTAGCCCAAGGTGGTACTAGTGTCTTGACGGAAGTGCCGGAGATGTTCGGTGCTGAGACGATTCTGATGAACCGTTGCCGCACGGAGGAGCTTTTCAATCAGACCGTCTCGATGATCAACAACTTCAAGGAGTATTTCCTGTCGCACGGTGAACCTGTAGGTGAGAATCCCTCACCAGGCAATAAGGCCGGTGGCATCTCTACGCTCGAAGATAAGGCACTGGGCTGCACTCAGAAATGTGGTAAGGCACCTGTCAGTGGTGTGATGGAGTATGGCGACCGTTTGACGAGCAAGGGATTGAATCTCCTGTCTGCTCCAGGCAACGACCTGGTGGCATCGACAGCCCTGGCCTCTTGTGGTTGTCACATCGTACTCTTCACTACGGGACGAGGAACGCCCTTCGGCACCTTCGTTCCAACAATGAAAGTGGCTACGAATCCTACTTTGGCCAAGAACAAACCCAGCTGGGTGGACTTCTCTGCAGGACAATTGGTTGAAGGTCGCACGATGCAGGAGCTGGTGCCTGAGTTTATCGACAAGGTGCTCGCCGTTGCCAGTGGACAGCCCGCAAGGAATGAGGAGAACGGCTATCGCGAAATATCGATCTTTAAAAACGGCGTAACTCTTTAGTGAATAAATAATAGTTGAATAGTGAAAAGTAAAGGGCTTATCGCATTGTCACCCCTTGGGGTGTTCGTGATATTGTATTTAGTCACCAGCATCATTGCTGGTGACTTCTACAAAGTGCCCATTACGGTGGCGTTCATGGCTTCAAGCATCTACGCTGTGGCCATCTTCCGTGACAGGCCTCTGAAAGAACGCATAGAGATATTCAGCAAAGGTGCCGGTTCCGGTCAGATGATGCTCATGATTTGGATATTCCTATTAGCGGGAGCCTTCGCCAATTCCGCCAAGATGATGGGAAGCATCGATGCCACCGTCAATCTTACACTTCATCTCCTACCCTCCCAGATGTTGTTGGCTGGTCTGTTCCTGGCAGCGTGCTTTATCTCTATTTCCATAGGGACGAGTGTCGGTACCATCGTCGCGCTGACACCGATTGCAGTAGGCGTAGCACAGCAGACAGGCACCGATGTGGCCTTGATAACAGCCGTTGTCGTGGGTGGTTCTTTCTTTGGCGACAATCTCTCGTTTATCTCGGATACCACCATCGTAGCCACTTCTACACAAGGTTGTAAGCTGAGCGACAAATTCCGCGTCAATTCCTTTATCGTCATCCCTGCTGCTGTGGTGATCCTGATTGTCTATTATTTCATGGGTGCCAATATACAAGCTGCTCATCAGACAGGCACCGTGGAATGGGTGAAGGTCATCCCTTACCTCGTCGTATTGATTACTGCCATTTTCGGCATGAACGTGATGGCGGTGCTGACACTCGGTATTGTGCTCACAGGCTGTATCGGCATTCTGTTGGGCAGTTCCGACATCTTCGGATGGATGAAAGCCATGGGCGATGGTATGACAGGCATGGGAGAACTCATTATCGTCACAATGTTAGCAGGCGGTATGCTGGAACTGATCAAACAGCAAGGAGGTATCGATTTCATCATCGGACGGATGGTGAAGCATATCCATAACAAACGGGGAGCTGAGTTATGTATTGGCACACTGGTAGGTCTCGTGGATATCTGCACAGCCAACAATACGGTGGCCATCATCACCGTAGGCGGCATTGCCAAGCAGATAGGCGACCGATATGGCGTCGACAACAAGAAGGCTGCCTCTATTCTCGATACCTGTTCTTGCTTCGTACAAGGTCTGATTCCCTACGGTGCACAACTTCTGATAGCCGCCGGACTGGCAACGATCAATCCCGTCAGCATCATCCCCTGGCTTTTCTATCCCTTTGCCATCGGAATTGCCGCACTGCTCTCTATCCTATTCCGTTATCCAAGACGATACTCTTAATTATTATATAAAGTGAATATTATCCAACGTAATTTCTTCCGACTCATCCGCTGCGGGGAGTTTAACAGGCAGGAACAGATAGAGCCCATGTCCGTCAGCAAATGGAATAAGCTGTATCAGCTGGCCTTAATGCACCAGGTTGTGCCATCGGTCTATGCAGGTATCCGGCAATGCCAGGACCAGTTCTTCCTGCACCTGTCGGAGAAGCAGATGAGAGAGTGGGAAAAAGCCCAGGCAGAAGTCAGCCAAACGAATCTTCAAGAGGAGGAGAACGAACTGTTACGTGCCGACCACTTGACGAATCCCCTGCTGAACAAAAAACTGCAGGCCATTCTTGACGATGAGCAGTCGGACATTGCTACCCGTCAGCTTCTGCTGAACATTATTCACATCACCCGACATATCCTGAACGAAGGCATACCAGTCTACAACCTTGTGCAGCTGGGTAAATATCTCACGACGGAAGGACACCGCGTGGATTTCCTCACCTTGAACCAATGGCTGAAGAGAATCGGATTCACACCGATGGCACAACTCGAAGGAGCTCTGCTGATACAAATGTTCGGATTCAGCAAGGAGGAAATACCGTTCCTGGTAGGAGAGCCTGACAAACGCGTGGAACGTGTAGCGCAGGAACTGACGGAATTCACTAACACCCGATCAGAGGAATTCTATTTCTCCCAGGATTCCGATAGTGTGTTCGTACATACCAGCAACAGCAGTGCGATTCTCGGTCACATCCGTCGCTCGGCACAGTATTTCCGCTATCTGCCATCAGAGACGCTGACAAACTTCTTCGCCTCCTTCGCGCACTCACTATCGCATATCGAAGAATAGGATATCCCAGGCCGTCCTAGGATATCCAAATATGTTTTACTCAATAATTGCCGCTGCGGCTTCTTCCGCTGCCTTAGCGATAGAATCCTGTTCAGCCTTCAACTGGGCGGCACGTATCATTTCTTCTTCCAGGCGGTCGTAAGCATTCTTGGCTTCATCGTAATAATAGCCCTGCTCATGATCCTCCATATACTTCTTGAACGACTCCATCGTGTTGCCCATCCTGGCAGTCTCGAAGTCCAGAGAGTCTATCATCTGCCGGGCCTCACGCACATGCACATTGTCAGGATTGCGGTCGATGAAGAGCTGAAGGGCGGATTTTGACAGACTGGCACGGGCATTGTCCCAATCACGGTCAATCTTCTTCAGAGCCATCAGATGCACCTTGATAGAATCGCGATGGGCCACAGGTGCCTCAATATACATATCAAGGAAATTCTGCAGCACAGCCGGTTCCGTACTCATCATCGCGTTCTCATACGCGCGGAGTTCGTTCTCCTGCTGGGTCTTCTGAGAATAGTAGATACCCAGCATTACGATAATCAGCGCCAGCACGAAAGCAATGATAACAGCCGACCAAAGGGCCTTGTGTCCTTTCTTCTTCGGCGGCTGCTGTCCTGCCTCCGCCGGAACAACCGGAGTATTCAGAGTACTCGGAGTATTCTGAGTATTCTGAACCATCGTCTCAGGTTCCGAAGCAGCAGCATTGATTGAACAATGGCAGTTCGGACACTCATGATCATCCTTGAAGATATACTCTCCGCAGTCGGGACAACGGGTCACCTTGCCTGCGATATCAACACCACACGATGGGCACGTTCTTGCGCGGTCGCTTACCTGATGGCCGCATTCTGGACACTTTATAATCATTTACTATCTGACAATTAACAATTAAACAATTTATCTAGCCATTTGAATATTCTGCGATTTAGTGGTGGCGGAAGCGGATCTCTCTCAATCCATGTTTTCCGAGAAAGCGCGATTTGTCGACATAGCCGTTGATACCGACGATACGTCCCTTACCTGTATACTGCCACATAGTGATGTCCCGCTCGTCGGCCAGCACAGGCTCTTCTTCGAGATAAAGGGCAATCATCAGCTGGTAATCATCAAGCTTGCCAACCAGATGCCAGTTATAGAAATTGCGGAACGTATACACCAACGGTTTCTGACGATAGGCATGCTCCACCATCTGGAGGAATGTCAGCAGAGAGTCACAGAACTGGTCCTCCTGCAGACCGCCCATCGTCTCCACGTCAATCATCGGTATCAGGTCCTGTTCACCGGGCAGACACTGTGCGGTGAAGTTCTCCAACTGCTTCTGCAGCGGTGTCTTCGGACGGAAGAAATGGTAGGAGCCTACTTTCAGTCCATAGCGATGCGCGAGGTTGATGTTACGCTCAAACTTAGGATCGATGCGATCGCCACCCTCCGTTGCCTTCAGATAGACGTAGGCCATCTTGGTATTCTCACCGACGGTCTCCCAGAACACATCTCCCTGATAGCGGCTCAGGTCGATACCATGCACATGACCGCAGGTATCCTCGCACTGCAGGAAGGGGTTGTAGTCAGGGTCATTCAGACGTGGATCGGGTGCCGGCTTCGGAGCAGCAGCTCGTACCACTTTTGTCCTGCCTTTGGCCTTCGACTTCGTCCTGGCCTTTTTCTTCACCACTTTCGTGGTTTTTGCGCGTGTACGGCGCTGCGGCTTCTTGGGTCTGGCCCCCAGGGCATCGCCTGCCGTCATCATCCCAATCAGTAATAATATTATATAAAATATGTAGGATCTCTTCATTGCTTCCATTTTTTGAGCCACAAAATTACACTTTTTTTCTGAAAACAAGAAAGCCTGCCACATTTTTTTTAATTATACCCCTTCAATCGTGCGTAATATCAAGGAGTAACGGAGCATCGTCACATCAGACAGACATAAAACAAAATCCCCCGCATATCTGCGAGGGACTTGTTTTGTATTACCTTCTGGGAGCACCGGGAGCGCCAGCGCCACCAGCACCACCAGGTCTGCCACCACCGGGGAAGCCGCCGAAACCGCCGAAGCCCTGCTGAGGAGCAATCTCCGGCTCACCGAAGACAGATGCCTCGGCATCCTTGTCGTTCAGCTTGAACACCATGAACTTAGGATTCTTCTCCGTGCAGGGAGCCCATGCACCACCCTTCGGACCGTTAGGATCGCTGTACTTGGCAAAGTTGGTCCAGGCTGTCAGCATCTTCTCTGAGAGATCCCAGTCGCCCTTGGTCCAGGGACGCCAGCAATGCTTCAACGACTTGAATACGAACCACAGGTCTGAAGAGTGGAAAGCACCACGCAGACGCTGGGTTACCTCGGGATGACTACCATCATCAGGCAGAGGACGTGCAAACTCGTATGCCCATGCCTTACCGCCCTTCTCAGCGCGAACCTTACAGAACTCAGCGATGTTGGGAGCCATGTTACCCATATCGTTCAGGGTGAAGCCAATCATATAAGGCACATCAGCCAACGTGCCCTCGCGGGTAGCATCGTCGAAGCTCTTCTTGCTGACATAGCCGTCGAGCATCGGCATAAAGCCCATACCCATACGCATCATACCCATCATACCGCCCTGCTGTTGCTGGCCGGCGCTGTTCACCTGCTGGTAGATAGTAGGCAGCGCGAAGATGGTCTCAGTAGAGGCCTGACGCATCTTCTGCAGATCGGTCATACCGGCCCAGTCGAACATCTTCTTGGCATTGTTGGCAGCATCCTCAATGCTTCCGCCACTGTAACGGCCACCCATCATACCACCACCGTTAGGATTGGGGATGCTCAGACCCTGAGCACTCATGATGACAGCCTTGTGGAACAGACCACGGGCCAAGGGGCTCTCACACAGTGTACGGACACTACCACCACCGGCGCTCTGTCCGAAGATCGTCACGTTGTTGGGGTCACCACCAAACTGGGCAATGTTCTTCTTGATCCACTTCAGGGCCTCGATCTGGTCGAGGATACCATAGTTACCTGAAACCTTGTTGGGGCTTTCCTCAGCCAGTGCCGGGTGTACCAGGAAACCGAAGATACCCAGACGGTAGTTGATGGATACGAGCACCACATCCTTGGCACCCCACTCCTGACCGTCGAACTCGGGCTCAGAGCCGAATCCCTCACGATAGCCACCACCGTGAATCCACAGGGCCACAGGCAGTTTCTTGTTCACCTGACCGGGAGCCTTGGTCCATACGTTCAGATACAGACAGTCCTCACTGAAGGCAGCCTCCTTGCCATAGCCCCACTCAGTGTAATAGCCACCGGTGTACTGAATGGCCTGATAGCTGGGACGTCCGAAGGTGTCGCATTTCTTCACACCCTTCCAGGGCACAACGGGCTGCGGAGCCTTCCAGCGGTTCTCGCGGATAGGAGGTGCAGCATAGGGAATGCCACGATACACAAACACGTCAGGATGATCGTCAGCCAAGACGCCCTGTACCTGACCACCTTCGATTGTTAACACGGGGTTGTTCTGCGCATTGGCAGAAACTGCTAACATGAGCAGCAACGGTAAAAAGAGTTTTTTCATAAATAGTTGTATTAATAAAGTTGGTAATAGTGATTCCTGTCGCTTAGCGCACCACGCGGGTGAACTCGGGCTTTGCACCGGCCTCCTTACCCATCGTCACATAGATGGTGGAATTCATCTCACCACCGCCTCCGAAGCCACGGCTCTTCACCTTGAACTCGTAGTCGATGCTGTCGTCAGTAGTGCGCTTGCCGAATGTCACCGGCGTTCCCAGGTTGAACTGATAGCTGGAGCAGGCTGCATCGAAGATGGCCTTCTCGGCATCAGTCACAGGCTGCTGGGCAGAATAGGCTGGCAACGCTTTGACAGAGCCTTTCTTATAGCCGTTCTCCTTGAGGAAACGGTCAATCTCCTTGGCGGCAGAGTTTACGCGGGCCTGGCGCACACCATAGCCCGGCTGGATCTTGGCCTTGGGCAGTGCTTTCACGAGGTCGGCTGACGAGGTTTCCAGACCACCGCTGCCGAAGGTGCAGAAAGGCACGATGGTCTTCCCGGCGAAGTCCTGCTCCTTTAAGAGCGTTACCAGCGGCGATGCGTAAGTGCCGCCCCAGATGGGATAGCCCAGGAAGATGACGTCGTAGGCTTTAAGATTCGCCTTCAGCGGTTTGATCTTAGGCTCCTTGTCACTCTGAGCACGCTGCATCGTCTCCTGGAAACTGTCGGAATAAGGCTTCTCTGCCTCGATGCTCTCAATGTCTGCACCAAGTTGTTTCTGAAACTCCTCGGCCACAGCCTTGGTGGTATTGGTCGCTGAGAAATAGATCACCAGTTTCTTCTGTGCGAAACCAGTTGTCACGAATGCTGCCATAGCAAACAATAATAAAAGTCTTTTCATAAGTTGATAATTAAGTTATGATCATAAGTCGCTGCAAATTTAGACAATTTTACGAATATATGCAAATATCTGACCGATTATGTTTGGTTGATTCGTGATTTTTGAGTACTTTTGCCACGTTTTATAGAGTTTATAGCAGATGATTGTTGTCATGTTGACACTTTTTGCCCTTGTGGTCGTCGGATTCATTGCGGGCAAGACGGGTTACCTCGGAGGCGATTTCGACCGCCAGCTGTCGAGGCTGGTCATCAACATCACCTGCCCGGCCCTGATCCTCTCCTCGGCGATGACAGGCGAGCTGCCCGACCGTCGCTATATCCTCCCTCTGCTGCTCATCAGCCTGCTGACCTATCTGCTCTTGTCAATCGCCGGATTCCTGCTGCCGCGTTATATCACCAGCAACCAGAACCACCAGGGCCCCATCGGCTTTGCCCTGATCTTCGGCAACGTAGGTTTCATGGGCTATCCCGTAGTGGCGTCGATCTTCGGTCACGAGGCTGTGTTCTATGCCGCTGTGCTCAATGTGGTCAACACCTTCGCCGTCTTCACCATCGGCACCATGCTCATCACAGGCGCCAGCAGCGACCGCACCAGATTCGAGAAGAAGGTGCTCTACAGCACACCGATGCTTGCAGCCTACCTCACGATGGGTATCGTGGCCCTGCAGATAGACCACATCCCTGAGGCCATCAGCCAGCCGCTCACGATGCTGGGCAACATCACCGTGCCCGCAGCACTGCTCATCATCGGCTCGTCGATGTCGCAGCTTTCCCTGCGCACCATGCTGGGCAATGGCACCGTCTACGTCACCACCCTACTCCGACTGGCAGTCTTGCCCGTCGCCGTACATTTCATTATGCTGCAATTGGGATTCTCGCCGTTTGTGGTCAATATCAACACGCTCGTCATCGCGATGCCCGTTGCCACCTACGGCACCATTCTCTGTCTGAAATATGAGAAAGACACCACCGTCATCACTGCCGTCACCTTCGTCACCACCCTCATCTCGATGATCACCATCCCGCTCCTGGTCACGCTACTGTTCAAATAATTATTGATCAGCCTCCAGAAACCGCAGTTCTGCCTCCAGCATCTCCAGCTTCGGCATCGGACAGCCAGCCTCGCGTGCAATCTCCAGGGGACGGGTGTAGAGATAGTATATCTCCATGCGTCGGTGGAAGTCGTAGTCCAGTCGCATGGACGGTGAATAAGGCGTCATGTTATCAGTCATATCTATCATCTTATCGACAAATGCAGCATCCAGGTTCTTCACCCCCAAGTGCTGAGCAGTACTGACCACCTCCATCATCTGCTCGCGAATCAGTTGACGGGTCGACTTGTTCTTCAGCAGCAGGTCTGTCTGCGTGTGCAGTGCCACCGTCATACCGTTAAACGGCATGTTCCATACAGCCTTCTTCCATCGTGCCTCATGATATTCCACGAAACCCGTCTCGATGCCAGCCTCACGGAATTCATCCACCACCGCCTGCATCAGCGCTTCGTCCTTGCAGGAATAATTGGCCAGATTGATGCTGCCATAGCACTGGTGATTGACTCTGCCGGGCTCAGTCTTGGCAGAACAGATAAAGGCCAGTCCGGCAGCCAGTTGTACGTCAGGAAACATTTTCTGCACATCCTCCTCCACGCCAATGCCGTTCTGAATCAGCACCACCAGCGTACGGTCATGGAGCAATGGGGGTAGCAGCGACTGCAGTTTGCCGTTGTTCACAGACTTCAGACACACCAGCACCACGTCGCACTTCGGCATGTCCTCCGTATGCTGATAGGCATTTATATCATCCAAATGAAACGATCCGTTGCAGGAATCTACATGCAGACCATGCTGTTTCACATACTCATAATCGCTGCGGAACAAGAAATGAAGTTCCTGTCCTGCATGAGCCAATTTTGCTCCATAATATCCACCAATGGCACCACTGCCGATGATTCCGTATCTCATATTGATCATTAAATTCTAAATGCGCCTGCAAAGTTACACCATTTTTTTGTATTTCATCGCATTTTATTAGAATTTTGACACTTCTATGCTGCACATTTACCAGTCCTTTTTAAACCAAATGAACAAAACGCCGTCTAAATAAGTAACTGTATTATCAATTATTAATTAAAAACAAATGAAGAAGATTTATTTCGCAGCATTGCTTTCCATGTCTTTGATGACAGCCAATGCACAGGAGCCGAATATTCCAAGAGGAATGTTTGGCGCTCCACAGGTTGATGTTAAGTTCGACGAGTACAAGGCAGCTCCTCAGGGTTTCGACCAGGATCGTGCAGGAATCGCAAAGGGCACCGTGAAGCTCATTGAGTACCAGTCAGAATCAGTAGGAACCACCCGTAAGGCAAATGTCTATCTGCCACCGAAGTACGATGCTAAGAAGAAGTACAGCGTGCTCTACTTGCTTCATGGCATCGGTGGCGATGAGAACGAGTGGTACAAGGACGGCGGTGTGCCCAACATCATCATGGACAACCTCTATGCCGACGGAAAAGTGGCCGACATGATCGTGGTCATGCCTAACGGACGTGCTCAGAAGGACGACTCCCGCGCAGGAGGTATGGGATCGTTCAGGGCATTCGGCGATTTCGACAAGGACCTCATCGGTAGCCTTATCCCTTACATCGAGAAGAACTTCAGCGTCTATGCCGATAAGGATCACCGTGCCATCGCAGGTCTGTCAATGGGTGGCGGCCAGTCACTCAACTTCGGACTCGGTCACATGGATGTGTTTGCATACGTAGGCGGTTTCTCTTCTGCCCCCAACACCATGCGTGCCGCACAGCTCATTCCCGATGTCGACAAGGTGAAGAAGGAGAACAAACTCCTGTGGATGGTATGCGGCGGGGCTGACGGCCTGATGAACAACAGCGCACAGCTCAAGGCATTCTGCGACGAGAAGGGCATCCCCTGCACCCTCATCAACTATCCTGACCAAGGCCACAACTTCGTTGTCTGGAAGTATGGTCTCTACAATTTCGCGCAGTTGATTTTCAAATAATCATCCATACTTCCTCATCTAAGGGAGGACGGTGTAACGGAGGGACGGTTCTTTTGTTATAACAGGAGAACCGTCCCTCCGTTATATGTTATGTCATATGCTATGTTACCATACGCAGTTTTGTTTTGAGGGTTAGACCATATATTACGTTTGCAAATATAGGAATAAATCTCCAAACTTGCAAGAAAACGAGAGAAAAACTGCCAAAATGCTTGGAACTTTCAAAAATACTTCGTATATTTGCACCGTCAAAAGTTACTTTTGGCTATCCGGGTAAGTTTCCCGAGAGGGCAAGCCGTATACGTCACTACCCATTTTAAAGCCACCTCCGGGTGGTTTTATTATTTTCTGAAGCTCTTCATCATCATCTTCAGAAAGCCCCTACTTGTAGCGATATTACGTTTAATTGAAATCTCCTTCCTACCAGTAAATATCAGGACTTCAAAAGCGTCCGCATTCGACTCGAAATAGCGTTTTATCTCTAACGTAAGATTGCGAACGTTATAATCGCACACGATATTCAACAATACACAATTGGTTTGCCCAATGGATTCCTTCAACCTATTTCCAACGGAATTCTTTCCTGAAATCGTTTTAAGATCGAACATCTTGAATACTCCTTTCCGCTCGAAAATATAGTCTGCCGTACGGATACCTTTGGGATTGGGTAGAATAAACACCCGATAACCATGCTCCCCAGCCTTACGTGCTGTCTTTAACAGATTGTCGTAGTCTTCGCTACTTTCTCCACCTGTACTGAATATATTGTTTTCGTTTTTAACAAGATAGAATGACGGATGAACGGTGATCTCTTTCAATTGACTGATGAAACTCGCACCTCGTAGTAAAGGTAAATCCTCCAACAAGGCATCTATGTCTCTCACTCGACCTTCCTCAACAAGAGAACAGCTATCTTCAATTATATTGTTTTCGAATAATGGTTTATCTATCATAGTTTTATTTTTAAGGATACATGGAATAAAATCATCGTGCGATTTCCTTATCAAACGTATATTCCATCTCTGAGGATTCTCTGTCTTAATAGACTGTTCATGTTATCACGGACGCGGACCAGATCGACCTTGCAGTCAAGCAGCTGTTCAAGTTCTGTCTGAATCATATCCAAGGTAAGCAGCGAGGGCGCCTGGCCTTCGTAACATACATCGACGTCGCTGTCTTTAGTCTGCTCCCCACGAGCCACTGAGCCGAAGATACCGATTCTCGTCAGGCCATACTTCTTCTGAGCCGTTGGTTTATAACGCCTCAATAAGTTTAGTATTTCTGTCTGCGACTTCATCTGTTTACCTTTATAATCTGTTTCGGTTGCAAATATAGGAACTTTTTCCCAAACTTCCAAATTTTGAGGAAAGAAAGTAAAGGGTAATCGCTGGGAAAGTAGAAAAGCAGGAAAGTAGGAAAGTAGACATTAAGGTATTCTAAAGAATATAATATAGAGTAATAATAAATAAGAATTAAAAAAAACTTCTACTTATAAAGTCTCTTTTCCGCATTGAGAAACTGGTTAATGTCCGCTTTCCGCATTTCCTACTATCCGCATTTTCGTGAGCCGGTGTGATACATCGTTAAGGAAAGTCTTATTGTTATTTGGGAAACGATGGAAAAATTGCGGGAAAGCCTTCCAACACTTTTTGGATAGCTTTCCAAAAAGTGTTGCATGGCTTCGTAAAAAACGGAGGTAAGCCTTCTAAAATTAAAATAAACCGAAAAATATTTGGTTTTACCGAAGTTATTTCTTATCTTTGCACCAAAATTGAGAATATGAGAGTTATTTCATTTTCCATGATAAGGGATTTCGTTGCGAAACATGCTGATGCCGATGTAGCTATGCGTGACTGGTACAAGCGTGTTTGCAAGGCCAACTGGAATAGTTTTGCCGATATCAAGCAGACTTTCAACACTGCTGACTATGTGGGCAATGATCGCTATGTGTTTGACATCAAGGGAAACAATTATCGCATTGTAGCTATTGTGCTATTCATCAATAAAAAAGTATATATGCGATTTGTTGGCACACATGAGGAATATGACAGAATTAAGGATATCAAAAATATATAATTATGGTACAGATTAAGAATGAAATACAGTATAAAGCGGCTTGCGAACGTATCAACGAACTGCTGAAGGTAGTCAATAATGATACTCCCGCTGATGATAAAAACCTGCTGGAGCTTGACCTGATTTCGGATTTGGTTGCTGATTATGAGGAAGAGCATTACCCCATAGCAGCACCAACTCTGGTGGAAACCATCAAGCTCAGGATGTTCGAGATGGGACTGACTCAGAGCAAACTGGCTGAGATGCTTGGCCTCAGTACAGCCCGTATCAGTGAGATCATTTCTGGTAAGGGTGAACCATCGCTAAAAACCGGCAGAGAAATCAGCCGCAAGCTGAATATTGATCCGGCAATTGTGCTTGGAGTTTAGGACTTGAATGAATACAGAGTAATGGGGTATAATGTGCTGTTATACCCCATTTTTTTTGATAGCATATTTTAACTAAAAATTTTTGCATTTTCCACTAAAATAATTGCTCAAAAAGTTGCATAATTCAGATATTTTTTGTAACTTTGTAGCATAATATAAAGCGGGAAAGCGGCCACCCGGAGTAGTTGGCTGCACGATAGTTTAATACCATGAAATATTTTTAGAACTATGGCATTAAAGATCAAAGCAAAGGAGAAGAAGCTTAAATTCTCCAAAGACGGTCCTGAAGTGTACCGTTATGTGATGGTGCCTGATCTGTACTCGACACTCGACTCGGAGAAGGTCATCAAAGAAGCCGCCATCCGCTCAGGCGTGAGCGAGGGCGTGATGCAGGCCTGCTGGAAAGGGGCCGGCGAAGTAATTAAGGCCTGGGCTACCGAAGGTCACTCAGTTGCCCTCCCAGGACTGGGAAATATGCGTTTCGGCTTGTCCGCGAAGGCGGTGGCGGATGTCAACGATGTCAAGACGTCGCTCATCCGTACCCGTCGTATCATCTTCACTCCAACTGTAGCGCTGAAAGAGGAACTGGCCAACACGGCCATCCAGATTACCTGCTACGACCGCAACGGCGAGGTGGTGAAGCGTGTGACCAGTGCCGATCCCGGTACCGTTGAGGAACCTCAGGGCGACGACAACGGCCAGAACACTGAGAACTCTGAGAACAACCAGCAGAACTCTCAGAATGAGCAGAACCAGGCGACGGGCTTCGCGCTGACCATCAACAAGTCGGGTACGGGCTCGGCCTCTGTGACCCACAACGGTAACGCTGTGACCTCGGGCGCCACGCTGAACGAGGACGACGAGGTGGAGATCAGCATCACGCCTGCTGAGGGCAAGGTGCCTACGGCCTCGGTGAACGGTTCGAGCATCGAACTGACGGAGGATGGTGGTGTCTACACCGGTAGCTTCGCGATGCCCGGACAGGCCAGTACGCTGAGCATTGACAGCGGCACGGCTGCTGGTGACGGCGGCGACGGACTGACCAACGATTAGGCCTTTCGCCTGAAGACAGGAAAGAGGAATGCTCAACCAAGAGCACCCCTCTTATCGTATCTGACAGGTACCTGTCCCTTGTCATCATTTACCGGGCTATCAGCTGAGCTTATGGATGACGAGACCTGAGCGGAGCTTGGGCTCGAACCAGGTGGCCTTCGGGGGCATGATCTTGCCGCTGTCGGCGATGTCCATAATCTGCTGCATCGATACGGGATAGAGTGCCAGGGCAGCACGCATCTCACCGGAGTCGACACGGCGCTTCAGCTCGCCGAGTCCGCGCAGACCGCCTACGAAGTCGATGCGCTGCGAAGAACGCAGGTCGCCGATGTTCAGGATCTCGTCGAGAATCAGACGGCTGGAGATGTCCACGTCGAGCACACCGATGGGATCGTTGTTATCGTAGGTGCCTTCCTTGGCCTTCAGGCTGAACCAATGCTGGTCGAGATAGAGCGAGAACTCGTGCAGCTGCTGGGGCTTGTAGATCTCCGTACCCTTGTCCTCGACGATGAAGTTCACCTGCAGGGCTGCGAGGAACTCCTCCGACGACATGCCGTTGAGATCCTTCACCACGCGGTTGTAGTCGAGGATGGTGAGCTGTGAAGCCTGGAAGCAGACGGCCATGAAGAAGTTGTACTCCTCGGTGCCGTTGTGGTTGGGGTTCTGCTTCTGTTTCTCAGCGCCTACGAGGGCTGCTGCTGCTGAACGGTGGTGTCCGTCGGCGATATAGAGCGAAGGCATCTTGGCAAACTCATCGGTGATGGTCTGCATGTCCTTCTCGTCGCTGATCACCCAGAACTGATGGCGGAAGCCGTCGATGGGAGCAATGAAGTCGTACTCTGGCTCGGTAGCGGCATAGCGCATCAGGATCTCGTTGAGCACAGCGTTGTCGGGATAGGCGAAGAACACAGGCTCTACGTTGGCATTGTTCACGCGGACGTGCTTCATGCGGTCTTCCTCCTTGTCGCGACGGGTCAGCTCATGCTTCTTGATGCGGCCGGCCATGTAGTCGTCGGTATGGGCACACACCACGAGTCCGTACTGCGTCTTGCCGTTCATGGTCTGCGCATAGATATAATAATGTTCGCGCGCGTCCTGAACGAGCCAGCCCTTGTCCTGGAACTTCTGGAAGTTCTCGGCGGCCTTCTCGTAGACACGGGGATCATACTCGGAGGTGCCTACGGGGAAGTCGATCTCGGGTTTGATGATGTGGTAGAGGCTCTTCTCGTTGTCGCCGGCCTCTGCCCTAGCCTCTTCGCTGTCGAGCACGTCGTAGGGACGGCTCTCTACCTGCTCCACCAGTTCCTTCGGCGGACGGATTCCCTTGAATGGTTTTACTATTGCCATATTATCTCGATTGAACATTGAACATTGAACATTGAACATTTTTTGCTGCCGCTCTGGCAGAGTGACCATCTCATGCTTTCTACCGCATGGCTAATGGTCAATGATCAATGTTCAATGTTCAATAAATTACTTATTCACCTGGAATTTGGTGTCGCCATCCTTGAAGAAGGCGTTGATCTGCTTGGCGGCTGCGATACCGGCGTTGATGTTGGCCTCGGCAGTCTGGGCACCCATCTTCTTCGGGGTTGAGAAGTAACGGCCCTCGAACTTCTGGAACTCGTGGTCGGCATCGGGCATGATGTCGGTAACGAACTTCAGGTCGTCGCGCTGCTGCATCAGTTCGATGAGCTCGGGCTCGTTGATGACTTCCTTGCGGGCGGTATTCACCAGCACGCCACCCTTCTTCATCTTGCCTACCAGTGCAGCGTTGATGCTCTGCTTGGTCTCGGGGGTAGCGGGGATATGGAGTGAAACAACGTCGCAGGTCTCGAACAGGGCGTCCTGATTGGCCACGGCGTGAACACCGGCAGCCTCGATAACATCGGCAGGACAATAGGCATCGTAGGCATAGACATCCATGCCAAAGCCCTTGGCAATACGGGCTACATTACGGCCAACGTTTCCGAAAGCCAGAATGCCTAACTTCTTGCCTAACAGCTCACTACCGCTCTTGCCGTTATAGAATCCGCGGACAGCCATCACCAGCAGACCGAACACCAGCTCGGCCACGGCGTTGGAGTTCTGACCCGGGGTATTCTCGGCCACTACGTTGTGGGCGGTGGCAGCTGCGAGGTCGATGTTGTCGTAACCGGCACCAGCACGAACCACGATCTTCAACTGCTTGGCGGCGTCCAACACCTCTGCATCGACCTTATCCGAACGGATGATGAGTGCGTCGGCATCTTTCACTGCCTCCAGGAACTGAGCCTTCTCAGTATATTTCTCGAGCAGCACGAGCTCATTGCCTGCTGCCTCCACTTCCTCACGAATGCCATTAACAGCAGCACTCGCAAATGGTTTTTCTGTAGCTACAAGAATCTTCATATTAGTGGTCATTAAACTTTTAGTGGTTTGCTTCGAATTCCTTCATGCAGGCGACGAGGGCGTTGCAGCCTTCGATGGTCTGGGCGTTGTAGCAGGAAGCACGGAAGCCGCCTACTGAGCGGTGACCCTTCACACCGACCATACCCTTTGATACGGCGAAGTCGAGGAAGTCCTTCTCGAGCTCCTTGTACTCGTCGGCCATCACGAAGCAGAGGTTCATCAGCGAACGGTCCTCCTCCTTGGCGGTACCAACGAACATCTTGTTGCGGTCGATCTCACCGTAGACGATCTCTGCACGCTGCTTAGCCAGCTTGTCCATAGCCTCGACACCACCCTGGGCCTTGATCCAGCGGAGGTTCTCAAGAGCGCAGTAGATAGGCACTACAGGAGGTGTGTTGAACATAGAGCCCTTGTCGACGTGTGTGCGGTAGTCGAGCATTGTGGGGATCTCACGGGGTGCACGGCCCAGCTTCTCGTCCTTCAGGATGATGATGGTCACACCGGCCATGGCCAGGTTCTTCTGGGCACCGGCATAGATGGCATCGTACTTGCTCACGTCGACGGGACGGCTCATGATATCCGACGACATATCGGCAATCAGGGGCACATTGACATCGAGGTCCTTGCGGATCTCAGTACCGTAGATGGTATTATTGGTGGTGATGTGCAGATAGTCGGCATCGGCAGGCACCGTCCAGCCCTTCGGGATGAAGGTATAGTTGGCATCGGCTGAAGAAGCCACCTCAACGACCTCACCGAACAGCTTGGCTTCCTTCATGGCCTTCTTGGCCCAGACACCGGTGTTCAGGTAGGCAGCCTTCTTAATCAGGAAGTTGAATGGGATCATACAGAACTCCAGACTGGCACCACCGCCGAGGAAGATCACTGAATAGCCCTCGGGAATGTCGAGCAATTCCTTTACCAGGGCCACAGCCTCGTCAACCACGGGCTGGAAATCCTTTGCACGGTGGCTGATCTCCATCAGAGAGAGACCCGAACCATTGAAATCAAGACACTGCTGAGCGGTCTTCTCAATCACTTCGCGGGGAAGCATCGAGGGACCGGCGTTAAAGTTGTACTTCTTCATGTTGAATTGTTATTTTTGAATGTTTGAAATTTATTTGTTCACTGAATTGCGCCGCGAAATTACACTTTTATTTTCATTTGGCCAAATATTTGAGCAGAAATTCACGAAATTAACTGATTTTCTTTCAATTTGTCAACTCCGCTTCGCATTTTCCTGCCCACTTTGCTGCAAAGTTACAAAGAATCCCTGATATCTGCAAGACTTTTAGCCAAGTTTAACGTCACTTTCTCACGCCCGGAAAGATATCTCCGGATTTATTTGGTTATTCTCCCGATTTGCACTATCTTTGCACCAAATTATTGGCGTATGAAAGAGCATGAAGTAATCATCTCGTTGGCATCGAACGAGAACCAGGAAGCGAACCTTGACAAAGCCAGGGAGCAGTTGACACAGTTGCTGACGGAGGTGCATTTCACCTCTGCCATCTGGACGGAACCGGTGAACACCAGCCGTAAGGAACCCTATCTGAACCAGCTCTGCAAGGGTACGACGGCCTTCGGCGAGGGTCTGCTGTGCGAGGTGCTGAAAGAGACGGAGAAGCGCATCGGGCGCATTAAGAATGAGGATGGCATCGTGGTGATCGACCTCGACCTGCTGGAATACGACGGCCAGCGCCATCACCTGCGTGACTGGAGCCGGGATTACGTCATGAAACTGATTGAAGAATTAGACTAAAGCGAATCGAGGCGGTCGGAATACAGTTCGGTCGCTTCGGGACTCAGTTCATCATCCGTCATATCCACCTGCGGATGAATATCCAACACCTCGAGATGAATACCGATACGGTTCATGTTCTGATTCGTATAGGTGAGCTGTGCGCCGAAGAGACAGATGGTCCACGACATCTGAATCCACAGCATGAAGAGCGGCAGGGCGGCAAAGGAGCCGTAGATGGCGTTGTAGCCCGTCACCCACATCTGGGAGTGGATATAGACTATCTGCAGGATCTGCATGCCGACACCCGCGAGGATGCCCGGAATGATGGCACACGAGGGCTTTACCTTCGTGTTGGGCATATAGATATAAAGTCCGATGAAGAGCAGCGACAACAGGAGATACGGTGTGAGGTTGAGCAGATGGCGCACCAAGGGACCCAGATATTCAAGATGGCTCATCTTCGCCGCAAAAGCCGTGATATAGAACGACAGACCGATGGCAATGATGAGCAGTATCGGGAAGAGCAGGAACATCGCCAGATAGTTGGTGAAGGAACGGATGATGGGTCGCGAGTTGCTCACCTGCCAGACGTGGTTGAAGGTCTCCTCGACATTGTTCATCAGCATGAGCACGGTGTAGAGCATGAAGATCAGTCCGATGCCGAGGAAGATGCCGCTCTTGGTGTGGATGAGATAGCTGTTGACGAAGCCGATGATGGCATCTGCCGCCTGAGGCTGCGACGAGAGGGTGTCGCGGAACCATATCTCGATGTATTTGTTATAGCCGAAACCTCTGGCAATGGCAAAGATCACCGCCACAACGGGGACAAAAGCCAGGAGTGTGGAATACGTGAGCGCCGAGGCCTGAGCCATCACGCGCTTAGCCGTGAAGAAACGGATGGTCAGACTAAGCTTATGATAGATATTCCTCAGAAAGCGCTTCGCCATAACAAAACAATCAAAAAAAGCACTGCTCCTATAAGCCGGGTTCTGTTCCCCCGAAAGGGCGCCTGTCATTTATCTACTCCATGAGTCACCCCATGGCTCCAGCGTTCTACCCTCCATCGTTTACTCGGGCGGGCAACCCTCAGACGACGGTATACATGAACTTGCAGTCCCCAGTCGGCACAGCCTGATGATCACCCATCAGCTGGTGGTCTCTTACACCACCTTCTCACCCTTACCCACTCCAGGGGCGGTTGTTTTCTTCTGCCGGCACCTACTGTCACCAATAGCTTCCATTTTCAGAAGTGGGGCGCCCTGTACTGCCCGGACTTTCCTCTCGTACCCGGAGATACCAGCGACAGACCGGAGCAGTGCTTTTGTTCTTATAAAAAAGAATTACAGGTCGTTGTAATTCTGCACATTGAAGGTCGAGGTCGACATGTTACCCGTATCAAAGCCCTTCTTCAGCCAACGCTTACGCTGATCGCTGGTACCGTGGGTGAACGACTCGGGCGTTGCCCTACCCTGTGCCTTCTTCTGCAGCCAGTCGTCGCCGATGGCCTTTGCCAGCTCCAGACCCTTCTCCAGGTCGCCATACTCCATCGAGTGGTTCATGGCATCCTCGTAGTGAGCCCACACACCAGCATAATAGTCGGCCAGCAACTCCAGACGTACGCTGATCTGATTGGCCTGCACCTTGTCGGTCTGGTTCATGGCCTGATGGGCCTTACCCAGGATGCCGAGGGAGTTCTCCACATGGTGACCGATCTCGTGGGCAATCACGTAGGCATAGGCGAAGGTGTTTCCCTCGACACCCAGCTGACGCTTCATCTGCGTAAAGAACGAGAGGTCGATGTAGAGCTTCTGGTCGCCGGAGCAATAGAACGGACCGACGGCAGCCGTGGCAGAACCGCAGGCGGAGTTCACCTGATTGGAGAACAGTACCAATGTCGGCGGCTCGTAGGTACGACCCAGTTCCTGGAACACCTTACCCCATACATCCTCGGTCGAGGCAAGGATCTGCTTACACTCGGTAGCCAGCTGCTGCTCCTCCTCAGTGAAGTTCTCGGGATCAACACTCTCTGTCTTGGCAGACATCTGCTGCTGGGCAGCCTGAAGACCGGCCGACACGGGGTCGCCACCGCTCATCCATGCAAACAGCGCAGCCACGATAATGGCTCCGATACCACCGATACCGGCTTTCGCTCCACCACTCAGACCACGACGATCTTCCACATTACTACTTTCTCTTCTTCCTGTTAATTTCATATTCTTCTACGTTTTTAGTTGATATGATGCCGCAAAATTACATAAAAGTTTTCAAATTCTGAAACTTTTTCCCGTTTTATTTCATCCCCAGCATCATTTTAATAGAATAAGCCCCGCTGCCATGGGATAAGCAGCGAGGCCGATATCGGAAGGACACAGGAGTACCTGACCCCGTTGTGTCCTATGAGAGTTACCTCTGAAGGAATTTCCTGCCGTTCTTGACGACAATGCCCTTATAGCTGGTGTCAACACGCTGGCCACGGAGATTGTAGACGGGTACGTCAGACTCCGCTGCTACCACGTTCTTGATGCCGTCAGGACCGCTATCCTCCCAAGCAATCTCCGCGGATACTTTCAACCAGAGATATCTGAACGGCGCTGAGCTGTTGCCGTCATCGTCGGTCTTGTTGACAAAGCGAAGCCAGCGGGTGATGGTGATGGGGCTCGTTTCGCCGTCTATCAGATAAGCCGCACACTCAGCGGGAATCACAAACGTCATGCTGTGCTTGCCTGAACCATAGTAGTTGGGAGCGAAGGTGGCATAGGAGATATAGTCGTACTCCGGCTCTATGTAATCAGCTTCGTCGGCTTCAGGAAGCTTGCCGTGGTTGCCGAAGATATCATCGCCGAGATTGAAGATCAGCAAGTCGTAGCAGTCGAAGCCCCACTCGTTGTCCTGATTGTAATTATAGGCGTAGGGCACCACATAGCGGGCATCCTTATCCGGCACATCATAATCTCCAAGGAAGCAGTCGGCCCAGAAATTATCGAAGAACTTGGTATCGTTCATGTTGAGATAGCCGAACATCGCCGTCGAGAGTGCGTTCCAGTCGATGTTGAAGCCGATGGCTTTACCCTCCGCCTTGAGATCCATCGTGGGGTATTCGAATGCGACATCATTCGTAGGCCCAGTGACATCGGGATTGTCCGGTTTATCCGGATTGTCAGGATTATCGGGGTTATCAGGATTGTCGGGATTATTGGGATCATCTGGGTTGATCGGGTCGGGATAGTCGGGATAAGAGCCTGTCGGATAGGGGGCGTCGTAGGTGGGATAGTTGGTGAGTGTAAGCGTGTTGCCGTTGATCACGGCCTCCACATAGCGCCAGTTGAGACCCTGACAGGCGTGCCAGGAGCTCTCGTTGGGCTCCTTGTAAAGTATGGTGATACGATAGGTGCCGTTGCCATACTGGCTGCTGATGTTGATGGTCGGCTCAGACGATGTGTTATAAGTCGGATCGTAAGTGCCTGATTGGTAGGTATACAGCAGATCCCAGGTATTGTCGGGCTTGTTGATGGCCAACGCGAACACATACTGACCAGACTGCATCAGTGAGTTTCTCACCCTCCAGGCGAAGCTCACGTTGCTGAAGGACTGCGACGTGGAGTTTCTGTAATACTGATTGTTGCCGACGGCCTCCATCCTGAGCAACGAGAAAAGTCCGGTGGTCATTGCGCTGCCGCCACTGGGAGTGATGCCGATGCAGGCCATCATATCATAACTGTAATCGACACCGTTGCCAATCATGGCCGACATGGCAAAATAGCCGTTATAGTTGCCACCCCAGCCCCAGTTCACAGCATAATAGCCCTGACTGTAACCGTGGCAGATGAACGTGTGGCCATTGTTGATATCGTTGCTCGCCTGACCGCTGAGGATGAACGGACGGCCGTTGCTCAGTTCCTTGTAGAGAATATCGTCCCAGTCGCTCGAATTATAAGCGTCACGATAGACATTATGAACGCCCTGACCGTAGCCGAACTGATTCACCAATGCGGAAGGAATCGAAGCACCCGATGCGCTTGAGTTCGTCTGTCCGTAGTTGACACGGACGGCTTGTCCGGCGTAGCGGGCCAGCAAGGCAGCATCATTGACGGTCATATTCGTATAATTGACGCTGCACGAACTCAGGGATTCAAGGTAATGACCGTTACCATCAGTATACCCGCTTATGGACGGCAAGGTCGATGGGTAGCCATGATAGGCCAGCATCTGCGCGAGAGCGAGGGGCACACAACCCGTACAGCAGTTCTGCGGACAATAATAGTTGTAAGGATTGTTCTGGTGCCATGAGTATTTCATCATCGGCGCAACATCCGATTTCGAGGCGCGGTGGAGTGCCGGAGCCTGGTCGGCAGGCATGCCATCAGGGATATTGGCAATGCTCTCATCGTAATAGCTGAGCCACCACTTCATGTTATCGGGCATCTGGCTGTAGTCGAGGTTTCCTTCTTCGCCGTAACCCAGGATTTCACGGGCGCGACTGTCACCGGCCACGATGACGAAGCCTCCATTGTTCTCGACATTAAAGAGATAGAGGTGCTGATAGGGGTGAGCCTTTGTCGCACGGCGTATCTGGCCTTGTGAGGGACTCACGATGTTCTTTCCCTGAAGGAACTGCCTGGCTTTCTGTAAAGCCTCCTGCTCGCTGATAGGCTGGGCATTGACACCAAGCACGAGCATCATCAAAAAGAGTAAAGTTGATTTTCTCATATAGCTATAGGTTTTAAATAATAATGTTTGGCAAATATAGAGAAAATAATCGATAATACCAAATATTTGTGTGTAAAAGTGGGGTGTTTTGCATAAGATTGTCAATAAGTGTTCTAATGTGACATCGAATATAAAGAAATCCCCTCGCAGAGGAATCTGCGAAGGGATAATATGATGTCGGGGCGACAGGACTCGAACCTGCGACAGCCTGGTCCCAAACCAGGAACGCTACCAACTGCGCTACGCCCCGATTATTCTAAGCGGGTGCAAAGGTACTAAAAATAAATGAAAAGAGAGAAGTGAAAAGTGAAAAATTGCTGCGCCTTGGCATTATTTAACGATTAAACCTCGTTTCCAAGCCTCGTTTTTCACTTTTCATTTCTCCGTTTTTCACTACTTGATGATTCCTTGCTCTACGAAGATCTTCTTCAGGGCAACCACCGAGCGGTCTACCTGCTCCTTGGTATGCGTGGCCATCAGGGCGTAGCGGACGAGCGTGTCCTGAGGTGCACAGGCAGGCGGAATGACGGGGTTGATGAAGACACCAGCCTTGAAAGCCAAGGCTGTCACGAGGAAGGTCTTCTCCACATCGCGCACATAGAGGGGAATGATGGGGCTCTCGGTGTCGCCAATCTCGAAGCCTTCCTCACGGAAACGCTTCAGGGCGTAGTTGGTGACATCCCACAGGGCCTGGATTCTCTGTGGCTCCTCCTGGATGATATGCAGGGCAGTCATTGCGGCAGCCGTTGCAGCAGGCGTGTTCGAAGCCGAGAAAATATAAGTGCGGCAGGTGTGACGCAGCCAGTTGATGGTATCTGAGTCGGCAGCGATGAAACCACCGATGGAGGCAAGCGACTTGGAGAAGGTTCCCATGATGAGATCCACCTCGTCGGTCAGGCCGAAGTGATCGCACACGCCCCTACCCTGTTTGCCGAAGACGCCGATGCCATGAGCCTCGTCGACCATGATCGAGCAGTTGTACTTATGTTTCAATTCCACAATCTCAGGAAGCTTTGCGAGGTCGCCCTCCATCGAGAACACACCGTCGATGACGATGAGCTTGATAGACTCCTGAGGCAGTTTCTGGAGCACGCGCTCGAGATCCTGCATGTCGTTGTGCTTGTAGTGCAGCTGCTTGGCAAAGGCCAGACGACGTCCGTCGACGATGGATGCGTGGTCGCGGTCATCGCAGATCACGTAGTCGTCCTTGCTCAGCAGTGCGGGAATCACACCCTGATTGACGGAGAAGCCCGTAGAGAAGCACAGGCAGTCGTCCTTGCCGATAAATTTCGAGATTTCCTTCTCCAGCTGCACATGCAGGTCGAGCGTTCCGTTGAGGAATCGGCTTCCTGCGCAACCAGAGCCGTACTTGTCGAGCGCAGCTTTCGCCGCATCGATAATACGCTGGTCGCCTGTCAGACCGGTATAAGCATTCGATCCGAACATCAGCACCTTATGGCCGCCCATTTCAACCTCTGTTCCCTGCTTTCCCTCAATCGCGCGGAAATAAGGGTATACGTCAGCCTCCATGTACTTCTGAGGTTCACGATAATGCTTGTATCTTTCTTGTAACTGTCCCATTCCGATATTGGTAAGTTTTTAACTTTTTTGTTTCAGCCTGCAAAGTTACACATTTTTTGGCAAAACGTGCAAGAAAATCTTAATAAATGTCGTTTTAATTGTTTTTTCTTGGATAAATCATGCATTTTTCATCAGATTTTCGTATTTTTGCATCGAAATATGGAGAAAAAGAAAGAGATATCATTCATTATCAATCCGATATCGGGCACACATTCGAAGGAGGAAATACCAAAAATCATCGAATCGGTGCTCGACCTAGAGCAGTTTAATTATGAACTGTGCTTTACCGAGTATCGCGGACACGCCTCGGAGATTGCCAAGGAATGCGCAGAAAACGGTCAGGACATCGTTGTTGCCGTAGGTGGCGACGGCACGGTGAACGAGGTGGCGCGTTCGCTGACACACACGCAGACCGCCCTGGGCATCATTCCCTGCGGCTCTGGTAACGGACTTGCCCGCCATCTCTGTCTGCCCCTCGATGTCAAGAAAGCTGTGGAAACCATCAATGCCTGTAAGATAGAGGATTTCGACTATGGTGTGATCAACGAGCTGCCCTTCTTCTGCACCTGCGGCATGGGCTTCGACGCATTTATCTCGCTGAAGTTTGCGGAGGCCGGCAAACGAGGGCCTATCACCTACGTTGAGAACGTGCTGAAAGAGGGGCTGAAATACAAGCCCGAGACTTATGAAGTAAGCGATGAGACAGGTGCAAGGAAATATAAGGCCTTCCTGATAGCCTGTGCCAACGCTTCGCAATACGGTAATAATGCCTATATCGCCCCAGGAGCTACGATGAAAGACGGCGAGATGGATGTGGTGATCATGGAGCCCTTTGATGTGCTCGATGCCCCGCAGATTGCTGCCGACCTGTTTATGAAGACCTTCGGCAACAATTCGAAGATAAAGACCTTCCGCGCCAAGCAGATCCATATCCACCGCAAGGGACCCGGTGCCATCCATTTCGACGGCGACCCCATCATGACCGATGCCGATATTGATGTGCATATCGAGCCGGGTGGTATCAAGATCGTGACTAATCCAGAAGCCATCGAAGATGCCAGCCAGCCGAATTTCCTGTTGAACGCCTTCAGTGACTTCTTTAATAATATAAATAATGTACGTGAAGACATCGAGAAACGCGGCAAACGGATACAGAGGGTGAATAAGGTGATGCTAAGAAAGCTTACGAAGTTGTAAGAGATATGTGGCAGGAAATGTTGGTAGTTGTGGTGTTGGCAGTGGCCATAGGGCTAGCTGGAAGGCGGATCTACAGGACGCTGACAAATAAGAATAAAGTATGCGAAGGATGCCCGTTGGCAGAGAACTGCTCAAAGAAGAAAGGTTGTGAAAACTGCGATTCGGATTGCCCTAAATGTTAAAAAATGCCAACGACCATCAACTATTCACTAATCACTATTCATTATTCACTAAAAATGATTACCTTTGCACCCGCATTTGAAAAATGCCAGCTAAGTTGGTGCGTTGGATGAGTGGCTTAGTCTACGGTCTGCAAAACCGTCCACGGCGGTTCGAATCCGCCACGCACCTCGCAGCAAAAGAAGATCCCCAACCTTTCGGTTGGGGATTTCTTATTATCAAGATTATTTTCTTGATATAATTATTCACTCGCCCTTGAAGAGATCACCGATCTCGGCAATTTCGTCCTCATCGAACCATTTGGAGAGTCGTTTCTTGGCCTTCGCCTGAATCTCAGGGTCGATGTCGGTCCATACTTTCTTCAGCACATAGAGCAGCACGGCCAGGTCGTCGGTGAGACCGGCAATGGGAATAGCATCGGGTATGGCATCGAGCGGACTTATCATATAGCCCAGAGCACCGATGATGATGGCTTTATCCTTCTTGCTCACCTTGTCGCTCTGCAACGTATAGTAGAGAATCAGGGCAGCATAAACGAGCTTGGCACCTGCACGCTTGGCAATGCGGGAAATCTTCTCTGCGAAGTCTCTCTTTGAGAACTTCCCACCATAGTTCATAAAATCGGGTAATTCCATAATACCTATTTACAATTTGACAATTTACTATTTACAATTTAATGATTGATTCGGATGATTCTGATTCCAGTGTGAGAGGGATGCTTCTGAAGATACTGATAGAGCGTCATGGGCTCTTCGACCACCTTCTTATGCAACTGAGAGGCATTGAGCAGATGCAGTCCGTCCTGCCGCCAGACGGCAAACCCGAGATGGGCAATGTCAAGTCCGGGCTTATTGCAGGTGATGGCAATGATGTCGCCATCATGCACGGCCTCACGCATCGCCTTCGTGTCCTTCACCTCTGACTTGGGGATGAAGCGGAACTTCTGTCCAGTGAGGCGTTCCTCCATCTTCTTGATATCGGGCACATACTCGGGGTGAGCTTTCAGAGCCTTGTAGCTCTGTAGATGCTCACTCATATAATTGACCTTGACGGTTTGTACGGCTGTAAATGGTGGATTGGGCTGCTGTATCTCAGAAACGATGCCCGCCTTCTGATTAGACACAATCCAATCGGTGAAATAGTGGATGCGTGAGGGATAGCCATTGATAATGCCATCACGATAGCGCATATTACGAAGAGCATTCTGATAAGCCGCAAAGGTAAACTCCTTACGATAGGCACAGAGCGTTAGGGTTGTGACGGTCTCAACGAGTGTGGTGCAGTCGAGTTCATCGACATTGATTACCAGCTGCTCGTCGTCGTTGATTTCCAGCGTATGAGCCACGTAAGGCACATCGAGGAACTTGCGGGCAAAATAGAGCGGGAAATTGGTATTCGAGGGTTGCTGCTTGGCATCGCGGAGCAGGGCCTCGATGGTGATGCGATAAGCGGGCTTCTTGGCATCAGAGGGATCGGAGGAATCGGAGTTTTCAGAACACTCGGAGTACTCAGAATACTCGGAATTCTCGGAAGTGCTGGCCTCAGTCTTAGGAGCACCGCCATTATTAGCGCACGACTGCAAGGGCCAGATGAGGGTACAAATGGCAAGGAGCAGGGCGATATGTGAATAATGCTTCATTATTATGGTTGATGTTAGAATTTGCCAAGGATACGGTCCATCGCCCAGTTAACGGGCGTAGCCGAGACACTCGTACAGGTGCAGACGCCGATACCCTGCAGATGCTCGATGACATTCTTGATGATGGGATACTGCACGTAGGGCGGATTGGGAACGGTGATTTCCAGATTGCCCTCGCTCGTCTGCAGACGGATGGGCTGGTAGTCGAACACCGAAAAACTGACAAGCCCCTCGGTACCGATGATCTCGATGCAGTCCTCACGGGCACTCTCATGCGCCACATAGCACCATGAGCCGCTACCAGGCAGGCCGTTCTCGAAACGGAAGCAGGCACTCACGGAGTCCTCGGCCTCATAATACTGTCCGCGATTGCTACAGATGCCTCGAGCCTCGAGAATCACACCGAACATGTGTTGTAAGAGATCGAGCTGGTGAGGGGCCATATCATAGAAATAACCGCCACCCGCAATCTCCGGATGCAGACGCCAAGGCAGGTCGATTCCCGTGCGGATGGCCTCGGCATCAGCAGGACGCAAAGGCTCGGTATAGCGCACCTGGACATTGATAATCTTACCTATAGTACCACTTTTTACAATATCGAAAACTTTCTGAAAATAAGGAAGATACCGTCGATAGTAAGCCACAAAGCAAGGCACGCCTGTCTGCTCAGAGATGCGATTGATGCGGGCACAATCTTCATAGCTCGATGCCAGAGGTTTCTCCACATAGACGGGTTTGCCGGCTTTCATGGCCATGATAGCATAGGTGGCGTGACTAGAAGGCGGTGTGGCGATATACACGGCATTGACATCGGGATCGTCGATGAGTTCCTGGGCATCAGTATACCATTTGGCGATGCCATGCTTCACGGCATAGGTCCTGGCGCGACGCTCCGTACGGCTCATGACAGCCGCCACGCCCGAGCCTTCCACCTCGCTGAAGGCAGGGCCGCTTTTGGTCTCCACGACCTCACCGCAACCGATGAATCCCCACTGCAACTTCTTCATACAATCTAATTTTGGTGCAAAATTACTAAATTATTATGAATTATGCATTATTAATTATGAATTATTTCGTACCTTTGCACATTGAAAAGGAATTCAATACGCAAAAATATGGAAAAAGAGAAAGACGATATCCTTCTGAAAGTGCGCAGTAGCCGAGGTTGTATCAGCGCCGGCTACAGGCTGTACACGGGACATTTCAAGCATATCTTCAGATATTCATGGGTGGCAGCATTGGTCTATGCCCTATTTTGCAGTGTAGGCGGTGCGATGATGATCATGACACCAAGACTGATGCCCATCACGGCAGCCATTCTGATTATCGTAGAGTGCCTGTTTGCCTCCTACGGCTTCAGCGTGCTGAAGCAACATCAGACCTTCGGCAATATCCTCCGACCCGCCAAGTGGTTCAGCATTGATACCCATATCTTTATCCGCACCATCAAGTGCTGGCTATGTCTGTTTATCATCTATCTGATAGCAAGTATCCTCATCGTGGGTCTGGCCTTCGCGGCCTTTAAGTTCCTGTCACTCTATACGGCTATCGGTTGTACGGCATTGGGCGCGCTGGTCATCCTCTGCCTGCTGTTGCCGTTGGCTTATATCACCATGCGCTATATCCTGAACGACGGCATCGGTTTCTGGAAGCAATTCCGGATAGGTTACGGTGTTGGTATGCGTCGTTGGGGCTTTATCTTCATCGTGGTGCTCGTGGCTGTCATCGTCGAGATGCTGCTTTTGATGCTACTGTCACTGCCAGCCATCATCCTTTCGATGGCCAATACACAGTCGGTGATTGGTGTAGCGATGGGCGATCCCTATGCCCTGCCCTCCTATATGCCGGCCTTGGCCGCAGGTACCTTCCTGATCATCGGATTCCTGCAGGCTTATGTGATGTTGTCCGTGCTCTTCCCCATCTATTATATGTATGGTTCGATTGACGCGCAAGAACAAGAGAAACAAGACTTTAACAAACAACAGCAATGAAGAGAATACTGTTTATCGACCGTGACGGTACGCTGATAGAAGAGCCTGCCGACGAGCAGATTGATGCCTTTGAGAAGCTGAAGTTCACCAAGGGCGTGTTCCGTAACCTGCATTTCATCCGCGAACATACCGATTTTGAGTTCGTGATGGTAAGTAATCAGGACGGTCTGGGTACCGATGCCTTTCCCGAGGACACCTTCTGGCCTGTACAGAACTTTATCCTGCAGACTTTAGAGAGCGAAGGCGTCACCTTCGATGAGATACTGATTGACCCCCATTTCCCAGAGGACAATGCCCCCACCCGCAAGCCTAATACCGGACTTGTGGAGAAATATGTGAATGACCCCGAGTACGACATCGCCAACAGTTATGTGATCGGTGACCGTGAGACGGACAGGAAGTTTGCGGAGAATATCGGCTGCAAGGCCCTGATTCTCTCGGATGAGGGGATGTCGTGGGATAAGATCAGTGAACTGCTGTTTGCCGGAGAGCGTACAGCCGAGGTTCGTCGTACTACCAAGGAAACCGATATCCACATCAGGGTGAACCTCGACGGCACAGGCAAATGTGATATCTCCACAGGCTTGGGATTCTTCGATCACATGCTGGAACAGATTGGCAAGCACGGCAGCATCGACCTGCTGATCCATACAAAAGGAGACCTCGAGGTGGATGAGCATCACACTATCGAAGATACAGCCATTGCCTTAGGTGAATGTATCCTCACGGCCTTAGGGAATAAGCGTGGCATTGAACGTTACGGCTATTGTCTGCCGATGGATGACTGTCTGTGCAGCGTGGCCCTCGACTTCGGAGGCCGTCCCTGGCTGGTGTGGGATGCGGAGTTCACAAGAGAAAAAATCGGCGAGATGCCCACGGAGATGTTCCTGCATTTCTTCAAGAGTCTCTCGGACGCAGCAAAGATGAACCTGAACATCAAGGCGGAGGGACAGAACGAACACCACAAGATAGAGGGTATCTTCAAAGCTCTTGCTCGGAGTCTGAAAATGGCAGTCCGACGTGATATCTATCACTACGAACTGCCAAGTACAAAGGGGATGCTTTAAGGCATCCCTTTATTTTTTCTCATCTTTCGGAACAAGCAGTTTATCACCGGTCATCTTGAGGATTTCGCGGGCATATTCCTTCGGATAACCTGGACGCTCTACCTTGGCACCGTTTCCATACTTTGTGCGTTTGAAGGAACCATTGGCATCGGTGGGCTTCACCACCATATCATTGTATTTCACAATAAGGAAATAGGCCAGTTGGCGCCAACGCTCAATCATCTCGTCGCCTTTCTGACAACTGTAGTCTGTAAGGAACTTTATTCGTGCATCGCCTTCGAGAGACTGGGCCTTCACCTCAATCTGTGCCTGTAACTTATCGTAGGAGGCATCGAGTGAGTCACGCACAGCCTGCAAGGACGGGAACATCAGGGAGTATTTGGGATAAACCATGTTGCTCACCCAATTACATACCCAGTAGGCATTATCCATCGAGAAGGTGACATCATCGGCTCCCTCACCCGAGAAACACCTCGGTATGCGCTTGATGCAAGAATACATCGGGGTGTAGGCCACCATGTTACCATCGTCATTGCCAAACCAGAAGCAGCCGCCAATCTCTCGCGGCAGCCAGGAACGCATCTGAGAGATGAACGACCAGGCCGTCTGGAAGGTGGAGATAGGACGTTCGTTGAACATATCCTGGCCATCGAGTTTATACGAAAGCGGTGAGAGGCGATACGGCATCTGATAGATACCGCCACCAATGTCAGAATCGAGTGCAAACGGAGTGCCTTCATAATGGTCGCGCATTGCCGCACGCAGGTCCTGAAGGCTCACCTTCTTATTGGGGATAATCCAGAGTGGCATGGGTTCGGCATCCTTCACCTTACCTTCTGCATAAGGCACATAACGTGAGAAATCATCGGCAAAGCGATTGAAGAAGCTCCACACACGAGCCTCACAATAACGACGTCCGGAGAAGTCGGGAGCAGCATACGCGGCATTATAGGAGAAATCTGCATCCTTGCCTTCGAACCAACCCATCGTACGAGCATACTTCACGACATTGTCGGAACAGACCACGAGATTAGGCACAGGCTTTTTGCCATCGAGCGGATATTTCTTCAGCAGATCCTTCATCTTCACTACTGTATAGCGGCCATCAAGGAACTGGGTGATGCGACTCTGGTTAGCATGAGCTGCAATCGCATCATCAGGAATACGGACAGCCACCCAGACGGTGCGTTCCTTGGATTTCTCACGGTCAGGACCACAGCCCATCATCTCAAGCATCCAGGCTTCATTGGGGTCGGCTACAGAGAATGTCTCGCCCTCAGAGTAATAGCCGTACTGTTCTACCAACTGCGTCATAATCTGTAAAGCCTCACGTGCGGTCTTAGCACGCTGTAGGGTGATGTAAATCAGAGACCCGTAGTCGATGATACCTGTAGAATCCACCATTTCCTCGCGGCCTCCGAATGTGGTTTCGCCAATGGTCACCTGCCACTCGTTGGAGTTGCCAATCACATTCCACGTCTCTGCGGCCTCAGGAATCTCACCCAGATACTTGTTTGTATCCCATTCATACACCTTCCGCATCTCGCCAGGCTGATGCTTGGAAGCGGGATAGTGATAGAGGGGCATGAAGGCTCCAAAGGAGTCTGCGTTATAGGTGACGAAGACAGAGCCATCGGCACTGGCTTTCTTGCCTACGATGAAATTGGTACACGCCATCGCATAACTGCAGACGATGAGCATGACGGAAAGAATTACATGTCTTTTCATACCTTAATATATTATACTTGTTTCAACTGTTTTCGTATTGTTCCGATGATCGGTGGCAGTAAATAGAAGCTGATGCTGCCTGCCCGTCTTGCGGATAGGCGACTCACGCAAGTTACACACCACCTGGGAAGTCTTCTCCTGCGGATTGAACACTACAAACTGCCCGTCGATGGTGCCTTTATAAGCAGCTACTCCACTCTGCGCATCGTTCACACTCAGACGAAGCACATCAGAGACAACCTGTGTATTCGTAATGATACTGATGGCAGGCGGCTCATCATCGTAGTCGAGCGAATAGGCATAACACAATTCGCTGATACGACCAATCACCCAACCATCTTGGTAGTCACCACCCATGTATTTGCCAATAGAAGAACGAATATAGAGTTTCGAAGGGTCGGCTTCCGTAGACAGGAAACGGTCAGAGCCGATATTCTCCAGCCGGGCCCTGATCATCAGTTCGCCCTCAGCCATCAACGGACAACTGACGGGATAGAACGAATAGCGATCGGATATCTTATCTGGTTGGCGTATGACAACAGGCTGTAGGATGATATCATCCGCTAAGAGGCCGTAAGGCACCACCAACTGCATCTCGCCAGGATAGGAAAACGAATTCGTCTGGTTCCAAAGGAATCGTGGTCCTATTGGCAATTCAGGCTGCGGAATCTCTTGTCTGACGCCATGCACCGTGAAGGCGTAACGACTCTCATTGCCCTTGAAGTCACGAAGGATATACTCCAGATGATAGTCGCGTTCCTCGTTGAAATGGACGATACCCCGAAGACTGTCAGCGTGAAGAATAGACAGTTGGTTGCCAGGGGCGATGTAGGATTTCATATACCAACGGCGGGTTTGTCGCCAATGGTCGTAGTCGCCCCATGCATTCACAAACGCGTTCCTGCTCACGGGAATACGGTCAACATTCGAACGGAAAATCATATTACCATCCAACATGAGAATCGTTTCTCGAATGCCATAGTGATGATAATTGCCCTGCATATAGTCGTCACCCCAAAGAGCAAAGCCTACCTTTCCCCAGGCCGTAAACGTCTGAGTAAGCTGATGGCCAGCAATCCCGAAAGTCTGTTGCTGAATACTATTATTGAATACTCCTTCACCCATAATCGGAGTGGCCATCAAACCATGTGCCTGCGGAGGAACGGAATCGTTGATAAAGTCGTTCAGGAACTCATAGGGGTCGAGCATGTCCCAGGTATCTGTATCGTGAATCTCGAGATGGAGATGAGGACCAGTGGAATGGCCAGTGTTTCCGCTCAAGGCGATATACTGACCTTGAGACACCGGACATACCAAAGGCGACAGATGAGCATCGGGAATATTAGTCTCGTGGGCATACTGATAATCACGAAGGGCTGCCTGGATACGGGGCGAAAAAGACTTCAGGTGACAATAAATGGAGGTATAGCCCTCTGGATGCGTGACATATACCGCATTGCCGAAACCGTCGATGCCCTGCGTGATACGACTGACGTAGCCATCGTCAATGGAATAGATCACCTTGCCCTCAACATTATCTGTAGAGATATCAAGACCTCCATGAAAATGATTGGGACGAGGCTCACCAAAATTCCCCGCCAGAGAAATGTCATAATCTACTGGCGGGGTAAATATACTTAGCAGAAAGCTTATCAGCAGTTGATTCAGCACGCCTTAAACGACATATCAAGTCCTTTGACCGAGTGCGTAAGCGCACCAACACTGATGAAGTCAACGCCCTGCTCAGCGTAATCGCGGATGGTATCGAAGGTGATGCCCCCACTCGACTCCGTCTCAAAGCGGCCGTCAATCATATCCACAGCCCACTTCGTGTCAGCAACGCTGAAATTGTCGAGCATCACACGGTCTACACCACCATGAGCGAGCACCTCTTTGAGTTCCTCGAAGTTGCGCACTTCAATCTCGATCTTCAGGTCCAGACCTTTCTCCTTCAGATAAGCATGACAACGGTCAATGGCATTGACGATACCACCAGCAAAGTCAACATGGTTATCCTTCAGCAGGATCATATCGAAGAGACCGATGCGATGGTTACAACCGCCACCGATCTTCACAGCCTGCTTCTCGAGCATACGCATACCTGGCGTAGTCTTGCGGGTGTCGAGCACACGGGTCTTGGTACCTTTCAGTCGTTGTACATACTTGTCAGTCATTGTGGCAATGCCGCTCATACGTTGCATGATATTCAGCATCAGACGTTCTGTCTGCAACAGCGAGCGTACTTTGCCTGATACCACCATCGCAATATCGCCCTTATGCACACGCTCACCATCGCCGAGGAGTACCTCCACCTGCATGGTAGGATCGAAACGTCGAAACACTTCCTTGGCAATCTCCACACCAGCCAGGATACCATCCTCTTTAATCAGCAAGTGGGATTTACCCATCGCATCCTCAGGGATACAACAGAGCGTGGTATGGTCACCATCGCCGATATCTTCGGCAAACGACAGATCAATGAGTCTGTCAACTAATTCTTCTACACTCAGCATATTTACGTTTTTTACTATTAAAAGTATAGTGCAAAACCAAGCTTGAGGCCAAGGCCGCTGAAATCACTGTCCTTGGTACTCAACTCATAATAGACCTCGGGCTCGATGGTGAGGTGACGAGAGAGGAAGAAAGCATAGCCGACATGAGCTTCTGGAACCAAATCATCGATGCCCTCCATATGCACGAACTTACAACCTGCGCCCACATAGATACCGTTCTCCTCGATATAATAACGCAAGCCAGCACCCACATTCACCGACGAATGACCATAGGTGGAGTTATTATAACCCAACTTACCGGTGATCATAAAGTCATCGACAATCAGATAACCGGCCTTGGCATCGAGGCTCAGGTTCCATTTCTGACCTTTGTGCCAACTCAGGTCGAGACCTGAAGCAGAGGCACCAATCATCCACTTGCCCTCATAAAAAACTTTCTCTGGACTATTCAAATATTGTGCATTAACACTCATTGCCATCATCAGGCCGATGGCTGCCATCAATAGTTTCTTCATATATTAAAGTATTATCCTTTTTTCTTCATTTCTTTCTTATACCAAACTGTAAACCATATCACAGCAATTACCAGACAAGCACCTCCTAATGTATAACCCAGCGTTTTGGGCAGATAGAAGGCCTGTTTGGAGATAAAGAGGAAGGTGGAGCAGACGGTAGTCATAAACAAGGCTGGAATCAACGTAATCCAGAAAGGTTTGTTATTACGCACCAGATAAACCGTCAGCGTCCATAGTGTGAACACACTCAATGCCTGGTTACTCCATCCGAAGTATTGCCAGATGGTGTTGAAACCGTCAGGATTCTCTATCTGCCAAACTAACATGGCAATAGAAACGGCAAACATGGGGATACAGATCATCAAACGCTTGGCGATGGGACGTTGGTCGAGTTTCAACCACTCTGCCACAATCAGACGTCCAGAACGGAAGGCAGTATCTCCTGAAGTAATGGGCGCAGCCACCACACCCAGCATAGCCAGAATGGCACCAGCTACACCCAGCCATTCATTGCAAACCAGGTTCACAACGGCAGGTGCAGAAGTATGGAAACCAGCAGTAGCCTGTTCGATAAGGGTATAGCCGGGAGCGGGATCACCATAGAAGAACCAGGCCGACACTGTAGCCCATATGAGTGCAACGATACCCTCGGTAATCATCGCGCCATAGAAAATGGGACGTCCCATCTTCTCGCTCTTCACGCAACGAGCCATCAGCGGACTCTGCGTAGCATGGAAGCCTGAGATAGCACCACAGGCAATCGTGATAAACAGAGCCGGGAAGATAGCGTCCTTCCATGTGTCTGGCTCCGTTGCTGCACCCATGTTATAGAAGTTTGTCCACAGTTCAGGTACGGTTGGCCAATGCAGGAAAAGCCAGATCATCAGCGCACCCGCCATAAACAGCAGCGAGAAAGCAAACAACGGATACACCTTACCGATAATCTTATCGATGGGTAGCATCGTGGCGATGATATAATAGCAGAAAATGATGATTACCCACATCATAGTCTCCCCACCGATGGTATGCAGAATCTCAGCAGGCGAATACACAAACACCGTTCCCACCATAATCAAGAGCAAGACGGTAAACACGAGCATCACGCTCTTAGTGGTCTTTCCCAGATAGTGACCAATAAGTTCTGGCAGTCCGACTCCACCATGACGCATCGATAGCATACCCGACAGATAGTCATGAGTGGCACCGGCGAAGATGCAACCGAACACAATCCACAGATATGCCACAGGACCGAACTTCGCACCCATGATGGCACCGAAGATGGGCCCTGTACCTGCAATGTTCAGGAACTGGATCATGAAAACCTTCCAATTCGGAAGCACAATGTAATCAAGGCCATCGGCCTTCGCCACAGCAGGCGTTACACGATCATCAGGGGCAAAAACACGCTCCACAAAGCGGCCGTAGAGCAGGTAACCTAAGACGAGAGCCACCAGGCTCACCAAGAAAGTAATCATTTCTTTTCTCCTATTTTAATTAAAACATGTTGCAAAAGTACAAAATAATTGTGAATTGTGAATTATGAATTGTGAATTATTTAGTAACTTTGCAGCAAATTTTAATAAAATACATCATTTTGAGAAAGATTCTATACCTTTTCCTGTTGCTTGCGATGGCTATTAACCTGCATGCGCAGACTCCAAAATACGAAGTGCGTGCCGTATGGCTCACCACCATCGGAGGCATCGACTGGCCACATATCTATGCTAACAGCTCGTATAACATCCAGCGTCAGAAACAAGAACTGACCGATATCCTCGATCAGCTTCAGCAAGCCAATATCAATACGGTATTGTTGCAGACCCGAGTCAGAGCCACCACCATCTTTCCGTCCAGTCGCGAGCCTTGGGATGCCTGTCTCTCTGGCAAGGCTGGTGTATCTCCCGGATACGATGCCCTACAGTTTGCAATCGACGAATGTCACAAACGGGGCATGCAGTGTCATGCCTGGATTGTGACTATCCCCGTTGGCAAATGGAACAACAACGGCTGCAAACAACTGCGCCAGAAATATCCGAAACTCATCGTGAAGGTGGGCGACGAGGGGTATATGAATCCTGAAAAAAGCGAAACGGGCGATTATCTGGCCCAGTTCTGCCGGGAGGTGACTCGCCGGTATGATGTCGATGGCATCCACCTCGACTATATCCGCTACCCCGAGACATGGAAACTGAAAGTCAGTCGCTCACAAGGTAGACAGTATATCACCAATATCGTCCGCAAGATCAATCAGGCTGTAAAGGCCGAGAAGCCCTGGGTGATGCTCTCCTGCTCGCCCATCGGCAAATACGACGACCTCGCCCGCTACAAATCTGGCGGTTGGAATGCCAATACCACCGTCTGTCAGGACGCACAGGGCTGGCTCCGGGACGGACTTATGGACGCTCTCTTCCCGATGATGTATTTCCAAAGCAACAATTTCTTCCCCTTTACCGTCAACTGGAAGGAATTTTCTTATGGTCGAATCGTTGTGCCCGGGCTGGCCGCCTACATGCTTCACCCCAAAGAACGGAACTGGTCGCTCGACGTAGTGCAGCGCGAGATGTACGTCAGCCGTGAACAGGGGCTTGGTCACTGCTTTTTCCGTTCGAAGTTCCTAACTGACAACACGAAGGGGCTCTACACTTTCACGAAAGACTTCAACCAGCATCCCGCACTCGTGCCTCCGATGAGCTGGTACGGCAAGCGCTCGCCAGCCGCACCTACAGGTCTGAGGCTCCAGCGTGGCATGACGACAGATATGTTCGCATGGGACCAGCCTCGCGACTATTCTGGAGGCGACTACCTTATATATAATATATATGCGTCGAGCGATTACCCTGTCGACATCACCGACGCCCGCAACCTGATCAGCACCCGCCAGCGCAGCAATCATATCACCGTAAGACACGGTGGACACCAGTTCAACTACGCCGTGACGGCCGTCGACCGTTTTGGCAACGAGAGCCTTCCCATACAGACCGTCAAGCCTGCTGCTCCCCTCCGGAAGATCGACTTTAGGGAGCTTATAGTGGGCAAATCGAGAAAAAGAACCAAAAAAAGATGATTTTGCAACGAATAGACAACCGACATTCGCAAAATATGATTATCTTTGCAAACGAATTGTATTACTAAAACAAAAATTTATTATATGGAAAGAACATGGAGATGGTTTGGCAAGAAGGACAAGATCACCCTTGCCCAGCTGAGACAAATCGGAGTTGAGGGCATCGTCACCGCATTGCACGACGTGCCCCTGGGTCAGGTCTGGACACGTGAGAAGATCCGCGACCTGCGTGAGTATATTGAGAGTTATGGCATGCGCTGGAGCGTTGTCGAGTCGCTACCTGTCGTAGAGACCATCAAATACGGTGGTCCAGACCGTGATGAACAGATTGAAGTCTATAAGGAGTCGTTAAGGAATCTCTCTGCTGAGGGCATCCACTGCATCTGCTACAATTTCATGCCCGTGCTCGACTGGGCACGCACCGATCTGTTCCACGACAATCCCAACGGTGCCACGAACCTCTACTTCAACTATGCCGAATTTGCCTATTTCGACATCTATATCCTGAAGCGCCCAGGTGCCCGTGAGGAGTGGGAGAAATTCCAGTTCCCCGAAGGCTGGGGCCAGGGCCGCAGCGTCATTGCCGAGTGCGACGAGCTGGCCAAGACTATGACTCCCGAGAAAGACCACAAGCTCGTGGAGAACATCGTCATCAAGACGCAGGGATTCGTCTCTGGCAACTTCAGTGAGAACGACGAGGCTCCCGTGCAGAAGTTCCGCGAGTTTCTCGATCTCTATAAGGGCATTGACAAGGCCAAGCTTCGTGCCAATATGAAATATTTCCTCGAGGCCATCATGCCCGTGTGCGAGGAATGTGGTATGAACATGTGCGTTCATCCCGACGATCCCCCCATTGAGATTCTTGGTCTGCCACGCATTGTGCGCACCGAGGAGGACATCCAGTGGTTCCTCGACGCCGTGCCTAACAAACACAACGGTCTTACGTTCTGCGCAGGTTCCCTTTCAGCTGGAGCATACAATAATGTCGTCGAGCTGGCGAAGAAATTCGCTTCGCGTACCCACTTCGTACATCTTCGCTCCTGCCACATCTTCCCCAATGGCGATTTCACCGAGGCCTCTCATCTGGGCGGGCGTGCCGATCTCATTGAGCTCTGCCGCATCTTCGAGAAGGAGAATCCCGAATTGCCCATGCGTGTGGACCACGGTATGACCTTCACCGATGAGCCTGGCGGTGTGTTCGATGAATCGAGCCACGGCCACAATGCCGGCTACACGCTCCTCGGCCGTATGTTCGCCCTCGGACAGATACAGGGCATTCTCGCCACTGTCGACCGCGAGCTCGGCATCGAGTATAAGCAGCCCGGATTCTTTGATTAATGAAAGAACGTGATAACGATATAACGTAATAACGAAAGAAATGAAACTTAACGATATTTTCAGCGGCCAGTTCAGTGCCGCAGAGTGGGAAGCCAAAGGCTATGAGCTTCCGAAGTTTGACATCAAGGCCGTCCGCGAGAAGACCGCCAAGGAGCCCACGTGGGTACACTTCGGCGGTGGAAACATCTTCCGTGCCTTCCCTGCAGCCATCCTCAACGATGCACTGAATACGGGTAAGTACGACCGCGGCGTCATCGTAGCCGAGACCTTCGATTTCGAGGTTATCGACAAGGCATACGCCCCTTACAATAATCTCTCGCTATGCGTGAACCTCTGCTCCGACGGATCCATCGAGAAGAAGGTCATCGCTAGCGTCACCGAGGCCCTGAAGGCCGATCCGCAGTTCCCCGACTGGCAGCGTCTCGTGGAAATCTTCCGCACCCCTAGCCTGCAGATGATCTCCTTCACCATCACTGAGAAGGGTTATACCTTCAACGAGGCCGATATGGCCCGCGGTCTCCAGCCGATGTTCGCAATGGGTAAGGTCTGCGCGCTGCTTTATGAGCGCTGGCAGGCCGGCGAGCTCCCTCTGACCGTGCAGTCGATGGATAACTGCTCGCACAATGGCGACAAGGTGAAGGCCGGCGTCTTCGCCTACGCTGAGCGCTGGGTGCAGGACGGTCTGATCGATGCGGCCTTCCTTGACTATCTCCGCGATGAGGAGAAGATCACCTTCCCCTGGTCGATGATCGACAAGATCACCCCGCGTCCCCACGAGAAGGTGAAAGAACTGCTGGCTGCCGATGGCTTCGAGGACAACGACTACATCGAGACCGAGCGCCACACTTTCACAGCTCCCTTTGTGAATGCCGAGGAAGTGCAGTACCTCGTGATAGAGGACAACTACACTAACGGCCGTCCCCCACTCGACTTAGGTGGCGCTCTCTACACCACCCGCGAGACCGTCGACAAGGTGGAGACGATGAAGGTGACCACCTGTCTGAACCCGCTCCACACGGCGATGTCCATCTACGGCTGCATGCTGGGCTACACGCTCATCTCTGCCGAGATGAAGGACGACGACCTGCGCGCGTTCATCCAGAAGATCGGCTATATGGAGGCAATGCCCGTAGTAGTAGACCCAGGAGTGCTGAACCCCTACGAGTTCATTGGCGCCGTGATCAACCGCCGCCTGCCCAACCCCTTCATGCCCGACGCTCCGCAGCGCATCGCCATGGACACAAGCCAGAAACTGCCCATCCGTTTCGGTGAGACGCTGAAGAAATATGTGGCCCGCGGACTCGACATGTCTAACCTCGTGCTGATACCCCTGACGCTGGCCGGATACGCCCGCTACCTGAAGGGCATCAAGGACGACGGCACGCCCTTCGAGCCTTCGCCCGACCCGATGCTCGCAGAACTGCAGCAAATCGTCGCCCCGCTAGAGATCGGCCGCGATGATCAGGACTGGAGTCCGCTGCGCAATCTCTACAGCCGCGCCGACGTCTTCGGCCTCGACCTCTATGAAGCCGGCCTCGGCGAGCAGATCGAGAGCATGGTGCGCGAGCTCTTCGCTGGCCCAGGTGCCGTGCGCGCAACACTCCACAAATACGTCGCCGCTAGATAAGGGCTTCGTATATAAAGACATATTCTCTCCACCAAATGGTGGGGAGATTTTTTTTGGACGCAAAGGTTTGCGTGGCTTTTTAACGTTATAGCGCGTTAAAGATTTGGAAGTATCGCGGAAAAACACTATCTTTGCATCCGCAAATAAATAATCACTCAAACAATATTTAAAAATGAAACCGCTAAACAAACAATTCGCTCCCAAGAGCGTGATGCCTGAAAAGGTGATTCAGTTCGGAGAAGGCAATTTCCTCCGGGCATTCGTAGATTGGATTATCTGGAACATGGACCAGAAGACCGACTTCAACGGCTCAGTGGTCGTGGTGCAGCCCATCGAGAAGGGTATGGCCGAGTGGCTCAACGGTCAGGACTGCCTCTACCACGTGAACCTGCAGGGCCGCGAGAACGGCATGCCCGTGAACACACTCGAGCGCATCGACGTGATCAGCCGCGCGCTCAATCCCTATACGCAGAACGCCGCCTTCATGGCCCTGGCCGACCAGCCCGAGATCCGCTTCGTCATCTCGAACACCACCGAGGCCGGTATCGCCTTCGACCCCAGCTGTAAGCTCGACGACGCCCCCGCCTCAAGCTATCCCGGCAAGCTGGTGCAGCTGCTCTACCGCCGCTATCAGACCTTCAACGGCGACCCGAAGAAGGGCCTGATCATCTTCCCCTGCGAACTGATCTTCCTGAACGGCCACGTGCTGAAGGAGTGCATCTATAAATATATCGACCTGTGGAAGCTGGGCGAGGACTTCAAGAAGTGGTTCGAAGAGGCCTGCGGTGTGTATGCCACGCTCGTGGACCGCATCGTGCCGGGATTCCCCCGCAAGGAGATCGCCGAGATTCAGGAGAAGATATCTTACCGCGACAACCTCGTGGTACAGGCCGAGAACTTCCATCTCTGGGTGATCGAGGCCCCGAAGGAAGTGGCCAAGGAATTCCCCGCCGACAAGGCCGGCCTGCATGTGCTGTTCGTGCCCTCAGAGGAGCCCTACCACAAGCGCAAGGTGACACTGCTGAACGGCCCGCACACCGTTTTGAGTCCCGTGGCATTCCTCAGCGGCGTGAACATCGTCCGCGACGCCTGCAACCATGAGGTGATCTCAAAGTATATCCACAAGGTGCAGTTCGATGAGCTGATGCAGACACTCGACCTGCCGATGGACGAGCTGGAGAAGTTCGCCGGCGACGTGCTCGAGCGCTTCGACAATCCGTATGTCGACCATCAGGTGACATCGATCATGCTCAACTCGTTCCCGAAGTTCCAGGCCCGCGACCTGCCCGGTGTGAAGACCTATCTGGAGCGCAAGGGCGAACTGCCCAAGGGACTCGTGTTCGGTCTGGCCGCCATCATTACTTATTATAAAGGCGGCAAGCGCGCTGACGGTGTAGACATCGTCCCCAACGATGACCCGAAGATCATGAAGCTGCTCAGCGACCTTTGGGCTACGGGCGACACGCAGATGGTGACGGTCGGCGTGCTCGGCGCCGAGGCCATCTGGGGTGAGGACCTCAACAAGATCCCCGGCCTGACCGCGATGGTGAAGCAGGACCTCGACCTCATCAAGAGCGTCGGCATGCTCGAGGCCGTGAAGTCAATCCTTTGATGAACGATTATATCGAGATAAAGGGGGCGCGGGTCAACAATCTGAAGAACGTTGACGTCAAGATTCCCCGAAACCAGTTCACAGTGATTGCCGGAGTCAGTGGCTCCGGTAAATCATCTCTGGCCTTCGACACATTGTATGCCGAAGGTCAGAGGCGTTATGTGGAGAGCCTGTCGAGCTATGCCCGACAGTTCCTCGGCCGCATGAACAAGCCCGAGTGCGATTTCATCCGCGGCATCCCGCCCGCCATCGCCATCGAGCAGAAAGTCATCGCCCGCAATCCACGTTCCACCGTTGGCACAACGACCGAGATATACGACTATCTCCGTATGCTGTTCGCCCGCATCGGACATTCGTTCTCGCCCATCAGTGGCCAGGAGGTCAGGAAACACTCAACGGAGGATGTGGTGCAGAAGACGCTGGAATATTCGAAGGGCACGAAGTATGTCATCATGGCACCTGTACATGTCGCCGAGGGCAGAACGATTGAGCAGCAGCTGAAAGCGTATATCCTCGAGGGCTACGCACGCATCTTTGTCGAAGGCGATTTCGCCAGAATCGATGATTTTCTGGAATCTAGCCGGGCGAGCCTGACTAGCCAATCCAGGGGATCTAGCCAATCTAGCCCGGCTAGCATCTTCCTGGTTATCGACCGCATGTCGGTCGATGATTCCAAGGATGCCATCGCCCGACTAGTGGATTCCGCAGAGACCGCCTTCTTCGAAGGCAACGGCGAACTGAGGCTGATGTTCCTGCCCTCGAATATCTGCTATGATTTCTCGCAGCGCTTCGAGGCCGATGGCATCACCTTCGAGGAGCCTACGGATATTCTTTTTTCTTTCAACTCGCCAGCAGGGGCATGTCCCGAGTGTCAGGGTTTTGGCAGTGTGATCGGCATCGACGAACGGCTGGTCATTCCCAACACCACGCTGAGCGTCTACGACGGTTGTGTGGTCTGCTGGCACGGCGAGAAGATGAAAGAGTGGAAGGACTGGTTCTGCCGGCATGCCGCCAACGACGATTTCCCCATCTTCGAACCCTACATGAACCTGACCCGTCAGCAGAAAGACTGGCTCTGGCACGGACTCCCCTCGGACAAAGGCAAGAAAGAAAAACCTTGCATCGACCAGTTCTTCGAGATGGTTAAGGATAATCAATACAAGATCCAATATCGCGTGATGATGGCCCGCTATCGGGGCAAGACCACCTGTCCGAAGTGTCACGGTACCCGCCTGAAACCTGAGGCAGAATATGTGAAGATTGAAGGCCATAGCATCACCGATCTCGTGCAGATGCCGGTTGTCAGGCTCAAGGAATGGTTCGACAATCTGCAACTCAACGAGCATGACGCAGAAGTTGGCAAACGGCTGCTGACAGAGATTCGCGCACGTATTCAGTTCCTGCTGAATGTAGGCCTGGGCTATCTCACCCTCAACCGCCTCTCGAATTCGCTCAGCGGTGGAGAGAGCCAGCGCATCAACCTCTGCACCTCGCTGGGCAGCAGCCTCGTAGGGTCGCTGTATATTCTCGACGAGCCGTCGATAGGTCTGCATTCGAGAGATACAGACCGGCTAATCCATGTATTGAAGGAACTGCAGTCACTGGGCAATACGGTAGTAGTGGTGGAGCATGACGAGGAAATCATGCGTGCCGCAGACTATCTGATCGACGTCGGCCCCGATGCAGGCAGGCTTGGCGGAGAGATCGTTTTTGAGGGGAGTGCGTCTAGCCTGTCTAGCCAATCTGGAAATTCTAGCATATCTAGCCCGGCTAGCCAATCTAGGAGCCACACCGTCCGCTACCTCCTTCATCAAGAGGAGATCCCGGTCCCTGCAAGCCGCCGACCTTGGAATCTCCACATCGAAATCAAGGGCGCCAGAATGAACAACCTGCGAGGCATCGACGTGACGATTCCTCTCAATGTGATGACTGTTGTGACGGGTGTCAGCGGAAGCGGCAAATCAAGTCTGATCAAAGGTATTCTCTACCCTGCCCTGAAGCGTCATATCGGTGATGTCTGCGATGCCCCTGGCGAATATCTTGGTCTGGGTGGCGACATCGACGCCATCAAGCGCATCGAGTTTGTGGATCAGAGTCCGATAGGCAAAAGCAGTCGTTCTAATCCTGCCACCTATGTAAAGGCATACGATGCTATCCGCGAACTGTTTGCAGAGCAGCCTTTATCGAAGCAGATGGGCTATACGGCTCAGTATTTCTCGTTCAATGCCGATGGCGGACGGTGCGAAGAATGTAAGGGAGCTGGTGTCATCACTGTAGAGATGCAGTTCATGGCCGACCTTGTGCTGGAGTGTGAGGCCTGTCACGGGCATCGTTTCAAGCACGATATACTCGATGTAAAATTTGAAGGACTGAACATCGACGACGTGCTGAACCTGACCATCTCCGAGGCATTGGAATTCTTTGCGGAGCATCATCAGGATACGATTGTGAAGCGTCTGAAATCTTTGAATGACGTTGGCTTGGGCTACATTAAACTCGGCCAGAGTTCTTCAACCCTCTCAGGCGGTGAGAACCAGCGTGTGAAACTCGCCTATTACATCAATCAGGAAAAGCAGGATCCTACCCTTTTCATTTTTGACGAACCGACAACCGGCCTGCATTTCCATGATATCAAAAGGCTGTTGAGTTCCTTCGAGGCATTAATCAAGCGAGGGCACAGCATCCTCATCATCGAGCACAATATGGAGGTCATCAAATGCGCTGACTATGTGATTGACCTGGGGCCTGACGGAGGTGACCGCGGGGGAAATCTTGTGGTGGCTGGTACACCTGAAGAGGTGGCAGAATGTAGTGAAAGTTTCACAGGACAATACCTGAAAGAAAAATTAAAATAATTGTTAAAAAGAGAACAACGTATCGATTTTTTTCGTAACTTTGCACCGCTTTAAAAGATAGTTTTAGGATATTAGTTTGAGAATCAATCAGTTAGAAAGGATTTAAGGTAAAAAGATGAGGCAATTAAAAATTCAGAAAAGTATCACAAACCGTTCGAGTGAGGCACTCGACAAATACCTTGTAGAAATTGGTCGTGCACCTTTGATTTCCATTGATGAGGAAATCGAACTTGCCCAGAAAATCCGCAAGGGAGGTCCAGAGGGTGAACGTGCAAAAGAGAAGTTGGTGACCGCCAACCTGCGTTTTGTCGTCTCCGTTGCCAAGCAGTATCAGCATCAGGGTCTGACCCTGACAGACCTGATCGATGAAGGTAACATTGGACTGATCAAGGCCGCTCAGAAGTTTGATGAGACCCGTGGATTTAAGTTCATTTCCTACGCTGTGTGGTGGATTCGTCAGAGCATTCTTCAAGCCATTGCAGAGCAGAGCCGTATCGTTCGTCTTCCCTTAAACCAGGTGGGTTCTCTGAACAAGATCAATCATGAGATCAACAAATTCGAGCAGGAGCATCAGCGTCATCCCTCCGTATCGGAGTTGGCAGAGGCGACTTCCATCGATGAGGATAAGATTGGCCAGTCTATGCAGGCAGACAGTCATCACGTGAGTATCGACGCCCCGTTCCAGGATGGTGAGGACAACTGTATGCTCGATGTGATGGCCAGTGGCGATGACAGCCGTACCGATCGTCAGGTAGACCACGAGTCGATGGCCCTTGAATTGAATAATGTACTGAACAAGGTGCTGAAAGAGCGCGAGATCACCATTATCCGTGAGTGCTTCGGTATCGGTTGCCACGAAAAAGGTCTTGAGGAAATCGGTGATCAGCTTGGTCTGACCCGTGAGCGCGTACGCCAGATCCGTGAGAAGAGCATTGCCAAGCTGCGTGATAGCGGAAATGCAAAAATTCTGATGAAATATTTGGGTTAAATCAAAAATATGCGTACCTTTGCAATTGTGAATTGCAAAACGCTGATATTTTACATAGTGCTGGGCATACTCACAAGTATGCCCAGCAATGTTTTTGCCTGGGACTGGGAGAAGAAAGACTCCCTGATACTCCCTCGTATCTACGCCTATCCGCAATATCACCAGCCCTATACAGACAGCATCACGGATAATATCTATATAAAACTACGCTTCAATGTAGAAAAACGTAACGCTACCCTTTGGCTCATACCGACCATGTACTCCCTGGCTAAAGACGAACGCCAATACATCCGTGAGACCTATAGCAAATTCCTGTATACCAATGAGCACGATTTTGATATCATCAGTCAGGTAAAATCAGGTACCATCAGACATAATCGTAATGCCATGCCGACCTTGGTAGATTTGATCACCCCCAAGATCTACGACGAGTCATTATTCGAAGGTTATATCTTATCACCATTCCATAAGGCAAACAAAAGACTGTACAAATATCGTCAGAACATCAACTCTGCTGATGGTACAACCCGAATCGACTTCACCCCAAAGCTCTACAACACCCAGTTACTGAATGGCTATGCCATCGTCGAAACAGAGACGGGCCGCATTCTAAGGACTGTGTTCAACGGTGAGTTTGATATGATCAATTTCCGTACAGAGCTCAATTACAGTAACCAAGGTGGAAGGTTTATCACTCCCTGGAGATCATCGACTGCCGCTTCATTCAAGTTTGCAGGCAATCGTATTTCAGCCAATCTCACATCAATGCACAACTGCAAGGCAGAATTGCCCGACAGCATCCTCTGGGCAGAAGGCAAGGCGACAATGGACACCTTGCGCCCCATCCCACTGACTGTGGAGGAGGAAGAGCTGTATGAGAAGACAGAGGACTACTTCCCCACGCCACCTGCACCTGAAGATACGATTACCAAGAAACCCAATTTCTTCAAGAAAATCTTCTGGGACACCATCGGTGAGACGCTCGTCACCCCTATCAGAGCCGAATCGGAACAGACCTATTTCAGGCTGTCGCCCATCATCGACCCTCTCGCCATCAGGTATAGTGACAGCAAAGGTTTCTCGTACAAGATGAAACTGCGTTTCCAATATACCTTCTCCCCTCACCGTTATCTGACGTTCAACCCATATTTCGGTTATAATTTCAAGATCAAGCAGATATTCTTCGATGCCCCATTGCGTATGACCTACAACCCGAAACGTAACGGATATGCCGAGTTGACGATGGGTAACGGAAACCGCATCAGCAACTCTACTGTGGCGGAACTGATCAAGGAGGAGTTTGGCGATACGCTTGACTTCACGAATATGGATATGAACAAGTTCAAGAATACCTATATCCGTGCCTACAACAATATCATGCTCTTCGACTGGTTGGACATTGAGACGGGTTTGGTCTTCCACAGGCGCAGTGCCGTCAATAAGACCATGATGACGAGATACAATATGCCAACGGTCTATACCAGCTTTGCACCGATGATGGGTATCAAGATCCTGCCTTGGGAGAAAGGACCTCTCTTCACGTTCACTTGGGAAAGAGGATTTGATAAGATCTTCTCTTCTAACATCAGCTATGAACGCTGGGAGTCGGATGCCCAATGGAAAATCAAGATGCCAGGTCTGAGATTACTCAACCTGAGAGCTGGCTACGGCACCTATTCACATCGGGAGCAGAACTATTTCGTTGACTTCGACAACTTCCAGGAGACCAATTTGCCTGATGGTTGGAACGATGACTGGACAGGTGACTTCCAACTATTGAACGGCAGCGAGTTCAACCGTTCCGATTACTACATCCGTGCCAATGCCTCCTACGAGTCCCCATTGATGATAGCCACATGGTTGCCTTATGTGGGGAAATACATCGAAAAAGAAAGATTCTACATCAATTCCGTTCTGCTTGAACGTACACGCCCCTATTATGAAATAGGATATGGTTTTACCAACAGATACATATCTGTAGCAGCCTTTGCCAGTTTCAAGAACAGTCATTTCCAGAATACGGGTTTCAAGTTCGACTTCGAGTTATTCAGACGTTGGTAATCATCAATTATCATGAGTAAACCGTTAACAGTATACAAAGCCAGTGCGGGCAGTGGTAAGACTTTCACGCTAGCCACGGAATATATCAAGCTTGTAGTTCAAGACCCACAATGTTACCGCAACATTCTGGCTGTAACCTTTACCAACAAGGCTACAGAAGAGATGAAAATGCGCATTCTCAGTCAGCTTTACGGCATCTGGAAGCGACTACCCGACTCTGATAAATACAAGAAGGTCATCCGTGAAAAGACAGGCCTTTCGGATACTGTCGTCAGTGAACGGGCAGGAATGGCCCTTGGCTATCTGCTCCACAATTATAACTACTTCCGCGTGGAGACTATCGACACCTTCTTTCAGGGCGTACTTCGCAACCTCGCCCGTGAACTGGATCTGACAGCCAATCTGCGCATCGGACTCAACGACTCCCAGGTGGAAGAACTAGCCGTTGACCAACTGATAGAAGACCTTCACACTACTGATATCCTTCTTCAATGGCTGTTGAAGTATATCATGGATAACATCTCCGACGATAAGTCCTGGAACGTTATCGGGCAGATTAAGGCGTTTGGTAAGACCATCTTCCATGATAACTATAAGAACGTTAGCAATACATTACGCCAGAAGATGGAGGAACCAGGCTTCTTCGACAGATATACTGCCCGTCTGAAAGAGTTACGACAGTCTGCGGAAGAGCGGATGAAAGGATTTGCCCAGGATTTCTTTGACACAATAGCAAGCGAAGGTCTTATGATTGACGACTTCTCTTACGGCAAGTCAGGCATCTGCGGTTTCTTCCTGAAACTACAGGATGGCGTCTTCGATGAGAGCAGCGTAGGCAAGCGCGTGATTGACAGCATGGGAGATCCTGAGAAATGGTGTAAGAAGACTCATCCCCGCAAGGAACTCATATACAGCCTTGCCGACTCATCTTTAGGTCAGATACTCCGCATGGCTTTTGAAGAGCGTCCCCGCCAGTGGAAAATCTATCAGTCGGCTGATATCACCCTGCGTCATCTCAGTCAGTTAAGGCTATTGGGCAGTATCGAGAAGAAAGTACGCGAACTCAATGAGAGTGCCAACCGTTTTCTGCTGAGCGATACCCAGCAGTTGCTCCATGCCTTGATCGATGGCAGCGACACACCTTTCATCTTCGAGAAGATAGGCAGCCAATTGCAGCATGTCATGATCGACGAGTTCCAGGACACTTCCACCGTTCAATGGCAGAATTTCAAGGTGTTGCTATCCGAGACCATGAGTCAGGAAGATGCAGAAAACCTGATTGTAGGCGATGTCAAGCAGAGTATCTACCGCTGGCGTTCTGGCGACTGGCGACTCCTGAATGATATTCAGGCACAGTTTCCTGACCCGGAGGCACAACTCGACATCCGTACCCTTAGCACCAATTACCGTTCACAACGCAATATCATCGAATTCAACAATCTCTTCTTCAGTACAGCAGCACAACTGGAATACCTGGCGCTACAAGATGATCCTGAAGCAACAGCCCTCCAGCGTGCCTATGCAGATGTGGAACAGACTGTTCCTGACAAACTGGAAGAAAACGGTCTCATCCATATTCAACTGCTCCCTTCTGAAGATTACCAGGAGAATACCCTCATGCAGATTGCCGACATTGTCTGTGACCTCCGCGACAAAGGCATCAAGCCGTCAGAGATGGCTATTCTCGTGAGATCCAACGCCTCCATACCCCTGATTGCAGACTATTTCACCAAGCATTTGCCGGATATCCGGATTGTATCCGACGAGGCTTTCCGTCTTGATGCCTCCGTAGCCGTCAACCTGCTTGTCGAAGCCCTTCATCTGATTACCCATCCCGATGATTCGCTCGCCAAGGCAGATATCGCAAAGCTATATCAATGCTATGTGCTTGGTACTCATACTACCGACAACGAACTTCTGCTGAGCACCAACCCGCTCGATGAATTATTGCCAGAAGCCTACATTAACCACTTTGAGGAACTGTTGAATCTCTCCTTATATGAATTGACCGAACGTCTCTATACCATCTTCGGCCTGAATCGTCTGAAAGGGCAGAGTGCCTATCTGTGTGCCTTCTACGACCAACTCATCAGCTTTACCACCGAGAATTCCACAGGCATTGATGCCTTTGTCACAGAATGGGAGGAGAACCTGTGCGCAAAGACCATTCAGAGCGACGAGATCGATGGTATACGCCTGATCTCCATCCACAAGTCGAAGGGCTTGGAGTTCGACCATGTCATCATCCCCTTCTGCGACTGGCAATTGGAAAAGTCACAAGGCAACATCCTCTGGTGCCAGCCTGACGAAGCCCCCTTCAACGAACTGCCCATTGTTCCCATCGACTATAACCAAAAACAGATGATGGGCACCATCTATGAAGACGACTATCGGCATGAGCACCTGCAGAATACCGTCGACAATCTCAATCTGCTCTATGTGGCCTTTACGCGTGCCTGCCAGAGTCTCTTTGTCATCGGTAAGCGACATGCCAAAAACAGCCGTTCTGTCCTCATCGAACAGGTATTACCCCTCGTGTCAGAAAAGAAGCCTACAGCCATACTCTCCGGCATTGAGAATGAGAATGAGCCACTCGTCTTCTCATTTGGTTCGCTGATGGTCAGGACAGCCGAAGACACCAGTTGCACCACCCTCTCACCCAATCCTTTCCTGCAACAGACGACAACGATTGGAATTGACATCGACACATTCGACAATCCCGTATCCTTCCGCCAGAGCAACCGCAGCAAGGATTTCATCACCCAGCAAGACGAAGAGAACGATGATCAGCAGCAAAGGCAGTATATCCAGACGGGAAGCATCCTCCACCAGATATTCTCAACCATCCGTACAACCGCTGATATTGACGTTGCCTTAAAACGCCTTCAGCTTGAGGGAATCCTCTACGATGAACAGATAACGGCCGAAAAGATCTCATCCATGCTCCGCAAACGACTGCAGAACCCACGGGTGGCAGATTGGTTCTCAGACCGTTGGACACTCTTCAATGAATGTACGATCCTGACCGTTGAAGATGGAGAGGTCATTGAGCGACGCCCCGACCGCGTGATGACTGACGGCAATGAATGGGTGGTGGTCGACTTTAAGTTCGGTAGTCCGAAAGACGAATACCACGATCAGGTCCGGCAATATATGCAGTTGCTGGCTGACATGGGGCATTCCAACATCAAGGGATTCCTCTGGTTTGTCTATTCAAACAAGATAACAGAAGTATCATTCAAACAACCATAATCCGCACGCTATGAAATCCTTTCTCGAATACGTCGCAGCCGATCTGCTCAGGAAATACGGTACCAACCTGTCGGAGATTGTCGTTGTCTTCCCCAACAAGCGGGCAGCACTTTTCCTCAATGAGCACCTGGCACGTCTGGCTGGCAAGCCTCTTTGGAGTCCTACCTATATCACCATCAGCGAACTCTTCCGCAGTCACAGCCAGCGGCAGGTGGCCGACCCCATCAAACTGGTATGTGAGCTCCACCAGTGCTTTACCCAGTGTACGGGCATCAACGAAAGCCTCGACCATTTCTACGGATGGGGACAGCTGCTACTGTCTGATTTCGACGATATCGACAAGAACATGGCCTCTGCGGAGCATGTCCTAAGTAATCTGCGCGATATCCACGAGTATGACGACACATCCTATCTCACGGATACACAACGGGAAATCCTTCGCAAATTCTTCAGCAATTTCAATGAAGAGCATAACAGCGAACTGAAGCAGCGTTTCCTGCAGCTTTGGACCCATATTCACGACATCTACCTTGCCTTTAATCAGAGACTGTCCGCGCAGGGACTGGCCTATGAAGGGGCACTCTATCGTGAAGTGGCCGAACAGGCAGATATCGATTTCAGATACGGCACCTATATCTTCATCGGATTCAATATGCTCCAGCAGGTAGAGCAGACGCTCTTCCAACGTATGAAGCAGCAGGGAAAGGCCCGTTTCTACTGGGATTATGACCGACATTACCTTAAAAATGAGGCAGGCTACTACATTGCCCAGTATCTGGATCTCTTTCCTAATGAACTGGACGACAAAGACAATAATATCTACAGCAATTTCGCCAGACCGAAGACGATCACATTCATTTCTGCACCAACAGAGAATATCCAGGCCCGCTATATCAGCACCTGGCTGCAACAGCAGAACCGCATTGCCGACAACAGGAAGACGGCGGTGGTCCTAGGCAATGAGAATCTGTTGCAGACCGTCATCCATTGCATTCCCACAGAAGTACAGAAAGTCAATATCACAACAGGTTATCCGCTCTCTCAGACACCTGTGGTCTCCCTGGTCAATCTGCTCATCACACTCCAGACGAATGGCTATGTCGTCGGGACTGGAAATTATCGGCTCCGTCATGTCAACCATGTATTGCGCCACCCCTATGCCCGCTACATTTCCATACAATACAATGAACTCTACAACGAGCTGAATACCAAAAAGATATACTTTCCTGATAAAGCATTGCTTTCAAAAGATGAAGGACTCACTCTGCTCTTCTCAATGGCGTGTGACAACAAGGACGAATTCAACAAGACCCTGCTTCTCTGGCTGTTGTCAGTCATCCGTCTGATTGCGAAGAACATCGGCACCGACACTACCGCTTCATCACCCATTACCCATGAGAGTCTTTTCCGTATGTACACCCTGTTGAACCGTCTCAGCGATCTTGTCAATAGCGGTACGCTCAATATCGATACCCTCACCTTGCAGAGACTGATCACACAGATCGTATCTGCTACGAGCATACCCTTTCACGGTGAACCCATTGAAGGCATCCAGATCATGGGCGTCCTTGAGACACGCAACATCGACTTCGACCATGTACTGCTGCTCTCCTGCAATGAGGGCAACCTCCCCAAGGGCGTCAGCGATACCTCGTTCATCCCATACAGCATCCGCAAGGCCTATGGCCTCACAACCATCGACCACAAGGTAGCCATCTATGCCTATTATTTCCACCGTCTGCTCCAGCGTGCCAACGACATCACACTGGTCTACAACAACTCCACCAATGATGGTCAGACGGGTGAAATGTCCCGCTTCATGCTGCAGATGATGGTAGAGAGCAACCACCGGATTACCTTCCAGACCCTTCAGGCTGGTCAGTCACTGATACAGCGGACTCTCCAGCCCATCAACAAGACCGATGCGGTGATGCAGATACTGCGCAACCTCTTTGCAGGCAAGATGCTGTCCCCGACAGCCATCAACCGTTATATGCGCTGTCAGCTGCAGTTCTTCTATTATTATGTGAGTGGCATCGTCGAGCCTGACTACAATGATGAAGACACCATCGACCAACGCGTCTTCGGAAACATCTTCCACCTGGCTGCCCAACTCATCTACAAGAAACTCAGGCAGCGGAGCTCTTATATCAAGGCGTCCGACATAGAATATCAGCTCAAGACCGAAGTGGATATTGAGCGTGCCGTTGACGAAGCCATCAAGGAGGATCTGTTCCGGATAAAAGACGCATCCCGGCAATTGCCACCGCTCGACGGCCTTCAGATCATCAGCCGCGAGGTCATCATCAGATACATCCGGCAACTGCTCGAGATAGACCTCCGTCTCACGCCCTTTACCATCCATGGGTTGGAGAAGCTCGTCAAGATGGATTACACCATCACCTCTGGCGATAACACCTTTACTACGACTATCGGAGGAACGATCGACCGTCTCGACAGCATCACCACTTCCGATGGCAAACAGGTCATCCGGGTGATAGACTACAAGACGGGTAGCAAGCGGCTCAAGCCCTTTGCCGATGTCGAGGCCATCTTTGCACCAGAGGGCATCAAGAATCACAGTGATTATTACCTGCAGGCATTCCTCTACAGCCACATCGTCAGGCTCAAGTCCAATCAGACGTCAGTCTCCCCTGCCCTCCTGTTCATCCAGCATGCAGGCACCGACGACTATGACCCGACCCTCTGTCTTGGCCGTGAACCTGTCACAGACATAGCAACGGTCTCAGAATCCTTCATGCAGCATCTTGACAGCATCATCAGCGACATCTTCAATCCTGCTATCAGTTTTGTGCCTACCGACGACAGTGAGCGATGTCAGCATTGTCCCTATGCCCGCATCTGCGGTGTGGCCTAACGGTTCTTGTGTCTGAGATACCAGCCGTGCGTAAAGAAATGATAGAACAGGAGCGCAGCCACGGCCGTCACGAGTGATACCTGCAGCACAAGACCAGCCTGCAGTTCCAGCAGTCCATAGCCTGTACCTACGCCAAGTGCCAGTCCGCATTCCCATGCCAGGAAGAAAGTACTCTGTGCCGTTCCGCGCTGACAATGACGGCTCAGCTTGATGAAGAACAGCAGGAACCTGGAGCCGATGATGCCCAGTCCGAAGCCAATGAACATCGGTGCAGCAAACGAGACGATCGTCTGCTGGCGGGTCAGCATCATCAACAGGGCTACACTTATCAGCACCAGACCCGTGATGACCTCACTCTCAATGTCGGCATCACGGAATACGAAGCGCTGAGCCACCAAGGCCGCCATGAATCCCACCATCACCATGCCGTAGAACAATTCAGAGTGCGTCGTCGACAGCAACAACCCCATGATAAACGTCACGATAATCAGATTGATGGTCAACGGCCATCCTTGTGGCAGGAAGAAACGGTCGAGGCTCACCACCCTGACATTCTCTTCAGGCGTCCTAAAGGGGAAATGCACCAACAAGATAAAGATGATGGCAGCCAAAGAACACCCTATCGTCACCAGCAATACATTGCTGAAGCCTGCCAGACGGTCAACAATCAGTCCGGTCAGAGGGCCTATGGAGAGGGCAAACCGCGAGAACCATGAGGCAGAGTGATTGGCTTCCGTCCGTTGGAACGACTCGCAAGTATCAATGATAAGCGTACTCGACAGAATCATCTGTGCTACTCCGAAGGCTGCTCCAAGTGCCAACCGCTGAACCAGAAGGATCTGAAAGTCAAAGAACTGCGATTTCTGCAGATCCAGATAATAAAGCCACCCCAGGAGAGCCGTCATCAGCAAAATTGCCCAGACACAGGCGATATTCCGTCGGAAACGCTGTACCAGATAGGATGTGAAACAGCCAAACAGGAATATTCCGACACCGAACGCCCCCATGATCATTCCCGTTTCCTGCAGCGTAAGGTTCTCTGTCTGCATCAGCCATCTGGGCATCACAGGAATCAGCGCATAAACCGCCACCGTCAACAGCAGATTGGCAATGGCCATCAGCCAGAAGTCGCGGTGCCATAACCGGATATGTACGGGGGTATTCTGCGTATTCATCGTCTACAAGAAATTAAGGGAATGGGAAACAGATTCAAACGTCATGCCAGTATAGTCCGTCACCTGTATATCCGACAGTGGAGCGACGATATCCAGGGGATTGGTAGTCAGCAACCCCACCACTTTCATCTGGGCAGCCATCCCCGAACGCAGGCCGTTCACACTGTCTTCGAACACCACACAGCCACCGGCACCGACACCCAGTTTCCGGGCTGCTTTCAGATAACAGTCAGGATCGGGCTTGCTGCGCTCGAAATCCTCCGAAGTCAGAATGGCATCGAAGAGCATCTTGAATCCTGGCTGCTTCCTGTATACGCTCTCCATCTTGGGGATATTCGAGCTGGTCACGACGGCTGTCTTCACACCATTCCTGCGCAGATCATCGACAAAGGCGATAAAGCCCTCGATATAGTCATAGTCCATCTGCTGTTCATAGGCATTCAGCCGTTCCGTGATGACAGGCTGCTCTTTCAGAAGCGGACCACTGAACCAACAGTCATAGATCTGAGTCAGCGTAGAACCCTTGATCTCCTGTTCCAGTCCGGGATGCTCAGGATGGTACATACGACACTGCTCACCCCAGAAAACCGTGTACTGGGGTTCAGTGTCAAACACCACTCCGTCAAGGTCGAATAACGCTGCTTTCAGTTGCCTTTCTTGCATAATTCCATTATTTTGGCTGCAAAATTACGTTTTTTTTGCGAGAAATTTGCGAAATTCCTAAATTAAGTGTACTTTTGCCGATAATTATGATATCAAAAATGAATTTATGAAGAAATTAATCATCCTTGCCACCCTGTTTTTCCTTATGACAGGTTGCGGAAGTACCGACGAAAGCATCAACTTTGAAGTAGCCACCGCAGACAAGACCGTCAGACTGACATCTCAGGACGACTCTCCTACGTGTAATGTCCACCTGGAATTGTCGTATGCCACCGAGGCCAACGGAGAACATAAGGCCGAGATCATCAACAACATCATCGAGAAACGTCTGCTCAACATGCAGGATGTCCCCATGCAGATGGCCGTCGATTCCTTTGCCAATATGTATACTGCCAGTTATAAGTACAACCTTCTGCACTTATACAATCAGGACCTGGATAATAAGAAGAAGGGGGAATGGTATAATTATCACTATATCGTCAAGACCTCCACAGAACAAGGCTACAAGGGTGCGACGGTCTATCATGTCTACCTCGACTATTATGAAGGCGGTGCCCACGGCATCAACCAGCATCTTACCATTAACTTCGAGCAGCTCACAGGCCGTCAGCTCATGCTGGCCGATGTCTTTGTTCCCGGCTATGAGCGCCAGTTGAGCACCATCCTCCAGAAAGCACTCTGTTCGTATACAGGAGCCAGCAACCTGAAGGAACTGAAGGATCAGGGATACCTCTACTCGATGGATATGTTCCCCTCCGAAAACTTCGTCCTCGGCGAGGAGACCATCACGTTTATCTATAATCCCTACGAGATAGCCCCCTACGAGAAAGGCAGCGTGGAACTGACACTCTCCTACTCCGACATCGACGACATCCTGAATAAGAATCTCTGATTATGCATCCACTCATCAGCAAATACTTTCCCGACCTGACGCCACAGCAGCTGAGCCAGATAGAAGCCCTCGATGCCCTCTACCGTGACTGGAACGACAAGATCAATGTCATCTCCCGCAAGGACATCGACAACCTCTATGAGCACCACGTGCTTCACTCGATGGCCATCGCCAAGGTCATCAATTTCCGTCCGGGCACCACGGTTCTCGATTTCGGCACTGGCGGTGGGTTCCCTGGCATTCCGCTGGCCATTCTCTTCCCCGAATGCCAGTTCAAACTCATCGACGGCACGGGCAAGAAGATCCGTGTCGCTCAGGAAGTCTGTAATGCCATCGGACTGAAGAACTGTCAGCCTGCGCACCTGCGTGGTGAAGACGAGAAGGGCCACTACGACTTTGTGGTGAGCCGTGCCGTCATGCCGCTGCCCGATCTCGTCAGGATTGTCAGGAAGAACATCTCCAAGAAGCAGCAGAATGCCCTGCCCAACGGCATCCTCTGCCTCAAAGGCGGCGACCTGCAGGCAGAGATACACCCCTTCAGGAACATCGTCCAGACCACAGAGATCAGCAGTTTCTTCCAGGAGGAGTGGTTCAAGGAGAAACATGTCATCTACCTCCCATGCTAAATCAATAGACTATGCTCATCATCAAATGCTTCACCTGCAATATGCTCTCTGAGAACTGCTATGTTGTCAGCGACGAGACAAACGACTGTGTCATCATCGACTGTGGCGCTTACTATCCGGAAGAGGCACAGGCCATCATCGGTTATGTCAGGGATAACAAGCTGACACCCCGCCATCTGCTTTGCACCCACGGCCATTTCGACCACTGCATGGGCAACGGCTTTATCTTCCGTGCTTTCGGTCTGAAGCCCAAGGCCCATCAGGACGACAGCTTCCTCATGGAAAAGATGGAGCAGCAGACGAGCGATATTCTTGGCATACCCGTCCATCTTGACGTGCCCCCCACAGACACCTATCTGACTAACAGCGACACCATCACGTTCGGCACCCACACCTGGCAGATCCTCAGCACCCCCGGTCACACCCCTGGAAGCATCGTCTTCTATGATGCCAAGGAACATGCAGCCTTCAGTGGCGACACCCTTTTCCGAATGAGCATCGGGCGCACCGATTTTGAGCGTGGCAGTTATGTGGAAATGATGGCCTCACTCCAGTATCTCTCAAAACAGCTGCCTGCCGACACGACCGTTTACCCGGGTCACGGCCCTCAGACCACGATGGCTGACGAGATAAGATACAACCCATATATGAGATGAAACAACAATTGTTGTGGAATTATTTGGCTGTTTGCAAAAAAATGTCTACCTTTGCACCCGCTAATAAAAAGCAAGGCCGGTTCGGTAGCTCAGCTGGATAGAGCAACTGCCTTCTAAGCAGTAGGTCTTGGGTTCGAGCCCCAACCGAATCACCTGAAAATCCCCGACTTGCATACCGCTGCAAGCCGGGGATATTTCTTTTGCCCGTTTCGTCGTTTTACCGACAATCGAAGAGGATCCAATATTTGGCTTAAAATGAGTACCTTTGGCCTTTGATTTAATAAGTTTTAGTATGATAGACCAAATTATCGACTTCATTATTATGGACCTGACAGAGGACTGACGGGTGTCTTCTACAGACTGAAATAAACGAAGGAAAAACGGCAGAAAATAAAGAAAAGTTACGGAATTAACTTTTCTTTATTTTTTTTTTTTGATTTTAACGGGGATTTTAGTATCTTTGCGCGCAAATAACAATTTTTATTATTTATCATTAATCAACGTTTTAACAATCAAGCTTATGAAACAGAAGAGATTTTATGAGAAGCCCCAGATGGAGGTCTTCGAGTTGAAACAACAGCCGCAGATCCTGGCCGGCAGCTTTAATGGCGACCGTAATTTCCCGTATGGTGATCCACTCCCTTATGGACTTTAAAAAATGGAGGAACGCATTATGAAAAAGTATTTTAGCAACATCCGCACCCTGGCCGCCCTGCTGATGGCAGGAGCCGCCTTCGCAGCATGCTCAAGCGATGACAGCATCATTGAGCAGAACGCCAACCCCGCTGGCGAGAAAGTATATACACTCACCATCAACGCCTCGAAAGGCGGCGCCGCTACCCGCGCGCTCGAACTCGACGGTTCGAAACTCGTGGCCAAATGGGAGACAACAGATGTGTTGTCTGTCTTTAAGGCAGCAAGTCGCAGTGAATGCATCCCCGCTAATCTGTTAGGAACCATCAGCCCTGTCGCAGGCACGATATCTGCAGACGGCGATGCAGCAACGTTTAGGGGAACTATCTCGGGAGCAGCAGCTGGTGACAAGCTGATGCTGGTCTATCACCCCAGCGCCTTCAGTGTCGCTGCTTTTGCGGCTCAGACAGGAACGTTGGAAAGCGCATCTGCCTTAGACTGTGCCACGGCTATCGTTGAGGTCGATGCTATCAGCGGGACAGACATCACCACAAAGGCTTCAGCCACTTTCACAACCTATACGGCCATACTGAAACTCACGCTCACCACCGACGGAACAACCACAATCAATCCAACATCGTTGAAGATGACTATGTCGGCAGGGGCAATGACTCTTAATGAGTACACTTTCACTCCATCGGCTGCGACCTATACAGCCAATGGCGATGGCATTTTCTACTGCGCACTGCCAAATGCTAGTGACGTCGCAACAGCTTTAAGTACAACGCCGCCTTCACTCGCTGCGTTAACGATTACCTACACCGCCACCGTCGGCTCCGACACTTACATCGCCACCAAGACGGGTTATAGTTTCGCAGCTGGCTCGTATTACGCCGGCACGCTGACGATGACGAAGCAGGTTGTTGGCCATACACTTACATCGGCAGTAGTCGGCGATATCGTCGGTAGCGACGGTCTGGCATACGCAGCCGCCGACAAGGACAACCTGCCCAGCGGCGTGACCGCCGTGGCCATGGTGGCCTACATGGGCTCGGAGAGCGGCTGCACCAACGGCCTGGCCATCGCGCTGGAGAATGTGAGCAGCAGTTCGCTGAGCTGGGACAATTCAGGTAGCAATAACGGCGGCAAGACCGCAGCCGAATGGTGCAACGCATGGAACACTAGTAAGCCCATCACAGGCGGAACATGGCGCCTGCCTACTATCATAGACTGGCAGTACATGCTCATCGGCTGTGGAGCCACCGGTACTGCAGAAGCAGAACCCAGCAAATATATGAACTACGACGGTCTGACAGCTTATCTCACTGCCGCAGGAGCAAGTGACTTGACGGCCAGCTATTGGTCGAATACGGAGATAAATATTAACAAAGTGAGGACTCCGAACTTTATCAACCACACTAGCGGTGCCTACTTCACCTATGGCTCGAAGGACGGCTTATGCGGCGTTCGTGCCTGCCTCGCATTCTGACCTGTCACAGCGGGGTCTGGATACTTTGTGACAGTCACATCCTAGTCCCGGGGACAGGCACCTGGGCTGTGCCACAGGAGCCAGTCCCCAGGACTCAGGAGGGCGGCGCCCAACGCCACGGCGGACGGCACCGCCCTCCTTTTTCAATCTTTTCCCGAGCGTCGGGAAACGAGATTTAAAGCAAAAAACGACTTCCCGGGCGTCGGGAAACGGTTTTTAAGACGAAAAACGACTTCCCGCGCGTCGGGAAACGGTTTTTAAATCGAAAAATGACTTCCCGCGCGCCGGGAAACGATTTTCAAAGCGAAAAATGACTTCCCGCACGCCGGGAGACGGTTTTTAAGGAAAAAAGGCTTCCCGCGCGCCGGGAACCATCAGAAATTATTCAATAACAAAACTAAAATTACAAATTATGGGAAAATTCAACAGACTTTACAAGCGTGACCTGACGAATGCGCAGCACTTCGCGTTCATCCAAGCCTACATCACGGCGGCCACCGCCGCCGGCTTCACAGCCCAGCGCATCGTGACGGCACTGGCTGCCATTGTGGCAGCATTCGCCAACGAGGACCGCTACTACATGCAATTCCGCGCCAGCGAGATCGTGGCCCAGCGCACGGCCGCCGACCTGCGGCGCGACACGTTCTACTCGCGCCTGCACCGCCTCGTTCAGGCCTGGGCCGGCTCCGGCATGGCACAGCTCGACGCCGCTGCCACCGCGCTGCTCAAGGTGTTCAACCTCTACAAGGTAAAGGTATCCGCGCAGATCGACGAGGAGACGGGACAGATGGAAAACCTCATCACCGACCTCTCGACCACGGAGATGCAGCAGCACCTGGGGACGATCAACGGCATGTACTTCTTCAACGAGATGGTGGCCGGGCAGGAGGACGTGAAGTCGCTCCGTCTGCTGGAAGGTGCTGAAATGAGCGAGAAGGTGATGGGCGCGCTGGCCAGCGCGCGACAGGAGTGCGACCGCCTGTACGACGAGCTCTGCGCCATCATCGAGGGTGCATCGCTCTTCGCCGACGACCCCGCAAGCTACGAGGCATTCATCAAGACGTGGAACGGAACGATAAAGATATATCAGGATATGCTCGACCGCAAACAGGGCGGCGGCACCAGCACCGAGAATCAGAATAATCAGGGTAATCAGACCGGAACCGGAACCGAGACGCCCGGCGGCAGTGGGTCTGGCGAAGGCGAGGGCGGCGAGACACCCGGCGGCTCAGGCTCCGGAGAAGGAGAAGGAGGGTCAGGCTCTGGCGAAGGAGGCGATACGCCAGGCGGAGATACTCCCGGCGGAGGTGAGACCCCAGGCGGAGGTGACACGCCAGGCGGTGGTGAAACACCCGGTGGCGGTGATACTCCCGGAGGCGGCGGCGACGGTGGCGACGACCTGATTAATGACTAGGCTGTTTCGGTCTTGACGACCGAGGTAAATAGAAGAGGGATAGATTTTTTTTCGTCTTTTTCCGACAAAAAAATCTATCCCTCTAAAAATCTGTATCTAAAAAAAACAGATCTAGGATGTGTGCTGATTACTCGAGAGCGGCAGCCTTTTCCTTCTGACCGGTCAGGGTGTAGACATTGTGAAGCAGATACTGCCACTTCACGGTCTTCTGCTCGGGATCGAGCTCCTTGGCCTTCTCGAAGTCGGCCTGGGCGTCCTTCAGCATGTTCATGAACTTGTCGTGATCGGCGGGCTTCAGACGACCGGTACGGATGTCAGAGTTAGCCTCGTTGAACTCGGAAGCCTTGTTGTACTTGCAGACAGCGCTGTTGAAGATACTGTTCAGGAATACAGGCGAATTGTCCTCCTTGACCTTGGCGAACTCAGCAATGGCATCGTCGTACTTCTTGTCCTGCATCAGCAGGAATGCCTTGTAGACATGAGGCAGAGAAGAGTCGGGATACTTGGCCATGCGCTCCTCAGCGAGCTTGATCACCTCGGCATTCATACCCTGAGTGATATATGCATCAGAGAGAGAGCTATAGATCTGCTCTGCATCGGGAAACTGCTGATAGAGCTCGAGCATGTCCTTGATGTACTGGGCAGAGTCGGCAGCGGTCTTCTGCTTGTTACGCATGGTGTAGAGCAGGAAGTCGAAGCTGAGGTCGTGGATCTGCTTGGCGGTATCGGCCACACCGATCTTGAAGTACTCGATGGCCTTGTCGAACTTCTCCAGGTTATAGGCAGCACGGCCTCCGTAGAAGGCAGCCACACCCAGGTTGGGGTCGTTCTTGGCAACACCCTCAACACCCTCGTAGAAAGCAGACTTGGCGCTGGTGAGGTAGATGTCGAAGTTCTCGAACGACTCCTTGTTCTTTTCGTTGTTGGCCAGTTCGATACCCTGCTGGAGAATGCTCAGACGGAGCGCCTTCAGACGGTCCTGGTTCTTCTGACGGAACTTGACGGCCACCTTGCCCTTGTCGTTGGGCTGCTGGTCGTACTTGTCGCACTCCATAGCAGCCTCGAGAGCCACCTTACCTGCAGCAACCATACCCTCGACATCCACGGGGTCGTTCTTCTTCATCACCATATTGGTGGTTCTGATATTGTCTTCCTTCTGGAACTTCTCGTAAGCCAGGTCTACCAGTTTGTTGTAGGCCCTTGCCTTCTCACTAGCGTCAGTAAGCTGTGCGAGAGAGCTGCTGATCAGAGACTGAGCCTCTGCATAGTCCTTTGCCTTGAGGATAGCCTTCAAAGCGTCGCTGTCACCGGCAAATGCGGTAGCGCTGGCCACCAGCATCATTGCCATCATCATTAATTTTTTCATAAGCCTTTTCAAATTTAATTATTTACTAATATACTTTTTAATTCGTTGTCGAATCGGTTATTTGACGTTTGGTGAAATCAGGGGTTTAATCCTCCTTCTGCGGCCCTGCGGCCTCATCGGTGATCTCAGCCTCCTCGATGTCCTCTTCCTCAGCCTGAGAGTGCATCACCTTGCAGACGCTGGCGATGGTATCGTTCTTCTTGGCGAGGTTGATGAGACGCACACCCTGGGTGGCACGGCCCATGACACGCACATCGGCCACCTTCAGACGGATGAGGATGCCCGACTTGTTGATGATCATGAGGTCGTTCTCGTCGGTGACCACCTTGATGGCTACCAGACGACCTGTCTTCTCGGTGATGGCGAGGGTCTTCACACCCTTGGCACCGCGGGCGGTCTTACGATAGTCCTCCACCTCGGAGCGCTTGCCATAGCCGTTCTCAGAAACGACCATGATGGTCTCCTCGTTGGGATCGTTGACGCAGACCATGCCTACCACCTCGTCGTCGTCGCCGTCGAGACGCATACCGATCACACCCGTAGCCACACGGCCCATGGTGCGGACATCGTTCTCGTCGAAGCGAACGGCACGTCCGTTGCGGTTGGCCATCAGCAGTTCGTTGTGGCCGTTGGTCAGGCGGACGCCTACCACCTCGTCGCCCTCGTTGATATTGATGGCGATGACACCAGCAGCACGCACGTTCTTATAGGCATCGAGGCGGGTCTTCTTGATGATACCCTGCTTGGTGGCGAACACCACATAGTGTGACTGCATGAACTCCTCGTCGTTGAAGTTCTTGATGCGCAGCACGGCATTGATGGAGTCGTCGGGCTCGATATTGAGCATGTTCTGGATGGCACGGCCCTTCGAGTTCTTGTCGCCCTCGGGGATCTCGTAGCACTTCTGCCAGTAGCAGCGGCCCTTCTGCGTGAAGAAAAGCAGCGTGTTGTGCATCGTGGCGGGATAGATATACTCGGTGAAATCGTTGTCGCGATGACGGGCAGCCTTCGCTCCTACTCCACCGCGTCCCTGCTCGTGGAACTCGTCGAGCTTGGTGCGCTTGATATAGCCCATGTGGCTGATGGTGATGACCACAGGATCGTCGGGATAGAAGTCCTCGGCATTGAACTCATGGTCGAAGGGGATGATCTCCGTACGACGCTCGTCGCCATACTTCTCCTTCACCTCGAGCAGGTCGTTCTTCATCACTTCCTTACAACGCTCGGGATTGTCGAGGATCTCCTGCAACTCAGCAATGAGCTTCTGCAGGTCGTCGAACTCCTGATGGAGCTGGTCGACACGCAGGCCTGTGAGCTGAGAGAGACGCATATCGACGATGGCCTTCGACTGGAGCTCGTCGAGTTCGAAGCGGGCTTCCAGATTGCGCTGGGCATCGGTCGGGGTCTTACTGTTACGGATAATGTGTACCACCTCGTCGATATTGTTGACGGCGATGATCAAGCCCTCGAGGATGTGGGCACGCTCCTGGGCCTTGCGCAGGTCGTACTTGGTGCGACGGATGGTCACATCATGACGGTGCTCCACGAAATATTTCACGCACTCCTTCAGGGAGAGCAGACGGGGACGGCCCTTGACCAGGGCGATATTGTTGACAGAGAACGAGCTCTGCAGGGCAGTCATCTTAAAGAGCTTGTTGAGCAGCACGTTGGCATTGCAGTCGCGCTTGCAGTCGACCACGATACGCATACCCTGACGGCCTGACTCATCGTTGACATTGGCCACACCCTCAATCTTGTGCTGGTTGGCGAGGTCGGCGATATAGGCCACGAGGTCGGCCTTGTTGACACCGTAAGGAATCTCGGTGACGACGATCTTGTCGTGAGCCTCTCCTGCCTCGATCTCTGCCTTGGCACGCATCACGATACGGCCACGACCAGTCTCATAGGCATCGCGCACGCCCGAGAGTCCATAGATATAGGCTCCTGTGGGGAAGTCGGGACCCGGGATGTACTGCATCAGGCCATCGGTGTCGATGTCGGGGTTGTCGATATAGGCACAGCAGCCGTCGATGACCTCACCCAGGTTGTGGGTAGGCATGTTGGTAGCCATACCGACAGCAATACCGTTACCACCGTTCACCAAGAGGTTTGGCACCTTGGTAGGCATGACGGTAGGCTCTTCGAGCGAGTCGTCGAAGTTGGGCGCCATGTCGACGGTCTCCTTGTCGAGGTCGTCCATGATGTGCTCTCCCATCTTCGAGAGTCGGCACTCTGTGTATCGCATGGCAGCGGGTGAGTCACCGTCGACGGAACCGAAGTTACCCTGTCCGTCGACAAGGGTGTAGCGCATGTTCCAGTCCTGTGCCATACGAACGAGGGCACCATAGACTGAAGAGTCGCCATGAGGATGGTACTTACCGAGCACCTCACCTACCACGCGCGCACATTTCTTATAAGGTTGTGTGCTGACGTTGTTGATGTTCATCATACCGTAGAGGATACGACGGTGTACGGGCTTGAAGCCGTCGCGCACATCGGGAAGGGCACGGGCTACGATGACTGACATGGAGTAGTCGATGTAGCTGGATTTCATCTCTTCCTCGATGTTGATTTTGATAATTCTGTCGTTGTCGAATGTTTGATCCATTGATTTTTATCTTTTACTTTTTTACCTTTTTACTCTCTTACTTTTTCATCGATTTTGCGTTTAAGGGCATTTTTAAGCCCGCTGACGCGTTTTTAACCGTGCAAAGGTAGTCAATTTTTTGCATCCCACCAAACCTTTTAAGCTTATTTAGCGGAAAGTTTTTAGGATTTTTGGCATGATGTTTGCAGAATTATTTGTAACTTTGCACAGAATATGACAAGTCAGTTTACACCAAAGGTATCCGAAATCCTCGCCTATTCGCGTGAGGAAGCTGCCAGATTGGCCAGTCGTTCGGTGGGTCCGGAGCATCTGCTGCTGGGCATTCTCAGAATGAAGGACGGTCCGGTGATCGACGTGTTCCACCGCCTGAACCTGAACCTGCCCTCCATCAAGACGGAGCTTGAGAACCGCGTCAGAGAGGACGAGATACGACAGCCCATCTATACCAATGAGCTTGTGCTCAACGAGAAGGCGAGCAACATCCTGAAGCTGGCGGTGCTCGAGGCCCGTATCCAGCGGACGACGAAAGTTGACGAACAGCACCTACTGCTGGCCATCCTGCATGATGCAGCCAACAACAGTGCCAAACAAATTTTAGAATTGAACAATATGAATTACGAAGATGCGATGGCGATGTTCTTCGCCCCGCAAAATACAGAGATCAAGAACGGCATCGGCCTCCCCGACGAAGAGGAGGAGGAATACGAGGAGACGAATGCTTCAGGGAAGTCAGGAGCATCTGCGAAGTCGGGCACCACTGCCACCACACAGAAGAAGACCGAGTCGAAGACACCCGTGCTCGACACCTTCGGCATCGACCTGACGACAGCTGCCACTGAGGGCAAGCTCGACCCCTGCGTAGGCCGTGAGAAAGAGATACAACGTGTGATCGAGATCCTCGGTCGACGCAAAAAGAATAATCCTATATTAATAGGTGAGCCAGGTGTGGGCAAGAGCGCCATCGTAGAAGGCCTTGCCCAGCAGATAGCCGCCCATCATACCAGTCCGATGCTCTTCGGTAAGCGTATCTACACCCTCGACATGACGGGCGTGGTGGCAGGAACGAAGTATCGCGGACAGTTTGAGGAGCGACTGAAGGCGCTGATGAAAGAGATAGAGGCGAATCCCGAGGTGATCGTGTTCATCGACGAGATTCACACACTGATCGGAGCCGGTTCGACACCGGGCTCGATGGATGCCGCCAATATCCTGAAACCCGCACTGGCCAGAGGCACCATCCAGTGTATCGGTGCCACGACGCTCGACGAATACCGCAACTCGATTGAGAAGGACGGAGCCTTGGAGCGCCGTTTCCAGAAGGTGATCGTAGAGCCGACCTCACGCGAGGAGACCCTGCAGATACTCAGAAATATCAAGGACCGCTACGAGCATCACCACCACGTGAGCTATACCGACGAGGCACTGGTGGCGTGTGTCAATTTGACAGACCGTTATGTGACAGACCGCTTCATGCCTGATAAGGCTATCGACGCTCTGGACGAGACGGGCTCGCGCGTACATCTTTCTAATGCACAGATCCCGCCAGAGATCCTTGAGAAGGAACAGGAGATTGCCCGCCTGAAAGAGCGCAAGAACCAGGCAGTGAAGAACCAGAACTTCGAACTGGCTGCGGGCTACCGTGACCGTCAGACCGTTCTGGAGGCTGAGCTCAAGGAGATGAACGAGCGTTGGAGCAAGGGTGAAGGCGAGGAGCGTCAGGTGGTGGATGCTGAACAGGTGGCCGATGTGGTGTCGATCATGACGGGTGTGCCCGTGCAGCGTATGGCTGAACAGGAGGGTATCCGCCTGAAAGGTATGTTGCAGGAGCTGAAAGGGACTGTGATCGGACAGGACAAGGCCATTGACAAGATGGTGAAGGCCATCCAGCGCAACCGCGTGGGGCTGAGGGAGCCCAACCATCCCATCGGGGTGTTCATGTTCCTCGGACCTACGGGTGTGGGAAAGACCTATCTGGCCAAGAAGCTGGCTGAATTCATGTTCGGTAGCAGCGATGCCCTTATCCGCATCGACATGAGCGAATATACGGAGAGTTTCAATACCTCACGACTCATCGGTGCCCCTCCGGGCTATGTGGGATATGAGGAAGGCGGACAGCTGACGGAGCGCGTGCGTCGTCACCCCTACTCCATCGTGCTGCTCGACGAGATTGAGAAGGCCCACGCCAATGTCTACAACCTGCTGCTGCAGGTGCTCGACGAGGGTCGTCTGACAGATGGCAACGGCCGTCTGGTAGACTTCCGCAATACGGTGATCATCATGACCTCGAACGCAGGAACGCGTCAGCTGAAGGATTTCGGGCGCGGTGTGGGCTTCAGTGCTGCTGGCAGCAACGGACTCATGCTCAACGAAGAGGATAAGGAACATGCGCGCAGCATCGTGCAGAAGGCGCTCTCGAAGCAGTTCTCGCCAGAGTTCCTGAACCGTCTCGACGAGATCATCACCTTCGACCAGCTGGATATGGATGCCATCAAGCAGATCATCGACATCGAACTGAGGGGCCTCTACAAGCGTATCGACCAGATAGGCTACAGGATCGACCTCTCCGAAGAAGCCAAGGAGTTTGTGGCGTTGAAGGGCTATGATGTGCAGTTCGGTGCCCGTCCGCTGAAGCGCGCCATCCAGAACTATATCGAGGACGGGGTGAGCGACCTGATCGTGAATGGCGACCTGCCCTTAGGTTCCACGATCCACATCACACTGCATGAGAATAAAAATGAGCTAGCATTCAGCTAGCTCATTTTTTAACAAATTACACAGTAGGGTCGGTTCCTACTGTGTAATTTTATAAATTCTCGCACTCTTTAAGCCAGAGGGTATAGGAGGCATCACTTGGCATGCGCCAGTCGCCACGCGGAGAGAGACTTACGGTACCCACCTTCGGACCATCAGGCAGACAAGAACGCTTGAACTGCTGGGTGAAGAACCGACGACAGAACGTAATGAGCCACTTCTTGATGGTATCGTCGTCGTAGGTCTTAGCAAAGGCCTTCTGTGCCAGCACAAAGATCTTCTGCGGACTGAAACCGAAGCGCATGAAATAATAGATGAAGAAATCGTGGAGCTCGTAAGGACCCACCAGGTCTTCCGTCTTCTGCTTGATCTTGCCGTTCTTATCCGCAGGAATCAGCTCAGGGGAAATCGGTGTATCTACGATATCCAGCAAGGTTTCTGTAGCCATCTCTCCTGCTACAAAAGTCACCAGATAGCGAATGAGCGTCTTGGGAACACCCGCATTCACACCATACATCGACATGTGGTCACCATTATACGTGGCCCATCCCAGCGCCAGTTCAGAGAGGTCGCCAGTACCCACCACAAGACCGTTCACCTGATTGGCCACATCCATCAGGATCTGCGTACGCTCACGGGCCTGACTGTTCTCATAGGTGATATCATGCACCTTCATATCATGTCCGATATCCTCGAAATGCTGCGTCACCGCCTTGGCGATGCTGATCTCGCGGATGGTGACACCCAAGGTCTTCATCAGCGTCATCGCATTGTTATAGGTACGGTCGGTAGTACCGAAACCAGGCATCGTGATACCGATGATACCCTTACGGTCAAGGCCCAGCTTGTCGAACGCCTTCACCGTCACCAGCAACGCCAGTGTGGAGTCGAGTCCACCGCTGATACCTATCACCGCCTTCTGGGCATTGATATGATACAGACGCTTGGACAGACCAGCCACCTGGATGTTCAGGATCTCCTCGCAGGTGGTCTGCATATCAGCCTCCTTCGGAATGAAAGGATGCGGGTCGACGTCACGGATGAGTTCGAAGTCACGAGGCTCTACCGACTTGGCGATAACCCGACGGGCAGTTGCCTGACGCTGGGCGTTGATAAACGTGGTGTTATGACGACGCTCCGTTCGCAGACGCTCCACATCCACCTGGGCAATCTGAATCTGTGGCTGGAAGGAGAAACGGTCGCCCTCAGCCAACTGCTTGCCGTTCTCGAAGACCATTGCAGCACCGCCATAGACGACATCCTGCGTCGATTCTCCGAATCCACAGCTGGCATAGACATAGGCACTGATGGTACGGGCACTCTGCTGGGCCACCAGCGAACGCAGGTACTGATGCTTGCCTAGCAGATCATCGCTGGCAGAGAGGTTCAGAATGATATCGGCCCCAGCAAGGGCGAGGTTATTGCTGGGCGGAATGGGTGCCCAGACATCCTCACAGATCTCAATGCCGAAATTGACACCATCGCATGTGGTGAAGATAACAGGCTCAGCACTGATGCTCATAGGACTGCCTGCGATATAGATATCTGTTGGCGAAAGGTCCTGGGCGGAGGCAAACCAACGCTTCTCGTAGAATTCGCCATAGTTAGGCAGATAGGTCTTGGACACAATACCGAGGATGGCACCTCGCTGGATGACAGCTGCACAGTTGTAAAGCAGACCATTGACCACAACTGGCAGTCCCACGACCGAGATGATATTGAGCTTGCGGGTAAAGTCGAGCAAAAGCATCAGGCCCTCTTCCGCCTTATCGAGCAACAGCTGCTCGCGGAACAGATCCTGACAGGAATAGCCCGTGATGCAGAGTTCCGGAAACACGATCATCTCCACTCCCTTGCCCTCAGCCTGGGCTATCAGACTCTCTATCTGCTGCACATTGTACTCGACATCGGCCACCTTCACGGCTGGCACACCAGCAGCCACTTTAATAAATCCGTATTTCATATCCTTACTTTTTGAACGTCGTTTTCAATAATGGTATAAATCAGCGCGGGCTCCTCGAAGAAGTCATTCTCCTCGAAAGTATGGAGTTTGTAGAATTTCACGCCATCAATGCGCAACGGCACATTCACAGGCGGTTTCAGCAGGAAATGCTTGTCGCGCTTATAGGCAATCATCTGTATGCAGATATGCTCCAGACCCTGGAGATCCTCACGTCCGAACTCCTCGATGAAAGCTTTCGTATTGGGTTCCACCTCACCAGTAGCACGCACGCAATAGGCTGTACCCTCTGCTGAGAGCAGCGCGTAGCGCAGGTAATAGTTGCTGTCGTTGACCAGATACGACTCGAAGCGTGTCTGCATCAGTTCCTTCACATTCAAGGGCACGAAGGCCAGATAGGCACTAAGCTTATCGCCACCCTTACGCTCCTCAGGCTTCGGACGGAAGGTGATGGGCCTGTCAGCAGGCTCCAGTTCTTCTTCCTCCATCTTCTGTGGCGCAGCAGTCTGAGCCTTCTGACGCTGTTTCACCTCGACCACATGGCGGGTGTCGTAATCCTCTTCGCCAATGACCACCACCTCAGTGATGCGCATGGGCACATCGAAGCCGTCCTCATCCTCGACGAGCACGATATCCTTTCCCTGGAAGCCGGAAACACGTCCGCCACCGACCTCACTCAGAAATCTCACTTTATCTCCTATCTTCATCAGAATCCCTCCCGCATGACTTTATCTACATCAATCCTGCTCTTTTCATTCATGAGATCCGACTCCTGCGGAATGTCAGGTACGGTGATAATCGGCTCATCCTCAAGCTGATCGAGCATTTCTTGCGTCTCTTCCGCAGCCTTGGGGACATCATCATGTACGAGCGAATCCGCCACAAATTCCACAGGACGGTAGACAGGCCCCTTGTTAAGACAGCCCGTCGTTGTCAGCAATACCATTGCTATGGCCAATAAATTGATTTTCTTCATATCATATTGTTGGTATTATATTCTCTCTACTTGTTTCACGCCCTTCACCACCCGCAACTTCTTGATCAGGGTCTCAAGGCGCGAGGTATCGTCGAGCATCACCTCAAGATTGCCACTGAACAGACCGTCGTGAGAGTCGATGTTGATAGAGCGCAGCACGAGCTTCTCATCCTTGGAGATAATGCTCGTGAGATTGTTCACGATGCCTATGTCATCATTGCCGATGACTCGCAAGGTGATGCTGTATTGCGATGAGCCCTTCCCACTCCACTTTGCCTTGACGATGCGGTAGCCATAGCGACGACGTAGCTCGGGGGCGTTGGGGCAGTCGGTACGGTGGATCTTGATACCACCATTGATGGTGACGAAACCGAAGACTGAATCACCATAGATGGGCGAACAGCAGCGGGCCAGCTGATAGTCGATACCCTTCAGGTTACGGTCGATGATGAGCACATCATCGTTTACAGGCATATTCAGGCCAGCAACCTTCGACTCGTCGAGCTCGAACTCACTGGCACTGCGGGCCACATTGTCGCCCGTGATGACCTTCTCGCCCTCCTTCAGTTCGAGGTATTTCTCAATCACTTCGTTCGTATCGAGGATACCATCGGCTATCTGCTTGTAGAAGTCGCTCACCTCCTTGAAGCCCATCTTCTTCACCACATGGAACATGATGGAGTCCTCCATCTCTATCTTGCGGTTCTTGAACTTCCGCTCGAGCATCTCCTTGGCAAAGAGGCCGTCCTTCACCTGGGTTTCCTTCAGCGCCAGACGGATCTTCGACTTGGCACGCGAGGTCTTCACGATGTTCAGCCATTCCTGACGGGGCTTCTGATTGGTCGACGTAAGCACCTCCACCTGATCGCCGCTCTTCAGCTGATAGCGGATGGGCACCACACGTCCGTTGACGCGCCCACCAGTACACTGATTCCCCACCTTCGAGTGAATATGATAGGCAAAGTCGAGCACCGTCGCTCCCACAGGGAATTTCAACAAATCACCTCGGGGCGTGAAAACGAACACCTCGTCTTCGTAAAGGTCCATCTTGAACTGGTCCATTGCCTCGAGGCCATCGGAATGCTCGAGCATCGAACGAATATGCGTAAGCCACTCGTCGAGTCCTGACTCGCCCTTCACACCCTTATAGCGCCAATGGGCAGCCACACCCCGCTCAGCAATCTCGTCCATGCGCTCCGTACGGATCTGCACCTCTACCCATTTCTGCTCGGGGCCGAGCACGGTGATATGCAGACTCTCATAGCCGTTCGACTTAGGTACACTGAGCCAGTCGCGTAACCGCTTAGGGTTCGGCTGGTACATATCCGTCACTATCGAATAAGCCTGCCAGCACTGCATTTTCTCCAATTCTTCAGGACAATCGATGATGATGCGGATGGCGAACAGGTCGTAGACGCCCTCAAACGGACACTTCTGTTTCTTCATCTTCTGCCAGATGGAGTGGATGGACTTCGTGCGCCCCTTGATGTGGCAGTTGATACCCGCTGACTTCACCTTCTCTTCGATAGGTTTGATGAAACGCTCGATATAGGCATCACGCGACGACTTAGTCTCGTTCAGCTTCTCACGGATATGATAGTAGGCGTCATGCTCCAGATACTTCAGCGACAGATCCTCCAACTCGCTCTTCAACTTGTAGAGACCCAGTTTATGAGCCAACGGGGCATAGAGATAGGCAGCCTCCAGACTCACAGCTTCCATGAATGCCTTTCCACCAATGAATATGCCCTGAGGATCACCCGTCTTATTCGACTTGAGCAAAGTACGCATCAGGTTCACACGATCAGCTATCATAATCAGGATTACACGCATATCCTCTGCAAACGAGAGGAGCAGGTTGCGGAAGTTCTCGCTCTCCACCACAGGGTTCTTCTGATAGAGCTGATGAATACGGTCGAGACCTTCGAGGATACGTGCCACCGACGACCCGTACTGCGTTTCGACATCCGCCATCGAGAGTTTTCCTTCCTCGATCTCAGGGATGAGATGAACCGCCTGTATCGCGTCGCCTTTCAGACCGATTTCCTCAGTCAGGATTTCAGCTGTCTGAGCAGCCAATTTTTTCTTTTCTTCGTATGTAAAAGTGAATTTATCCACCATCTTTTCCAAAATTTCGCTACAAAGATAGTGAAAAGTTAAGAATTAAGAGTTAAGAATTAAGAAAAAATGTACAGCAAGCGCAATTTTTTTACTATTCAATATTAACTATTCATTTTTTTTCGTTACCTTTGCAGCATATTTAATTTACTAAACACCTATGATCATGTTGTCAGAAAAAGACTTGAAACAAATCGCTCAGAAGGGTATCACCCAAGAGCAAATCGAGAATCAGTTGAATGAGTTTAAAACCGGTTTCCCCTTCCTGAAGTTGGAGGCAGCTGCCAGTATCTCACGAGGCATCATCGCCCCTGACACCCAGGCTCGCCAACAGTTTGAAGAGGCTTGGAAGGCCTACAAGGCTGCAGGCAAACGCGTGGTGAAGTTCGTGCCCGCCTCAGGTGCTGCCAGCCGCATGTTCAAGAATATGTTTGCCTTCGTCGATGCCGACTATGACGTACCCACCACCGACTTTGAGAAGAAATACTTCGACTCCATCGAGAAGTTCGCCTTCTACGATGCCCTTGATGCCGTATGTCATAAGAACGAGGGCAAAGGCATCAAGGCTCTCATCGCCGATGGTAACTACAAGGCTGTCGCAGCGAATATGCTCAAGGCTGAGGGGCTGAACTACGGTCAGTTGCCAAAGGGTCTGCTACTCTTCCACAAATATCCCGAGGGTGCCCGCACCCCGATGGAGGAACACCTTGTGGAGGGAGCCCTCTATGCCGCTTCCAACGGAGAGGCCCACGTTCACTTCACCGTATCTCACGAGCACATGGAATTCTTCAAGGCCAAGGTGGCTGAAAAGGCCGACATGTTCGCCCAGAAGTACGGCATCAAGTACGACATCACCTTCTCCGAGCAAAAGCCCAGCACCGATACCGTAGCTGCTAATCCCGACAACACGCCGTTCCGCAACGACGACGGGTCTCTCCTCTTCCGTCCCGGTGGTCACGGGGCACTCATCGAGAATCTTAATGAGATCGAGGCCGACGTTATCTTCATCAAGAATATAGACAATGTTGTGCCCGATCGCCTGAAGCCCGAGACCGTAGAGTGGAAACAGGTCATCGCAGGCGTACTCGTCACCCTGCAGAAGCAGGCGTTCGAATACCTGCGTATGCTCGATGCAGGTGCTACTGAGGCACAGCTGGCTGAGATTGCCAAGTTCGTGTCAGAGAACCTCTGCACCGATGCCAAGGACAACAAGGTTGACGCCGATTACCTTCGCAAGAAACTCAACCGCCCAATGCGCGTATGTGGCGTCGTGAAGAATGTAGGCGAACCTGGCGGCGGACCGTTCCTTACCTACAATCAGGACGGTACCGTATCGCTCCAGATCCTCGAGAGCAGTCAGATCGACACCAACAACGAGGCCTATATGAAGATGTTCACCCAGGGCACGCATTTCAACCCCGTCGACCTCGTCTGCGCCGTCAAGGATTACAAGGGCCGTCCCTTCAATCTGCCAGAGTTCGTCGACAAGACCACAGGTTTCATCTCTTCTAAATCAAAATCAGGTAAAGAGCTGAGAGCCTTAGAGTTACCAGGACTATGGAATGGTGCTATGAGTGACTGGAGCACTGTCTTTGTGGAGGTTCCCCTCGGTACTTTCAACCCCGTCAAGACGGTCAACGATCTCCTTCGCGACCAACATCAATAAGACAAGAAATCCCCGCTTCGGCGGGGATTAAAAATGAAGAGAGCATTACGATATAGCCTTATTATTGTCCTCCTGGGAGCCGTGGGTTTCGCTCTCGGGCAGTGGTTGAGGAATTCTGATTACTCAGAGCATTCTGATTTCTCGGAGTTTTCTGATTATCCCATACCCATCATTGCATCTTCTCCCAGCCTTGACTCCCTGCGTCAGCAGATAGAGAAAGACCGTAAGATTGAGATGGACTACTACCTGGACCGCCACAACGTGGAGGACGAGGGCTACGAGATGGTGGCTGCCTTTGCTGCTGGCAAACGCCATCTGGAGACGATCGACACACTCAGCGTCTATAATGTAGGACGTTGGAAGGGCAAGAAACGTGAGGGCACTGCCATCAGCCGCGACAGCCTCGGACGCATCACCATTGGTAATTGGAGTGCTGACACCCTGCGGAGCGGCCTGCGCATTGATTCAGCAGGTATCTATGAGGGTAGTTTCGTAGACGGTTTGGCTGAAGGTCACGGCTCGTATATCTCAGCCACAGGCCACTACTTCGAAGGTCACTGGAGTCAGGACCAGCGGGAAGGCTTCGGGCTGCAGTTGTTGGAGAACGAGGTGCTTACGGTGCTGAAGACAGGACTCTGGCAACAGGATGTGTTCAAGGGCGAGCGCATGAACTACACCTCGGAGCGTATTTACGGTATCGACATCTCTCGTTACCAGCATGAGAAAGGCCGCAAAAAGTACCCTATCCGCTGGGCACAGCTGCGCATCAGTCACCTCGGTTCAAAAAGCCAGAAGAAGATCTCGGGCACGGTGGACTATCCCGTATCGTTTTGCTATATCAAATCGACGGAAGGTGTCAGCATCCGCAACAAATACTATGCCACCGACTATGCCGCTGCCCGAAAACACGGTATACAGGCTGGTGCCTATCATTTCTTCTCGACACGTACTAGCGGTTCGGCGCAAGCCCAATATTTCATCGCCAGCACCTTGTTCCGCAAGGGCGACCTGCCACCAGTGCTCGACATTGAACCATCGGATGGTGACATCGCGAAGATGGGTGGCGCACATGCCCTCTTCCGTAACATCCGGGCCTGGTTGCAGGCTGTTGAGAAATTCTGCGGTGTGAAGCCCATCCTCTATATCAACCAACGGTTCGTGAACAAATGGCTGCCCGAAGCACCCGACATCAAGCGCGACTACAAAGTGTGGATTGCCCGCTACGGTGAATACAAGCCAGACGTGAAGCTGGTAGTGTGGCAGCTGTCACCAGACGGTCGTGTGAAGGGTATCACAGGCGAGGTGGACATCAACGTGTTCAATGGCTATCAGGCGCAGTTTGATGAATTCATAGAGAAAGAGACGATTAAGTAAAGGTAAAAAAGGTGAAAACGATACTCATTCTCGTGGGCAAGACCACCGACAAGCATTTCCAGGCTGGCATCAGTGACTATGCTGAGCGCATCGGCCACTATATGCCCTTCGACATCGTGACCATTCCCGAACTCAAGAACACGAAGAGTCTCTCGGAAGAGCAGCAGAAGACAATGGAAGGAGAATTGATCCTGAAGCAGATACAGCCATCGGACACTGTCGTGCTGCTCGACGAGCACGGCAAGGAGCTGCGGAGTATAGAACTGGCCAAGTGGTTGGAACAGAAGCAGCAGACCGCACGCCGACTAATGTTCGTAATCGGAGGTCCTTACGGTTTCTCGAAGGCCATCTACAACCGCGCCAACGAGCAGCTGTCGCTCTCGAAACTGACCTTCTCTCACCAGATGGTTAGATTAGTATTTACCGAACAAATTTATCGCGCGTGCACAATTATTAAAAAAGAACCTTACCATCACGAATAGCCTATGAGACGACTCATTATCTTTGTTCTCGTGCTCCTGCCGATGGCCATCACCGCCAAAAGCAGAATCATCGACCCGCAGATTAAATCGCTGCAGGTGGTGGTAAACCAAAACTGGCTGTCGCCCGCTGTGATGAGGTTGAATACTAATGATGTACTCCACGTGGACTTCGACGAACTCTCGCACGACTATCATCACTACACATACCGAGTGGAGCACTGCGAGGCAGACTGGACACCATCGACATCACTCTTCGAGAGCGACTGGCTGGAGGGATTCAACAACAACCCCATCGATGACTACGACCCTTCGGTGAACACCACCGTGGCCTATACCCACTACAGGTTCCAGATACCCAACGTTCGTATGCGCCTCCGTCTGAGCGGCAATTACCGCATCCATATCTGTGAAAACGAGGGAGACGAGCGCGAGGTTATGACCATCGATTTCTGCGTTACTGAACAGTCGATGCCATTGACCGCCTCTATCACCACCAACACAGATATCGACACCAACGTGAGTCATCAGCAGCTGTCGCTGAAACTCAACTTCGGTGTGGAACGCGTAACTGATCCTGCCAACCAATTACGGGTGGTGGTGATGCAGAACGGACGTGAGGACAATTGGATAATCAATCCCAAGCCCACCATCCTCACCAGCAGCAGTGCCGAGTGGCAGCACGCCCGCGAACTGATCTTTGACGCTGGCAATGAATACCGGAAATACGAGGTGCTCGATGTGAGTCATCCCACGATGGGCATCGACTATATCCATTGGAACGGCGAAGCGTATGAGGTATACCCCTTTACAGACGAACCCCGTCCGCACTATCTCTACGACGAGGATGCCAACGGCTCGTTCTTGATCCGCAACAGCGACAACTGGCAGATCGAGACCACCTGTGAGTATGTATGGGTGGTATATCGGATGAAATGTCCTGAACTGCTTGCAGGCAAGATGATCATTGACGGATGGTGGACAACAGACGCCAACCCAGAGACCTATGAGATGACCTACGATGCGAAGGAAGAAATGTATACGGCACGGATTCTGCAGAAACAGGGCTACTACTCATATCATTACCTTTGGCAACAACCCGACGGTACCCTGCGGTTAGCACCATCAGAAGGAAACTTCTATCAGACGGAAAACCGTTATCAGGTACTTGTCTATTATCGTGGCATCAATGATAATTACTGGCGGTTGACAGCCTTCCGCCTATACTCTTCAGGGAGCATGTGATACTCACGGAAGAAAGAGGCAATGAAATAATTGGGAGTTGAGAACTGGCATTTCCTTGCGATATCTGCAATATCCTCACCCGAGTTCCGAAGCATTTTCTCTGCACGAATCAACCTCACCTTTTTGACAAGAGTGCGCGGGTCTTTGTAAATATTTGCATTGATGAGTTTATAGAAACCCTGCAGATCCATACCCGCCTTTTCACTCAACATCTTCATTGACAATTGTGGAATGCGCTTATTCTCAACAAAGTCGATCAGCTTCAGCATCGTCCGAATGAACTCATCGCTCAGATTATTGGATGCTTCGCCACCAGTACCCATAATTTCCTCTATCGCGGGAACCAACACCTCATCTTTAGTATGGGTACAGCGCTCGGTAAACATCTTGATGCGACGGAGAATGACTTTCTCCTCACTGATACGGCGCAAACGCATATTCGAATTACGCACATAGAGAAAGACATTCAGTAAGAAAAGGGCCAGAAGTACTAATCCCAGGAGAACAAACAATCCCGTAGCACGCCACCAAGGCTCATTGATGTGGATCACCCACTCACGAGGTTCCGTATCCCAGTCTTCGATACTCATGGACGCTTGCAGTTCAATCGTATAGGTACCGGGTGACAAAGAAGGAAGCGGCAAGTGGAACTGTCCCTTGCTATCCACCATCCCCTGAGAATTATATGGTGTCATAACTTTCCAGACATCGTCCTGTTCCTTGATACGTACGCGATAATAGGTCTGTTGTGGACGGAAATAGTTGAGCGCGGAGAACGTCAGCGAAAGAGAATTCTGGTCGTAGTCAAAATTAAACTCCCTCATACGAATCAGCGCCCGGTCGAGGATGACCCTACCATTCATTTCGTCGCCCGTACGTACACGATTTCCATTGATCATCAAGCCCACGATTTCCGGATGGAGTTTGAGCCCCATCGATGAATGGATCGTCAGCATTTGACTTGGATTAAAGGCAATGACATGATCAAGCAACTGCATGACGACAGTGCTATCGGGCAGACAGAGCGCCTTTCCGTTAACGAACGACTCCTCGGGGACATTATCATACTGATTGTAGCTGAGAATATCTATAAGACGGCCGTCGTCTCCCAATATCAGACAAGAGACACCATAACTGGTACCCACCCAGATGTTATGCAGTTTATCCTCCACAATAGAGTGGATCACATTGTTCAGCAATCCGTCGCGACGGGAAAAGACTTTAGGAAGATTGTCGGAGTCCTTCTGATAAAGCTGTATTCCTGAGGGCGTGCCGACCCAGATCCATCCGCGTGAGTCCTTGAGAAGACAATTGACGGTCTTGCCCTTGAACGTACGGTATGACGGGACATTGGCCATCATGGCATCATATTTCATAGCTTCGGGCTGATCCCACGTATAGACAGTAAAAGGCGGATTATTAGGGCGTGAATAAAGCAGACCCCATTTCTCGGTGCCAATCCACATTCCACCTTGTTGGTCGAAACAAAGGGCATTGATATCGGTAGTCAGCACACGACCGTCCATCAACTTAAGTTCTTCGACATGTCCCGCTTTACCCGTATCCAACTCGTAGACCCAATAGCCATATTCGCAAGGAATATAAAGATAACGCCCACGCTTATCCAGATTGTTCAGATGATAGGGTGATGCCATCAGTTGTCTCCACTCCCACTTTGTGATATCGAACGATTGCAGGACTGCCTCCTTGTCGCCATTGCGGATCTGATAGAAGACATGATCATCTCTATAAAGTACAGATGACCTGTTGTACTTCCTGGCATCAAACTCACCATAGGCCTTAGAAGAATAGACAGATGTACCCGTAGACAGTTCGAGGACATCTACCACACCGGTTTCATAGAACAACAAGAGGTACCTTTCCTTATAGGTATCAAGGTCTTGCAGGTTACATTTCTCGCGAACTTTATAATATTTCCGGGAATCTACCGAAAACAAGCCTTTGTCTGTCAGAAGATAAGCAACTCCCTCACCATCTACGAATAAATCCTTCACATCTTCGCTGATACCGAACTTATGGAACTCATCTTCGATAGAATTGACAAACATCTCTGTGAGCAGGTCAACACAAGATACAGTATGCGTGTTTTTCAACCACATATGGTGGTATTTGTCAACGTAGACATGATAATTGCCAATATAGCTGGGCAACGGGTACATCTTCTCTTTTGAGGGATCAATAAAGGAGAAACGATTGCCATCGAAGAAATTTATCTGTCCCATGGTGGTAATCACCAGTCGACCAGAAGTAGCACAACGAATGGTCTGGGCACTGTTATCAGCCAGACCATTACTGGCAGTATAAGCTTGGAAGACACGCCGGCTGGTCACTGCCATAACAGACAGGACACAGGCCAATAACCACACCAATATGAACAATCGTCTTCTCATACTTTAAAATTTGTGGCAAAGATACAAAGTTTTTTTTTAATTATCCGTATACAAATACATTTTTTTTCATCAAAAAACTTGTGCCCGAGCACAGCAAAACCGCAGAAATATGTCTTTTTGCCTTGATTTATGTCAATTAAGTTACAAAAAGACACTTATTTCGCTAAAAAGTTGATAAAATGTTTGCGATTTCAGATTTTTGATGTAATTTTGCAACCGAAAATTAAAAATTGCAATCAATATTCAGTAAAACAATTAAAAAAGAAAAAGATTATGAATGCAGCACAAGTTGTAGAGCAGTTGAAGCAGCGCTTCCCCAATGAGCCGGAGTACATCCAGGCAGTTTCTCAGGTTCTTCCCACTATCGAGGAGGAGTACAACAAGCACCCCGAGTTTGAGAAGGCTAATCTGATTGAGCGTCTGTGTATCCCCGACAGAGTATGTGAGTTCCGTATCACATGGGTTGACGATCAGGGTAAGGTTCAGACAAACATGGGTTACCGTATCCAGCACAACAACGCCATCGGCCCGTACAAAGGCGGTCTCCGTTATCACAAGAGTGTGAACCTCGGTATTCTGAAGTTCCTCGCCTTTGAGCAGACCTTTAAGAATTCACTGACCACACTTCCTATGGGTGGCGCAAAGGGAGGTTCAGATTTCTCTCCTCGTGGTAAGAGCGACGCAGAGGTTATGCGTTTCTGCCAGGCATTCATGAATGAACTGTATCGCGTGATTGGTCCGGATGAGGACGTTCCCGCTGGTGATATCGGTGTAGGTGGCCGTGAGGTTGGTTATCTCTTCGGACAGTATAAGAAGCTCACCCACCAGTTCCAAGGCGTGCTCACTGGTAAGGGTATCCCCTTCGGTGGTTCTCTGATCCGTCCTGAGGCTACTGGTTACGGTACCGTATATTTCCTGTGCTCAATGCTGCAGACCCGCAACATCGACATCAAGGGCAAGAAAGTGCTGATCTCAGGTGCTGGTAACGTAGCTCAGTATGCTGCTGAGAAGTGCCTGCAACTCGGTGCTATCCCCATGACAATGTCAGACTCTGACGGTTATATCTACGATCCCGATGGTATCGATCGCGCTAAGCTCGACTACATCATGGAGCTGAAGAACGTGGAGCGTGGACGTATCAAGGAGTATGTTGAGGAGTATCCCACAGCCAAGTATTACGAGGGCAAGCGTCCTTGGTATGAGAAGGCCGACATCGCTCTGCCTTGCGCAACACAGAACGAGATTAACGGTGACGAGGCTGCCGCTTTGGTAAAGAATGGCGTTATCGCCGTTGCTGAGGGTGCTAACATGCCTTCACTTCCTGAGGCTATCAAGATCTTCCAGGATGCCAAGATCCTCTACTCTCCTGGTAAGGCTTCTAACGCTGGTGGTGTATCAGTTTCTGGTCTGGAGATGTCGCAGAACTCCGAGCGTCTGAGTTGGACTGCTGATGAGGTAGATAATTACCTGAAGCGCATCATGAACGATATTCACGAGAACTGCGTGAAGTACGGTACTGAGAAGGATGGCTACATCAACTATGTGAAGGGTGCTAACGTTGCCGGCTTCATGAAGGTTGCCAAGGCCATGATGGCTCAGGGCATCGTGTAAGAATCCAACACAAATATTCGATAGAGGGCAGGTCAGAATCGATTTGCCCTCTTTTTTTTGTTAAATTATCATAAATCAGCTGACTATTCACTATTCACTCATCACTATTCACTAAAAAAGCAGTACCTTTGCAGCCGCTTTGTCCCCCAAAGGGGGAAATAGGGGCCGGAACAGGCGCTTGCTCCTATCGATTATTAACCCTTTAAAGATGGTCTGATAAACGTCTGTTCAGACCCTGCCCTGACAAACAAACGAGGGGCAACAAATTATTTATTATGTCAGAATTAACAAAGAACGTTAAGCCGCTCGACGATTTCAATTGGGAAGAGTTCGAGAATGGCACGAGTGCCAACATCAGCAAGGAAGAACTTGACAAGGCTTACGACGAAACCCTGAACAAGGTAGCCGACCATCAGGTAGTTGACGGTAAGGTCATCTCTGTTGACAAGAAGGAAGTAGTTGTCAACATCGGTTACAAGAGCGACGGTATCATCCCCGCTTCAGAATTCCGCTACAATCCCGACCTGAAGATCGGTGACGTTGTAGAGGTTTATGTTGAGAGTGCTGAGGACAAGAAGGGTCAGCTGATTCTCTCGCACAAGAAAGCACGCCTGAGCAAGTCTTGGGATCGTGTTAACGCTGCCCTTGACGCTGAAGAGATTGTTCAGGGTTATATCAAGTGCCGCACGAAGGGCGGTATGATTGTCGACGTATTCGGCATCGAGGCCTTCCTGCCTGGTTCACAGATTGACGTTCACCCCATACGCGACTATGATCAGTTCGTGGGTAAGACGATGGAATTCAAGATCGTGAAGATCAATCAGGAGTTCCGCAACGTTGTTGTTTCTCACAAGGCTCTCATCGAGCAGGAGCTCGAGGCTCAGAAGAAGGAGATCATCGGTAAGCTGGAGAAGGGTCAGATCCTCGAGGGTACTGTCAAGAACATCACCTCTTACGGTGTATTCGTAGACCTCGGTGGTGTTGACGGACTCATCCACATCACAGACCTTTCTTGGGGCCGCGTAGACGATCCTCACAAGGTGGTAGAGCTCGACCAGAAGATCAATGTCGTTATCCTCGACTTCGACGATGAAAAGAAGCGCATCGCCCTCGGTCTGAAGCAGCTCACTCCGCATCCTTGGGATGCTCTCGATGCTGACCTCAAGGTGGGTGACCACGTGAAGGGTAAGGTTGTCGTGCTCGCTGACTACGGTGCATTCGTTGAGATCCAGCCCGGTGTTGAGGGTCTGATCCACGTATCTGAGATGTCTTGGAGCCAGCACCTCCGCTCAGCTCAGGAGTTCCTGAAGGTTGGCGAAGAGGTAGAGGCAGTCATCCTGACTCTCGATCGCGACGAGCGCAAGATGTCTCTCGGTATCAAGCAGCTCCGCGAGGATCCCTGGGAGGCTATCGAGACCAAGTATCCTGTTGGCAGCAAGCACACCGCCAAGGTTCGCAACTTCACCAACTTCGGTGTATTTGTAGAGCTCGAGGAGGGTGTTGACGGTCTGATCCACATCAGCGACCTCTCTTGGACAAAGAAGGTGAAGCATCCTTCAGAGTTCACTCAGGTAGGTGCTGAGATTGACGTGATCGTTCTTGACATCGACAAGGAGAACCGTCGTCTGTCTCTCGGCCACAAGCAGCTTGAGGACAATCCTTGGGATGTATTCGAGGCTAAGTACACCGTTGGTTCTATCCACGAGGGTAAGATCACAGAGCTCCTCGAAAAGGGTGCTGTTGTACAGCTCGACGAGGATGTTGAGGGCTTTGCTACTCCGAAGCACCTGCAGAAGGAGGATGGCTCACAGGCTCAGGCTGGTGAGACACTCGAGTTCAAGGTGATTGAGTTCAACAAGGACAGCAAGCGCATTATCCTCTCTCACAGCCGTACCTTCGAGGATCCCGCTCGTGAGGAGAAGAAGGCAGCCGCCAAGAAGGCTCCCCGTGCCAAGAAGGAAGAGACGCCAAAGGTTGAGAACGTTGCAGCAAGCACCACTCTCGGTGATCTCGACGTACTCGCACAGCTGAAGGCTCAGATGGAGAAGAAGGGCGAGTAATCCTTTCTTTCCATAATACAATAAAGAGGTCGGGCAAATGCCTGACCTCTTTTTTATCCCCGTTGCCGGCACCTTACCATACGTTTGCAGGGAGGACATGTATCATCCCGAAGTAATCTGATGCCAGCATGGCTTCGGCATTTTTGCAGGAAAGCCTTCCAACACTTTTTGGGAAGCCATGTAACAAGTGTTGGAAGGCCTTGTAAAAAAGCGGGTTAAATATCGTATTTGCTCTTGCGCTTCTCCGATTTTCGTGGCTGACTCGGATGGAAGCCCATGTGAGGGGACTTCACACCCATATAGCCCTGATGACGCTGACGGATCTTCGCCACATAATCCACCGTCTCAGAACCACGCATATAACCGTGCTTGACAATCGGGTCGTTATAATACTGAGGAGAAGCCAATTTCAGTACATAGTCGGACACATCACGCCAGAGATGAGGATTCTTGCCATCACGCTGTGCCAAAGCCATTGCGTCACGAATATGATGAATACCGCCGTTATAGCTTGCCAAAACGAAATTTGTGCGCTCCACACGGTTTCTGATATCCGACAGTTTGCCTTCCAGCTGTCCCAGGTATTTGGCGGCGGCAGCAATGTTCTGCTCCGGATCGTACATTTTATCCCGAGGCAGTCCTAAGAGATCGGCTGTAGCTGGCATAATCTGCATCAGACCCTTGGCACCAGCAAAGGATACGGCCTTCGGATCAAACGTCGATTCCTGATAGCATTGGGCAGCCATCAGGCGCCAATCCCAACGAATGGTCTGCGAATACTGTTGGAAATAATGATCGTAATGGGAGATGATGCCACCTTTCTTGTCCAACATGGGTGAGAACACCCTGCGCTTAACGCGCTGAACGGTCAACTGACGTGTTTCCTCTTGCTGGACTTCAGCCACCATTTCCGGCTTATACCACGCCTTTAATTCTTCCGCCAAGATGGGCTTAGTAGACTTAACCTCCAAATGTCCTGGTGTCGGCCACGCTACGATATCAATCTCTTTCTCAACCAATTGTCTGGCCAGTTCTAAAGAATCCCTACACACCTCCACGCGGACTTTCACCCCCAACTTATCAGCCAGGCGCTGTACCAACAGATACTGTGTGCCAAGGGATTTGCCATGATAATCGTAGTAGGTCTGCGGTCCGCTGATGGTAGCCATGATCAACTCCCCCCCCAGTTGTATCTCATGAAGGTCGAAGCCTTCCGTTACTTCTACAGAATCAAGAACTTCACCCCAGGGCGTGACAATATGCTCCTGCTTCTTTTCTATGCAGGAGATGAGCAGCAAGACTGCAAACAAGGGAGTTAATCGAACTATTCTGCGTTTCAAATCGCTGCAAAGGTACGAAAATTAATTGATTTTTCACTTTTTTACCTTTTTACTTTTTTACCTTTTTACTTTTTTTTGTACCTTTGCAGCCGAATTAAGAGTAATTAGACTTTAACGTTAGTATGTTAAGAATCGCAGTACAGTCAAAAGGCCGTCTTTTCGAAGATACGATGAATTTGCTCGCTGAAGCTGACATCAAGGTCAGTGCCAGTAAGCGTACATTGTTGGTGCAGTCAAACAATTTCCCTCTGGAGGTGCTTTACCTCCGCGACGATGATATCCCTCAAAGCGTCGCTTCGGGTGTGGCAGACATCGGAATTGTGGGAGAAAACGAATTTGTGGAACGCGGTGAAGAAGCAGACATCATTTCTCGCCTTGGTTTCTCTAAGTGCCGTTTGTCACTGGCCATTCCCAAAGAGATCGATTATCAGGGACCCGAGTGGTTCAATGGCAAGAAGATTGCCACAAGTTATCCACATATTTTAAAGATGTTCCTCGACAAGAAGGACATCAATGCAGAGATACACGTCATTACAGGAAGCGTGGAAATCAGTCCGGGTATCGGATTGGCTGATGGCATTTTTGATATCGTCAGCAGCGGTTCTACCCTCGTCAGCAACAATCTGCGTGAGGTGGAGATCGTGATGCAGAGCGAGGCCCTGCTCATCGGCAATAAACAACTCTCAAAGGAGAAACGTGAGATCCTAGAGCAGATGCTCTTCCGCTTCAAAGCCGTAAAAGATGCTGAAGACAAGAAATATGTCCGTATGAATGCCCCCAAAGCCCGCCTGCAGGAGATTATCGACGTACTGCCAGGTTTGAAGAGTCCTACCATTATTCCTCTGGCAGACGACGAGTGGTGCTCAGTTCACACGGTATTAGACCAGAAGCAATTCTGGGATATCATTGGAAAATTAAAGGAAATGGGCGCACAAGGCATCTTGGTTACTCCTATCGAGAAAATGATTCTCTAGAAACACTAGAGATACTAGAAATACTAAATATGAACATTATACGATATCCAAATAGAAGTGAATGGCAGAAGATTGTGGAGCGTCCGCATTTGGATGTCTCACAACTAAATAAGACCGTTGCCTCAGTATTGGCAGACGTCAGACAGCGAGGCGATGAGGCGGTGAAAGGCTATGAACTGAAATTCGACCATGTGGATCTGCCGACACTTGAAGTCACAAAAGGCGAGATTGCTGAGGCGGAGGAACTGGTAAGCAAAGAATTAAAGGATGCAATCCAACTGGCTCATGCCAATATCAAAGTTTTCCACGAATCCCAACGTTTCCGTTCCAAGAAAGTGGAAACAATGCCTGGTGTGACTTGCTGGCAAAAAAGCGTGCCTATCGAGAAGGTTGGTCTATATATTCCTGGGGGTACTGCCCCACTCTTCTCTACTGTCCTGATGCTGGCTACACCAGCTAAAATTGCCGGATGTAAAGAGATTGTGCTCTGCACCCCTCCAAATCGTGAAGGCAAAGTGAATCCCGCCATCCTAGTGGCGGCCAAGATTGCCGGCGTGAGCAAGATCTTCAAGGCCGGAGGTGTTCAGGCTATCGGAGCTATGGCCTATGGCACAGAGAGTATTCCCAAAGTCTATAAGATCTTCGGACCGGGCAACCAGTATGTGATGGCAGCCAAGCAGCAGGTCAGCATTCATGATGTAGGCATCGATATGCCAGCCGGTCCCTCTGAAGTATGTGTGATTGCTGACGATACTGCCAATGCTGAGTTTGTAGCTGCCGACCTGTTGTCTCAAGCTGAACACGGTGTAGACTCTCAGGTATTCTTGATTACCACCTCAAATAAGTTCATTGACGAGGTGCAGAAGGAACTCGACAGGCAACTGGAAGCACTCCCTCGTAAGGAGATAGCACAGAAGGCACTCGAAAACAGCATGCTGGTGTTGGTTTCTGATTTGCGTGAAGCCATCGACCTGTCGAACACCTATGCTCCCGAGCATCTGGTCATTCAGACAGAAGACTATGAGGATGTGGCATCAAAAGTTATCAATGCCGGCAGCGTGTTCCTTGGTCAGTATGCCTGTGAAAGTGCCGGTGACTACGCCAGCGGCACTAACCATACCCTGCCCACTCACGGCTACGCCACCACATATAATGGCGTCAATCTTGACAGCTATTGCAGAAAGGTCACCTTCCAGCACCTCTCGGAAGAAGGCGTGCGTCAGATAGGTCATGCCGTAGAGCTGATGGCAAAGGCTGAACAACTCGATGCGCACAAGAATGCTATGACAGTAAGAATCAAATCCCTAGGCATATAATGAAACCCCTGGAAATACTTACCAGAAAAAACATCTGGAATCTGGCACCCTATAGCAGTGCCCGCAATGAGTATGCAGGCCGTGAAGCTCATGTTTTTCTGGATGCTAACGAGAACCCCTACAACACACCTTATAATCGTTATCCCGATCCGCTACAACTAGAACTGAAGGCAGCCATATCGAAGGTCAAGGGAGTTCCTGCAGACAATATCTTCCTGGGCAATGGCAGCGATGAGGCTATTGACCTGCCCTATCGTTGTTTCTGCGAACCAGGCATCGATAACGTGGTTGCCATCGAACCTACATACGGTATGTATAAGGTCTGCGCCGACATCAACGGCGTCGAGTATCGTCCAGTTTTACTGGACGAAAACTACCAGATTACCGCAGATAAACTCTTGGCTGCTACTGATGAACATACGAAAATCATATGGCTTTGTTCACCCAACAATCCAACAGGCAATAATCTCCAGCGTGAGGAAATTGTGAAGGTCATCGAAACCTTCGAAGGTATCGTAATTGTCGACGAGGCATATAGTGATTTCTCATCTCAGAAACCTTTGCGTACAGAACTGGCCAAGTATCCTAACCTCATCGTACTCAATACGATGTCGAAGGCCTGGGGATGTGCTGCCATCCGTCTGGGAATGGCTTTCGCATCAGAACAGATCATCGCCACCTTCAATAAGGTGAAGTATCCCTATAATGTTAATCTGCTCACCCAGCAACAGGCGCTTGAGGCTCTGAAGGATCCCTTTGAAGTAGACAAATGGGTGAAGCTATTGTTGGAAGAGCGTTCACGCATGATCGATGCCTTCAAATTACTACCTATCTGCGAAAAGGTATTCCCTACAGATGCTAACTTTTTCCTCGCCCAGATGACAGATGCCGTCAAGATATACAACTATCTGGTAGATAAGGGAATCATTGTGCGCAACCGCCATCGGATACAACTTTGTCAGAATTGTCTTCGCATCACCATAGGTACGAAAACAGAAAACGGAGAACTGATAGCAGCCCTCCGACAATACCAATAAGAAAAGCCCTCACGGATGAGGGCTTTTTCTTTTTTTAGTTCTACTTTGCTTTCTTAGCCAGTTTTTCTGCCTTCAGCTGTGCCTTAGCAGCTTTCTCAGCTGCACTGTGAGCCTTAGCTTGCAATTTCAGGTCGCTGGGATTCTCAGCAGCCTTCTCTGCAGCCTTCTGAGCCTTCTCAGCAGCTTTCTCAGCATCCTTGGAGGCATTGTTAGCCTTCTTTATTGCATCGTTACGCTTCTTGGCTTCCTTCTCCTTTTTCTTAGCTTCTTTCTGCTGCTTCTCAATAGCCTTCTGAGCCTTCTTGGCTTCCTTTTCGGCCGCCTTTTGAGCCTTGACTGCCTCCTGCTGAGCCTTGATAGCTGCAGGATCAGTAATCACATCTTGTGCATGAGCGGTGTAAACACCAGCGGTGATGGCCAATACCATCGTCAAAATGAACTTTTTCATAATCTTGCTTTTTTAGTGAATTAATAATGTTTATTTAACATTCATTTTTATGATCTTTCCGTTCTTCAACCTGATAATCTGCATACCCTTATAGGTACTATCAACACGGTTACCCTTCATATCGTAACGTGAAATCACCTCTGACTCATCAACAGCCACACGTTGGATACCGGTTACTGCCTTCTGTACCTCTGTTTCTAGCGAATTTGCCTGTTTAACGACTGTGTTGACATTATTAATTAAGATATTCAGATTGTCAATCACGGTAGAATAATGGCTTACATACTGATTATAGGCATCAACACCGTCATATGAAAGTGTATTGTAAACCTTTGTGACCGAAGTTGTCAATCCTTCTACATCAGCTATTGATGTGGCAGAAGCCAGATTTGTCTTTAACTGATTTTTGGCTTCTTCAGCCGTCTCAATTATCGTTCCATACTGCTTCATATCCTTTTCAAGCACATCAATCTGATCAGAAATGATTTGGTACAGCTTTTCAAGTTCTGCAATATTGTCAGACAACTTCTTCAGGTTCTCCTGTAGCTTCTCTATTGGATCATCAGCACGGGTCTGTTTAGCGATAAGATCCTCAAGAATCTTCTCGATGTCAGCATACTGCTTCTTCAGCGAGACAATCACATCGTCTATCTCCTTCATCTTAGCCTTCAGCTCCTCCTGGGCATCCTTCACTTGATCATAATAGGACTGATGGGTCTTGATCGCCTTGTCAAATTGATCGAGAGCGCTCTGGCAGTCCTCCTTCGCCTTAGCCAGTTTCTCAGCCTGCTGCTTCTCAAATTCTTCCTGTCCACCGGCAATTGCCTTGTCGACATCCGTCTCCAGTGTAGCAAGATCCTTGGCGGTGCCTTCAAGCGAGAGTTGATCGACATCTGTCTTGATTGCTGCCAGGTCTTTATCCACATCCGTTTTAGTGTGGGCATTGCTCAATTGTGTCTCAATCGTCCGGCAGGCAGCCTTCGCAGCGTCCAGATTATCGTTGATGGTAAGTGCAGCAACGTTAGCTTTTTGAATTTGGATGTTGTCTCTCACTTTAGACAGGGCAGATTCCACATCACTAATATCCTTATTGATAACCGTCAGGTGATCCAAATGGGCCTTCAAGGCAGCTGCATAATCCGACTTCGCTTTCTCGAGGGCGTCAAGTTTGGCCTGGAATTGTGTCTTCTGCTCAGCCGTGAGCATGTCATTCTTCAGGCTCTCCTTGATGGCTGCTATCTTCTTTTCCACAGGGTCAATGGCAGCCTGGGCTGACTTAATGGCAGTTTCGAGGGCAGTAATGGTCTTCTTGTTAGCGGCTAAAGCGTCCAGCTTGGCTGCCACTTCTTTTTCCATATTATCGTAGGCCGCCGTGAGTTCCTGTTTGGCAGCCTTCAGCTCCTTCTCCTTAGCTTCCTTGTCTTTCTCATCCTGTTCAGCCTGCTTGGCAATTGTGATATCATTATCGATATTTGTATCAACAGATGTCAGATCTGATTCTATTCCCGCCACAGAGAGACTGGACACCGTGGCCTCCAAGGCAGACACCTTGATGGTTTCCGCCGACACATTGCAGCCATTCTGCTTTGTGGTGATATCTGCCACCTTCGCTTTCGAGGCATCCAGAGCAGCCTTCGTCGTAATGGCTGCTACTGCTGCTGCCTCGCTATTCACGGTGTTGAGCAAGGTATTGAGTGTTGTAGCCAGCTCAGCACTCTTGTTCTGTAGCGTCGTCAGTTCCTGTTTGGCAGCGTCATACTGTGAAGTCAGTGTAGCCAACTTTTTCTCTAGTGTCTGCAACTGCGTGGTATAGGATGATTTCTGCGTTGCGGTCAGATAATCACTATTCAACTTATTCTTTACTGTATTGATTTTACTGGCCGTCCCGTCTATGGCCGTTTTCTTCAGCGTCAGCGTCTGTGAAATAGCATTCAGCTTCGAATCATTGGATGCCAGAGCAGTCTTTTTTTCATTGATGGCATTCTTCTGTGCTGTATAGAGGGCAGCCAGTTCATCCAGATCAGCTTGTGTCACCTCAGGTCCTAGTGTCGGGTCTGAGCCCGGCACAGCTCCCTCATACATCGTCAACTTCATATCCGACGAGACCACACCTGTCAGGTAATACTTATCGCTGCCGACATTCTCATGCCATTCGGAAGATCCGCTCTCGCGCGATACAGGAACAATCTTATAAGTTCCAGGTGTAGCGAATGCCTGTCCGAAATTAGTACCGTCCCATGTAGGTAAATATATGATAATCGATCCTGACCATACGCCATTAGGGCCAAAGCCTGTAAATTGCTGATTGCCCGACCGCAGCATCTCCAGGAATACGCCGTCCTTATAGATCATATAGTTCATCTCGATATCATAGCTACGCGTCAGGCTATGTGTTACTGCATAATTGATAGTAACAGGGCCGAACTGTTTATAGCCTGAGGGTATGGTATATTCTTTCTGACCATCTTTCAACGTTAATTCCACCGTTGTCAGCGCCACGGTCTCTGTCACCTGATACGGTGTGACATCCGATGTAGATATACCAATAATCACCGCCTGGCGATCATTAAAGCCCGCACCTACCGATGGAGGATCCATCGCACCGAGCAGAAAATTGCCGTCTTCAAAGCCGTCCCATCCCCAATTCACGGTGTAATAGCCTACACTGCCGACGGCCGTATAGCCATGCAAGATGAAGAAGTGTCCTCCTGCTATCGGCGACTGTCCACACAAGATGACAGGACGTCTGTTGGCGATCTCGTTATAGATCAGCATGTCCCAGTCGGTCTCCTTATACGTAGAATGGTAAGCCTCTTGCACGCCACTGCCATAACCGAAATAGCCCTTCAGAGCATCAACGATCATATTATCATAGGCCGAAGTGCCGTCGGGATCAAGGTCTGCCTTCAGGGCATAAGCGCAATACTGCATCAGCTTGGCCACTTCTGCAGGCGAACTCATATTGCCCCAGTTAAATGTCGTCGCAGGCAGAGTATTACATATAATACCATGTGTTTCAGTAGTATAGCCAGGAATGGTCGGACAACTTGACGGGGCACCATGATAGTTCATTATTTGCGCCATCGCCGTAGCGCCACAGCCCGTCACACACTTACGGCCACCTAAAGAAGGCAGCAAATTGTTATAAGGTGCATTCTGACCCCATGTCGTGGAAATCAGCGGTGCAACGTTATCATGGGTAGGCACATCACCACGGGTAACAGCCACCTCAGGATGTTCCTGAATGTACTTTATCTGATCTGCGTAACCTTGCAACCACGCGGCCATATTACATGGAATCTTGTCAACATCAAATGATCCATGGTAAGAATAACCCAGAATCGGTGCCGTACGGTCATCACCACTGACAATGACATAGCCTTGATCCTCACCAGCATTAAAGACGTAGTAATAATCAGGCACCTGCTGACTACGTTTACGCGCTTTAGACATAACTGTTTCAGCCGCTACGAGAGGACCTCCCTTACCATTCTGACTGAAAAAAGACTGTGCCTGGCGAAGGGCCTGCTCGCGGGTAATCTGCTCTGCCCAACCGGTCATCACAAAGCAAGCCGAAAATAGGATAAGTATAAATCGTTTCATAAGCTATAACGATATAATTGTAATTAATTTGCCACAAAGATACGAATAATATCTGTAAGTACCAAAGAAATAATATAAAAAAGATTAACTTAAGTGAGTAATTGGTGTGGCTTATTCTACTTTTTGCTATATTTGCAGCAAATTTGCAACAATAATGACAGTAATGAAAATACTGACAATAATCATAACGACAATGATGATGTTTAATTCTTGCGACGGACAGACAAAGGCTCCTGTGGTGAGACCTGCCACGCAGGCGAACCGGTTTTATACAGGAGATGCTAAGGAACTGGGCCTGGAAGTGGACAGTTTCCTGGCAAATCATAGCGGGCAGACTAAATATAATAATGTAAGGGCGCTCATCGTACCTCATGCCGGGTATTATTACTCGGGTAACGTAGCAGCATCGGCGTATATGACGCTAGACCCCAAGAAAGAATACAAGCGGATATTCCTGTTAGGACCGAGTCATCACGAATGGCTTGACGGTGCTTCTGTGAATACTGAGGCAGACTATTATGCCACGCCACTGGGCAATGTGAAGGTAGACCATGAAACCTGCCTCAAACTGACACAGAATGACAGTGCGTTTTTCTATCGTCCCGAGGCTCACGACCGGGAACATTGCCTTGAAGTTCAGCTGCCGTTCCTGCAAAGGAGGTTTGGCGAGGACATGCCCCCGATAGTACCAATCATCATCAGTACCAACGACTACGAAAAGCTGAAGCTGATGGCTGAGGTGCTGAAGCCGTTTTTCACTGACGATAACCTTTTTATCATCAGCAGTGACTTTTCGCACTACCCCACTTACGACGATGCTTATGAAGTAGATGCCCGTACAGGCAAGGCCATAGAGACAGGCAACGTAGAGGAGTTCATCGCCACCATCGAAAAAAACGCCCGCAGCGGCAAGCGCAACCTACAGACGAGTGCATGCGGACAGTTCGCCATCATCACACTGATGCTGATGCTAGACAACCAATATGAAATAAATCATCTGTTGTACCAGAACTCAGGCGACATAAGCGGTGATCATTCTCGCGTAGTGGGCTATCATTCGTTCGCCTTCCTTCCCAAGGACAGTACGAGTTTCACCCTCTCTGATTCAGACAAGAAGTTGCTGAAGGAAATTGCCCTCAATAGCATTAAGGACTCTCTCGACGGCAAACCCATCACACAGTCTCACTCTTGTCCATCTTCTCTGCAAGCCAAATGCGGTGCATTTGTGTCGCTCCACAAGAAGGGACGCCTACGTGGCTGCATCGGACACTTCGGCGAGGACTATCCCCTGTATGAGATCGTAACTGAGATGGCGCGTGCCGCTGCCTTCCAAGACCCGCGCTTCATGCCAGTCACCCGTGACGAGCTCGACGACCTTGAGATAGAGATCTCTGTACTCACACCCATGCGCCGCATCCACAGCCTCGATGAGTTCGAACTTCACCGTCACGGCATCTACATCCGCAAGGGCTACCGCAGTGGCACATTCCTGCCGCAGGTGGCCGACGAGGTGAACTGGACAAAGGAAGAGTTTGTCAGTCATTGCTCGCAGGACAAGGCCGGACTCGGCTGGAACGGATGGAAGGATGCAGAACTCTATGTCTACGAAGCTATCGTGTTCTGATGGAGTGCCGCTATTATCAGCTTTTGGAGGACGGAAAGATTGAATGCCGGCTCTGTCCGCACCACTGTCATATCGCCGACAGCAAAACAGGCATCTGTCGCAGCCGTAGGAACCTGGGAGGTGTACTTGTCAGCGAGGTCTACGGCAAGCCTTGTGCACTAGCCATCGACCCCATCGAGAAGAAGCCCCTCTACCATTTCCATCCTGGCACCACATGCCTCTCCATAGCCTGTACAGGCTGCAACCTCAGCTGTCAGCATTGTCAGAACCACGATATCTCGCAAGTCTCTCCTGCAGATGTCAACTACTACGAACTGACACCCGAAGACATCATCACCCTCTGTAAGAAGCACCATTGCCCCGGCATCGCCTACACCTACACCGAACCCCTCACCTACATCGAATACATCACCGACTGCGCACGTCTGGCCCATAAGGCAGGCCTTTGGAATATCCTCGTCACAGCGGGCTATGTCTGTCAGGAGCCGCTAAAGGATCTGCTACCCTACCTCGATGCTGCCAATATCGACCTGAAATCCTTCAGCGACGATATCTACCGTCGTGTCAGTGGCTGTCATCTCCAACCCGTTCTCGACACTATCCTCGCCATGAAGCAAGCCGGCGTTTGGGTAGAGCTCACCAACCTGGTCATCCCTGGCATCAACGATGATATGGATATGATTCGTCGGATGTGCCACTGGCTCGTATCCAACGGTCTTGCCGATGCCCCACTCCATTTCAGCCGTTTCTTTCCACGCTACCATATGCAGGACATTCCGCCCACACCCCTTCAGACACTACGAGCCGCAAAGCACGTAGCCGAAGAGGAGGGCATCACATACGTCTATTTAGGAAATGTCTAGACCTGTTCTCTGTCTTATGGCATAGAGGATGATGTGGCATGTTTCATTCCTTCATAGAACTTCTGCTGGAGCTGTTTGGCAAGTTGGTTTTCAGGGTTGAGTTTCAGGGCTTTTTCATAGTTCTGCATCACATCGAGATAGTAACGCTGGCCGTTCTGGGCAGGGTTCTGCACAATACGCACCATGTAGAGGAAACCACGAAGAGTACAGATATCCGAGGGGGCGGCAGCCTTCATCTCAGACAATTGTAAGATAGTCTGTTCAGCCTCAGCTATCATGTTTTCCGTCTGCGGAGCATGTGGATAAGTCACTGCGAACGAAAGACTCTGCAGGGCAAGCTGATATTTAGGCTGCACGCTGTCAGGCTGCATGGCCTCGATACGCTTGAGTTTGGCAACAAGGTTAAGCATGTCCTCTTGTGAAGACTGCTGGGCATGGATACTGACTGATGCCATCACAAAGAGGGCGATTACGAACACACGATGGTTAAGAATACCATTAAAAATTTGAAATGTCATAAGCTTTAGTATTTTTAAGTGAAACAAATATGCCAATGTACAGGAAACGGTCGCGGGAGGCTGTGACCGGATGACCGGTAGCGTCGTATCGGAAGATGTTGGTGCGACCGAAGATGTTATTCAGTGAGGTATAGATGATAACCTTAGGACTCATCAGATAAGTGAGGTTCATGTCCACGCTGTTGTAATGCGGTGTGGTACCTGTTGGGAAATGGCGTCCGCTGGTATAGGATCCAGCCAGGCCGATAATGGTTTTGCCAATAGAGAACTTAGCCGTCAGCCTTAGGTTGTGACGTGAGGCGAAATCGGGCGTCCACAGATCGGTATAGTCGAGATAAAGCCGTTCAGAGTCGTTGAACGAATAAGAGAACGTGGTTGTCAGATTTTTGAGGAGAGAGTGGTCTTCCACAAAGACATCCACGCCTCGGCTCATACCGTAGCCATTAGGCTGATAAAGACCCTGTTCCAAGAGCGGCAGATGATGGTATTTCTTCCAATAGGGTTCAATACGCAGCAGCGTAGTGTTGGATTTGTATTGCATCGAAAGGATGGCATGATCGGCGGTGCTTTGGCTCAGCGAGTTCAGACTCTGCGCCAGGCAGTCATCCTCCGGAGTCTGACTATACCGGCCTGCCACTAATGAGAATTGCAAGCACTTATTGGGAATATAACTCAACGTCGCCCTTGGCATCAGGAGCCAGTGAGAATTCATCAGTTCTGCACGTGCCGACATATGAAGGAAAACACGGGGAATGATACGCCACTGAGCATCGACATGGGCAGCGAGGATGTTGTAGTCAAGTTGATAATGTGAGGTCTCATAAGTCAATGTACTGTTACGGATGTAGTCCTCAGCACCTGCCGACAACTTCAATGCGTTAGAGCATACTTTGCGCACTTCTGCCTTCAGATGGACCTCATTACGGAAGTTGTGATAATGGTCGCCTGCTATCCGCGCATCATCAATGTTATTGAAAACAGAAGAGTTGGCGATACCCGTCATAAGCGTAAGGCCACGTTCTATTCCAGCCTTGTGCGTGACGTTCGCGTAGATATTGTGTTCTTTGAGCGATAGATGGCGTCCGTCAATATGCTGTCCTACGGATGTCAGGTCGTAACCCACATACGACTTTAAAACACTCGAGGCACTGAACTCCTTCTTATATTGTGCCTCCCCCGACAGTTTGCGATAAGGACGGGTGAAGTCCTGCCGTTGCGTGAACAAACGATCATACAGTCCCATGCTCGTCAGGGCGGCATTAAACGACAGACTGCTGTTCTTATAAGCCTTTGTACCGCCAATGTTCCAGTCTACGAGCGATGCACTCACACCGAACTTATCACTCGTAGCAGCATCGGTGGTCTCCATGGGGAGTACAGATGAAAGGGCCTGACCATATTCGCCGCTATAGCCGCCCAATGAGAAGTTGATGCCTTTGAAAAGGAACGGCGAGAAGCGTCCACGCACGGCAGAGTTTTCCGTCTCGGTGCTATAAGGCACGAGCACATGCATGCCGTTGATAAACGTCTGGCACTCCTCACTCTCACCACCACGCACATAGAGTTTGCCGTTCTCCCCGACCTTCTGCGTACCCGGCAGTGTCTGCAAGGCCGCCACAATGTCACCACACGAGTTGCCCGCCATTACCACGTCAAGTGCATCCATCGTCTTGAAGTTCTCACTCTTGCCGAAGCTGAAGGTACTGGCTGTCACCACCACTTCGTTGATAGTTGTGGCGTACTCATGCATCCGGATGGAAAGACCATGCAACTGGCTGATATCAGCAGTCTGCATATGGTCCTCATAACCGATGAAGGTGGCCTTGAGGGTGGCCTCGCCTGTCACAGATGTTGTAAACGAGAATCGTCCGAGGGAATCCGTGAGGCATCCGTCGATCGTACCTATTATAAATACGTTGGCTCCCGCGAGGGGTTCCTTCCCGTCGCTGACAATGCCGGAAACGATGGTCTGTGCTGTCAGCTCACAGACAGTCATCAGCAGTAAAACGATATGTGCAATCCGATGTTTCATGCCGCAAATGTACGGCAAGAATCTGAATGCTCCAAATTCTGCTGACAGACAGCTAGAAATGCTGACGGAAAGCTATGCTAAATGACGAATGACTAAGTCCGAGGACAAATGACTAAGCTATAAAAGACTTGAGCCGGGGTACATATGAGCGGGAAACGGGAATGCTCTGGAGACAGTTACCCAACCTCAACTGATAGCCATTGGAGTTGCCGCGTGCAGATGTGATATTATTCACATTAACCACAAACGAGCGATGGCATTGGAAGATATTATCATAGTCCTTGAGTTCTTCTGTCACGGCAGTCAGTGTCGTGTGAACCTCCATATAGGTGGACTTGCCGTCTTTCAGATAACAGACAGAAACGTTATTCTTCTGCGCCTCGATATAGAGCAGGCTATTGATGGGAACCGTGAGGTCGTTACCACGGACATTGGTATCATGGATGGTTATCAAGATGTCCTTTTGCTCTTCAGTCGTGTTGTTCAATAGCGCCTCCATCTGTTCTCTCAGGCTCCGGTTGTATTCGATGCCGATGGTCATAGCAGTCATGAAAATGCCGATAATCACCGTCCAATACAAAAACAGGAGGAAAAACTCAAGCGTGATGGGGAAACGGAAGATAAAGGAGAACAGGAGAAAATTACCAATGGCAATGAAGATTATCTGACCAAGCACTGTGCACCCCTCATGCCAGATGCGCCAAGGTTTCACATATTGGGGCAAACGCTTGGAGACAGCCCATCCATAGAGAGCAATACAACACGTAGTGACAAGCCCGAATATCGCAGCTATCAGGCATTTATTGCCACGATACATGCTGAATCCAAAGGGTTGCAACAGATAGAGTATCGCCCAGATAAGGACACCGTAAACGATACTGTCTCTCAACAAGTGGTTGCTCTGCTTAAACGGATAGATGCGGGTCAGGAATGACATGACGAATAATATAGTTTTGTAAGTATCTAAAATGGGTGCAACTACACTAAAGAGTTGCGCCCATCTTTTTCATAATCAGCAAGTTGCGATCATTCCTCTACAGCAGCCTGCGCGGCGGCTAACAGAAACTGATTATCAGCACATTACGGCGAATCTGGGAAACATTTGGGAAACATTATGAGCATGTACTGCACATTCTGCACCCCATTTCCTCAAAATATCTGTCCATTTTTGCCACTTCGGCTACTTATTTCGATATTTTAGTTGTTAAACACTAATTGTTAGAACACTCATCGCATTACGACTTTTACGCACGTTCTGCAAATTTTGCTTGCAAAATTAATGTTTTCTCATGACATTACGGTCGTTTTGCACGTTTTTCTTGCAGAACGTGTTTGTTTTTAATATAAATTAAGGCATAAACCACATCTTGTTACCAAAATCTTCTTTCGATTAAAAGAAAAATGGATGGAATTCAATGCCATAAGTTTAGGTTTAAGTTTAGATGTTCTTATATATATAATAAGGTATTGTAAACCCAAATCTGGAGATTGAAGGTTTAGCCTTTAAGTTTAGAATTGCAAGTATCTATACATGAATAAACGTAAACCAAAACTATGCAGAATGAATCGACTTGTGTTTCCTAAAAATCACATTTTTCTTTTTACTGAAGACGAACCAATTTATACTCTCCCCTTCTCATTCCCCTTTCCTTTTGGCTGAAAAACGTTTTCATGAAAAACATTTCATTTTGAGTTAACTTCTGTGGTATAGAAAGAAAACTCGCCTAAATGTAAGTTTTCTGCAAATCGACGGAGTTTTTCTAAATTTTCGCAAAACAACTATGAAAGTCATTTCGGCAGTAAATATTTTAATAACTGGATATAATTCGACAAACTCCATTATGTCCGAAGAGAGACACTTCGTTTCTCATTTTCGTAGAAACTCGCTGGGAGTGAGACCGAAGTGTTTTTTGAATACACGAGTAAAATGTTGCGGATATTCAAAGCCGAGGAGTTCAGAAGTTTCTGAGATGGTTTTTCCGTC
>JAEEGK010000313.1_pt1 | contig 122471 bp, 102 predicted proteins | sample 8958771 | NCBI WGS metagenome assembly JAEEGK01 (sample SAMN16246547, study PRJNA631951) | gut metagenome | biome: gut microbiome; feature: rumen; material: SC-attached | host: Bos | place: Iran: Karaj | collected 2018-10 | reverse complement strand
TACATACCGAAATACTTCTTCACTCACGCGGCGTCGCTGCATCAGAGTTTCCTCCATTGTGCAATATCCCCCACTGCTGCCTCCCGTAGGAGTTTGGGCCGTGTCTCAGTCCCAATGTGGCCGTCCGCCCTCTCAGGCCGGCTACAGATCGTTGCTTTGGTAGGCCGTTACCCTGCCAACTGGCTAATCTGACGCGGGCCCATCTCATACCACCGGAGTTTTTCACACTGCATCATGCGATGCTGTGCGCTTATGCGGTATTATCAGTCGTTTCCAACTGCTATCCCCCAGTATGAGGCAGGTTGCCCACGCGTTACTCACCCGTCCGCCACTAAGATTTAACAAGATTTGACCGAAGTCTCGTCAGCGTTAAATCTCCGTTCGACTTGCATGTGTTAGGCACGCCGCCAGCGTTCATCCTGAGCCAGGATCGAACTCTCACGTTTAAATATGATTGTTGATCCGGTCAAAACTAAGCTTGGCTTTTGTTCTGTCCGTTAATTTACTATTTTATTCTGAATAATTCTCTTGGAATCTTTCAGGGTTGCATTACTGTTTATTTGTCAAGGTACAAGGAGCCTAAAACCCGCTCCAGTGCTGCGTTTGCGACGTTTCTGCCTGCATCAGCAACGAATATAAATATATCACCGCAAATCTTTAATGTCAACAACTATTTTTAAAAAAAATCCAATTTTTTTAAATTTCTTTTTTCTATAGTAGAAATGCACAACCACGGCATTTTTTCAATGCTTTGGTTGTGCACTTTTATGAACACATTCACCATTTATGCTGTTATCAACAGTTAAAGCCCGCTCTACAGGCGGTTTTAAGCCTCATCTATAAAGAGAACTCCAAGTGTTCCCGGACCACAATGTGATGAAACGACTGCCCCGGCGCGAGTCTCAAGTATCTCATCGAATCTGCCAAGACCCTTCAGATATTCACGCACCATTTCAACCACTTCTCTGTCGCACCCGGAATGAGTGATAAACACTCTGTTTTTCTTGGCGGTCTTTAATTCAGCCTCCATATCTTTTACATAGTCCATTATATACTTCTTGGGAAGACCTCTGTATTTCTTCTCCGGCCCCATAGCGCCCTCTTTTACCGCAATCCTTGGATGTAGCTTAAGAGCATTTCCAAGAAGAGCAGCAAGCCCTGAACATCTTCCGCCTCTATACAGATAGGTAAGTGTATCAATTACAAAACTAGCCCGCACCTTATCTCTAAGTGCAAGAATATACTCTTCTATTTCCGTGCCGCTTTTCCCGGCGCTTGCAAGCTCACAGGCTTCTATTATCTGAAGTCCAATCCCCGTTGAAAGGTTCTGTGAATCTATTACGTGCACCTTTTCAGTTATCCCAAGTTCTTCTGCTGCAAGTCTGCAATTGGAATTATTCGCAGACATAGATGCAGATATAGTAAAGATCACGTATTCATCTGCCTTATTCTTTTCTATTATATCCATGATATCCGCAACCGATGCAGCCGCAGTCTTTGGAGTTTCTCCGTTCTTATCGGACCAGTCATAGAGTTCCTGTGGTGTAACATTTACTCCGTCGAGGTATTCATCATCACCAAGCCTTACATACAGAGGGATTATAGCGATATCATATTTATCTATAAGTTCTTTAGACAAGTCACAGGTACTGTCTGCAAGTATTTTTACCATTTATGTGCTCCTTATTCATTATGTCATATGCTTAAAAAGGCCGATCATGTCGGCCTTTTAATTCTTTATCTTAGTATTACCTTTGTATCTTTGCCATCTCTTGTAACTATAAGTCCCAAAGTCTCCACGTTGGATGTACTCTTTTCATCTATCTGTGTCAGCACCACAAGGCTCTCATGCGCCCTTGAATCAATAGTGCCGATATAAGATGACAGGTCGTTTGGAAGGAATGTAACCGAAGTATATCCAAGATTCTTGCCGTTTAAAACAATCTGGAACAACAGATTAAGCTTTAACATATTTACACTCTTGGAATTATCGGAAGCGTTGTAAAGATCAAATCTAAGTACAAGAAGTCGCTTTCCCTTATCCGCATTGACAACGTAGCTCTTGGAGCTTTCCGGATATGTCTTGGAGATGGAATATCCCTGATAAGAAAGGAATATATCATCCATTATCTCTCTGGACTCATCGTCTGACATGACCACTGCGCCTGAATCATCACTAAATGATCCGTTGCCTGAATCTGAAGCGCTGTTATCCGCATTGCTTAAGTCAGATGTTTCGCTTCCGGAAGACTTTCCGCTTACAGCATCATCTTCTTTGGCTGCATCTTTGTCATTATCGTCATTTTGGGCAAAAGAGCTGTCTTTGGAGGAACCTTCTCCCGGTTCACCTGATTCTTCTCCTGATGCAAAAGAGCTTCCGCTATCCGGTACATCACTGGTCCAGTCGGTTGCGTTCTCAAAAGCATTCTGTATTTCTTGTTCATTCTTTTGCTTTTCCTGTTCAATAACTTCTTTCGCAAAAGCCGGATCGACATATGTCAGTTTACTCTCTGCATTGGCAGAATATTTCATCAAAAGACCCACCGCGTATTCCACGGTCTGGTTATATTCCTCTTCTGTTAGTGTAGGAAACTGCTCTCCGCATCCGGAAAGAGCAAGTCCCGCACTGATAAGTATAGCAAGTCCCAAATACTTTTTTGCCTTCATAAGATATCCCTCATATTATTTGGTCTCGAGTTCAAAATAGAACTCAACGCCGTTATCATAATTGATGACGCCGTAATCTTGATTCATGCTCTCCATAATAGCCTTAACTATGGACAAGCCAACGCCGCTTCCGCCGTATTCTCTTGTTCTGGCTTTATCGACTTTGTAGAACTTCTCCCAGATGTGTCCTATGCTGTCTTCGGGAATGGGATTACCTGTGTTAAATACAGATACTCTTACCTTATTGTCTTTTTCAGTGATCTTAACCTCTACGATTCTCTCACCGCCTATATGGTTAAGAGCGTTGCTGTAGTAATTCTGCAGCACCTCTTCAACTCTAAATTCATCTCCCCATACAAATATCGGCTTATAATCAGCAAGTTTAACTGTAACATCCTTCTGATTGGCAAGAAGTTCCGCCGATTTTATATAGTTGGTTACAAGCTCAACGATATCAAAGCGCTCCATGTCGGCGTTATCATCGCCAAATTCAAGCTGATTGAGAGTAAGCAGTTTTTTAACCATGATGTTCATCTTGGATGCCTCATCCATTATGACTTCACAATAAAACTCTCTGCTCTCAGCATCATCGTTGATACCCTCTTTAAGGCCCTCAGCATAACCTTGAATAAGCGCTATGGGAGTTTTAAGCTCATGAGAAACGTTGGAAAGAAATTCCTTACGCATCTCATCAACTTCTTCCTTGTGCTCAATATCACGCCTCAAAGCTATATTGGCATTCTTAAGATCCTTAATGGATGACTCAAGAATCTCTGACAGCTCATTCATGTTCTGTCCAAGGATATCTATTTCATTTGTATGTTTATCATCATCAATATATTTTGCTTCGAAATTAAGCCTCTTCATCTCATCAGAAATCTGATAGAGTTTCTTGATGGGGTCTGTGACTTTTTTGGATATAAAAAGAACCAGTATAGCGCCGATAGAAAGCGCAGTAAAAGCGGTCATCGCCATGAAAGTATTGGATATTGAAACGTTATCTCTGATACTCTGCATTGTAGTCCTTACGAACACAAAGTACTCAGATTCTACTACGCCCCACATCTCCATATACTCTATTCCGGTAGTGTTATCCTTGTTCATCTGAAGGGTATAGCTCTCTCCCGGGGGAGAAATGACCTTAATTTCCCTGTTTGGATCATCAAGCTCATCTTCAGAAATATAGCTTACAATGGCATCCACCATGGATCGTCCGGTTTTATCAGACATAGAAGACAAAGTAATATGTTTGTTACTCGCCTCAAAAACCAAAAGTTCAATATTGTATCTCTCACAGATCTGATGAATCTTCTCATTAAAGTAGTCTGTAGAAATATTCTCGCCGTGGGAAATAGCACTCTGAACGTCCTTGTAAGCCTCCAAAATGGTGTCTTTCTTGTTTCTGATGTAGTACTTGTCCATGAAAAGAACATTCATCACAATACTGAAGCCAAATGCGATGATCATAGTCAGCAAGAAAGCCAAGCTTATCTCAAGACGTATAGAATGAGTAATTTTTTTGGTATATCCGGCATCACTGGTTTGTTTCAAATTTATACCCCATTCCCCAGATCGTCTTGATCAGGTCGCCCTTGTTTCCAAGCTTACCTCTAAGTTTCTTGACATGGGTATCGATAGTACGCGCGTCACCAAAGTAATCATAGTTCCACACGTTATTAAGTATTTTTTCTCTTGAAAGAGCCACTCCCTTATTTTCAAAAAAGAAGCTGAGAAGCTCAAATTCTTTATAACTAAGATCGACCTCTTTGTCGTCAACAAATACGCTATGAGCAACCTTGTTGATAGTAATACCTCCGGCTTCCATAACCTGATTGTTGACAGCCTGATTGGTCCTACGAAGTATTGCGGAAACTCTTGCCGCAAGAATCTTAGGGCTGAAAGGCTTGGATATATACTCATCAACTCCAAGTTCAAAGCCAAGGAGCTCATCTCTTTCCTCTGATTTTGCTGTAAGCATGATGATAGGAACCTTAGAATTGTTCCTTATCTCTCGGCACACTTCCCAGCCGTCTCTTTTGGGCATCATGACATCAAGAATAATAAGAGAAATATCTTTATCCTCGTAAAACATATCAAGCGCCTGCTGGCCGTCTCCGGCCTCAAGTACAATATAACCATCCTTTATAAGAAAGTCTTTGACGAGCTTACGCATACGGCTCTCGTCATCAACTACCAAAATCTTCAAGTCATCCACTGTTAGTCCCTCCTAAATCAGTCTTCACCATTACCACCATCATAAACCCGTGGTGATTCGATGCCAAGTTTTTTTTCTGCCTCCCGAACCGCTTTTTCTCTTTCCTTAAGCTCCTCATCCCAGGTCGAATAACGATTCGTTATATTCCTTTTATAGTTGATGATGTTGTCGCTGTCGCTCTTGGACGCTATGACAAACATCACAATAACCATTATAACAAGTACTACGTTAAGTACTATGGAAAAAATTTTACCAAAGTCCACTTTTTCTTCACTTGGTGCAGGCTTAACCCTCTGCTTTACCGCAAGGTTTTCAAAAGCAGAGTGTCTTGTAATAGATACGCCAAGCGGGATCGGTATAATATCATCATCAGTATATCCGCTTTCAATAAGCTTATTTCTGAGATTAGCAAGATATTGCCAACCTATGGGCGATTTGAATATCTTATTCTCTATAGCTTTTTCATAAACAGCCTTAATATCAGCAGGGCGGCTTGCATTAACCCTCGCCTCCAGGAGTTTTATCTTAGACTCGTCCATAGACGCTTTTTGAGCGTCCTCCTGACTTATAAACTCATAACCGCCGACTATGAAATTGCCATCTGAATTATTATTATCAGCCATATTCTGCTCCGTATGCCACGGTAAATACGCTTACGCTCCTTGCTTTTAAGGTTTTGTTTCTCCAAGCCAAGGGCTTTGGTCTGTTGAAATAATACTTTCCTTCCTCTCCTCCGGTATCGGCACAAAGTGTCCAATAAGAACCTGCAGGAGGTCCCGGAAGCATGATCTGAACATCTTCCCAATAAGCGTTTATCGCGACATATACTATGTCGTCATGTCCTTTTTTATCATAATACCCTGCGTATCTTATGCATATCACCTTAGAATCCTTGGTTATATTGCCATTATCCGGATTCTCGGTATGCACCGAAATAAACGGAAGCCCGCACTTGGCAGGTTCCAAATCCTTTCTGATACTGGGATGCTTTCTTCTAAACTGGATTATGTTCCTGTAATAGTCATAATAATCCCTGTTCTTTTCAATAAGGCTCCAGTCAAGCCAGGATATCTCATTGTCCTGACAATACGCATTGTTATTGCCAAACTGAGTATTGCCAAACTCATCTCCTGCACACAACATAGGTGTTCCTCTGCTACACATAAGAACAGTAATGGCATTTCTCATCATTCTGAAACGAAGATCAAGAACTCCCGGATCATCGGTATCGCCTTCACAGCCGCAGTTCCAGCTTCTGTTATCATTGGCACCGTCCGTATTGTTCCATCCATTATCTTCGTTATGCTTACCATTATAAGAATAAAGGTCATAAAGTGTAAAGCCATCGTGGCAGGTAATAAAGTTAACCGATGACTCATATCCAAGATATGATCCTCCGTATAGGTCCATGGAGCCTGTAATTCTCTTAACAGCTTCAGGCGCAGCCCAGATATCCCCTTTAAGGTAAGATCTGATGTCGTCTCTGTATTTGCCGTTCCACTCAGCCCATCTCTTCCAGGCAGGGAAGTTACCGACCTGGTATACGCCTCCGGCATCCCAAGCCTCAGCAATAAGCTTAACATCACCAAGAATAGGGTCATACGCAATTCTCTGTAAAAGAGGCGGCCTATCCATGGGAGCCCCATCCTGATCTCTTCCAAGAATACTTGCAAGGTCAAATCTAAAACCATCTACCCTGTACTCTTCAACCCAATATCTAAGGCACTGGACAATAAACTCCTGTACCATAGGATGATTACAGTTCATGGTATTGCCGCATCCGCTGAAATTGTAGTACTCACCGTTAGGAGTAAGGAGATAGTATATATTGTTGTCAAAGCCCTTAAATGAAATAAAAGGGCCCTGCTCATTTCCCTCTGCTGTATGATTAAACACAACGTCCAAAATAACCTCAATATCATTGGCTTTAAGGGCGTTGATCATCTGTTTGAGTTCAAGCCCTTCCATGTTGTGTTCTGCCTCACAGGCATAGCTTGTATTTGGGGCAAAAAAGCTGACGGTATTATATCCCCAGTAATCAAGGAGAATATTTCCGTCGTGTTCTCTTCTGTCTCTTGTCTCATCAAATTCAAAAATAGGCATAAGTTCAACGGCTGTTATACCAAGTTTTTTGAGATAATCAGCCTTTTCTTTTATGCCTTCAAAGGTGCCACCATGGGATACTCCCGAAGATTTATCCTTGGTAAAGCCTCTTACATGCATCTCGTATATAATGGAATCGCACATGGGTATCTCAGGATTCCTAGTGACATTCCATTCAAAATAATCTCTTACTACTCTTGCTCTGTATTCATTTTGTCCATATGTAGTCTCGCCCCATATTCGCTGACCTGAAACAGCCTTAGCGAAGGGATCGAGAAGAGTATTGGTCTTATCAAACAAAAGACCTTTCTGCGGATCCCAAGGACCGTCAACGCTGTAATTGTACTCCAGAGTCTCAATATCAAGGTCAAAAACGATCATAGAATACACTTTGCCTATCTTATACCAATTGGGAAAAGGAATCTCCGCAAAGGGCTTCTCATCGCCTCTGTGATACAAGAGCAGTGTTATAGAAGTAGCACCATTCGAATAAACAGTGAAGTTTACAGCATTTTGCTCTTCAAGCGCAGTTGCTCCATACATGCTGTAGAGACCGGGCCTTACTCTGAAGCCATTTACAGTATCGAGAGATACCAGTTCTCTACCTGCTTCTGCTTCACCCAGCACTTCGGCATGATGCTCATTCACATCCATCTTATTTTTACCGAATCTACCTCTTTTAAACTCATTCATGCATTAATTTTACCACATTATTTAATATTTATCCGTCAAAAAAACGGCTGTTTAACGAAAAACAGCCGTTTTAATAACTTGTTTATTTAATTCAATAATTAAACAGGATATGCACCGTTCTTGGTATCAGCTTCTGATACATCAACAGATGTTTGCTGAGCCATACGATACTTGAAGAAATCTGTAGCAACCTGAGGGAAGAGTGCGTATGAAAGAACGTCCTCATCCTGCTGCTTCCACTGCTTAACATCCTCTTCGAACTTCTTAAGTCCGGGCTCAAGCTTGTCTGCAGGTCTGCATGTGATAACTTCTCTGTCGCCGATAATCTTCTTCTGAACTTCAGGATTGAAAGGCTTGATTGTCTTACCATACTCACCTGCAAGAAGATCCTTGGTCTGATCAGTAGCGACCTTGTATCTCTCGCCCATAAGTACGTTCATAACTGCCTGTGTACCAACGATCTGTGAAGAAGGTGTAACAAGCGGAGGCTCACCAAAGTCCTTACGAACCTGAGGGATCTCCTCAAGCACTGTGTCGTACTTGTCGCTTGCGTTCTGCTCCTTGAGCTGGCTAACCATGTTAGAAAGCATTCCGCCGGGAACCTGATACATAAGAGTCTTGATATTAACACCAAGAACCTTAGGATCCATAAGTCCGCTTGCAAGGCATTCCTCTCTGTAAGGTCTGAAGTGATCAGCAATCTTAGCAAGAAGCTTCTGATCAAGACCTGTCTCGAAAGGCTGTCCCTTAAATGCTTCTACCATAACTTCTGTAGCAGGCTGTGATGTACCAAGTGCAAAAGGTGAAATAGCACAGTCAATGATATCAACTCCTGCCTCAGCTGCCTTCATGTATGTCATGCTGGCAACACCTGAAGTGTAATGTGTATGAAGGTCGATAGGAAGACTTGTAGCGCTCTTAAGAGCCTTAACAAGCTTCTCTGCCTCGTAAGGAAGAAGAAGTCCTGCCATGTCCTTGATACAGATAGAATCTGCACCCATAGACTCGATATCCTTAGCGATATTCATCCAGTACTCTTCTGTATAAGCATCACCAAGTGTGTATGCAAGAGCGATCTGAGCATGTCCGCCCTCTTTCTTACATGCCTTAACTGAAGCCTCAAGGTTTCTAAGGTCATTAAGACAGTCGAAAATTCTGATAATATCAATACCGTTGGCAATTGACTTCTGAACGAAGTAATCTACAACGTCATCAGGATAGTGCTTGTATCCCAAAATATTCTGTCCACGAAGGAGCATCTGAAGCTTGGTGTTCTTGAAGCCTGCTCTTAACTTACGAAGTCTCTCCCAAGGATCTTCCTTAAGGAATCTCATGCAAGCGTCGAATGTAGCACCGCCCCAGCACTCTACTGCGTTATATCCAACCTGATCCATTGTATCAATAATGGGAAGCATAACCTCTGTAGGCATTCTAGTCGCGATAAGGGACTGATGAGCGTCACGGAGTACTGTCTCATTGATACGAATTGGTTTCTTTACCATATCTGCCATATCTGTAATCATCCTTTCTGATTTATCAAAAAATCATTGTATTGGTGCTTATACACCAAATACCGCCATAAATGTACCGGCAACAACCGCTGTTCCGATAACACCGGCAACGTTAGGTCCCATAGCATGCATCAGAAGGAAGTTGGAAGGATCGTATTCCGCTCCCACCTTCTGTGATACACGGGCTGCCATAGGAACGGCAGATACGCCCGCAGAACCAATAAGCGGATTGATCTTGCCTCGGGTAATGAAGCAAAGCAGTTTACCAAGAAGACATCCTGCCGCAGTACCGAAAGCAAAAGCAATAAGTCCGAGAACAACAATGATAATAGTTGTCTTGTTAAGGAAAGCCTCAGCACTTGTTGTAGCACCAACAGAAGTTCCAAGAAGGATAACTACGATGTACATAAGTGCATTGGAAGCTGTCTCCTGAAGCTGACGAACTACTCCTGACTCTCTAAAGATATTACCAAGCATAAGCATACCGATAAGAGGTGCAGTTGTAGGAAGTATCATGCTTACAACGATAGTAACTATAACAGGGAAAAGAATCTTCTCAAGCTTAGATACTTCGCGAAGCTGCTGCATCCTGATAGTTCTCTCCCTCTTGGTTGTAAGGAGCTTCATGATCGGAGGCTGGATCATAGGTACCAGCGCCATGTATGAGTACGCTGCGACCGCGATAGGTCCGAGGATCGAAGTCTGATGAAGTTTGGATGCAAGGAAGATAGATGTAGGACCATCTGCTCCTCCGATGATTGATACTGCTGCAGCCTGCTGATCATTGAAACCAAATGCGATAGCCATGAAGTAAGCTGCGAAAATACCGAACTGAGCGCCGGCACCCATAAGGAAACTTATAGGATTGGCAATAAGGGGACCAAAGTCAGTCATCGCTCCTACACCCATGAAAATAAGTGAAGGAAGGATAGCCCACTCATCCAAAATATAGAAATAATGGAGAAGTCCACCTGCGGCGCCTCCCACAGGTTCAGCCATAATCTCGGGATAAATATTAACAAGAAGCATACCGAATGAGATCGGTACCAAAAGCAAAGGCTCAAATCCCTTGGCAATAGCCAGATACAAGAACACAAGGGCAACAACTACCATGACATAGTTACCCGGTGACATTGTTGTAAATGCTGTCTGATGCCAGAGATTGGTTAATGTATTAACAACGTAATCCATTTTTTATCCTCATTTCTCTTTACGCAAATTTATGATTCTCTGACATTAGTTAAGAGTTGCAAGAACTGTTCCTGCCTCAACTGCATCACCTGCAGCTACGTCGATGCTGGCAACTGTTCCATCAGAAGGAGCAACCATAGGGATCTCCATCTTCATAGACTCAAGAGTGATAACAGTGTCACCCTTCTTAACTGCCTGTCCAACGCTGGCATTGATCTTAAGTACCTTACCTGCTGCTCCGGCCTCAACCTTTACAGAGCCTGCGCCTGCGCTTGCCTTCTTAACAGGTGCTGCGGGTGCCTTGACTGCAGGAGCTGCTGCGGGTGCAGAAGTAGCTACGCTTCCTGCGCCTTCTTCTACTGTTACATCATATACGTTTCCGTTTACGGTTATTGTATAGTTCTTCATTGTTTCTCCTTTCATCACACATCCATATCTTGGACGTGTACGATGTTCTTATTAGAATCTTTTCCAATTATTATTTACTTTTCTGATAGACCTTACACGGAAACCGTCTGTGCTTCCGCTTCCCTCATACGCTGCGATTGCTGCTGCAATAACTGCAACAAGCTCTGCATCACTTGAAAGATCTTCCTGCTCGGCAATCTGATTAACTGTGTTATCAATCGCCTTCTCTGTAATAGCCTTATTGCTCTTTTTCTTCTTTTCTCCAAAGAGTACAGGGAAAAGAGAAATAATGAGCGAAATAAGGATCAGGATGGAAAATGCCATTCCCATTCCAAGAAGAGTATTAAGACCGGCGTTCTCAAGCTTCTCAGCCACTGTCTTATCAGCAGTTACGCCGATATCGGTAAGATTTGCTCTGTTGTCCATATAGATGACCATGTCAGCAGCATGCTTGGTTCCCTGAAGCTTACCGGTTACAACAAGCAGTCCCTTCTTGTTGTCCATGTCATATGTAACACCCTTGACACTGATATCATCAGCAAATGAATCGATTGAGTTGTATCCGATCTCATCAACAGCCTTAAACCAGCTCTCGTATCCTTTACTAAATGTATCATACATACTGTCATCAGGGGCGTTTGCTCCAAGTTTAAGATAAAGTTTTTCCTCGAAATTCTCAGGTGTAACTCCATCCAAATACCATGACTCGAAGTAATTGTCCTCAATGACTTTTACCAACTCACCCAATGATTCCTCATTGTATGCCTCGGGCGAAAATCTGTTAGCATCTATGTTATTCTGAGCTACCTGCTGTTGCTCTCCGCAACCGGTAAAACAAAGAAGGCAGCTAAGCATAACGCCTAAAACTAATATTTTACGTTTCATCACGAGTGCTCCCTTCATTAAACTGTGCCGTGTTTCTTGGCAGGACGCTCATCTCTTTTTGTAAAAAGCATCTCGAATGCTCCGATTACATACTTTCTTGTGTCAGCAGCCTCGATGATCTCATCAACATATCCTCTTGCAGCTGCGCTCTTCACATTATTCTGAAGCTGTGCATACTCTGCAGCAGTCTTGGAAACAGTATCTGCATCCTTGCCATCGCAGATGATCTTAGCAGCAAGGTTAGCATCCATAGTACCAATCTGAGCATCAGGCCAGCTGATTGTAACGTCTGCACCGATAGCCTTGGAATTCATGATCACATAAGCACTTCCAAAAGCCTTGCCTGTGATAAGGTTAACCTTGGGCACAGTAGCATTGGCAAGTGCATAAACAAGCTTACCTGCAGCCTTTGCAAGGTTCTTCTCACCGCACATGCATGTGCAGAAGCCTGTTGCATTTGTAAGTGTAAGAACAGGGATATCGAAAGCATCGCAGAAGTTAACGAACTCAGCAGCCTTGTCGCAAGCATGTGCGCCAAGCTTATCGCCGAACTTCTCTGCCTCTTTACCGTTCTCATCGAACATAGCTGTACGATTACCAACAAGACCAACAGTTGCTCCGTTGAGTCTGATGAATCCTGTAACCATGCTCTTAGCGAAATCTCTCTTTGTCTCAAAGAAGATTCCGTTATCTGAAATCTGTCTTGCGATAATTGAAGGATCAGCAACTGCTCCATCAAGATTCTCGCAATCTCTGTTAAGATCGTCAGAACACTCCTCGTATGAATCTCCATCCTCGTTGTTAGAAGGAAGAAGAGATACGAGCTCTCTGATCTGAGCGTAGATAGAAGCCTCATCAGCCACAACATCAACAAGACCTGTGTTGGAGCTCTGCCACTCTGCGCTCGATGTATCACACTTCTCTTTATAATTACCCTCAAGAGCGTTAGGTGAGTTAACGAAAAGCTTACCCTTAGAAGACTCCATGAAAGTAAAATCTGTAATAGAAGGAATCAGAGCAAGTCCGCCGCCACATGAACCGAAAACAGCTGTGATCTGAGGAACAACACCTGATGCCTCCACCTGCTTAAGATAAATCTCGCCAAATGCGTTGAGCGCATCTGTTGCCTCCTGAAGACGAAGTCCTGCTGAATCGATAAGACCGATAACAGGAGAACCTGTCTTGATTGCCAGTTCATACAGGCGAACGATCTTCTTAGCATGCATCTCGCCGATAGATCCGCCAAGTACTGACGCATCCTGGCTGTATACATACACCAGATTACCGTCGATAACACCATAACCGGTAACAACGCCGTCTGATGGTGTTTCTTCCTGTTTCAGATTGAAATCTGTGTTTCTGGCTGTCACAAGAGCACCAATTTCAACGAAACTGTTTTCGTCGAGCAAAGAGTTAATTCTCTGACTCGCTTGTGAAGAACTACTCATTTTTTTAACCTCCGTAAATATATTTAAGTAATGCTTATTCCTAAAATGAACGCAACTTAACACAGAGTATAGTATAACATAAAAGCTCCAAAAAAAAAGGGAAAACGCACATTTTTTTCGGCGTTTACCCTCTATAAAAGACACTTAAATATCAAGTTTTACATCAATCTCTTTTTCTGCCTGAGCCTTAAATTCCTCAACCTGCACGGTTCCTATGGTAGGAAGCTCCTCGAGAGACCTTACTCCAAAGCTTCTAAGGAACTCTTCCGTAGTACCAAACAGAAGGGGTCTTCCGGGTGCATCAAGCCTTCCCAGCTCTTTTACCAGCCCAAATTCCACAAGCCTGTTAACCGCATGATCACTGTTAACTCCTCTTATCTTCTCTACTTCAAGCCTTGTTATAGGCTGTTTGTATGCAATAATGGACAATGTCTCCATGAGAGAATCCGTAAGCACTGCCTTCTTGGGAGTCTTGGCTATCTTAACAAGATACTCATACATTTCCTTCTTGGTACAGAGCTGAACCGCATTCTCAAGCTCGATAAGACCTATTCCACTGTCGTCCTGCTCGTATTTATTCTTGAGATAATCAATATGATCTTTTACCTCTCTGACACTTATCTCCATCGCTTTAGACAGGGTATTTATCTCAACAGAATCACCCATTGCAAAAAGAATGGCCTCTATAATAGCTGCGCCTTCTCTACTCGTCATATCTTTTAACTTGCCTTTCTCGAAGTAATAATAATATCTCCGAACGTATCTTCCTGTTCGATCTCTATCTCTCCAAGCTTCATCTCTTCAAGTACCACAAGGAAAGTAACAATGATCTCTGTCTTGCTGTGCTGCTTCTCAAGAAGATTTCTGAAGCTGAACCTCTTATGCTCGCGGATATAAGCCTTGATGTAAAGAGTCTTGGCATCCATATCCACTTCCTCTTTTTCTATGTTACCAAACTTACTACGAATAGGATCCACCTTATCTTCTTGTCTCTTAAGAAGTTCCTGGAAGATTGAGTTAAGCTTGGTAAGGGTAGCATCTCCCAAAAGCTCTGAGAAATCTATGGGCACCTCATATTCCTTTACTTCCTGCGGAATATCTTTTTGCCTGTACCACTGCATATCAGCGTCCATCTGCCTGTCCTTGAGCTCATAAGCCATGTACTTGTACATCTTGTACTCAAGAAGTTTCTCAACAAGCTCTGCTCTGGGATCTTCTTCCTCACCCTCTTCATTGACTTCCTTGGGAAGAAGCATCTTGCACTTAATATCAATAAGAGTCGCTGCCATAACAAGGAACTCACTGGTAACTTCCATATCTTCCTTGTGCATGGCATTGATATATTCCATGTACTGCTCAGTTATGGTAACAATAGGAATATCGTAGATATCTATTTGGTTTTTATCTATCAGATGCATGAGAAGGTCCATAGGTCCTTCAAACACCTGAAGTTTGATCTCAAGTGACATCTTTTACCTCATGTAATCTTATAACATCAACTTCTCCGGGATTAAACATCCTAACGTGGATTGTGTGCGTTCCCAGCCCTCTTGAAAGGATCATACGCCTGTTTCCAATTCTGAACTCTCCCCCGTCATATTTGGGAAAAAGAGCTATCGAAGGAGAGATAACTCCCCCAAGAAAAGGAAGTCTTATTATGCCGCCGTGGACATGCCCCGCAAGAGAAAGATCCGCTCCCCAAGCCGCATATTCCGGAAAATACTGGGGATTGTGTCCTATAAGGATCTGATATTTGTCCTTGAAAGCAGCCCCCACAAGTCTATCAATATAACCGGCATTCATGTGTCTCTTTCTTATCTTCTTGAAATACTCAAGTGGTAGATCGAGGCCTGTAACTCTTATAGCTGTATTCTCAATATTAACGGAATCATTCTCAAGAACGATCACCCCCGCCCTTTTGAGAGTATCCTTGTATCTGTCATAAAAGTTGCCGTATTTCTTAGTAAATGTCTTGATTTTCTTCTCATGATTGCCGTTGGCCATATACACCTTGTATCTGCCGGCCAGCTCTGTAAGCACATGGAGTCCCGCTTCGTACTGTATCCTTCCGTGGATCCTAGTGCCGATAAACATATCTCCCGCACACATCACAGCATCAGGAGCAATGTCGTCAATCGCCTTTATAAGGCTGTCATTGTTGTTCCCGTAGACATATCCATGGAGGTCAGAAAGAAAAACCATGGTGTAGTCCCCGGATATCTTGTCCGTATCTATATCGTAGCTACGAACAACAAAGTTATGTGTATCGTGGTAAATGACTGCTATACATAATATAATAAGCGCTGCAATTGCAGCGATACAAATATACAAAATCATAATCTATATCCTTAATCTCATTTCAGAGCAGCAAGAATATTTTAGCATATTATAAGACGGGTCAAAAGAAATTTCTTAAGAATTTTAGTTGTGTTGGACTTAGCCGCTGTGCAAACTCAGCACATTAAATTCATTGTATGATATACTAATTGCTCCATGGCTTGCGCCATTCTCGCAATTCTATCACTTAACGCATAATTTTGATGTTTATATTGTATGATATACGAATTGCTCCATGGCTTACGCCATTCTCGCAATTCTACAAACATTCGGAAATCGCTGATTTGCTGCGCAAACAGCTTTTTTCCTCATGTTTGTTAGGGTCGTTAAAGCAAACGTGGCTCAGCTTTCGAATGCAAGCATTCAAAGCTGAGCCGCGCTTGCTTTTCGACACCTATATCATACATAGAATGTTGCTTGCAACATTCTCGCGCGAGACGCGGTTGCATTTATGCAATATTTCCTTACGCGTCGATGCGCATCCAAAGCGGAGCGATTTTTTTTTATAAAAACAAGAAATTCATCTGAATTTCTTTTTTTATAAAAAAAATCCTTGGAATGATCCAAGGATTTTTCATATCTGACTTAGTTATATTTGCGCTTTCTAGCTGCCTCAGACTTTTTCTTGCGTCTAACGCTAGGCTTCTCGTAATGCTCTCTCTTACGAATTTCCTGCTGGATACCAGCCTTTGCACAACTTCTCTTGAAGCGACGAAGCGCGCTATCCAAAGTCTCGTTTTCTTTTACTACTACAGTTGACATCTCTACTCTTACCCTCCCTTCAGTCCCTTCAAGTACATGACTGATTGGGTTATTTATTATGCTCCGAGCCTATAAGCTCACATAACATGAATAATTATATCATAAAAAATTTGGGCGTCAAGCATTATTTTAACACTTTAATTAAGTGCTTCTTTTAACACTTCAAGATTAGACTGCATAATTGTAAGATAAGTTGTTCCGGCTGATACATCTTCGGAGGTTGTAGACTGCATGGAATCAAGAGTAAGGATATTCTGATCCTTGGTCTTTGTATTATTAATGATGGTCTCTGCAATCTTCTTGTCAGAACTTTCAATAGTCATAACACTCTTAAGTCCAAGCTCGTCAACTTTTCCTGAAAGGAAAGCTACAGTTTCAAAGCTTGCTTCAGTCTCTGCAGAGCATCCAACAAAAGCAGCGTAATAATCAAGCCCGTAATCATCAACAAGATATCTGAAAGGGAATCTGTCGCCAAAAAGAAGTGTCTTGTTGGTAGCACTGCTAACAACGTTCTTATATTCCGAATCCAGAGTCATAAGTTTTTGCTTATAAGCATTTGCATTCTCAGCATAAGTTCCTGCATTGTCAGGATCCACCTTGGAAAGTCCGTCTGCGATCGCATCACAGATAAGTGAAGCATTTGAAAGAGAAAGCCATACGTGCTCGTCATACTCTACCTCTTCCTCTTCTCCTTCCTCGTGCTCGTCACCTTCTTCATGTTCATGCTCATCGGAATCTTCATGTTCTTCGCCATGCTCATGCTCTTCTTCAGCTTCCATACCTTCTATTACTTCTTCCTCTTTTACATTACCACCAAGAACATCAAGAAGGTTAATCACAACCATGTCTTTATTGGTTGCTTCCTTGAGTGCATCTTCAACCCACTCATCGGATTCGCCGCCAACATAGATGAACATATCACAGGTTGCAATCTTCATAATATCATCAGCAGTAGGCTGAAAACTGTGAAGATCAACACCGTTATCAAGAAGCATGGAAATATCAACATTATCAGAAGCATCACCACTTATAACCTTAACCCAGTCGTACTCAGGGAAAATAGTGGTTACTACACTGATCTTGGCATCTTCTGCCTTTTGGGAAGCTTCCTCACTTGCAGCCTGGTTATCAAGCTTAGAAAGAGTCGCTTCTTCCTTGGTATCTGTATTTTCGCTCGTACCTGCATTTCCACAAGCCGACAAAACGCCAAGTGAAAGTACTGCGGCCATAACTACAGCAAAACATTTTTTCATAATTGCCCTAATCCTCCGTCAAATCTATATTCTCACGCGTGATCTTATAATTTTACGCAAACAAAAAATGCAACACATTTGCAAATCGCTTGCAGTTTTTGATTTTAGCAACCATAAAACCACTTGTCAATAGCATTTGCAAATTGTTTGCATTTTAAATTGAGAATATATATCAGTCCATATCCCAGGTATCTGTTTTGACGGAATGAACAACGAACCTTCCATCTCCTCCTGACTTACCACTGCAGGTAGACAAAGTAAGGATTGAATCTCTTTTGGAAAAATCAATATCCGAAGGAATCGTCATGGCATTATTCATCTTGATAAAAGATATGAAATTGTCGTATTCCTTATCGCTTCCGACAACGCTGTATGCACCGCTTCCGCTCGAAGTCACATAATAAGCAAAAACCCTGTATTGATACACCTTGTCGTCAGTATAGACATAAAATCTGGCATTGTCCCCTGTCATGAAGTTCCCTTTGGATCCGTTTAAAGTGTTTAATGCACCAAACATAGAGCCATCCTTCATATTGTGGCCAAAAATAATATCGTGTCTTCCGCAGAAATTTGAATCACTTAGTATATCTTCATACAGACAGCCCGCTTTGTTTCTCGAACCATCGAATGTCTTATACATATACTCGTCAATCTCTTTTTCTTTTACCACAGGATAACTAAGGGCAAGATAAGGAAAATATATCCATCCTGTAAAATCCTCGTTCATAGCGCGAAGCTTGTCCATATCTATATCAAGTCTTGGATAACCTTCACCGCTGTCATCCTCATTGATTGCATCATCCACATAGATTTCTCGTATAAAATCATACTTCTGTCTGGCTTCACCATAGTATTTTAGGTCAAAAAACAGATTTACACCCTGAAAAGCAACAATGAAAACACAGATTATAATGAGTATTATCTTTATCTTCTTGTCTTTAATCATATCAGCCTCTTACTTTTTCAGGCGGTACCATCTGTATGTTTAGATTATTATTCTTGACATACTGAAGGAGAGACCAGAACTCAATCCCAAGCATATTGCTAAGTTCGTCGTCACTGAATTTGCACATATTAAGAGCACAAAGGACGCTGATACCATAGGTATATATCCACATATGTTCAAAAAGATATGTGGCCTGTTCCCTTGTAATATGATGCGCATTTATTAGCACATCTTCGAAATTATTATCTCCGGTGTGCATCTTGAATAATTCCTGAAAACTTAAAGGACGCTTGACAGAAGACATAAATATCATCTTATAAAGATTAGGCTCATTAATCGCAAATTGAATAATCTGCAAGCCTGCCTTCTTAAAAGGAGGATCGTAATCCATTGACTTACTGGCGTATTCTTCGATGATACGTCCAACAGCTTTTCTTACTTCCTGTTTTAGATCATCCATATTTTCAAACGCAGTAAAAATAGGCCTTGCGGAGCATCCAAGAACATCCGCAAGTTCTCTGGCAGTAAGAGCCTCGACGCCTTTTTTGCGTACAATATCCAAGGCCGCTTCTACCATTTCTTCTCTTGTAAATCGTGGTTTAGGGGGCATAGAAATAATCTCTTTTCAATTATTATATAAATGGGTGTGACTACTATATCACACTCTAATTATAATGCAAAAATCCGATAAAACAAAGAGTAGAAGCCTGTGTTTTCGTTAATTTTCGTAAAAAAACCACCCGAACGACTCATGGTCGCCCGGGCAGCCTTTGCTGAGATGGAAAGGATCTCTTAAGCACTTATTATTTGAAGTAGCTAATGGTATCTTCCAGTTCTCCCGAAAGATCCTGAAGTTTTCTTGCTGCTTCATCAATTATAGTAAATGTAGCATTAAGCTCCTGCATAGAAGCATTGGTTTCCTGTGAAGAAGCTGCGTTTTCTTCGGATATAGCAGACAGATCCTGAACTATCTCCACAAGTGCAACCTTAGCATCATTAAGAGCATCTACCATACCTGCGATATTTCTTGTATTCTCTGTTACTACGCCTACGTTGTCAGACATTTCAGCCATATCATTCTGAGTAGAAGTAATGCTCTCTCCCTGAAGTGCAATACTGTTATTAAGGGAATCCATAACCTTAACGGAAGCCTGTGCATCTTCAAGAAGCTTTTCTACAATAGCCTTGATCTCGTCCGCGCTGTTCTTGGACTGATCGGCGAGCTGCCTGATCTCATCGGCAACAACCGCAAAGCCTTTACCTGCTTCACCGGCTCTTGCTGCCTCTATACTTGCATTCAATGACAAAAGATTGGTCTGGGATGCGATCTCATTGATAGCATCAGAGAACTTAGCAATCTCATTTGCACTACTGTTAGTTGCGTTAATTGTCGTTCCTATCTCGCTTACAGCTTCTGCAACAGCAGTGTTCTGTGTGACGATCTCAACCAGAGCTCCTGTAGCCTTATCACAGCTTTCCTGCATCTTCTTGGCAGCTTCGTCAAGAGTTATAACCTTTTCTGATATAAGATCTATGTTATTTCCGATAGTATCAGTACTGGAAGCAGCATTCTGAACGCTCTCAGCCTGTGATACCGCACCTTTACTTACTTCTCCGATTGCATCTGTAACCTGAGAAGAAGCGGCTGCAGCCTGAGATGATGACTCCGAAAGCTCAAGTCCTGCGCTATTAAGATTTGCCGACATATCCTTGGTTCTTGAAATAACCTCATCAAACTTCTTGCTGAGGATTGCAGCGCTCTCAGCAATAGCACCAATCTCGTTTTTATTATCAATTATCTTTTCATCAAAATCGCTCTTAAGTGATCCACTGGCAATATCATCAACAAACTTTGCGATTCCCTGCATCTGCTTTGAAACACGGAAAGCAAGGAATAATCCGCCTGCGGAAATAAGAATTGTAAGAATTATCGCAAGCGCGATCATGTTAGATGTACTTCCTGCAATGGAAGCTTTAACGTCTGAACTTTCTCTTCCGGAGAATACCATTCCAAATACTGTGCCATCGGAATTTATAATCGGCGTGTAATATCCATAATAGGGCATTCCCTCAATCTTAAGAGAAGTTGAATGATAATCGCTCTTGCCGTTAAGTGTTGCCTTTATTACCGCATCGGAGGCCTTGGTTCCAACAAGCCTTTCGTTTGTTCCCTTTTTCATGATGGTGGTAAGAATACGCGTGTCACCATAGAATATTGTGTAATCAATACCTGTCTGAGCATGAAGTTTATCTATCATTGCTCCGATTTCTTCGGTTACATCTCCTTCGCCCTTGATGACCCTACCATCAACATATGACCAGTCAGCACCGTCCTCGAGCCCACCGGTTTCACTATTAAGGTGCTCACATGTTGCTTTCAATTCCTCAACAATAAGTTTGTTGTACGTGTTTTTGATGGTATTGGAAGAAACAATTGTCAAAATAGTCGCTATAAGTATAACAACAGCAATAACTATCATGATGACGTTGATCAAAAGTTTCTGTCCATGCTTGTTGGCAACCTTCGTGTTCTTCATGTCATGCTCCTTTCCCGCTCGGAATTGTGTAAAATATATTGTATTGTGCACTATTCAACCACAATTATTCATAAAAACAATTAAATATCCGTTTAGAGCATCAGTTTTATTAAATTATAGCACTATTGTGCGTCTTGAAAGCACAATATCGATAATTTTATGCTGATTTAATGATTATTTTATAAATTGGATTTTGGGCTGAACTGCCCTCGAAATATAGATTGAATTCCAATCGAGTTTTCCCTTTCTTGTGCCACAAAAAAAGATGCCCCTCTCCTGGCATCCTTTTTCGGGAATCCGTAGATTCCATCCCTCACCTCATAAAAAATTATCGCAAACAACGCCTTTGCAAAAAGAAAAATAGAAATAAAAACTTTAAAAGCATTGAAGCAAAAACATTTGTTTTGCAACACTTGTTTTATAACATTTTTCCATCAAATTGTCAACTTTTTATAAAAAACAGAGGTCACTTAATACAATTAATTTTTGTACTAAGTGACCTCACTTTCAATCCATCATATCAATCAGCCAATCTGACTCTCAAGTACAGCCTTGGCTTCAGCAATAGCATCAGCGATTCCGGCAGGATTCTTACCACCGGCCTGCGCCATGTTGGGACGACCACCGCCGCCTCCTCCAACCTTAGGTGCGATAGCCTTAACAAGATTACCGGCATGAGCGCCCTTGCTCATAGCTTCGTCAGTAGCCATGGTAACAAGGTTAACCTTACCATCACACTCAGAGATAAGAACTACAACGCCCTCTCCAATCTTGGTCTTCATCTGATCTCCAAGATCTCTCAAGCCATTCATATCAACTCCCTTAAGTGATACAGCAAGAAGCTTAACTCCCTTAACTTCCTCAACCTTATCAGTTACGTCGCCAAGTGCAGCCTGTGCTTCCTTGCTCTTAAGAGACTCATTCTCACTCCTAAGTGCCTTAAGCTCATCCTGAAGTTTCTTGATGTGCTCCGCAATATCCGATGAGTTGGCTTTAAGTGCCTTAGCAGCTTCATTGAGCTTATTCTCTGTATTCTTGTAATACTCTCTTGCATTACTTCCTGTAAGAGCCTCAATTCTACGAACACCCGCGGCAACACCGCTCTCGGAAACAATCTTAAATATTCCGATGTTGCTTGTATTGGCAACATGTGTACCACCGCAGAGCTCAGTTGAGAATTCTCCCATCTTAACTACTCTTACAACATCACCGTATTTCTCACCAAAAAGTGCCATAGCACCTGTCTTCTTGGCGTCTTCCATAGACATCTCCTGAGTAACTACAGGAAGTGCCTCTAAAATCTTCTCATTAACAAGATCTTCTACCTTCTGAAGTTCCTCGGCAGTCATAGCCTGGTGATGACTAAAGTCAAATCTTGTCTTATCGGGATCCTGATATGATCCGGCCTGCTCAACATGATCTCCAAGGACAACTCTGAGTGCCTTCTGAAGAAGGTGAGTAGCTGAGTGGTTGCGACATGTCTTTGCTCTGTTCTGTTCATCTACAGAAAGCTTAACCAAAGTGCCGTTCTTGATACTACCCTTTACAACCTGACCTACATGAGCAATTCTGCCACCTGCAACATGGATAGTCTCTTCAACCTTGAACTCAAAGTCGTCACCTGAGATAGTACCGATATCACCGATCTGTCCACCCATTGTTCCGTAGAAAGGTGTCTTGTCAGTAATTATGCTACCCTTAGAGCCCTGTGCAAGCTCATCAGTAAGACCATTCTCATCAGCCATTGCAACTACCTTTGCATCAGCTTCGAGCTCTGTATATCCTACAAATTCACATGTAAGTGACTCATCAAGTGAATCATATACATTCTTACCTGCTTCAAGATTAGCTGAGAAGTTCTGATTATCTCTTGCCTTCTGCTTCTGCTCTTCCATTGATTCAGCAAAGCCCTTCTCATCAACAAGAAGTCCTTCTTCCTCTGCAAGCTCTACAGTAAGCTCAACAGGGAATCCGTATGTATCATAAAGGAAAAATGCGTCCTTACCGCTAATTTCCTTCTTGCCCTCTTCTCTTGTCTTATCAAGAATCTTCTTAAACTCTTTCATGCCGTTCTCAAGAGTGCTCTCGAAACGGGCAATCTCACGAGAAAGCTCTGTAAGAACATACTCGCGGTTCTTAACAAGAAGAGGATAGCTTTCGTTATAAACCTCATCAATGAATATAGCTGCGATTCCAAGAATCTGATCTTTGTTAAGAGAAAGAGCTCTGGCATGTCTTACGGCACGACGGATAAGTCTTCTCAAGATGTAACCTGCTCCTGTGTTTGAAGGAAGGAGCTTAGCCTCATCGCCGATAAGCATAACAGATGTACGGATATGATCAGCAAGGATACGAATAGATCTTGTTGTCTTCTCATCCTCGTTGTACTTAACGCCCGCATTCTGCTCAATATACTTAACAGCAGGGACAAACACATCAACCTGATATACATCCTTGGTTCCGTTAAGGAAAGCAAGGATACGCTCAAGTCCCCAACCTGTATCCACATTCTTCTGTGAAAGAGGTGTAAGAGAACCGTCATGATGCTTCTCATACTGCATAAATACATCGTTACCAAGCTCGGTGTATTTGCCACATGAGCATCCGGGGCCACAATCAGGGCCGCAGTCCGGCTTATCAGCTATATAGAACATCTCACTGTCAGGGCCACAGGGACCGTATTCAAGTCCCCACCAGTTATCCTCGGCAGGAAGATAGTATATATTCTCTTTCTTGAAACCTGATGCGATACGATACTGAGCACCCTCTTCATCTCTGGGAGCGTTCTCGTCACCTGCAAAAACAGTTGCAGCAAGGTGATCTGCATCAAATCCAAAAACTTCAGTGAGGAGTTCAAAGCTCCACTTGCAACGCTCTTCCTTGAAATAATCTCCAAGGCTCCAGCTACCCATCATCTCAAAGAAAGTAACGTGGCTCTTATCTCCTACAGAATCGATATCATTGGTACGAACACATCCCTGAACATTGCAAAGTCTTGTTCCAAGTGGATGCTTCTTACCAAGAAGATAAGGCATAAGAGGCTGCATACCCGCTACGTTGAACATAACACCGGTGGAACCGTCAGATACAAGTGAAACCGCTCCAACGTCTACATGTCCGCGGTCTATATAGAACTGCTTCCATGTTTTACGCAGTTCGTTAGCTGTAAATTGTCTCATAATACTAATGCTCCTTCAGTATAGAAAGTCTTAGAAAGTAAATTTGTCCGCAAAATATGCCTCAAGCTCATCAATAGCAACACGCTCCTGCTCCATGCTGTCTCTGAATCTCACTGTAACCTTGCCGTCTGTCTCAGAATCAAAGTCATAAGTGATGCAGAAAGGTGTTCCGATCTCGTCCTGACGACGATATCTCTTACCAATATTGCCGCGGTCATCAAACTCGCAGTTGTACTTCTTGGAAAGAGTAGCATAAATCTTCTCAGCGCCCTCGTTGAGCTTCTTGGAAAGAGGAAGAATACCAATCTTAACAGGTGCAAGTGCGGGATGGAAATGAAGAACTGTTCTCACATCGCCTTCACCAATCTCCTCTTCATCGTAAGCGCCGCAAAGGAATGCAAGTACAACACGGTCTGCACCCAGTGAAGGCTCGATAACATAAGGAATGTATCTCTTATTCTGAACATCATCAAAATAGCTGAGATCTTCACTTGAAGTCTCCTGATGTCTTGTAAGATCGTAATCTGTTCTGTCAGCAATACCCCAGAGCTCGCCCCATCCGAAGGGGAAGAGGAATTCGATATCACTTGTAGCCTTACTGTAGAAGGAAAGCTCTTCTTTCTCGTGATCTCTAACGCGCATCTCGTCTTCCTTCATTCCAAGACTCTTAAGCCAATTGATGCAGTATTCTTTCCAATATGCAAACCACTCAAGGTCTGTATCGGGCTCACAGAAAAATTCAAGCTCCATCTGCTCAAATTCTCTTGTTCTGAAAGTGAAGTTACCGGGAGTGATCTCGTTTCTGAATGACTTACCGATCTGGCCGATACCGAAAGGAATCTTCTTACGTGATGTTCTCTGTACATTCTTGAAGTTAACGAAGATACCCTGTGCTGTCTCGGGACGAAGGTATACCGTATTCTTGGCATCCTCTGTTACACCCTGGAAGGTCTTGAACATAAGGTTGAACTGGCGGATATCTGTAAAGTTGTGCTTACCGCAAGAAGGACAAGGAACATTGTTATCCTCGATGAACTGCATCATCTTCTCATTGCTCCAAGCATCAACGCTGCCATCAAGTGTGATTCCATTCTCTTCAGCATAATCCTCTATAATCTTGTCTGCACGGAATCTCTCATGACACTCTTTACAGTCCATAAGAGGATCGGAAAAGCTTGAAAGGTGTCCGCTGGCTACCCATGTCTGAGGGTTCATAAGAATCGCACAGTCAACCCCCACATTGTAAGGGCTCTCCTGAACAAATTTCTGCCACCATGCCTTCTTAACATTGTTTTTGAGCTCAACACCGAGGTTACCGTAATCCCATGTATTGGCAAGACCTCCATAAATCTCAGATCCGGGGTAAATAAAGCCTCTTCCCTTTGCAAGAGCTATAATTTTTTCCATTGTCTTAGCACTGTTTTCCATAACTTTCTCCATTCCTGCAGCTAAAAATTTTATTTTGAAAGAAGAAGCTGAACCATATCACCGGATTCCTCCGAAAGGACAGCCTCCTTTTTGCCTTTTACATTGACACCCTGTGTCGTATATTCGATCTTGTAAGGAGTCTTGACCTTGATCTTCTCCTCACAGATAACTATATGCTTATCCTTGTATTCCTCTTTCCAGTCATCGGGAAGCTTGTCATCCCCTGTTCCCACCATATCGCCGGAAAGCTGATATCCCTTCTCTATAGCCTCAGTAACAGTTCCATAGAAAAGAGTTTCATGGTTAAAAGCAGCGTAGTCATACGCACTGTTATAAGACATGATCATCTTGATCATGCCGGTCTTCTCGTTGTACTTAAGTGAATCTAAAGAAATCTTGGTACTAAGATATTCAGAATTATAATCGGCTATATCCGAAGTAGCCAACTCTGAAAGCTCATTGATATCATAATTGGGCTCAGTAAAATTCTCACTGATAACGCTCTTAACCGCGCCTTCCTTAGAAATCTCAATCCTTGTGGTGTCATCTTCCTTACCACATGCACAAAGCATAAGACCAAGCATCGCAACCATGATCATAGTCACAAGCTTAGCTAAATTATTATATATTTTTCTCTTATTTGCCATCAATGTCATATCCAAATAAATCTACTCCAAAATATCAGTTTTTAAGCAAACAAAGTTATTATATCCAAATCGTTTTTCTTTTTCAACTTTTAAGGCTATCAAATACCTTCAAGCATTTCAAGACTCTTAAGTGGTCTGTCTATAAACTTGCGTCTGAATTCATCCGTAATCTCTATCAGTTCCTTTAGAACCTCGTCTTTTACCGTAAAAGAATAAAGCTTTTCCAACGGACTCTTTACTATATAATCCATTGTGTACATAGTAGCATCAAGAAGCCTTCGGTTCGTGGGAATCCCCGGATATTCTCCTTCAATCGAAAGGGTTCTAAGCTCATATACGCACCTTACAAGCCTGTTGGGGATCTTATCATTCAAAAGAGCTTTCAAGGAAATATACAAAAGATTTAAAAGCTCAACATCTTCGTTGTTCTCTCTTGTATAATAACTTGCCAGCTCTAAAAGATACGTTCCGTAAAATGCGGCTTCCAGGTTCTGTCTAAAGCCTTCGAAATAATTATCAATATCAGCTTCTACTATTGTATACGATGTCTTTGAAGCAAAAAGCTTGAAAGTCCCAAAGCAAAAAGGCTCAACACACCCGCCAAGCTTACTGCCGGGTTTCCTTGCACTTCTTGCAAAGGCTGTTATCTTGCCTCTGTCAGCAGTAAATATGGTAACTACCCAGTCGTAATCTCCTGTGGGCGAATGTTTAAGGACAATGCCTCTTACGATCACCAAATCTTCCATTGTTATCTACCCGGCATCACTTATAATCTCTAACGTCGTATCCAAAACTCTTCATCTGAGCCTTGTCATCACGCCAGTCTTTCCTTACCTTAACCCAAAGCTGCAGGTTGACTTTCATTCCCACAAGCTCTTCTATATCACGCCTTGCCGTGCTTCCTATCTTCTTGAGCATTGATCCGCCTTTTCCTATTACAATACCCTTGTGCGAATCGCGCTCGCAGATAATAGTCGCCTCGATATCCATAAGTTCCTTATCTTCTCTCTGGCGCATTCTCTCAATGGTCACGGCTATTCCGTGAGGAACCTCGTCCTTCATAAGCCTTAAGGCTTTCTCTCTGATAATCTCAGCTGCAATCTGCCTCTCGGGCTGATCTGTGAGAGTATCTTCGTCATAGAATGCCGGACCGTATGGCAGGAACTCTTTTATAGCTTCCATAACTTCGTCAATATTGATCCTGCGAAGCGCCGCTGTATGAACGACCTTGGCAAAATCCATTTGGCTTCTGTAGGCATCTTCAAACTTTGAAAGGTTCTCTTTTTCCACGGTATCAATTTTATTTATAACCAGAATAACCGGCTTCTTGCACTTCTTCAGCTCTTCGATTATTCCTTTTTCTCCGGCACCTATAAATGTACTTGGCTCCACAAGCCACAATACAACATCCACTTCATCGATGGTACTCTTGGCTGCCTTGGTCATGTATTCACCGAGCTTATTCTTACTCTCATGGATACCCGGAGTATCAAGAAATACCATCTGACATGTGTCATCGGTATAAACCGTCATTATTCTGTTCCTTGTGGTCTGTGGCTTACTTGATGTGATGGCTATCTTCTGCCCGATAAGCTGATTCATAAGAGTCGACTTACCAACATTTGGACGCCCTATCAAAGTAACAAAACCTGCCTTAAAATTATTTTCCATCTTTTCCTTCTGTTTCTTCCTTAGATGTGTTATTCACACTCTTCTTTATCATTTCTTCGCGCTTAGCAGCGATCTTTTTGTTGTTTCTCTTTATAATAAAAACAACAATAAAGGCTATTATTCCAAGAATAACAAGCTGAGGGATATGGATAACAAGCCAGATAAGAAGTTCCTTAAATCCGTTTCCTACGCTTTTAAGACTCTTGATAAAGCCCTCGCCCATTCTCTCAAATGCGCCCTTTTCACCGGAAGGAGTATACTGAATAACCTCATTAAGCCCAAGGTATACCGTGCTGTAATTTACCTTGTTGTCATAGGTGCGAAGCTGCGACTCAGCACTCTCAATCTGATATCTGACATCAGCAAGTTTCTCCTGGACAGCCAGTATATCTTCGATCTTCTCAGCAGATTCAAGAATACCAAGAAGACTCTTTTCTTCTGCCAAAAGAGCATTTTTCTTGCTCTCAATATCCACATAACTTAAAGTTACATCTTCTACATTCGATGACTTGCTGGTGATATTGGAGGCATTTTCAATAGTATCGATAAAACTGTCAAGCTTTTCGGCAGGAATCCTGATGGTAAAATCGGCATTCCTTACCTCTCTTCCGGAATTGTACTTACTTCCGTTATAGATATTGCTGGATTCAACATAACCGCCAAGCTCTGATACTTTTCCAGTCACCTTAGAAATAGTATCGTCAAGATTCTCAGATTCAGCGGATATATTTACTGTTGTAATAAGCTTCCTTGTGGGGTCCGGGGTAAAATCGGCTTGCCCTGATCCTTCACCGTTATAATCAGCGCTCTCTTCAGTTGCCATAGCAACATCATAAACTCCACCGGCTTCCTCCGGTGCCGCATTCTTGGAACTCGTTACCGCATAATTATCACTTGATGCGCTATTTGCGCCTCCGCAGGCTGATAACACGATCGCCGCTGACATTACAGTTGCAACAATAATACCTATTCTCTTTTTCATAATTCGTCCCCCTTGGGCAATATTACTGTCCCTTATTTACAAGCTGCTCAATATTATCAAATAACTTTTTGCTCTTCTCTATCTTATCTGCGGCGCCTATTACGCACAGGCACTCATCAGACATAAAGGCATCAACATAATCTGCAAGACCTCTTATAGTCTCCTTTGTAGTTCCAAGAAGCTGATCTCTGTTCCTTTGGATGTTCTCCATCTTGGCATTGCACATATAAGCTGTAAGGCCGTATGTTCCTTTACCTGAAGGAGTCTTAGGAGTATCAAGATCGGAAATTGCTCCGATGATGTACTGAAGGATAACTCTGTCATCCTCATCAAAGCTTCTAAGATAATCCGAAGCTTTCTCAAATACCTTGATACTGTTATCCAGATTGGGATCTCTGTATGTCACAAACGCAGCGTCTCCGTTCTTGGCATAGCTACTCATGCATCCGTAAGCACCACCCAGAACTCTTATATTCTTCCAAAGATAATCGTAACCCATCATTACCTTCAGAACTCTCAAAGCTCCGTTATAAGCAAAGCCCTTGTTTGCAAAATTACCTGCTCGGCAAACGTACTGCACCTGGCCTGCTGTCTTAAAGGCCTCGTTCTTCTTAACAGGCTTAAACACAAGCTCTTTTTTCTCATAATCATCAGTGAAAAGAGCTTTCACAAACTTGGCACTCTCTTCGGGAACGCCCTCATACTCTGCCTTGGTTCCGGTAACATCTACAAGAAGATTCTCAGGTCTGAAGATTTCTCTAGTAAGCTTACTGAGAGTATCCGAGATTTCTTTTGCACCTTCCTGTGTCTTCATCATAGAAAGCATTTTCTCAAGATGTCTGAAATAGCCGATACCGCTGACATAATCAGAAACCATAGCAGCAGGAGATACATAGCTCATAGCTCTTATGGCAGCCGTCTGATGTCCTGCTGAAGCAAGGTCTGACTGGAGTCTTGCATACTGTTCTTCCAGTATTTCCGAAATTCTCTTTGAATCATCGAAAAGAGAATTGGTAAGGATCTCTTTTACCAAGTCAAAAGCGTGGTTAAGGTTTCCGTGAAGAACCTTTACACTTACCTCAAATACTGTCTTGAACTTCCTGCAATCATCCGCATCAGTATAAGTACTGATTGCTCCGCTGATACCGCCGGTGCGGATATTGATCTCGTTATACAGATCCTTGTAGGAATAGTTTTTGGTATTGAGCATTCCCAGCACTTTCTTAAGAGTTGCCGCATAAGGAATGAGATCTGCATCTATATTTTTAAGGTCAAAAACAAAAGTCAGATAATCAATTCCGTTTGTAAAGATATCATGGAAAAGAATATCAACTCCGCCTTCATTCTTTTTCTCATATACAAACTGTTCTGAAGTTTTCTTAAGGTCTTCAAGCTTAAGAAGCGGAATCTTCTTAAGATCCTCGGGATCGTCGGGAGCATCCTGATATTCCTTAAGCTCTCTTGTCTCCCTGACAATGGTCTTGATCTCATCAGCGCTAAGAGACTTCTTGTATTCTGCAAGCTTGTTCTTGAGCTCCTCTTCCTTTTTGGCTGAGAGACCCGGCTCAGGCTCAAGCATGACCACTGTTCTGTGGTTGTTATCAAGAAGATATTCCTTTATAAGGTTCTCAAAATAATTTCCCTCTGCTTCTTTCCTAAGCTCGGCAAAAGTCTCATTTGCTTCCACATTGATCCAGGGAAGCTTGTCATCATAAAGCCAGCTGTCAAAGGTCTGAAGTCCATAAAGCAGGCCCTTGGGATATCTTCCGAAATCAGCTTCTCTGTACTTGAACTCATCAAGACTAAGACCTGCCAAAAGAGCCTTCTTATCAATACCATTTGTAGCCTGCTCCTCAAGGATCTCTCTAATGGTCTTTACAAACTCATCCTTCTGGTCCTTGTCAGCATTCTTGGCAATAATTGAAAACACAGGCTGCTGAATGCTGTTGTCGTATTCACTGTAAACATCCTGACCGATTCCCTTGTCGATAAGCGCCTTCTTAATTGGTGCTCCGGGAGCGGAACAAAGCGCATAATCAAGGATATCAAAAGCAATATAAAGCTTCTTATCAAGTGTTGATCCTACGCTGCAATTATATGAAAGATATGTATTTCTGGTTGTCTCTTCCTTGGAGAGAACAGAATATGGTTTAACAATCTCTTTTGGAGCGTCAAAAGCTTTCTGTCTTCCGATAGCTGAATCAACTTCAATCTTATCAAAGGCTGAAAGATAAGCCTTATCGATATAATCAAGTTTCTCTTCCATATCCATGTTGCCATAAAGATAGATATAGCTGTTGGACGGATGATAGTACTTTCTATGGAAATCAAGGTAATCCTCGTATGTGAGCGACGGGATCACATCAGGATCTCCGCCTGACTCTATTCCATATGTGATATCAGGATAAAGAGAACACTGTATTTCTCTTGAAAGAACATCGTCAGCTGATGAAAATGCTCCCTTCATCTCGTTGTACACTACTCCGTTGATGGTAAGATCAGAAGATTCATCCTCCATCTCATAGTGCCAGCCTTCCTGACGGAATATCTTATTCGTCTTGTAGATATTGGGATAAAAAACCGCATCAAGATAAACATGCATAAGATTCTGGAAATCCGTATCATTGCAACTTGCTACGGGATATACGGTCTTATCCGGAAAAGTCATTGCATTTATAAATGTATTAAGTGAGCCTTTTACAAGTTCTACAAAAGGATCCTTTATAGGAAATTCTCTGGATCCGCAAAGAACGGTATGTTCGATAATGTGTGCAACTCCGGTGGAATCCTTGGGTGGAGTTCTAAAGCCTATTGCAAAGACCTTGTTCTCATCATCATTAGACAAAAGAGCAACTCTCGCTCCTGTCTTCTTATGTCTCAAGACGAAACTCTCGGAATTGAGATCGTCTATTCTTCTGCTCTCCACAAGTTCGTAAGCAGGTGAGTTAATATTTTTCATATGTTAATGTGCCTTCCCTCATATTTTTTTATTTATAAGTCAAAGTCATCATCAGGGTCGAACTGAATGTCAAAGTCATCCTTGTACTCCCTTTCTGATGTCTCTTTATTATCGTATTTATCATCTTCTTTTCTGTTAAGGGAGATCATGCCCTCAAATTTAGGCAGTCTCTTCTTGGGTCTTTCATGTCTGACTACATCGCTGTCAGCTTCTGTCTCCTCTGGAAGCACCATGCCTTCCGGAACAAAACGTTCCTCTTTCACTGTAGCCTTATTATCTTCTGCGGGCTGTTCTTCTTTCACAGATTCCTCCTCATAAGGTTTGGAGTCGATTTCATCTGTATCCTCAACCTCTTCGTTATTATCTTCATCTTCCTCTGCGTAATCTTCAGCCTCGTCTTCACGCTCATCGGAAATTTCTTCCTCTGCAGCATTGATATCTTGCTCTTCGGAATTGATATCGCGCTCATCGGCGTAATCATCGCTTGAATTCTCAATGTCATGTTCATCGACATATTCTTCGCTTGCAGCTTCTTCCTGTCTATCTTCATAGGTTTCAGGCGTTACAACGTATGATTTAACACCTGCTCCGCCTTCTTCGTAATCGTCTTCCAACTCCTCTTCATCGTATTCCTCTATAGGCACGGGCTCCATTACTATAAGCGCCGCAACACAGGCAAGAATAATTCCGTAGAATACGGAGATCATAAGCTGGCTGTTCATCTTGGTTGCTCCCATAAAAGGTGTTGTTGCAAAGAGAACAAGCATAGAGAAAAGAAAAGGTGAAACCCTGTCCATGTCTCTGTTTTTCCAGAAACCGACAAAAACTCCGGACATAACAATAACAGTTACAAGATAGACAATCTTGTAATCGGTGTAAGTCCAGAAAGTATCAAAAGTATTTACGTTGTGGAAAAAATATCTGTGCCAGTTATCAAAGACTGATGAAAAATAAACCACTCCGCCTTCCTGAAATAACATTCCAAAGAAAGCAAGAAGTGCTCCTGCCAAAATAAATACCAACCTGACAAACTCTTTTCCAATCGTACTGTTAAATATGAAAAGTGTTGAGATTACAAGCGGAAGGATGACCACAAACGTGCCCGCGTCCACATATCCCATAAATCCGATAACTGCACCCACAAGAATATACCATGCAGTCCAGTTACTACCTTCATATTCTCCATCGGAAGCTTTGCGCAGGTAAATAGCAACGAATAAAAGCTCTATTCCAAACATACAAAGAAAAAGAGGGTCAGTTGTAAGTTCAAGCTTCATGAAACTCTCATAAAAAGCAGGCATAAAAGCTATATATCCGGCATACACAAGAGAAGCCAATTTTCCCAAAAGAAGCTTAATCGCCAATGCGGTGATTATTATGAAGACACAGGATAAAACAGCGGAAAAAATATACGCTACGGAAGGTCTGTTACCGGTAAAAAGAAGTATACCGCTCAGAATCTTTGAAAAAGTCATTGATAAAAGCCCATTGTCCGGAACTTTCTCAGTGCCTCCTATAACGGCATTCTTGTAGAGAGATATCTGTCCGGAAATATCGGCATTGGAATTTGCAAGGCAGAAAAACCTAGTAATATACGCCCCGATGACAATAATAACCATCATCACGGTATATATTACGTTACAGGCCTTCTTATCGCTTGCCTTGTAAATTTCCTTGGAATCACTCATTTTCCCGAGGAAAAATGTAATGACATTTACAACAGCTACACCAAGTACAGTAAGTACTGCGGTATATAAAAGAACATTATTAGGGAAAAGTCCTGATGTAAAACCGGACCCCGCCACCATAAGCACATCAAAAATAACGAATAACACCCAGATGATTATTGCCGGCCATTTATGCTTTAATTTCATTTCAGGACTCCCCTTTTTCTCTAGATTTGAATTACAAACTCTGCTGTGATAACAATCACCTGCACAGTGATCGCATCTTTTAAATTACTCCTCCGGCTCTTCCCAGTTGTGGTAAACAGCCTGAACATCGTCGTCTTCATCGAGAAGATCAAGAATTCTCTGGAGATACTTAACAGTCTCAGGATCTGTAACCTGTACATAGTTCTGAGGAATCATAGTAACCTCAGCAGAAGCTGTCTCGATATTCTCTTTACTAAGAGCCTCAACAACAGCCTGGAAATTCTCCGGAGTTGTAAGGATCTCATAGCTATCCTCTTCCTCGTTGAAATCATCAGCACCAGCATCAAGAACAAGCATCATAAGATCGTCAGATGACATGCTGCAAACTTCTTTATCGATAAGGATCTGACCCTTGTTATCAAACATATAAGATACGCAGCCGGGAGTACCAACGTTACCGTTACCCTTGGTAAATGCACTCTTTACGTTAGCTGCAGTTCTATTCTGATTATCTGTAAGAGCCTCAACAATGATAGCTGTTCCGCCGGGGCCGTATCCTTCATAAGTAATGCTCTTGTAATCAACTCCGCCTTCTGCGCCGGAAGCCTTTTTGATACCACGCTCAATAGTGTCGTTGGGCATGTTGTTGGCCTTAGCCTTAGCAATTACTGTCGCAAGCTTAAAGTTATTGTTGGGATCGGGACCGCCTTCCTTAACAGCTACAGCAATCTCTCTACCAATGATAGTGAAAATTTTTCCCTTTGCCGCATCATTCTTTTCTTTCTTATGTTTGATGTTGGCAAACTTTGAATGTCCTGACATAAAAACTTCCTTTCGTTAATAAATCTATTTTGCTATTTCAACTTCGTCGTCCTGCTCTTTGGGCTCCTCTTTGGGGAGTTTCTTCATAAGCACACTCTGTATCTTATGATTTTCAACAGAAAGAATCGTGAAACTATAGCCTTCTACATCGACGCTGAAATCAACGTCTTCTTCCGGGATCCTGTCAAGCTTGGAAATAAGGAAACCGTTGAGAGTCTCAAACTGTGTGTCGTCAAAAGACATCTCAAATTTGTTCTCAAGTACTTCAAGGGGTGTCATACCGTCAACGATAAACTCACCCTGATTTTTAGTGGGCTTGATATAGTTCTCATCCTCATCGTACTCATCAAGAATGTTACCCACTATTTCCTCAAGGATATCCTCCATGGATACCAGTCCTGCAGTCTGACCGTACTCATCAATAACGATGACCATCTGTGTCTTGGAAGACTGCATGTTATGGAAAAGAGAGTCAATGTTTCTGGTCTCAGGAACAAACTTGGGCTGACGAAGCAGTCCCTTGATCTTCCTGATGGGAAGGTCATTGTCTGTCTCCTCTGAGAGTTTTTTCATGGCATCTCTTATATGCATGATACCTATGATATGATCAATATCATCAAGATACACAGGGAATCTTGAGTTATTGGTATCCATCATAAAGTTAACAGCCTGCTTAAGCGTAAGATTAGCATCTATTGCCACCATGGCATTTCTGTTGGTCATGATATCCTGAGCTTCCTTATCGGAAAACTCAAAAATATTGGTGATCATATCTGCTTCAGTTTCCTGAAGTACGCCCTGCTCCTGACCTTCCGATACCATTGACTTTATTTCTTCCTCGGTAACGTCATCAAGTCCGTCATCTCCCCTTACTCCAAAGAGATACAGGACAGCTCCCGAAAAGCCGTGGATCAGAAGTACAAATGGATAAAAGAGAATCTGCAGGAATTTAACGGGACAATAGCAAACATACGCCCATTGTCTTGCCTTTCTACCTGCAAGCCTTGATGGAATCGCAATTCCAAAGCACATGATCAAAAAGACAATGACGATACAAGTCACTATACACGTAATGAGATTCATACAAAAGCTATCCTGAAATCCGCAAAGCTTTACAAAAAATCTTGAAATACCGGCTGTAACAACGGCTCCAAGAATCATATTTATAAGCATACAGATAAGCTGGATTGCTTCATCAAACATGTGTCTTTTGGGATTCTCCAAAAGTCTTAAGATCCCGCTTCCAATAAAACTCTTCTTCTCCTGATTGTCTTTCTCAATATCATCCTCTTTGACATGGGCTATTGCCACGCAAAAACCGTGTACAAAAATATCCGTCAAAAGAATAATGAAAAATAAAATAATACTGACAGAAGGCAAGCCTTCGTCCATAGTCCGTCCTCCTAAATAAGAAAATGCTCAAAATACACGCAGAATATCAAATTAAACTATACCATGTTTTTGCCCCCCACGCTAGTGGGGGCAATTTTCATTTTAATACACAACTAACAATCAAGTATTGTTGCGTGACTTTGGTCTTATTCACATGAAACTCCCCTTTTATCCAACAATTCACTCGACATAGCCCGTTAATTCGTATAAAATTTTAGAAGTGGGAAAAAAGTTGTAAGGGAGTAGTTTTTCACTGATGATTTCAATCTTGTCTATGGCGGCAGGAGCCGTTGCAAGTCTTTTTATATCGGTACTAAAAGCCCTGTTTTCCATGATTTCATGGTTCTTTGGGCTTTTTTTTAAAGCGCTCAAGATGCTGTTTTGCTTACTACCTGCTACTGCGATGGTATTCGTTGCACTTCTTGGCGTTAATATTTTTATCCTTATTACAGGAAGTGTCGAAAGACTTGTAAATTCATCCAAATCCATTTCCAATGAAGAAATCAGAAATGAAGCAAAAGCTCTTTTACTTTTTGGAAACAAGAACGTACTTGATACATATAGCAGTGTCAGAGAATGGTGGACCTTAGCGGTTTCTGACTATAAAGGAAGCATTGCTTATATCTTTTTGCTTCTTCTTACCATCATCATGTTCATCCCGGTAGTAACAGTTCTTTTGTGCATTACAGTATTTGAATCATACGGGATCGTTCTTTTTGCCGGAATCGTGGTTGACGTAGTCGTATATGTTCTAAGAGCTATACTCGGCAAGAGTTTCACTGAGCAGTTCAAGGGGCGCTATGTAAAGATGTTCCCTGAAGCAGGTAAAAAGATTTACGAAAGCGATTATAAAAAATGGCTCAAAAACAAAGAGTATGCAAATGATCCGGAGCTTCAGAAAAAGCGCAGAGCCGATTCTTTCTACGACGGTGATGAAGACCTCTATGAAGATGAAGACCTCTATGAAGATGAAGACTACTATGAAGATGAAGACTACTATGAAGAGGGCGACTACTACGAAGATGACGAGTACTATGATGACAGGGAATATGAAGATTATGATGATTCATCTTATGATGTGCCAAAAGACAAGACATCAAGCGGCAATGAACACTCCTCTTCTTATGGCGCGCAAGCTGCCTTTTCCGGCACCTTTGATTTCTTTGCAGGCTGTAACAGCAGAGACAGTGTAGACAAAAAATATAAGTCACTTGTAAAGCTATACCATCCCGATAATATGGACGGCGACACCGCCGCTCTCCAGGAGATAAATGTACAATACGGCAAAGCTAAACTTAAATTTCCGGTTTGATCAGGTATGAAAGGAAGGATTGAAAATGGGGAAGATTAAGAACTTTTTTAAGAGGCATCCGCTGCTTATTTACATTGCAGCACTAATACCCTTTGTGGTTGCATGCTATGGATACCACATAACAGGTAATTATACTTTCTGGGAAATGGTCTACGCGGCTATTGCGATATACTTCGTAAATCCCGTATCCGAAGATGTAAATGCCTTCATTCTTTTCGGCGAGATCACTTCTGTAATCGTAACGGCGAGCATTATCTTAAGTGTTTTAAAATATGCTTACGCCAAGATTGAGCACTTTTTTATAAGAATGAGAAAGGACTCTACTGTTGTTTACACGGATACCGAGATGGGACGGACTCTTGCCGCTTCTCTCAAACACGGCTATGCTACGGACAACGACTCAAGACCTGAAAAAGTAAACAGTCACATCATCATGTTCGATGACGATGCCAAGAACATCACCTTCTACAGCCAAAATGAAAAAAGGCTTAAGGATAAGAAAGTCTACATGATGATGACCGAGCTTGATTCAACTTTGATAAAGGCAACCGATACTTCGGAAGCAGATCTGCACTTTTTTAATACAAATGAACTCATGGCAAGGGATTATTGGAAAACCCACAACCTTTATGAGCAAAAGGATAAGACCTATAAGATTGCGATCATAGGTGATAATGCCATCTCTGATGCAATATTCAAATACGGCTATCTTAATAACCTTTATACCTTGGAGCAGTCTTTTGAGTATCATATATGGGGAATCACCGGAGCCAAGGCTAAATTTATCGGAAATCTCCCTACAGAAAACAAGGATAAGATCATAATCCACAGTGAAAGTGCTTTTGAATCAGCAGATGAATTTACTGATATTAACAGGATTATTTATTGCTGTGAAGAGAACAGCATTGACATGATCCAGATGATCCTATATGTCAATCCAAAAGCTGAGATACACTGCTATTTCAAAGAAGAGACCAGCTATGAAGACATCTACGATTCTGATAGAATCATTGCTTTTGGTAATCTGGATAAGCTCCTTACGGAAGACAGCGTTAAGAACGAGAGCCTTTACCGACTTGGTAAGCTGTTTAACTACGACTACGCACTAAGATATGCAGAGGCCAATGCTCCTAGAGACTACGAATCACAGATGGAAAAAGAATGGAGAAAGCTAAGCGGATTTAAGAAAAGCTCCAGTATCGCCAGAGCAGATCACTACTGGATTGAGAAAAAGCTTAAGGAAGACGGCATCCTCACCGACGAGGACGAAGATGCTCTTAAGATAGAGCACATCAGGTGGAGCAGATTCCACTTCATAAACCACTGGTCCTACGCAGAGAAAAGAGATAATGCCATGAGAAAGCACAATCTCCTGATTCCTTATGAGAAGCTGGATGCCGGTGAGAAAGCAAAGGACGGGATCTACGATCCTACCATCAGATCTGAGATTGAAAGCCTGATCTGATCACAAAAAAAGAAGCAGCGCCCGGGGCAAATAGCCCTGAGCGCTGTTATTATGCGTATAAATTTTATTTTCACTTTACGAACATTCTTGGAACTCTCTTGTTGATATCACAGGTGAGCTCGTAGTTGAATCTTCCGCTCATATCACCCAAAAGCTCTGCTGATATCTCTTCTCCGCTGGTCTTGTCCCTACCAAGAAGAACAACTTCATCTCCCTCTTTGGCTTCAGGAATATCAGTAACATCAACCATAAACTGATCCATGCACACTCTTCCAAGGATATTCGCTCTCTTTCCGTGAATAAGTACATATCCCTTGCCTGAAAGACTTCTTGGATAGCCATCCCCGTATCCTACAGGAACAGTGGCTATTACGGTCTTCTTGTCACATACATGAGTTCCACCATAGCTTACAGGAGTTCCCTCTTCCACTTCCTTGATCATGACAATATGACTTGTAAGTTCCATAACAGGCTTAAGATCGACGATTGTCTTTGGAACTTCATCAGAAGGCCACATTCCGTACATTGTAACTCCCGCTCTGACCATATCCATGGAGGATTCGGGAACAGCGATTATACTAGCGGAATTAGCACAGTGTCTAAGCTCGATCTTCCTTCCGAGTTTCTCTTCTGCCTTATCTACAAAGCTTGCAAATACAAGTTCTCTCTCTTTTACATTTGTAAGATCTTTTTCATCAGCCCTTGCAAAGTGGGTAAAGATACCTTCAACCTTGAGAGATTTCTCTTTTTCACACTCTTCCACAAAAGAAATACCGGCTTCATCAGGGTGTATACCTATTCTGGACATCCCGGTATCAACAGCTATATGAATGGGAGCAGGTCCTTCAATCTTGCCGCTTTTAATAAGTTCTGCTGCGCATTTAGAAAGCTCTTTTACCATGTCCTGTCTGAAAACTGTAGGCCTGATACCTTCCTTTAGCATTCTCTCATAGGCGTAAGGGAAAGTATAACCCAGGATCAAAATAGGCTTATGTATGTCATTGTCCCTAAGTTCAAATGCCTCTTCTGCAGTAGCTGTAGCGTATCCCCAGATATAGTCCTTATTCTCCAAATCCTTAGCGATCTCAACAGCTCCGTGACCATATGCATCTGTTTTGATAACCGCCATAATCTTGGTCCCTGCGGGAATATTAGCACGCATGGACTCCAGGTTATACTCTACCGCGCCAAGGTCAATTTTGGCACATACTCTCAAAAACTCGTTATACATTACAATTCCATCCAAATCTATTATTTGAGATGAGCCCGCCAGCATTTATTTAAGTGTGTTCTCAAGCTCATCAACTATATCGGAAGCTGTCATCGACAGTCTACCGTGGCCGTTTGCCGAAGCATTTCCCGCACAGCCGTGTATATACGTTCCAAGACAAGCCGCCTCAAAAGCGGAAATATTATAACTAAGAAGCGCCCCGATCACACCGGTGAGCACATCTCCGCTTCCTGCGGTTGCCATTCCGTCGTTACCGCTCATATTAATATATATCTTTTTCTCATTGCTGTCACTTACGATGCTCCTTGCATCCTTACAGACAACAGTGCAGTGCAGCTCATTTGCAAGGTCTTTGGGATACTCAAGGATATGTTCCTTGCAGTCCTTTATATCCCTCTTAAATAGTCTCGAAAATTCTCCAAGGTGCGGCGTGATGATAAGTCTCTTGCCGCCTGTGGCATAATTGGAAACAATGCTTCTAAGCTCCTCATCACCTGCAATAATATTAAGAGCATCTGCATCAGCTACAATGTCCTTGTCGTAATTGTCAAAAAGAGTTCTGACAAGCTCAGCTCCCCTTCCTTCTGTTCCGATACCGGGACCTATCACTGCACAGGATGACCACTTCATCGCTTCTGACAATCTGGGAAGTATAGGTTCAAAATCCTCGTAGGTACTTAGAAGAGCTTCAGGCAAAAGAGTCTTAACCGCATCGGCGTTCTCGGCTGCGGTAAATACCATCACCATGCCCGCTCCCGACTTAAGACAAGCTGAAGCTGACAAAATGCATGCTCCGCTGATTGTCTTGGAACCTGCTATTATCAGGACTTTCCCGTTCGTTCCCTTGTTAGAATCCTTTTTTCTCTCAGGTAAAAGAGCTCTCACTTCGTCATCGTACCAGATGTATGTAGGTTCTTTGCCGCAAAAACTCTCTTGGGTGATACCCGCATCCCTCACAAGGAGATTTCCGATATATTCGCATCCCGGATAGAGAAGATGACCTATTTTGACCTGATTAAAAGTAACTGTAGTATCAGCCATTACCGCGCAGCCCATAACTCTGCCGTTGTCAGCATTGATTCCCGACGGAATATCTACAGAAACAACGTAAAGTCCATCCAAACGCTCTTTTTTGCTGTCGTTAATATATGAGATAGCTTCCTCGTAGCTTCCTATCACCGGTCTGGAAAGACCTATACCGAACATTGCATCTACTATGATATCCCAATCAGAAACGCTTTTGTTGTCTCTTATATTGGAAAAAGTGTCAGGTGTGATCCCGTAAGAAGCGCAAATCTTGAGCTGCTTGATCAGAAGGTCTGTACACTTAGTGGGGTCACCTATTATACACAGATTAACAAGGTATCCTCTTTGTTTAAGAAGCCTTGCTATACATGCTCCGTCGCCGCCATTGTTGCCAACACCGGCAAACACTAACACTCTGCATTTTCTTGTGATTTTCTTATCTGTGATATACCTGTCTATCTCATCACAGACCGCAAGTGATGCGCGCTCCATCAGTATATCCGTTGATATACCAAAAGCTTCTGAAGTGTTCCTGTCGTACTGTTTCATTTCACTACTGCTAACCGCATATCTCATATCTTTCCCCTTTTATCAACGCTGTTACCTGCTAAATAGGCTGCCTTGAAGGGCAGCCTATAATGAACACTATTATTCTATAAAATCGCCATCCTGAGTGCTTCTGGGTCTCCTGATGGGATGCCTTCTGTTGGGATCGTATTTGAGATCAAATATCTCCATAACCTCAGGTCCGAAGATCTGATGCATGTAAGAATAGAGATTGTAATTCTCCATCTCCGCTTCCTGCATATGGATAATATTCTTCTTGAGCTCCACTCTCACCTTGGATACCCAGTCATCAAGCTCCAGAATATACTCGGTATTATCATGAAGTCTCTCATAGCAGACATTCATGGTCTCAACCATGAGCTTATAATCCACATCGTAGATTTCTCTTGAAAGGTCCTTGAGCTCATCGCTGTAAGAATCAAGTCTGTCATTGCACTCTGAGATAAGCCTGGTCCTGTCCTGTATCTCTTTTTCGATAGCAGGTGAATCACCGCTCTTGGCCGCCTTGTCGCGAAGGGGCACTATCTCCCCAAGGAGCTTCTTCTTGAGTTTCTTGATGTCCTTGGTCTCTCCGCGAAGCTTGGAGTCCCTCTCAACAAGCGCATTAAGTTGATCCGCCAGCTCTTTGATCTCAGGCGTCATATCCGTCTGGGTAAAAAGCTGATGCCATTTGTTATCAAGCGTCAGAATGGGAATCTTCTTCCCTTCAAGCGCAGACATGTAGACTTTGCTGTCTTTTGCCATTACTTTTTCTCACCCGGGTTCAATGTTTGTTCGTACCTGTTAATATTATACGATAATTTCATCAAACTGTCAGATAAATGTACGTTCTCAACCTGTATACTGCTGGGCACTTCAAGGTCTACGTGTGCAAAATTCCATATAGCCTTGATGCCACACTCAGAAAGCCTATGAGCCATAGGCACAGCCTGGTCTTTGGGAATCGTAAGTACCGCGATCTCGATCTTGTTCTTGCGAACAAAGTCCTCAACCTCATCAATGGGGCGGACCTCAACATCTCTTATCTTGGTGCCAAAAAGCTTGGGATCTCGATCGAACGCACCCTTAAAAACAAAGCCTCTTCTTGTAAAATTGGTATATCCGGCGATAGCCTTGCCAAGGTGTCCTGCACCTATGATAACAAGACTGTGCTCCTTATCAATGCCAAGTATCTTACTGATCTCATCATAAAGATAGCCGACATTATAACCATATCCCTGCTGTCCAAATCCGCCAAAATTATTGAAATCCTGCCTGATCTGGGATGCAGTAACCTTCATTATATCGCTGAGTTCCTGAGATGATATTCTCTCGACACCCTTCTCCTTAAGGTCACCTAAATATCTGAAATAACGTGGGAGTCTCCCTATGACGGCTTGAGAAATCTCTTTTTCTGCCATATTCCGCTCCTCCTCATTTTTGATATGTGGAACAGCTCTCATCACCTCTGTAGAGCCATCCGAATGGATTGTTAAGAATTCCACAATTCAATTATATATGTCCGTTAAACTTGTGTCAAACAGAAATGTTTTCATCTCTCAAAGACCCGCTATTACTTCCTTCATAAGGTCGATCACACCAAGATCATGCCTCTTTTCGTAGCGCATAAGTTCATTTGCATTATCTTTTCCAAAAGAAATAATCCTTGCAATTTCGGTATTGTCAGAGCTGTTCTTAAATTCATCAAATGCCGCCAGTATCTCTTTAGAATTAAGCTTTGAACTAAATATAGTCTGAATACCGTATTTGCTTCCATCGGTAATAAGGTACGTGCTGCCATAAGATACTATGCTGTCTCTTATGACCGCTCCCGCCTCTTCAAAAAGTTCCCTTTTGGCTGCTATTATTGGATCAAGATCTCCGCTCTCATTTCTGTCTTCCGAATCAATCACTCCGCCAATAAACTGTATCTTACCTTCATTCTCAGAGCCTGAACCGTTTAGAGATACAAAGATTCTGTCATCCGCAGATTTCAAAAGACATCCTGCGTATGTATTCTTGCAGGAGTACTCACCGATATCATATTTTTGTACATATTGGTAATTGGCGTAATCAGACAACTCACATTCAAGCGTAACTTCTCCGTCTTGATTTATTATGTTTGCTGTAGAAAAAACAGGTCCGTTAAAAAGAAACGGATGGATCTTTAAAAGTTCATTCCAGTTATCCTTGATCTTATTATCTATCTCAGCAGGAACCATAAGACGCGCCCCCGTATCTTTCACCGTAATCTTTCCAGTCTTAATTATCGTAGTCATGTCACCTTCTCCTAAAAAAGAAATTCCTATACATAATAAAAGGACCTTATGGAATTGTACCATAAGGTCCTAAATAGTTGTTATATATTATCAGATTGTCTGCTGGTCAGATCCGCCAAATCCCTTAGGATTGGGGCCATACTGGTTATCGCCCGGCAGTGAATCTGAAACCATGAATACAAGAACAATAATTCCACCAACTACAGGAATCAATCCAAGTAAAAGGAACCATCCTGACTTTCCTGTATCATGAAGTCTTCTTACACCAACCGCAATTCCGGGAACCAATGTAGCTAATGCCCAAATAATAGATAAAATTGAAAATACACCTGAAACATTAACCAGAATTCTTACTACCACGTTAACTATCATCTGGAGAAGGAAGAAGTACCAATACTCGCTTCTACGAGCTCTTCCCTCAAACACTGCATAGTTAGAAAATACCGATTGTACCGCCTCTGAAAATGACATTTTGTTTTCCTCCTAAAAAACCTTTTTTCATACTTTTATATAAAACTTCTTGACATATTATACGTCATTTTGTTTACGGCTTCAATAACATTTCTTGCATTTTCTATAGTCTAACAATTAGTACTAATTATCATAAAAAGTCTGATTATTCAGCATGGAAAATTACGGTTTAAAGTAGCTTATTGCATCTGTCAGATTGCCGGCAAGCTCCTGCAAGTTCCTTGATCAGTTTCTGTACAAGTTTGCCTTTTTTGATTAAAATTATTCACGTTTACATCAGAAGAGAAAACTATTATCATATTGAAGAGCAAAATGGATTACTACTTGAAATGCAATAATCAGAAAGAGGTTTTATTTATGTCTTATAAAGATTATATGGTAAGAGCAACCGCCGCAAATGCGCAGATTAGAGCTTTTGCCGCGACAACCAAAGATCTTGCGGAATACGGAAGGAAAGCCCATGGTCTGTCTCCTATTGCTGCCGCTGCTTTGGGAAGACTTATGACAGGCACTGTTATGATGGGAACTATGATGGATGAAGATAATGATCTTATCACAGTTAAAATAGACGGCGACGGCCCCATGAAGGGGGCGCTTGCGACTGCAGACAGAAACGGTAATGTAAAGGGATATGTGATCAACCCTTACGTGGTGATGGAGCCCAATGCCCAGGGTCACCTTAATGTTGGCGGAGGCTTTGGTGAGGGAACTCTTACTGTCATAAGGGATATGGGGTTAAAAGAGCCCTATGTAGGCCAGGTTCCTCTTTATACAGGAGAAGTCGCAGAGGATCTCACATACTATTTTTCCAAGTCTGAACAAACCCCCTCTTCAGTAGGTCTGGGAGTTTTGGTTGAAAGAGAAAACCTAAATGTAATTGCTGCAGGAGGATTTATCATTCAGCTTCTGCCTTTCGCCGATGACGAGACTATCGATCACCTCGAAGAAAACCTCAAGAAATTTACTTCTGTTACAGATATTCTAAAGGCAGGCAAGACTCCTGAAGAACTTCTCAATATACTGCTAGATGGTTTTGATATTGAGATCACAGATACGGTTGATCTTAATTTCTACTGTAACTGCGATAAGGACAGAGTGGAAAGAGCTCTCACGCTCATAGGCAAAAAAGAGCTTGATGAAATGATCGAAGAAAACAAGGACTTTGATGTATGCTGTCATTTCTGCAATAAGAAATACACTTTTTCTCCGGATGATCTAAAAGCAATAAGAGAACGCGCAAAATAAGAATATATAAGGAAATATCAAGAGTCATCTTCTGCAGGATAAGTCTTAGCAGGTGATGACTTTTTTTGCATAATCTTATGAGATATGGAGTATAATTATGTTTATATTCATAATAATAAGGAGGTTTAGTATGAAGAGTTTTACTAAAATGACAAAGCTTATCGCATCTGCTTTGGCAATGGCGCTTTTCTTTACAATCATTATCCCTGCGTCAGTGACCTTTGCATATGATGCTCCCGCTGATGTCAAAACAATCGCAGACATTCCTGCGGATCTTACCGGCAAGACCGTTATCCTTCAGACCAATGATGTACACGGTGCGATCGGTAAATACGCATATGTTGCTTCAGTTAAGCAAAATCTTACAGGAAGGGGCGCCGAGGTTATCCTTGTTGATTCAGGTGACTTCAGCCAGGGAACTCCTTATGTAAGTACTTCTAAAGGATTATCTGCCATCACAATGATGAATGCCGCAGGTTATGATATCGTAACACTTGGAAATCATGAATTTGATTTTGGCTATGATCAGCTTAGATCGAATCTTGCACAGGCCAAGTTCAAGGTTCTCTGCGCCGATGTCCTCGATGGAAACGGCAATCCAATCCTTGATCCCAACTACATGTATGTAACAAAGTCAGGACTTAAGTTAGGTTTCTTTGGAATGGAGACTCCCGAAACTCAGACCAAGGTTAATCCCGGTCTCATTCAGGGAATTTCATTCCTTTCTAAGTCTGATATCTATAAATGTGCTCAGAAACAGACAGACGCTCTTAAATCTCAAGGCGCAGATCTTGTAGTATGCCTTGCCCATCTCGGCGTTGACGAGGAGTCAGCTCCCGACGGACACCGAAGCGTAGATATGTACGGCAAGACCAAGGGCATTGATCTCATTCTTGATGGCCACTCTCACACAGTAATGACTAAGGGTGCCAAGAATGAGCCCGTTCTTTCTACAGGAACCAAGATTGAGAACATTGGTGTTGTTGTGATCGACGATGCTTCCAAGAAGATTGAAGATAAGTATCTTATCTCCCTTGATGGACTTCAGCCTGAAGTTACATCAAATACTGCAGCTACAGAGATCATCAAAAAAGTTGATGCTGAGTACAATGTTAAATTCGCAAAGAGCGAAGTTCTCCTTGACGGAAACAAGGCTCCCGGAAACAGAACACAGGAAACCAACCTTGGTGATCTTATTACAGATGCACTTAAATGGAGTGTTCTTAAAACCGACGGTGCAGTAACAGTAGATAAGGATCATGTGGTTGCAATTACTAACGGCGGTGGTATCAGAGCTACCATTAAGGCAGGCGATGTTACAAAGGCTGACCTTAACACAGTTCTTCCTTTCGGAAACACAATCGCTGTTGTATATGTAAAGGGTTCAGAGCTTCTTGAAGCACTTGAAGCTTCTACATTCTCAACACCCGAAGCAATCGGAGGATATCCTCAGACATCAGGAATCAAGTTCATACTTGATACAACCAAGCCTTATGCTCAGGGTGCTGCTTACCCCAAGTCAACCTACTACTCACCTTCCAAGATTAGTCGTGTGACTATCCAGAGCATTAACGATCAGCCATTTAACATGAATGACACTTATGCAGTTGTTACCAACAACTTCTGTGCAGCCGGCGGCGATACATACTATGCTTTTGCAAATGCAAGTTCACAGTTCGATACCGGTATCGTCATGGATGAGGCTGTTATGGACTATGTAAAAGAAGTTCTTGGCGGAAACGTAACTTCCGCTCAGTATGGCAAGACTCGTGGCGATCAGACTATCATCACCTCAGAAACCGACGCTGCCACAATAGCAGATGCTAAGGCAGCTGTTCAAAGCGGTTCCGGAGAAAGCACTCAGGCTGCTGCTCCCGCCGAGGCTAAAGCCGAGGCTCCCACTGCTGAAGAAGCTAAGGCTGAGGAGACTAAAGCCGAGGCTACTGCTGCTGAAGCCGCAAAGGAAGAAGCAAAGGCTGAGGCTAACGCCGCCGAAACTTCAAAGGAAGAGGCAAAGGCTGCTTCCGAGACCTCTCCTGCTTCTGACGCTGCAAGCACTGAGACACAGCCTTCAGCTGACACTTACGTTGTAGTATCCGGCGACAATCTCTGGAAGATTGCAGCTGCAGTATACGGTGACGGAAATAAGTGGAAAGACCTCTACGAACTAAACAAAGACGTTATCAAGGATGCCAACAATATCCTTGTAGGTCAGGAATTAAAGACAAAGTAATAATCTCAAGTGTTTAATCCAATTCAATAAAACTCCTAAGACTTTTCCCAAAAGTCTTAGGAGTTTTTTCATGCTATAAAGCCATCAGTAATTTTTCCTACAAAGCTTTGCCAATATGCATTGTGAATGCCAAGGTGTTTTTTCTTTATGTAACAAAGCTCCCGATTCGCCTTCACCATTTTTGGTTTTTTCAAGCTCATCCAGAAAAACATATCTGCCTTTTACTGTCTGTACATGTGAATTGATAAATACCTCTTTCCCCATAGCGTCTATCCTTCCGTAATACAAGCGCTGTTAATAGTATCAATCCTGTGTAGTTTCCTCAACGGGTGTTTCTACAATCTTTGCATCAAACTTCAGATCCTTGAAAATATCTTTGATCCTATAGAATCCTGCTGTCCTAGAAGGTTCATTTTCAAGTGTTTTAAGGCCTTCTGCATATGCAGGAGCTGTCACATCAAAAGCGGGAATAAACAACACATGCTCTTTTCCCTGATAATCAAAGTGGCATCTCTTTGCTACAGGAATACTCTCGCAAAGATACTTGATCATATTAGGTGACATAGCAATCTTATCCTTAAAGTAAATGTCTACAACCTCAAGTGAAGCTGCATCCTGTCCGGCTTTGTTCATCTGTGCCTGAACCTGATCTGCAATATCCTTAATTACAACGTCATTAAAGTTTACAGTTGAAGGTGCTGCGCTCTCACCTGAATTTTCCCGGCTGTTATCAGAAGAATCTTTTTTATCTGAGCTATCCTTTTTGTCAGAGCTGTCGCCTGATGATGTAGCGTTATTAACAACTACATTTGTAACTTCTCCGTGCTCCTTGCTGATCTCGGAAACAATAAGATTGAGCATCTCAGGAGTAATGCCTATATTTCCTGTAAGTGAGGCGATATTTACTGTATAAGAACCATCTTCATTTCTGCTAAGTCCATATACAAGTTTTCCAACTTCACCTTCAAGCTGTCCGTTATCAGAAAGTTTATAACCTTCCTTAGCCTTAAGGTTGATAGTTCCTGTAATTTCAACAGGCTGAGAATTCTCTTTGGTCTGAACAAACCAATAACCATATATGTCATCCTGCGAGAAATTATTATATGTTACATCTACATTTTCAGCATCTACTACTTCGATAAGGTTAAACTGCTTTTCAACTGTAACAAAGTCCTTGGCAGTATCTTCTTCTTCGCCAAAGCTATTCTTAATGATGATCTGTCCGTCACAAAGAATATCTTCTCCACCGGCATATACGCTGTTATTTAAATCTCCATAATAGTAGTTTTCAATCTCTATTGTGTCTTCCTGTTTGTATCCGCTGATTACTGTTCCACCGACATTGTAAAAGATCTTTCCATTTCCGATTTCAGTACTACCGGGATTATTCTCACTTCCATAAACAGTACCATCTTCATTATTATAAGTTACATATCCATCCAAAAGTGATACCTGGCCATAATTCTCAATTACGCATTCATTGTTTTTTGCCACAATACCGTAATTAGAGTCTATCTGGCCATCGTTAATTGTAACTACCATTTTATTATTCTTAACTTCACCATCATTCTGTGTAATGGTCTGATTGTTATTAACAACCTTTCCTTCTTCCGTATTCACGCTAATAGAACCATTATTATCATCAACGATACCGCTATTGTTCTCTATATGCTGATCATTCTCACCAACAGAACCATTGTTATTGACAATCCAATGATTATTTGTTTCTACAGTGCCCTTATTATTTGCGACCTCTTTTTCATTTGTTTTTACTATGCCTGTTTCTGAATTATCTGTGATAAAGCTGGTGTTTTTTTCCACTGTACCGTTATTGAGGTCTATAAACCCATTATTAACCTCTACATCACCATTATTGTTCTCAATAGAACCGTTATTGGTGACTATTTTTCCATTGTTGTTCTCCATATCGTCGTTTGCATTCAGCTCAAGAATCGCTTCACCTTCTTGATTATCTGGCTGTTCAGCTGCGAATACAGTTACCGGCATTGCAACTGACGTGACAACAGGTGTAATCCCCAAAGATGCTGACAACAAAACTACTGCTAACTTTTTTGAAACAATCTTACTTCTTCTCATACTTTCTCCTTTACTTGCGTTGAGCCGCGCATCTATCCCCCTTTGTAAACAAAGATGTTTGGCGTTTGTTAATAATCTTTTTATATAATAACACAATAATTAAATAATGCAACTATTTTTTAATAATATTTTTATATTTATTTTATTTGAAGTTCATTTTATAATAAGCAGCAAAAATAATCCCTAGAAAATATCAGTGTTTTCTAGGGATTATATGGTCAAAATACATTTTAACTCTTCTTAACAAAATGCAACATGTGTTGCATATCAGGGTAGGACAAGAACTTAAGGCTAAATAATTCAAGTTCTAAACGTGCGCCGCTAGGCGCACTTTAAAAAGAGCATGTACTGCAAACTCCGCGGTACATGCTCTTTTACCTGCCTATTTTTCCATTTTCCCCGATTATAGGCAGGAATTCCAAGCTTTTTCACCCTGCCTGCTTTCTATCTACAATGCAGCGCTTTCAAAGTAAGTCTTAAATCATTCACTTCTCTTCAGAGAAATCGTTGACGATACTGATCTTACCCTTCTGCTCATCGCTGCTCTTGGATATATCGCCATAATAATAGTTGGTTACGGTCAAAAGATCTTTTGAATTAAAACCGGGAGCAACTTCTCCGCTCATAATTACAGCCAATGAACTATATCATTTTTATTGTGCAACTTCAGAAACCGTAAAACCTACATTCTCAAACATTTTCGTGATTCTCATAAATCCGGCAGCCTGGCCATACTCTTTTTCCAGTTCATCAATTGCCTTCGTATACTCTGAAGATGTAGCATCAACAACAGGCACATTCATAACATATTGTTTTCCCTCATAGTTAAATAGGCATCTCTTAGCAAGCTGAGGTCCTTCGCAAAGAGTCTTTACAACTTGTGCTGTGAGATTGATGTTATCGCCAAAATCAAACTCGACTATTTTATATGAATGAGCATCACTTCCGCCTCTGGGAGCTACTGTCTTAGTTGTGTATGGGACATATACCCTCGGGCCGTCGCCAATGCCGTATACCATGCCTGCGCCTGAATTTTCAACTCCCGGAACAGAGATTGTATCAGATTGCGTGCCTGTAGAAACGCCGTTAGCGGAATTATCACCGGCTTTGCCTTCCTCACATTCATTCTTAGCTTCTGTCACCTTAAGATGAAGCATCTGTGGTGTGAGAGAAACATTTCCGGCAAGAGAATAAATGCCTACAGTATATGATCCATCCTCGTTTTTACTAATGCTGTAAGTAACTTTATCCGTTTGTCCGATGTGCCGTCCGTCATCCGAAAGCTCATAGCCCTCACCAGCCTTAAGCGTAATAGTTCCTTTTATCTCGACAGGCTCTGAATTTGCCTTAGTCTGTGTATACCACTTATTATCAACATCACTCTGATCAAATCCGTAATAGCTTACATCAATATTTTCAGCGTCTTTTATCTCCACAGAATGGAACTGCTTTTCTACAGTCAGATAATCTCTTTCCGTAAAATCTTCATCGCTATAACTGTTTTTAACGCAAATAGTTCCGTGTCCAAGCGGATCATCAGTCTTTTGTTCAGGGTTAAGCTCATCATATTCCTTTATTTCTCCGGAATAGAAATTGGTAATAACGCAGTTATTATCAGGCATTCTTCCACTATATACCTCTCCGCCGAGGTTATTGATAATGTGATTGTCTCCGTTGCCCTCTCCGTCAGTATCGTATCCGTTTCTACCACCTATAACCTGTCCACCGGCGTTATTATTTACAACCGTTCCTGTTGGATTAAAAACAAGCGCATTATTATCGTTTATTTTGCCAAAGTTGAAAGGCACAATAGCATTGTTGGCGTTTATGGTTCCGTAGTTATTCTGTACGATCGCGCTATTGTCAGCGTTGTTATTGATCGTGCCTTCGTTCCTGTCTACGTAGCCCAAATTAATGTCCATAACTTCACCGTCAGCGACTTTATCCATTCTCACGCCCTTTTGGTTATTAGGAAGATTCCCCTTAGCAACTGCATTATCTTCTGCGCCGGGGCCATCTCCTCCAACATCAGAGATCTCAATGTTTTCCGAAGCTTCTCCGTTTTCAACCACAACATCTTTTACTTCGGTCTGATCATCGCTAATTTCAGAAACAATAAGATTAATCATCTCAGGTGAGATTGCAACATCTCCCGTAAGAGAAGAAATGCTTACAGTGTAAGAGCCATCCTCATTCTTACTAAGACCATAAACAAGCTTATCCACACTTCCCGAAAGCTCGCCATTATCAGAAAGTGAATAGCCCTCTTTTGCCTTAAGTGTAATCGTACCGGTAATCTCAACAGGTTCTCCGTTTTTAGCTGTCTGTATATACTGAGTATAGTCAACATCATCACGCACAAATCCATCGAATGTAACATCTGTGTTGTCTGCATCATATACTTCAACACTGTTGTACTGATTCTCTACAGTAACAAAGTCCTTGTCGGTATCTCCTTTTTCTCCAAACTTATTGGTAATCTGAATCTTACCATTGCAAGCAATTTCCTTACCGGGGGCTTTCGCAACATTTTGGAGATCTCCATAATAATAATTTCTAATAGTCAAAAGATCTCCCGGCTTCACTCCACTTACTACTGTTCCGCCTCTGTTTTGCGCAACAACGACGTTGCTAACGCGCTCATCATCAGGATTCAAAGAACTACCATAAGCAATACCTTCTGTGTAATTATTCTGTACTGCGCCTTCTTCAACAATATAGGTTTTGCCGTAATTATTTACAATATTCCCGCTATTAGTTTCAACGTGTCCGTTATTGTTAATTATCAAATGCGAATTGTTGTTCACATAATTATCATTATTCTGAACTATGAAAGAATTATTATCTACATCGCCGCTATTGCATAAAACATGCCCGTTATTCTCTGTTATTTTGGCATTCTTGTCATTTGTCTTTACATAGCCATTGCTGTTGACAATAGTATTCCTGTTTCCAAGAACAGTCCCATTATTGTCAGTAATCTCATAATAATTATTAGACACAACACCATTATTGCTAATAATTTTATTATTGTTATCAGTGATCACTCCATTATCATTGTTATTGATAATCTCAGCTTTATTTTCATAAACAAGTCCTCTGTTATCAAGTATCAATCCATTATTAACTCCGATAGTGGAATAATTTGTATCAATCTTTTCTTCATTGTTTTCAATAAAACCACTTGTTGAAACCGTAGAAGATGGTTCCTGTGTATCTTCAGATACATCCTCTGCTGCTTCCGAAGTCTTTCCTGATCCTTCCTCCGCTATCGCTTCTACAGCCTCTTCCACCTCGTTATCAGCGCTCTGCTCTGCGGCATATACATTTACCGGCGCCGCCACTACTCCAAGCATTGGTGAAAGCACCATGGATACAGATAATAAAACTACTGCCAACTTTTTTGAAACAAACTTCTTTCTTCTCATTTTTATCTCCTTTTTAAGCGTTTTTATCCCCCTCATAAGAATAATGATGATTTAAATCAGAGCATTAACCTTTGATCAATGCTTTTTGCAAACGCTAAGATGAAGGTCATCAAGCGACACCTCAGCATTTCCGCTAAGTGATGTAATATTCACGGTATATGAACCGTCGTGGTGTTTATCAAGTGTGTAAGAAAGCTTATCTGTTTCACCACTCTTTTCTCCGGTATTTGAAAGTTTATAACCGTGCTTAGCCTTGATCGTGATGGAAGCTTTAACCTCAACAGGTTCATTGTTTTCTTCAACAAGTGCATATTCTTTTTTATCCGAATCGCTGTGAACAAAATTGGAATATGAAACATCTACACCATCAGCATCTTTAACATCCACAAAGTGGTAATGCTTATCCACCGTTATAAAGCTTCTGTCTTCAACGCCATCATCCTCAGCAATCTTATACACGCCTTCCTCTGAGAAGTCATTGAGGATGTGAATCTTACCGCATCCCATACCTTCATCATTCATCGGATTATCATAGTTTCCAAGGACCTCACCATAATAATAATTAGTTACAGTTAGCTCATCATCAGGATTATAGCCGGCATAGAGTCTTCCACCGTTATTATTTGTAACAGTTCCGCAGCCCCTTTCCATGTTGCCATCCTCATCATAATCAGCGCCACCGACTACAGAGGCTAGTTCATTGTTATCAAGCACATTTCCGCTTATGTTAAACACAAGTGCATTATGATAGTTGACATTTACCTCTCCGTAGTTGTTATGTATACCCATTTCGTTATAGTCAACGGTTCCGTAATTGTTTTCTACTCCCCATTCCTCTGCATAATTCCATTCAAGGAATCCGTAGTTATTTTCAACGCACCCATCATTCTTATTGATGTTGCCTCGATTGTTGACCATGTTTTGTGACAAGAATTCCACATAGCCATCCTCCGGGTTATCAGGAACCGTCTCTGCTGCGAATGCTGTAATCGGCATAAGCACAACCGATGTTGACAATACTACAGCTGCCACTTTTTTTGGTAAAAATTTGTTTCTCATCTTTCTCTCTCCTTATGTTTGTTTATATTTTTATTAGGTCAAAAAACAGACCATAATAAACAAGGTATGTTCTCAGCCTTCACTGATATACAAATCCGGCATGATAAAAACAGAGGATAGGAAATTCAGAGATTTTCCCTCCACATAAAAAAAGAGAGAATACCGGTGTTCCCCAGTATTCTCTCTATTAATTTATCAGTTATTACTCAGCTGCTTCCTCTTCTACAACCTTTGTAGCAAATCCAAGCTTAACAAAGATATCTTTGATTCTAAGGAATCCTGCTGTATGAGCAGGCTCTTTTGCCAAAGTCTCAAGCCCTTCTGCGTATGCAGGTGCATTAAGGTCAAAAGCAGGAATGAACAGAATGTGTTCCTGATCCTTGTAATCGAAGTGGCATCTCTTAGCTACAGGTACCTTCTCGCAGAGGTACTTGATAACATCAGGTGTCATGTCAATCTTATCGCCAAAGTAGATGTCGATAACTTCAAGAGTTGCAATATCATTTCCGTTTGCAGCAACCTGCTTCTGAACCTGATCTGTAATAGCTTTGATAGTCTCATCAGAAAGATTGTAACCTGCAGGTGCAGAAGACTCTGTAGGTGCTGATGAATCGCCATTGTTATCTGATGAAGAGCCGCCACTTATAACAACAACATCATCCTTGAGTTCATCAAGTTTTACTACAGTGTCGCCAATCTGAACTTCTGTAGGAGTCTCATCACCTGTAAGTTCTGAAATAATGAGGTGAAGCATTTCAGGAGTAAGTGCGACATTTCCATGAAGTGAATTGATATTGACCGCATATGAGCCATCATCATTCTTACCAAGACTATAAGAAAGAGCTCCAACCTCTCCGCTCATCTGACCATCATCAGTAATCTTATAGCCATCGTTAGCTTTAAGTGTAATGACACCATCTAAAGGAATATCCTCTTTGTTGACTGCAGTCTTCTCAAAAGTAGCACCTAAATGATTTTTGTCAAAATTCATATACTGAGCCGTCGCATTTTCGAGATTATCAAACGTTACTGAATGATACTGATTATCTACAAGAATAAGATTATTCTCTTTAAACTCTTTACTATCATAATTATCAATGATATGAACTGTTCCTTTATTGGAAACACCAGTTTCTTTATCCAATGTATCAGTAATTACATTGCCATAATTAAATTCTTTTATTGTGATTGAGTCATTTTCTCCGATTCCATTCTGAACAGTCCCTCCGTTATTAACATTAATTATCCCAACAGAATCATCATTCCTCGCATCTCTATCCTTTGTAGTAGAGGGACTTCCTTTAACCAAAGCAGATTCACAATTTTCCCCTACAATTCCGGAACCATTATTTACAACACCTTCATTAGTGCCAATATAACCATCATTGTCATATACTACATCAGTATTCAAATCAATTGTACCAGTAGGACTGTTGTACGCAACTATGAAACTGCTCTCTGTCACATTTCCATCATTCAAAATCACTGTTCCAATACCAGCATTATATTCAATCGTTCCAGTTTCGGCATTATGAATTACCAGTCCAGTGTTAGCGCTTATTTCGCCTTCATTGGTTCTCATAATATAATCACGTCTGTTAAAATCAACATATTCTCCTTCCGGATTATCCTCTACCCATTCGCCACCGTAAACATACTCATACTGCGCAAGTATATCCCCTGCCGCAAATGAATTCATCGGCATTGCAATGCTTCCCACAATTGGCGTAATCACCATAGTTGCTGTCATTAAAATTACTGCTAATTTTTTTGAAATAAATTCTTTCCTTCTCATACGCTCTCCTTTGCGTTACTTAGTGTTCCACCATGTATTTGCCCCTCTTATAACAATACTTGGCGCTATTAATATTACCTTTCTATATTACCATTAATTTTATAAAAAGCTACATCTTTTTTAATATATTGCAAAGAATATTTTTTGCAGTCGGAAACTCATATTTTATTAACAGTTTCCGATATCTATTCACATGAAATGTTCAAAAAAAAATCACATTTCAATTTTTAGTCAGTAAATACCTTGTCTCCAAAAAAATAATTCAGATTTTTCATGTAACCTTTATTTGACATGTTCAAATGATTTTGTTACGGTGTACGAGTGTTCCCCATACACACTTAGCGCTTATTAAAGGAAAGAGATATGAGACCGACAAATGAATCCGTATGAGTTCATACATTCACTTGTCGGTCTTGTACTAAAATCCGGTGCCACTTATATCAAGTCGCACCTTCACATAGATCCATGCAACAAGGAACTACCAAACGGAGGAAAAAATGAGGAACCCATTGTTTCAGCAATGTACATGGTACGGCCGATTTCCACGTAATATGTTCTAATCTGGTCAAAAGATCTATTTCTTAAAATTCAAGAAAATCAGAAATAACTATTCTTTATTGCTGATTTCAATTTATAAGTTTATAAAGCTAAGTGATTCCCATCTATAACATACCTCCGTAGATTATTTCCTTATTGCGTCAAAAAGATTATGAGGAAATCAATTAACCTCAAAATCAAAAAGCTTATAGGAGGTACTAAACTTGAAAAACAAAATTGCTGTCAAAGGCATGTTGTCAGTTGTGACAGCAGCAACACTCTTCTGCTCTGCAAACCTTGGAGCTTTTGCTGCAGGAGGCGAAGTCGTATCCTTTAATACGGTTACAAAAGATTGTACGGAATATTCAGATGGAAACAATTCCGGATTGTCTGCATTTTTAAATAAGGATATGAGTGGAAAGGTGGTTATTCTTTCTACTAACGACATTCATGGAGCTGTTAAAGATCTAACCTATGTTTCGCAGCTTAGAAATATTCTGGAAGAAAATCATGCCACAGTTCTACTCGTAGACTCAGGAGATTTTAGCACAGATAAAGATTCAGTTGACAACTATACTGAAATCACTGGCAAAAAAAAGAGTAAAGACGCCGGTTTATGTGCAACTAATACAGAAGGCATTGCACCTGTTAAGATCATGAACGCCATAGGCTATGACTACGGATGTTTAGGTAACCATGAGTTCGAAAAAGGTAAAGCTAATGCAAAGGAAATAATTGATGAAATCAAATATACAATTGTCGACGCAAATCTCAAAAAAACCGGGGACTCTCGTGAACTCAAGTCCTATGCAGTTGCGGATTTTAAAGATCTAGGGTTAAATATTGGTTTCTTTGGTCTTGACACACTTGAGAATCATGCATGGTATCCAAATTTTAATTACAAAGTTGATAAAAGCGGATACGCCCTACATGATATTGCCCAGACGCAGGTTTCGGATTTAAAAGGAAAAGAGGGTGCAGATATAATAATTGGTCTCACTCATCTCGGAGTTGATAATGAACCCGGTAATTGGGCTTTTAAAGATTCTAATAAAGGTGATTCCAATAAAAATAAATCACATCAACATAAATCCAATAGGGATAGATCAAACAAAGGTAAATCCAATAATAAATCTAATAAAGATAAATCTAATAAAGATAAATCGGATGAAGATGATGCTTTCTTTTTTATTAAACCGGACGGTAGTATAGGGAATAAAGTCGAAGAAAGCAAAGACGTTCAAACAGACCCAAATGCTTTCGATTCTCTTTATTCAAACGGAATCAGAAGTGTCGACTTATTTGCTGACGTAGATGATATTGATATTCTACTTGACGGACACTCTCATACAACTATGACAGGTAGTGAGTATTTTGATAATGTCAAAGTTCAGTCATGCGGAATATGGCTTAGAAATATTGGTGTTACAATAATCGGCAAGGATGAAAGCGGCAAATATAAGATTGAAGATAACTTTGTAATTCCGGAAGACCATTACAGCGAAATCGGAGAAGACACAAAGATTACCAATTATATTGATTACGTAATACGCGTTTCTGAAAAAGAAATGAGTGCTGAAGATGCAAGAAAGAAAATAGAGAATTACGATCCAAATACAGACTACACAGAAAAGGGTTATTCAGATAAGCACGGCTCTTCCAAGACTTCATCTAAAACAAAACATGATTTCATTGATGAGGCTGATGACTCTGCTTCTATCGAGGCCAGTCTCTCTGAGAATGATGTTGAATCAGCCAATGCATCCAGTAGTGCAAACCTCGAGAATGAAGATGCTGCCGGAACCGCGACTTCTGAAGACATCAAAAGTGTAGAAGAATCTTCTCAAGAAACTTCTTCCGACAATGATTCTACCGCTGAGTCCATTGATGATTCCAATGATTCAGACGATGACCATCATCACCAGAGGCACCACAGATATAACTTCAAATTCGGTTACGGCGGATGAAGATTTTATTATATCAACATATTAGCAACTACTAACAACACAACACCATAGGAGGTGAATTACATTGAAGAAAAAATTCGCTTTTAAAAGCTTGCTGTTACTTGCAATGGCAGGATTGGTATCCCTATCGAGCGTAAATACACTAAACGCTAATGCAGCAGGAAATGAAGAAATAGTATCTTATGAACGCTCTCAAATAACAGATGAAGGTGATTACAAAAATGTGATAACAATAGAGGACTTATCCAATGACTATAAACACGACCTCAGTGGAAAGACCATCATATTATCAACAAACGATTCTCACGGAGCAATTCAGGACTTTGCCCATATTGCAGCTCTAAAAAATTATATAAAAAACGATCTTAAAGCAGCTGAAGTAATCCTCGTTGATTCCGGTGATTTCGGAAAAGACAAAGACAGTAAGTATTTCAACAATAAAGAAGAGTTTCCAGCTGATTACAAAAAAGAAGGAAACATAGATGATTCCCACGGTCTTGAGGCATTAAAGATAATGAATGCAGCCGGATATGATTACATCACATGGGGCAATCATGAATTTAATAACCAAAAAAAGGATTTTGATAAGTTAGTTGAAGAAGCAGGTAATAAGCTCATCAACTCAAATATTTTTGATAGCGAAGGCAATTTTGCTTTCACTCCTCACGTCATAAGAACTGTTGGAGAAGGTGAAAATGCATTAAGGATCGGCTTTTTTGGGCTCGACACAAAGGAAGCTGCTGTTTATACCGCAGGAAAAAAATACACCTTCCTTACAGATAATAAAATGATTGAATGTGCAAAAAGAGAAGTTGAATACTTACGCGGAATCGGAGAAGAACCAACCGGACTAAAATTCGATGATGATAAAAGTAGCACCACAAAAAAATTAGAAAAACCCGCCGATATTGTTATATGTCTTTCACATCTTGGGCTCGAAGATCAATATGCTCCAAGTGAAGGTCCCGGTACAATTGGTAACGACGGCACTCGAAGTGCCGACGTATGGGAAAGGGTCAAAATCGCCGATCCAAATAATAATGGAGAAACCATTCACGGAATAGACCTCATGCTGGACGGTCACTCACATACAGCGATAAACGATGTTAACCAAAAGGACAAGGCTCCTATCATGTCTTGTAAAATATGGTGTGAATACATTGGAATAACAATAATTGACAACTCCAAAAAAGAAATTGAAAAGAGCTATCTTATTGCAGATGATAAGTATGAAGATTTCAAAGCAGGTGAAAATAGCGTTGAAGATTTTCTTGAAAAATATGGTGCTACTGAAACTCTAAATGCTATAGATGCAGCAGTAGATAAGAAGAGCAACTCCGACAATCCCGGCAAGTCAGGCAGAGGTAATGATGGCAAGCACACCGGAAGAAACAGCGGCAAAAACAATGGTAAATACAACGGCAAAAACAACAACAGCAGATTCGGCAAGCGTGGCTTTGAGTATGATGAGGAAGATACTGAGTACGAAGAGACTGCAGAGCCTGTAGAAGATGCTTCTGTTGTAGCAAGTACAAGCGACGAATCTACAGAGTTCACAAGCGAGGCAAGTAGCGATAACAGTTCCGAGCTAAACGAACAGTCTACAGAAGCTGCAAGCACTGAAGAAACAGCAGAAACATCCGAACAGGACAACGCTGATCAGAGCGAGGATACTGAAGTCGAGCCCGCTGCATAATACAACGCGTCTTCATTGTAACTAATATCTCTCCGCCAAGGCGGAACAAACACATAATTATATAATTGCATAGAAATAGGAAAGGAATTTCCTATTATACAAGAAAGAATGTCGCTTGCGACATTCTCGCGCCGAGCGCGGTTGCTGAAGGCAACATATTCCTATCGCGCGAGTGCGCATCCATAGCGGAGCGCTTTTTATGATATAGGAATTTCGGAGAAATTTCCTATATCATATAATAAGAGCACAACCCTTTTGATACGGTCTAAAAGGTGTTGTGCTCTTTGTTTTTATCATTTTACAAGTTCGCCATAGCACTCCGGTCTTCTGTCTCTAAACATTCCCCAGGATGCTCTCATCTTCCTATTCTCTTCAAAATCATACTCGGCGTAGATTATTTCTTCCTTATCACGGCTTGCCTTTGCGATAACTTCTCCAGTTTCGTCAGTAAGAAAACTGCTACCGTAGAAACACAGAGATGACTTCTGTCCTCCGTTTTCTTCACACGGCTCAACATCTTCCTTTCCAATTCTGTTTGAAGCAGCCACCGGAATGATATTAGCAGCAGAATGTCCCTGCATAGTCCTCATCCAATGCCCTGAACTGTCAACCTCGAGAATTGGTTCAGAACCGATAGCTGTAGGATACAGAATAATATCCGCACCTGCAAGTGCAAGGCATCTTGCAGTCTCAGGAAACCACTGATCCCAGCATATTCCGATACCGATCCTTCCTGCAGCCGTATCAAATACCTTAAAACCTGTATTTCCCGGAGTAAAATAGAATTTCTCCTGATAATAATGATCGTCCGGAATGTGAGTTTTCCTGTACACTCCTGCAATCTTACCGTCAGCATCTATCATAGCAACAGAATTGTAGAATACATTCTCATCCTTCTCAAAAACGCTGATAGGCATAACCACTTTATTTTCTTTACAAAATTCACTAAAGAAGATTACCGCAGGATTCTCCAGAATCGGAACCGCAAGCTCATAGTAATCATATCTTCTCTCTTGACAAAAGTATTTTCTTTCAAATAATTCAGACAAAAGAATGATCTCAGCGCCGTTATTCACTGCCTTCCCAGCCAGTTCTGCAGCCTTTTCTATATTTGTTTTTACCTGCTCATCATCTGAGGTACACGGTGCTCCGCACGCAAACTGAATACAAGCAACCTTTGTAAATGACATCTCTATCTCCTTTTCTTATATAGCACAGAACTACGTACTCTGCGCTTTAGCATGGAATCTGCTGAGTAATGCAATGAATATTGCCGCCCCCAAGCAATATATCTCTTGCGGGAATACCTACTATCTCTCTATCTTTGCATACGCCCTTCAATATATCAATAGCTCTCTCATCGCTCTTAGTATTGTCTCCGCCAAACATGGGAACAAGCGCTGCGCCGTTCACAAAATAGAAATTAACATAGCTTGCAGCAAGTCTCTCTCCCACTTCACGGAAGTCTTCGCCCTCTTCAAACTCATAGTTGTCAAGATCCTTCTGATTAACAAGCACAGGAACATCAGGAACCGGAAGCTTATGGATTACTATATCTCTTCCCTTAGCATCTTTCTGACTCTTTAGATATTCATACGAGGAAAAAGACAATTCATACTGCGGGTCATTCTCATCATCAGTCCATGCAAGGACAACTTCACCGGGCGAAACAAAAGCACAAACATTATCTACATGTTCATTGGTCTCGTCGTTATATATACCTCTCGGAAGCCACAAAACCTTCTCCGCTCCAAGATAATCTTTTAACCGCTCTTCTATCTCTTCCCTGGAAAGAGCCGGATTCCTGCCATCACTTAAAAGACATGCTTCAGTAACCATAACGGTTCCCTCGCCGTCAGAATGGATAGATCCGCCTTCCAGCACAAAAGGCGCCGCGTCATAGTAATCAGCTCCCACGTGCTCAAGGAATCTAATCGCAACCGCATCATCCTTATCCCAGGATGCATAGAGTCCGTCAACCTCTCCGCCCCATGCATTAAAGCTCCAGTTTATTCCTCTGATACGCCCCTTTGCATCAGTCACAAATGTTGGTCCCACATCCCTTGCCCAGGCATCATCTGAATCTATTTGGATGACTTCTTTTCTTATATCAAATTCTTCTCTGGTAAGACCTGTTGCGGGAAAAAGTCCATCAACAAACCTGCAGGCTTCATCATAATGCTCTGCATCTGCGGCAACATATAGCTTCTCTCTCTTTATTATCTCTGTATATATCCTGCCAAAAGAAAAAAGTGCACCGCTCCTGTCAATCCCCCAGCTTCCGGGGCGAGTCGGGTATATCATAAGAGTTCCGTCATGCTTAGCAAACTCCGCAGGCATGAAAAAACCGTCTTTTTTAGGTGTGGAAAAAGAAATCTTCATAAAACAATCCTTATTGCTAATATATAAATGCGGTCCAAATGATCACAGTCTCATCTTAAAATCATCGTATCCAAAGTGCTTAAGCACTTCCACCTCACCATTTTCATGCATAATATCAATATCCGGAAGAGGCATACCGTTAAAGGTATTATTCTTGACCATGCTGTAGATTGCCATATCTTCAAAATACAGCCTATCCCCGATTCCAACCTCTTTAGAAAAGCTGTAATCACCGATGATATCTCCGGCAAGACAAGTCCTTGATGATAACCTGTAGGTAAAGGCAAATTCTCCCGCATCACCGCTATCACGAAGAGGTGGCCTATATGGCATCTCCAGAACATCCGGCATATGACAAGCAGCGGATGTATCCAGGATCAAAACAGGATAATTATCCGTCTTAACCACGTCCATAACGGTAGTAACAAGGAGGCCTGCATCAAGAGCTATGGCCTCTCCCGGCTCCAGATATACCTCAATACCATAGGTATCCTTAATGCGCTTAACAAGCTTAATAAGGCCCTCCACATCATAATCTTCCTTGGTGATATGATGTCCGCCTCCAAGGTTTATCCACTTTATCTTCCCCTCTTCTCCTTTATGAGTTGGGAAGAATGTGGCAAAAGATCTTTCTACTTCAAGAAACGTTTTCTCAAGAGGTTCAAATCCCTGCTCACATAATGTATGGAAGTGAAGCCCTGAAACACCCTTAGGAAGCTTATCTCCAAGATCGCACTTCCTGATGCCAAGTCTGGACCCTGCTGCGCAAGGATCGTATATCTCATGCCCTTCCTGAGTGCTGTATTCGGGATTTATGCGAAGTCCAACAAAAAGAGTGCCATTTTTAACATGTTTTTCCCATACCGGTCTGTGGTGTTCAAGCTGAGTAATAGAATTAAAAACCATATGATCACAGATATCACACAGCTCTTTTATCTCATCGTCATTAAATGCAGGTTCAAAAACATGATTCTCTACTCTGCGTTTCCCTTTAAGAGGAGTTATCATCTCCTCATAAGATAGCCTTGCCTCATATAATCCTGAAGCTGTAGCCCCCGACAAGTACTCACCAACAAGCGGATAAGTCTTATAGGCCGAAAAAGCTTTCTGGGCAAGCAATATCTTAGCCCCCGACTCCTTCTGTACATAGTCAAGAATTTTAAGATTATCTATTAATTTCTTTTCATCTATTACATAAGCAGGAGTAGTGATATCGTTTATCTTCATCAATTATCTCCTATGATAAGTTCGGTGTGCAGGCTCAGCCATGATTACAATGAGTAAAGATGGGCGAATCAGCACACCGACTAATTATTGTCTCATATTAAGGAACGAGAACGGGATTCTCATCAACTACCCAAGGAAGTCCGTACTCATTGAGCATCTCCATGTAAGGATCAGGATCAAACTCATCGGTAGTATATACACCGGGTTTCTTCCACTGTCCGGATACAACAAGAGCTGTTCCGATCATAGCAGGCACACCTGTTGTGTAACTGATAGCCTGGCTTCCAAGCTCTTTGTAGCATTCCTGATGATCACATACATTATAGATGTATATTGTCTTTTCTTTGCCATCCTTGACACCGCGGAAGATACATCCAATATTGGTCTTACCGACAGTTCTGGGACCAAGGCTTGCAGGATCGGGAAGAAGCGCCTTAAGGAACTGGATAGGCACAATATCCTTACCTTCAAACTTAATAGGCGTTGTTGAAAGCATGCCTACATTCTCAAGACAACGCATATGATCCAAATAGCTCTGGCCAAAGGTCATGAAGAAACGTATTCTCTTTATCTCAGGGAAGTTTCTTCCAAGAGCCTCGATTTCCTCATGATGAAGAAGGTACATATCCTTATCTCCTACTTCCGGGAAATTGTACTCTCTTTTGATCTCCATAGGCTTAGTCTCTACCCAGTGACCATCCTCCCAGTAGCTTCCGTTTGCAGAAACCTCACGGAGATTGATCTCAGGATTAAAGTTGGTCGCAAAAGCATAGCCGTGATCGCCGCCATTACAATCAAGAATATCAACAGTATGTATCTCGTCAAAATAGTGTTTCTTAGCGTAAGCTACGAATACACTTGTAACACCGGGATCAAAACCTGTTCCAAGAAGACCTGTTATACCTGCCTCCTTGAACTTATCCATATATGCCCACTGATAACTGTAATCAAAGTAAGCTGTAAAGCCTTTTTCCTTACATCTCTTCTCATAAGCTGCTCGCCACACCGGCTCGTCTGTATCCTCAGGCTCGTAGTTAGCAGTATCTATATAATCAACCTTGCACTCAAGACAGGCATCCATGATAGTAAGATCCTGATAAGGAAGCGCAACATTGAGCACCGCGTCAGGCTGATATTCCTTGATAAGAGCAACAAGCTCGTTTACATCATCAGCATTTACAGCCTTGGTAGTAATCTTGACGCTGCTACCGCTCTTTTCAATCTTATCCTTCAAAGCATCGCACTTGGAAACTGTACGGCTTGCAATACAAAGTTCAGTAAATGTCTTGCTGTTCTGGCAACATTTCTGGATTGCAACCTGTGCAACTCCTCCACAACCTATAACCAATAATCTGCTCATCTCGACATATCCTCCTCTTCCTGTAGCAAGTCTTCTACGTACTTGGGAAGCATAAATGCTCCCTTATGTAAATGAGTGGTGTAATACCACGTCTTAATTCCTCTTTCATCCCATCTGTCAGGGTTGAAATCCTTGAGAGGATGATACTTTTTGCTGGCAAATCCAAAGAGCCAATATCCGGCAGGGCAAGTAGGAATATGCGCCTGATAAACTCTGTTAACCGGGAATACTCTGAATGCCTTCCTATGCATAGCTCTGCAGCTCTCCTCATCCTCATCATAGAATGGGCTTCCGTGCTGATAAACCATGATGCCGTCATCGTGAAGCGCCTTGTAGCAGCTTCCATAGAACTCCTTGGTAAAAAGACCTGCCTCGTGTCCCAGAGGTTCTGTGGCATCATTGATGATCAGATCATACATATCCTCGCATTTACGAAGGTATTTAAGTCCATCCTGATAGTAAATGTGAACTCTGTCATCCTCAAGTCCAACCGCATTATCAGGGAAATACTGCTTACATACATCCACAAACATATTGTCGGGCTCAACTACATCGATAACCTTGATCTCTTCATAATGAGTGAGCTCTCTGGCAACACCACCGTCACCGCCTCCAAGAACGAGCACTCTCTGAACCTTGGGATGAACAGCCATAGGAACATGAACGATCATCTCATCATAAGTAAACTCATCCTTCTCAGAAAAAATAATATTACCGTCGGAAGTAAGGAATTTACCAAACTCCGGCGAATCAAAAACATCTATTCTCTGAAATTCACTGCTACCGGAAAAAAGCTGCTTGCTGATCCTGATACTGATCTTAACATTTCCGGTATGCATATCACTGAACCAATAATCCATCTCTGCCATGGTACTTCTCCTTTAATCGCTACAGCAAAATGGCTGATAATGAAAACTACTTATATTATATCACCGTAAAACAAAAAGCTCCGATATATCTTCACTTTCAGGTCCCTGCATAGAACATCCCTTTTCCATTGCAGTCTTGATGTACTCAAGAATATCGCCTGTGATAACCTCTCCGGGGGAAAGAATCGGTATTCCCGGAGGATAACACATAACAGACTCCGCGCTGATCCTGCCGACACATTTATCTATAGGAAGCTGTTCCTTTTCTGCATAAAAGGCTTCCTGAGGTGTCGCCTTAACTATAGGAGTGATATATTCTGCCGAGAAAAAGCTCTGCTCAGGCTTTGCATAAAGTCTCCTGATATCAGCAAGCGCTCCCGCCAGTCTCTCAATATCCTGAAGCCTGTCTCCAATAGAAATGTATGCCATAACATTGGACAGATCTCCAAATTCCATCTGAATATCATATTCATCTCTTAAAAGGTCATAAACCTCAATGCCTGTAAGACCTATACTCCTTGTATTAACTACAAGTTTGGTCTCATCAAAGTCATATATGCTGCCGCCGTTCTTGAGCTCATTACCATAAGCGTAGTAACCGCCTATATCATTGATCTCTTCTCTGGCGTACTGAGCCATCTTGGTAACCTTAGCAAAGCTCTCTTTACCGTTAAGAGCAAGATTCCTTCTGGAAATATCAAGACTTCCGAGAAGCAGATAGCTTGCGCTTGTAGTCTGGGTAAGGTTTACTACTCTGCTGATATAACCAACATTAGCCCCTTCTCCGCACAAAAGAACGGAACTCTGAGTAAGGCTTCCGCCGGATTTATGCATACTTATAGCCGCCATATCTGCCCCTGCAGACATTGCGTTAAGAGGAAGACCCGGTCCAAAATAAAGATGCGTACCGTGAGCCTCATCAACAAGCGCCTTCATACCGTGCTTGTGGGCAAGATCAACAATTGTCTTAAGGTCCGAACATATTCCGTAGTACGAAGGATTGTTTATAAGAATCGCTTTTGCATCCGGATTCTCCTTTATAGCCTTCTCAACGTCTGCTATCTCCATTCCCAGAGGAATCCCAAGCTTGGTATCCACCTTAGGATCTATATATACGGGGACTGCGCCGCAGAGAATAAGAGCATTAATAGCACTCTTATGCACATTTCTGGGCATAATAATCTTCTCTCCGCTCTTAACCTGAGAAAGAACCATCGCCTGAACCGCGCTGGTTGTACCATTAACCATCATAAAAGCGTGAGCCGCACCAAAAGCGTCCGCCATGAGTTCCTCTGCATCCTTAATAACAGAAACAGGATGACAAAGATTATCAAGCGGTTTCATTGAATTAACATCTACGCTAACGCATCTGTCACCCAAAAAACTCACAAGTTCAGGATTGCCTCTTCCTCTCTTGTGTCCGGGAACGTCAAAGGGAACAACCCTCTGCTTGCGAAATCTCTCTATTGCCTCGTAGACAGGCGCTTTCTTTTGTCTGCTAAGGTCCAACTGCCGATCCTCCTACCACACTAAAGGGAGCGGTGCGAGGTTATCGCACTACTCCCAGTTAAATCTAATTGTACAGTAAAGATATCATACTATATATTAGTTCATTATGAAAGTAAAATTTAATTGTTTATAATCAGTTTCTTTTAATCAGAAATCAGCTTCATATATGCCTCAAGTTCCTCATCTCTAAAGCAGCATACATACACATTCATAAGGATTCCCTCATGGTCTTTGAGCCAATCGGATATTGCAGTAAGAGCTATCATAGCTGCTTCATCGAGAGGATATCCGTAAACTCCCGTTGAAATACAGGGAAATGCAATACTTGAGTACCCATTTTCAAAGGCTTTATCAAGGCTATTAAGATAACAGGAGCTCAGAAGATCCGCATCCTCAGCCGATCCGCTGTAAACAGGTCCCACTGTATGAATAATAGCATCTGCATAATCTATATTGTAAGCCTCTGTAACCTTGGCATCTCCAGTATCACAGCCTCCAAGAGTCTTACACTCAGCCAAAAGTCCGGGGCCGGCGGCTCTGTGGATCGCACCGTCAACACCGCCTCCTCCAAGCAGCGTATTATTGGCTGCGTTTACAATAGCTGCAACATGTACGTCCAGAACTCCACCGCGGACAATTGTAATAAATGCACTGCGGTCATATTCAAGTATCATATGGATTATATCTTTATTGATAACTATTTTGCGGTCCCAGGGATTGATCATGTATCCAAGGCACTTTGGCCAGTTGTCAACCATCTCAAACAATGTTTTTGCCGGCTGATTGATAAGCGATGAAGGCTGGCCTTTGCTCATTTCTTCCTTACTTGTAAAAAGAGGTATGAAGTACTCTCCTTTTTCATTAACAACAAGATGTCTGAATTTGATATCTATATCTTCCTTTGAAGTAATAGTATCCCCGGGCTGTACATCTCCGGCATCCCCCATCATATTGATAAGTTCCTCCGGAGTCTCAATTGGAACAAGAAAATCCATGTCATTCCTAATACCATCCGCAAGTACATCAAAAATAGGCTCCGGTGGTGAATCCTCCCCCGCAAAATAACAATTATAGATCGTGCGTTCAAGTTCCTTGAGATTGTCCATGTCCCCTCCTGCATTAAACATCTAATTATATCTTTTACCATGTTATAGTTGCTGTATAGGGAGAATCTCCGTGATTTGCACCTGTTATGTCTCCATAGTCAAACCAGAGGACAAGCCTTTCTCCTTCAAGTCTCCAATGAACCTTATCATTCTCGATGGCCTTTTTGACATCTGCAACTATAGCATCATAGTTTTTATCATTATGTGCACTGTATACCTGATCTGCCGCATCCTGAATCTTGCTATCATCAAGCTCAAACACATCCGATAATTTTGCAAAATTCTTGGTTTCCTTGCTGATAACGTATGTCTCGTCATAATTATTTGGATGAGGACCGCCTGCTTCCTGAGTTCTGCATATCTCTATATAGACAAATTTATCCATTTCGTTTATATCTACCATATAAACGTCCTGATAATAAACACCCTCGCTTATATCGCTGGTCTTATAGTCCTCAAATATTCTGTTCAGATCAGAGACAACCTTATTGTACTCACCGTTATCGCAAACAAAAAACGGATACTGGTAAGAAACATTATTACCGGCTTCTGTTTTAGTCATTACGGCTATGCCTGCATCAGAAGAAGCAGTTGTTTCTCCGCTCTGACCGCTGTGCGTTCCGGCAGAACCTGGTGCCGGAACATTTGCAGAAGGTGCTGTCGTTTGCTCTGATGCATTATCTGTAGCCTCTTCTGCCACGGAAGCAGTTGTTACTACCGTGTTTTCTCTGGGTTTATTCACCTCAACGGTATTGCTTGAACTTGCTGTAGCGTTAGCGGAAGGAGTCACAGTATCTGCTTCTGCCGCCTTGCTTGTCTTAACAGTCTTTTCGCCTGTTGTCATTTCACCGGAAGCATCTGATGTGGTTTTTTCTTCAGAAGAGCCCTCTTTTGCTGCTTCATTTGAAGAATTCTCTGCAGATGTTTCTTCTGAAGCTTCCTCTTTTACAGATGTTTCATTTGAAGCCGCATCTTCTGCTGTTTCTCCCTCCGAAGTATCTTCTTCACCTGCATTCTCAGGTTCTGTAACTTCATTAGTTTCTAAAAGAACAGCCTCTTCACCATTAACTTTGGTTTCATCGCTGCATCCCATCAGTGCAAGTACAGATAATAATAGTGCACCGATAATCATTCTTCTTTCCATAATAATTTACCTATATAATCAAAGCCAAAATAAGAAGTACTATAAAGTCCTATCTTACTTGATCGGTACTACAGCTGCAAACTCACCTTCACCTGAATATGCACCTGTTATATCATCATAATCGAACCAGATCACAAGATCGTTTCCTTCTATTCTCCAGCCGGCCTTGTCATTTTTGATTGCTTTCTCAATATCAGCCTTCATTGTGTCGTAGTCTTTATCGGTATGCTCCTCATAGACTCCGTCAGTTATATCTTTTATAAGCTTGTCATCAATTGTAACTACATCTGCAAGCTTGGCAAAATTCTTGGTATCTTTGCTTATAACAAAACTTTCAAAATAGTTATTGGGATGAGGGCCGCCAAGTTCCTGAGTTCTATTGATCGAAATATATATAAACTTTGCGTCTTCATCGATACTTACATTTGAAACACTCTGTGCGCACTCGCCTGCTGCAACATCATCTGTCGCATAATCCTCATACTCCTTATTGATAGAAGCTATTGCAGTTGAATATTTATCAGAGGTAAAAACAGGATATTCATAAGGCTGTCCGTTATATCCGCCCTGAGCCACCTGTTTGATCTCATATGTAATACCTACGCCCGAAGCATCGACCTGAGCCTTATTCTCGGTCTCTTTGCTGCTTCCGTTTTGGGCCTGACTATCACTTTGTGTCTTGGCTTCAGCACCGGCATCTGATGACTTCTCTGCCTGGCTCTCAGTAGTTGTTTCCTTTTCTGAAGCTTCCTGAACTGAAGGATCCTGATTATTAGTATCCTTCTCAGAATCAACCGTTATATCTTCATTGATAGAGCTACTTGTTTCTTCTGAAGTATCATTAGCACATCCCGCTAGTGCAAGCACAGAAATAACAAGTGCCGCAAAAATAGTTTTCTTTTTCATAAGCGTTTCTCTCCTTTTAAAAGCATTAAATCTTTTATTTTACTTATCACTGATAATGTAGCTGTCAAACACCTTTTCTTCAATCTTCTCGTAAAGCTCTAAGTCATTGCTTTCCTTAGGATAAATAACTGTTACCTGATATATAGTGTCATCCTGATTCCTTACATAATATGAGAATATAGAATCCCCTGATTCTCCTTTCAGCTTGAACTCCTTATCTTCGATAACATTATCCGATACTACATTCAATTTTTCAGCGTAGTAATCATGGTCATATTTAAAAGCAGCTGTTGCATCTCCATCAGGTGTCTGTGCCCCGGGCACTTCACCCACCTCGATTGACATATTAAGATCAGAATTGGAAAATCCTATACACTCTCCTGCTGCCGCAACATCGGGAGAAATATCCTCAAAATTAGCCGGAATCATAAACTGTGATCCACGCGTTGTTGAATTTTTCTTCCATTCAATCTCTTCAAACTCTGCTTCCGCATCTGCTCCTGAAGACATTCCTGTAGGCACGGCATCAATAGCAGCATCAGAAGTCCCCAGATCCGATGCCACATCTGAAGTTGCTTCAGAAGATACGACCTCCTGAACTACTTCAGCATCCGTTATTCCAAGCTTATCTTCACTTTTATTATTTCCACATGCCGTAAGCGCCATTACCGCCATTAATACCGGCACTATATACTTTGTTTTCATACTCTTTCCCTTTCTTTTATGAAACCAAGTGTAACATTTATCTAACATTTTAACACATATTTATTTAAAAATCCACCTTTTTTGTGTAATAGGACATTATGAAAAAATTTCCTATCACAATCGAGTAGGCTGACTCCTACTCGATTCTGCGCACAGACATTCCGCACTTCGTGCTCCATGTCCTTACGACCGGCAAATGAATTTGTATGCAAGCATCCATTCGCTTGCCGGTCTTGTGCTACAAAAAAGGCGCACCCCGCCAAAATCCCCTTAACAAAGGAGCCTCAGCGAGGTGCGCGGTATTTTAATGTGGGAGGTTAACCCTGTAATCCTGCGGATTGTCTTATCATATCTTCTACAACGATATCGTAGATCTCACCCACAGTATTGCAATACTCAAGGACCTTCCAGGGTTCGTTGGTATGAAAATGAATCTTAATAAGATCCTCATCACCTGCAACTATCAGACTGTTGCCCTCAAAATGCTCTGTGATGTAATCTGTTATAGCATCTTCATCCAGGTCCTCGTCTCTTCTGTCCATAAGAAGCTGTGTATCATAGCGATACGCAAGTGCATCCTCTTCAGGATCTATGTTTACAAAATCTGCCATTTCTTTTTCCTCTCAAAACTATAGTCAACGAAACACAGATATTATAACTCATTTCTCCCAATAATAATTGCACAAAATTCTCATTAGAAAGAATTATTACTTAAGGGGCTGTGTAGTAACTTCCGCGCCCTTATCAAGATCATCGGTAAAACCTTCAGCAGCCTCTCTGTCTGCTATCATCTTATCAATATCCTTGATTGTTTCAATCTTAAGCCCTTCTCTGTCAAAGAACTGCTTAAGAGAATTGGAGTCATCATAGATGGAATCGTCATCGTCTAAAGATCCATAGTAATACTCTCTTGAACCAGAATCCTGATCTCCGGGATTTTCTATGATTCTTGCATATGAATATGTTTCATCTCCATCTTTTCCATCAAGGTTAAAAGCCAAAAATGCATAGCTATCATTGGTATTAACATCAAGTTCGTGGCTGCTGCCATTGAACCAAAGGCTTCCTCTTTCAGTACCTGCATCAATATATTCCGTAACATAGGAACCATATAAAGGATGAAAAGCTCCATTACCATCTACATAGCTCTTATTAAAAGAAAAGGTTCCCCAGCCTCCGCTGCCATCTGTTTTAATAACGCCGTATTCATTTACTGTTACATAGTTTCTATCCCAGCTATCCACACCGAATACAGTCTGAAGGCTTCCGGCATTGTCCCTGATTATCATATAATTATCAAATTGAACGCCTTCGGGAATGCCCGCTGTGATCTTTACAAGCAGCTCTTTAACTCCATCGTTTCCGCAGTCAATATAAGAATACTCAACATCAGAAACACACTCTGATGCGAATTCTTCATCCACAAAGTCCTTCTTGGCACTATCTGCAAGCTCCTGTATTGTGAGTTCCTTGTTCTCTATATTTGTTGTATTCCAGTTTTCAAAGTTCATATTCTCTGAATTAAAATGAACCTTAGCCTCTCCGGCAAGGAAACTTTCATAGAGCCCTTCACTGCTACTATCAGTTTCAGGAGACTCCTTTGCCTGCTCACCAGCACCATCCTCTGCTTCTGATTTTACAGAATCAGTTTTTTTGTTCTGTTCACTACCTATGGTTACAGACTCAGTATCAACGCCCTGCACAGGATTTTCATTATTATCCTCTGCACATGCAGTCATCAAAACTGCACATAATGAAAGGGCTGCAATCGCATATTTTTTCATAAATATCACTCCTTACTCCACACATTTACAAAGAGATGAGCTTCCGCTGTAAGAATCAGCAAAGCTGCTCTCTTCCCATGTTGAATAGTACTCTAAAGTATCAGCATCGCCCTCAGCAGTCTTTAGTGTATACTGTGCTCCGTCAGAAGTCTGCGCCTGAATCTTAACACCGTTTGAAGTCTTCTCGCTGCTACTAATCTTATCTGAATGAGCAAGAACAAACTCGCCGTTCTTCTTATGACCATAATCTACAGTAGATCCTGTAAATACTACATACCAGTTGGGCTGCATATCATCGCCGTCAATATATCCGATAGACGCTGTCTGCCATGTTCCATCAACTACAGCAGCACCGTTTGACTTAGAATCAGTCTTGGCATCTGTCTTAGCATCTGTCTTTGCACTTGAAGCAGCTGTACTTGCTTCTGAACCTGCAGAAGATGCTAAAGAAGCGCTCTCCTGAGTGTCTGCGCTTGTAGCTGCATCAGCAGCCTCTGATTTCTCAGCGACAGAATCATCATTTTTAATCTCAGAAGTAGTTTTTTCTGCTACTGCCTCCTGAACTACAGAAGCTTCAGTATTTGCATTTTCTGTTCCATCAACATTTCCTGCACATGCAGTTAGCATCATTGTAGCTAAAACTATTGGTAGTATATTTTTTCTTTTCATTATATTATTCCTTCCTTTTATGTAAAGATAATGTAACAACTCAATAACATATTATCACATTAAAAAAAGAAAGTCCAGTACCAATCGTTTTTCTTTTAAAACAGCCTGTGCAAAGCCATTAACAATTTAAGCAAAACAATATTACGTGTAATGCCTTATCCTAAGTTCCACTCCTGTTTCCTCAGATATCTTTTTACATTTATCTATTTCTTCTTCAGAAAGGACGTCAACGATTGACCACTTAACATCTTTTATCTGCTTCTTACAACTAACAGCAAACTCCACCATTTTTTCGAAGGCATTTTCAAACCTTGGTCTTGTAACTTCCTTGTATTTCTCAGCGTCAGGTGCATTAAGGCTTATGGATACACTGTCTATAACCTCTGAAAGCTGCGGCACAATATCTTTTCCATTTTCCGCATTGCCAAGGCCATTGGTATTAAGACGTGTTTTTAAATGTTTCTCTTCCTTGGCGACTTTTGCAGCTGCAATAAGTGTATCAAAAGCGCACGTTGGCTCACCGTATCCGCAGAATACCAGCTCATGGAACCCTTCGAAATCATAATTTCTTATTGCCTTGATAATATCTTCTTTTGATGGGTTCTTTTCATGCCAGAGATTCCCTGCGCTCCCCACACCGTCTTTTAGGGAGCGAATGCAGAAAGTACAACTGCAATTGCATTTATTTGTTATATTAGCGTACACCGAATTCTTGTAAGTATATAAAATGTCTGCCATTATTAAATCTCCTTATGTCGTGAATCTGAATATGATCTTTTTGATACCGGCACCCTCAAAGGCAGCTGCCGCAATATAGAAAAAGAGAGCGCTTCCGCCTGACTGAACAAGGCTTCCGGAAAGGGCCGATATAAAAGCCGCCTTACTTCCGAAAATGATCATCTCTGCGATGTAGTATCCTGTAGCTGAGATAAAAAAAGAAATAATTGGCGCAGCCATATTGCGTTTATTTAATATTGATCTGCCTTTACTTGTAAAGGGAAGGACTATCAGCATCTTAATGATCACTGTCGCCACAGTCCACATGGGCGCTGTAAGAATATCTGCAATTCCGCCGCCAAGCGCTCCGACCACAAGTGCATAAGGCATGGGCAAAAGAGCTGCCGCAAGATAAATCACCGTATCACCAAAATGAATATATCCTCCGTTTAATCCCACCGGTATATGGAATATATAAGCCGTAAAAATAATTGTAAGTGCAGTCATTGCTCCGGTAAGTGTCATAAGTCTGGTTCTGTCTTTCATTTCATTACTCCTCCCATCTTCTCTTTAATACTTCTTCAAAATTTACGCCGAAATTCCTATCTTTTTCCGTAGTTGCAGCAATAGCTCTACTTATGAAATCAGCAGATCTAAAAGCTGCATCTTCGATTCTTTTGCCATTTAAGATATTCCCAATAAGTAGCGCCGCAAAAAGATCTCCCGTTCCCGAATAACTTCTGCCATTATATCTGCATCCTATTACATGTTCTTCCTTTGAAGAAACAACAAGGTTTATAAGCTCGTTTTGGCCGGAAGAAATTCCTGTTACTACTACATTCTGGTTTTCTCCTGTCATGACGCTGCGAGCGAGCCCGGAGATTTTCTCTATATTATCTGCCACATTAGTTTCACATGCTTTCTCCGGTGCTTCTCCTGCAAGCAAGTATAGCTCCGTAAGATTCGGAGTTATTATATCTGCCTTGGAAACAAGCTCTTTTATTCCTTCTAGCATTCCCTTAGAATAGTTGGGATAAGGCTTACCTCCATCCCCCATCACCGGATCAACCAAAAGTACAGTGTCTTTTGCGGCAAAAGACTTTGTGAAGTCAAGAACGCTGCTCACCACATTTTCATCCGGCATATAGCCTGTCAATATACCGTCAAAATGAACTCCCATCTGTGTCCATTCTTTCCTGCTTTGTCCGATCATATCCTCAGTTTCATGCATATAATATGACGGAAACCCCGTCTGTGCAGTAAGAACAGCGGTTGGCACGGGGCAAACCTCAATTCCCATGGACGATAAAATGGATATGTCCGCAATAAGCGAGCATTTTCCGAAGCCTGATAAATCATTAATCGCTGCAACCCTCAAGTTTCCAGCTCCTTTCAGCATTTATTTTAAATGAAACTTTACTCCATTTCTGGACATACAAAAATAGTCAATTTAATGTTTATTTTTATAACCAGATTTGTTTGATTCAAAAAAACAGCGGAGAATGATCTCCGCTGCATAATTTATACCGTATGTGATTATTCATAATGAAACTCTCGCATCTCACGATTCAGTTCATAATAAACAATCTTATTATCCCTATCCATAGATATGAATTTACCACAGTTAATTTCCTCGTATCTCGTGTCATCTGCTCTATAGCTCATAGGGGTATAGTACTCATATCTGTATTTGAGAGGATATATTTTTCTATTTCCAATACTAGCCAATCTCTCCTCATCAGTCATCAAGAAATAACTAAGTCTGACATCACCATGTGATGTAGTCCATGTAGGATCAATATGATACTCACTTCCATCTATCCTAACGTATGACCAAATATGTCCAGAATATCCAAAAGTAATAGCATCAACTCCGCATTGAAGAAGCAGATACGTATATGTAATTGCTATATCAGCACACACACCTTTTTTATTATAAAGACAGCTGCTTACACCTGATCCATATTCCGTTAAATCATCTTCAACCACACCTTTTATGACATCAGATTTCTCGTCATCATATGAAATGTTTTTTGCCATATACTCATATATAGCAAGACACTTTTCAAAATCAGTGTAGTCCTTGGTAACGCATTGACTTAGAACATTTTCAATCTCGCGTTCAAACTCCTGCTCTTTTACCACAACTTCATCTGCAGGAATCAGATATGCAATATGTCCAACTCCGTTAGAAAAGCTGCAATTATCACAATCAACAAATGGCGCTACGCCGGGGAAAAGTTTGTCCAAAACGCCACTAAAGCACCAGTTAAAAGAAACTTCATCGGCGCATTCAAAACTGTCCCTTCCTTCTCTTAAGGCATCACACATATTAAAGAATGCATTCCAGGCTTCTTCTCTGTATGAATCATAGTCCAAAGCGGCGCAGACGTGAGGATTAAATGAATAATACACATCCGAATATCCTGTGTCATTCGTATAATCCTGGGTATACGTATTATTTGAGCCATACTGATCGTACGCATACTCAGAGTCCCCAGTGCCATACTGATCATATGAATAATTTGAATCTCCTGTGCCATACTGGTCGTATGAAGATTCATAACTTCCCTCTCTGGTATCGGTCAAATAATCGTCAGGATACGCATCATATCCTTCTTCAATCTGTTGCCCAACACTTTTTGTTATGTTCTGCTTGTCATTTTGTTCCGTGATCTGTTCTGTATGTTGTTCAGTTGTCTTTCCGGCACAAGCCGTCATCATTACTCCGCATAATATCAATGCGGTGATTGCTTTTATTCTCATATTGTTTTATATCCTTCCTTTTATATGTCGGATATCGTAACAAATTATTTAATAAAAAGCAACCTCTTTATTCTAAGAACAAATTATCATTTGTATTTATATATCGTGTCCAACCTTGTGGGCATTATCATCATCCCATTCATCGTAAATATCAATAGCCGGATTTTGTTTTAAATTTCGATACAAATCGCTGGCGTAAAACTCATTTATTGCAAGGCTATCTCTGGCGGGGCCATTTTTAACTGTGGTATAGATACTAAGGTTAACACGGTCAAAGTAATTAAGTCCGATAGCAATATCTTTTTCAAGCTGACTTAGTGTCTGCCCTTCCATTCCAAACATTATATTGATCCAGCTAAAGTGACGGGCGATGTCTTTGGCTGTGACCCCCGGAAGTCCTTTATGGAGGATATCCTCTCTGATGTGCTCATCAAAGGTCTCTACGCCGCATCTAAAAACAGTCTTTATGCCATACTGTCCAAAAAATTCTGTAAAAAAAGGATTGGCATCTCTGTAGATATAATGTCCTTCTAAGATAACGGTTTCTATGCCTTTTTCGCGGCAGGTCTCTCTGATATAGTTGATTGTCGTAAAAGGAAGCTCTGTATAAGATGCAGAGCAGGTGACTTCCAATACATCTGAACCCACTTCTCTTCCCCTCACCTCAGATAGAACCTTTTTATTTACTGTGTCGCAGGCAAGAACAGAAGATGACTTATCATCCTGATAGTCGCAAAAGGCACATTTCCCCCAGGAGCAGCCAAGTGAGACCAATAGGACGTTTTCTCTTTTCATCGAGCTTGTTTGTGAGTCAACAAACTGATATCGTATGAGATCGTATATCATGCGGCCTCCTTATTGGAGTCGATACTCTGCTCTTTAATTTCTTTTTCCAAAAGAATCCCGCTCTTTTTGTTAAAAAGACCTGTAAGATACAAAAACGGTGTATCACACATGGCGATCAGCATCTCAATAATTGATCCGGCCACTGCTACTTCAAGACAGTAAACCAGCGGAAACGTTCCTATAAATGCAAGTATGGAAAAGCCAAAGTTCTCTGCGCAGTTGCAAAGGATAGTGGAGATATTGTTTCTAAACCACATGTGCTTTCCATGGGTCTTTTGCTTGATCTTCTGATAGATGATCACATCGATCCAGTTTGACAAAATAAACATAATACCTGATGCGGTTGTGATCCTCACAGACATTGCAAATATGCTCTTCATTCCGGTATCAACGGTGTCAAAGGAATTGGGGGTAAATGCCTGTGTAAAGAGCGCAAATATAATGTATGAAACAAGGGCTGCAGCAGCAATCTTAACTGCGTTCTTGCTGGCTTTATCGCCGTATTTTTCATTTAAGATGTCTGTTGTAAGGTAGGTTGAAGCAAACATTACGTTTCCAAGAGCTGTAGAAATGCCTGCAATGTCAACCTGCTTTGAGACCTGAATATTGGCAAAAACAACAGCAATAGCCATCCAAGTATACAGACCGTACTTGCCAAAAAGCTTGTCCATTACAAGAACTCCCGAAAAAACTACAAAAAGCTCCAAAATGCCAAGGTATAGATTCATTATTATTAACCTCTCTATATTTAAAAGAATTACAGGGGGAAAAATAGAAATAGCTCTGCGCGCAAACGCAGAGCTATCAGAAAATATGGTAATACACTAAATTTCCAACTAGCCCTGGTTTTGTTTAACGACAGGATGGTGCAAACGAACTGTCGGTATAAAATAAACAACAACTTTGGCAGTTTACATTATTTCGATAAAAAAGTCAATCATTTATTTTCCTACAACGCTCCAAGCGAGCTTGGGGGCATTCCTTTTTGGCTGGCCTATACAAAAGAAAACGGCACCTCTCTTTCACAAACTACTTTGTTCTCTGGGGTGCCGTTTTCTTTTGTCGTCCGTTGTCGTAAAGCTCATTAGCATACAATCATCCGCATCTTCGATGCGGTTTTCAATAATAAAAAGGAATGCCCTTCCAAGCGAGCTTGGGGGCATTCCTTTTATTATTGAACCACTTCGTGGTTTATGATTGTATGCTATTGAAGTTTTACTCGTTATCGCTCACATCATTCCCATGCCGGGTGCACCTGCTGGCATTGCAGGAGCGGGCTCTTTGATTGTTGCTACAGCAGCCTCTGTTGTAAGGAAGCTTGATGCAACGCTAGTAGCGTTCTGGATAGCGCTTCTTGTAACCTTAGCAGGATCGATGATTCCGTCCTTAACCATGTCAACGTACTTCTCTGAATAAGCGTTGAAGCCTACGCCGATCTTGCTCTCTTTTACCTTGTTAACGATAACTGATCCGTCAAGTCCGGCATTCTTAGCGATGTTGTAAAGAGGTGCCTCAAGTGCCTTAAGAACTACGTTAGCACCTGTCTTCTCGTCTCCCTCAAGTTCAGAAGCAAGCTTCTCAACTTCCTTGGAAGCGTGGATATAAGCTGAACCACCACCGAAGATGATTCCCTCTTCTACAGCTGCTCTTGTAGCGTTAAGAGCATCTTCCATTCTATACTTAGCTTCTTTCATCTCAGTCTCTGTAGCTGCGCCGACTCTGATAACTGCTACACCGCCAGCAAGCTTAGCAAGACGCTCCTGAAGCTTCTCTCTATCGAAATCTGATGTTGTATCTTCAATCTGCTTTTTGATCTGAGCAACTCTAGCCTGGATCTCTTTCTTTACTCCGAGACCGTCAACGATTGTTGTCTTCTCTTTTTCTACCTTGATGCTCTTAGCTCTTCCAAGGTCTTCCATTGTTGTATCCTTAAGCTCAAGGCCGAGGTCTGAAGAAATAACCTTACCGCCTGTAAGGATTGCGATATCCTCAAGCATAGCCTTTCTGCGATCACCATATCCGGGAGCCTTAACAGCTACTACATTGAATGTACCACGGAGTTTGTTAACGATAAGAGTTGTAAGTGCCTCACCGTCAACGTCCTCAGCGATGATAAGGAGCTTAGCACCTGACTTAACGATCTGCTCAAGAAGAGGAAGGATATCCTGAATGTTAGAGATCTTCTTATCTGTGATAAGGATGAAAGGATCCTCAAGGTTAGCTTCCATCTTGTCCATATCTGTAGCCATGTATGCTGAGATATATCCTCTATCGAACTGCATTCCTTCTACAAGGTCGAGCTCTGTCTGCATTGTCTTGGACTCTTCGATTGTGATAACGCCGTCGTTTGAAACCTTCTCCATAGCGTCAGCGATCATCTGTCCAACCTCATCATCACCTGATGAAACAGCAGCAACTCTCATGATCTGATCCTTGCCCTTAACCTTTGTAGCCATCTTGCCGATTGCTGCAACAGCACAATCTGTAGCCTTCTTCATACCCTTTCTGAGTACGATCGGGTTAGCACCTGCAGCGAGGTTCTTAACACCTTCATTGATCATAGCCTGTGCAAGAACTGTAGCTGTTGTTGTACCATCACCTGCAACATCGTTAGTCTTTGTAGCAACTTCTTTTACAAGCTGAGCACCCATGTTCTCATAAGCATCCTCAAGCTCGATCTCTTTTGCAATAGTAACACCGTCATTTGTGATTGTAGGAGCACCGTATGACTTGTCGAGAACTACGTTTCTTCCCTTAGGTCCGATTGTTACTCTTACTGTATCTGCAAGCTTATTAACGCCTTCTACCATAGCTGTGCGGGCGTCTGCGCCGTACTTAATTGTCTTAGCCATTATTTTTTTCCTCCAAGGTTGATTTATATTTTATATTGTGTGATATACGGATTGCTCCGCTTCGCTATCGCAATCCTACATACATTCGGAATCCGGCAAATATGCCTACTTCCTCATGTATGTTCGCATCCCGAGGTCAAAAAGTCATATGTGCAAGCACATACCTTTTTGACTTCTGTCTGCTATATCACTCACTTTATGATTGCAAGTATATCGTTCTGCTTTACGATGATGTATGTTACATCGTCAAGCTTAACTTCTGTTCCGGCATATTTTGAATAGATGACGTTGTCACCCTTCTTAACCTGCATCTTAACTTCCTTGCCGTCTACAACTCCGCCGGGGCCAACAGCAATAACTTCAGCCTGCTGGGGCTTCTCCTTCTCTGCTCCGGGAAGAACGATTCCGGATTTTGTTGTTTCCTCTGCTTCAAGTGCCTTAAGCACAACTCTGTCTGCAAGTGGTTGTAACTTCATTATGGTGCCTCCTTTATATAATAGGTTTTATTTACTTTTTTATATATTGTTAGCACTCTTCTATATTGAGTGCTAACCTCTAAGAACATATATTAGTTACTTATAGTTGTATGTGCAAATACGGATATGTCGCAATTACTCTGTAATTCTTATCTATTCTCTTTTATCCTCTTCATTACTCTCTTTTTCTTCTATTTAGCCCTAAAACATTGATAAAACCAATATAAAGAAGCCTTTTCAAAGTTTATAGATTAATTTATCGCAGTAAGAATTATTTTAGATTTATTTTATTATATAGCAATTGCAATTAATCGTTTTACAGCGCATAATACAGGTACTTAGATATCAGTCAAAACACGGAGGTTTTGAGATTTGCTATACGCAAATGCTTTAGCAAGGAGGTATTGCCTATGAGTGCTAACATTTTCAGTAGCTTATCCGGTTCATATAATTATATAAATGATATGAGCAATCTTGTGTCCGACTACTCAAGCATCAAGAACGGATCATACGGATCTTTGATGAAATCGTATGTTAAAAAAGTCGGCAATCAGAATGCGCTCGATGCGTATCGCAAGACGGGTTCCACAGCTTCAGTAGAAGCGCCTGTAAAAGAGGAAGCTAAGACTTCAAGAGTTAAGACAGTAAAGACTGTTTCCGAGTTGACAAAAGAGGCAGCTGCTACCACTACCAAAAAGACTGACAGCAGCGTAAATACAGCCGATAAGTACGAAAAGCTTAAATCACAGTGGCTGGATGATCAGCTCAAACAGTATGACAAAGAAGCTACTAAGACAACAGCAGCAAATACATCAGTATCACTGGATACTACAATTTGATCTTACGATTCATAAAACCGACGTGGGCCGACAGGTGTTAAACCTGTCGGTTTTTTGTATCAAAAATACTCTACAAATTTCCTTTGGTGCAAAAACAACCATAACCCCCGCCTGAAATACGCCATTTTATTTGCATTTTTTCAAGCATTCCTTTATAATTCAAAAACATATGGTGCATTTTTTATATTTGGGGAACATAAATGCTGCCATACATTAGCAACTATATACAAACAACGCAAAAAGGAAAGGAAGTGAAAATGCAGATTAAGAAAACAAACGTCATGCGTCTGTTTATGTCTTGTTGTCTTTTTTTGGGAACGATAGGAACAATGAACATGAACACAAAAGCCGCCAACTTAGGTTCAACTATCAGCCTTGAGGAATCAGGTGCTGAACTTACCAATGTGGAAAGAGGAGAATGTCCTTACACCTGGGTCAACGTAAATGACGGTCCTACTCAGGTTCTCTATCCTTCCGGAGGAATGTACAGTATCATGTACGATCTTCGGTATTTCTCAAACGGTAATAATTACACACAAGATGGTTACCAAAGCGCTAACGGATGCGGAGGTTACAAATCCCTCTCCGAGCATCCCGATTTCCTTGATTCATTGAAAACCACTCTCCAAAATGCCAGAAACAGTGGCACTTCTATTATTCTAAGATTTTCTTATGCAAGTGATGCAACAGCCGGAAATGAGCCATCCAAAGAGGGTGACAATTCCCAGCCGGATACAGAACTTATCGTTAAGCACATCGCAGAATTAAGCAATGTAATAAATGAATACAAAGATACTGTGCTCGCTGTAGAATGCGGAATGTACGGTCCTTGGGGTGAAATGCATACATCAATGTATGATGATCCTCAGTACTACAGTGCTCTGTCAAAAGCCTGGATCGAAGATCTGGATCCGGCCATCAAAGTTCTGGTAAGAGCACCCAAGCACCTCATGGCTCATTACGGCTTTGGTGACAAAGGTGACGAATTTGCAGCAGCTATCGATAACGGCAGCCTGAGACTTGATCCAAGACTTGGTATGTACAACGACGGTTATCTCGGCACTTCAACCGATGTCGGAACCTTCGGAGCAGAAAACAGCGGCTCTTACATCACTCGTGAGACAGCAGCGGATCTTCTTCAGAGAATGGACACTGTTCCTTACGGCGGTGAGATGGCTTATCTTACCCTATCCGATCTACAGAGCAACGGCTCTATCATCTACGACGAGCCCGCGCTCATGGGTGAGCTCTACATGACCCATTTATCATATCTTCACAATATAAACGAAAGCGGACACACTATCGCCGGCGAGCTCGATAAGCTCACTGTTTCCGACGACTTCATTCTTCCCGGCGCTGACAAGAAAGACTTCGCACCTTACATCGACAAGTCTTACAGAGAATTTATCCGCGATCACATGGGATATCGTCTCCTGGTAAAAGAATCTGATATGTCCGAAACCCTTGATTCAGACGGAACCTTTACTATGACAGGTGCCATCAAGAACACCGGCTTTGGTAATTTCCTTACAGATAAAAAAGCTGAAGTAATCCTTAAAAACGGTGATGACACCTTCGTTTCAAGCATTGATAACTTTAATGCAAAAGAACTAAAGTCACTAGCAACCATGAATTATGACTGGAGCTTTGAAGTACCTTCGGAACTCTCCTCCGGTGACTGGGACGTTTATTTAAGGATCAAGAACGCCACCGACACAGGAGAAGTTTCTAAAACAGGTATCGCCTTTGCAAACAAGGACTGCTTCGATGAGGATCTTCGCGCCAACAAGATCGGAACGATCAGCATTTCATCAGACGACGTAAAAGAAACTACGGATGAGCCCAAAACTCCCGATCAGCCCGGCACCGATGCTTCAACTGATGAGCCCGGCACTGCTACATCGACGGACGAACCCGGCACCGACGCTTCTACTGATGATCAGGGCAAAACAGACAAGGACAAAAAAGATTCTTGTAACGGTAAGGACAAGAAAGACAAAAAAGACGACAAGCACGATCATCACAAGAAAAATGACAAAAAGAACAAGTACGGAAAGAAGAATTCCAAGACCTATAAATTCAAAAGATTCAAATATAAAAAGCATTAAGTAATCACCCGGCAAGGTTCTATCGAGCCAGGTGTACTACTTAGTTCCGGCTCACGCGTAGCGTGAGAGCGAAACATCCTTATAATATCAAAAGAAAGGAGTGGCTAGCCACTCCTTTTCTACTCTTCTACCTCCCGCGGAATATCTTTTCCGTGAAGATCAATGTAGTTTTCTTTTAAAGCAATAGCCCAGTATTTTTCCGGAATATCCGGCCAATGCACAGTCCCTTTCTCCTGCTCGCATAATCTCATTGCACGAAGCAGCACGGTCTGATTAAGGTCGACGCCGGTACGAATCGTATGCATGGTAACCGCCGCCCAGGCAGGAGCCATAGTCATAAGGTCCGAAGCCTTAAACTCTCTGATGATCTCTTTCTTATTATAATCAAGCTGAATCTGCTCTTCTTCCCATGTCTTCCCATTCCCGTGAAGAACACAGAACTGGGTCTTTCCGCCGTGATACCAGGGAATACCTATAGAACCCGGGTTCACAGCCTTTTTTCCCCTGTAGACATACGTATCCTGAACATGATTATGTCCATGGAGCAAAAGATTCGTTTTAAGATGAGCAATTATCCTCTTGGTGTTTCTCTTTTCCCTGAACATAAGCTCCGAAGTATTCTCCGGTGAGCCGTGACAGATTTCAAACGAAGGGCCCCCCTTGATCTCACAGAGCTGATAATTGGGAAGGGATTCAAAAAACTCAAAGTCTTTACCTGTAAGATTCTCATAAGTATAAAGTAAAGATCCGCTGGCTGAGCCAACCTTCCAATTACCGGTACCGTTTTTCTTATAATCAAGAAGATATTCTTCCCTGTTCCCTCTTACAATAAAGGTATTAAAATACTGTTTGAGCACATATACAAGTTCCATGGTCTTCTGAGGATTGGGACAATCCGTTACAAAATCCCCAAGAAGCGCAAAATTGGTTATTCCCTTAGCCATGGCATAATCTATGCACGCCTGAAGCGCCGTATGATTGGCATGTATATCGCTAAAAACCGCAATGTCCGTCATATAAGGTTAAAACTCCGTTCCTCAAACTGTCTTGTAAAGAGCTCATAGTAGTAGCCTTTTTGTTCCATCAGCTCACTATGTTTACCTCTCTCAATTATTTTACCATCTTGAACCACCAAAATGATATCCGCATCAACAATAGTTGATAATCTGTGCGCAATAACAAAAGAGGTTCTGCCCTTGGTAACTATTCCTATGGCGTCTTGTATTTTTTTCTCAGTAACAACATCAATAGATGAAGTTGCTTCATCAAGAATCAAGATCCTTGGATCTGCCAAAATCGCCCTGGCAAAAGAAAGAAGCTGCTTCTCGCCGGTAGAGAGCATATCTCCGTCCTCTCCAACGTCCGCATCAAGCCCCTTATCCATCTTGCGAACAACATCCGAAGCCGCCACGAGGTCAAGTGCCTTCCATATCTCCTCATCCGTGGCATCAGGCTTACCATATCTTAAATTATCCCTTACTGTACCTGAGAAAAGATGCGGTGTCTGAAGGACATATCCTATATTACTGTGAAGCCATAGCCGCGACCTTGCAGCAGCGTCTTTTCCATCGATCAGAACATAACCTGTCGTTGGTTTAAAAAATCTGCAGACAAGATTTACCAAGGTAGACTTACCTGCACCTGTTTCTCCAACAATCGCCACATTGGTACCCTGTGGAACCTTGAGATTAAAGTGTTCAAGGACATACTCCTCTCCGTCCGGATAATGGAAAGACACATCTTTAAACTCAATATCACCTATAAGTTCCTCCCAGTTCTCTTTCTTGGGATTAAAGGTATCTCCGTATTTCTCAATAACTTCGGGTGTATCGGAAACATCCGATTCTTCTTCGATAAGTTTAAAAAATCTCTCGACGTTTACCTGAACCGTGATAAGCTCTGACAATGTCACAATAACGTTCTGCACAGGTTCCATAAGAGCCAGCGCATAAGATAAAAATACTGAAAGAGTACCGATCCCCAAAACACCTTCCATCGTCATAACGCCGCCCTTATACAAAACAAGGGCAAGTGCAAGAGACGAAAGCATGGTGATCGACGAAGTAAAAAACGCCGAAAAATGAGCTGCGTTTACAGATGTTCTGAACATCTTCTTAGTATCTTTTTCAAAATCCTTCTGAATCTTATCTTCTACAACAAGGGTTTTTATTGCCTTTGCCCCAGTTATTCCTTCATTGAAATTACCTGTGATCGTCGAATTGATCTCCCTGACCTTTCTGTTTATGGTGATCAGTTTTTTCTGAAAATAAGTCGCGACAATAACAGCAACCGGCACAATAGCCATAACAATGATCGCAAGCTTTACGTTCTGGATCAGCATCATAATGAGAACACAAACGATAAAAGAGCCGTTCCATATTATATCCATCATTCTCCAGGACACCATAAGGCCAATCTTACCGGTATCGCTCATAACTCTTGCGTGAATGTAACCCACGTTGTTTTGGTTAAAATAGGCAAAAGAAAGTTCCTGCAAATGATTAAATGCAGCATTTCTCAAATCCCTGTCCATGCCCATCTCAACCTGTCCACAGATGTAAGTGCAGACAAAGTTATCAACTACCAAAACGATCAAAAGGACAACATATAAAATTGTAAATATCGGAAGTCCCTTAAGCGTTCCCTTTGCAACAAAATTGTCGATTGCATACCTGTTAAAGATTGGTATAAACGAATCAAGGAGCGAACTAAGCACTCCGAGGCTTACCATAAAAACAATCTTCCAAAGGTATGGTTTTATGTAAGGATAAAGCTTGGGGATTCCGAAAAATTTCAAACTAGTACCTGTAATATTGCTATTTTCCTTTTTCATATTCCCTGCTTCTGAATATCATATATTCTCTTGTAAATTCCGTTATTTGCTACAAGTTCTTCGTGTGATCCGATCTCTGCCACTCTTCCCTTATCAAGAACAAGGATCGTATCCGCATGCATGAGCGTCGTAATCCTGTGTGAGATAAGAATCACAGTTGAACCGAGTGTAGTCTCGGAGAGAGCTTTCCTGATCCTGGCGTCTGTCCTCGTATCAACTGCAGAAAGTGAATCATCAAAGATCATAACAGGCGGTTTACCCATAAGCATCTGCGCGATCGCTGTCCTTTGTTTCTGGCCTCCCGAAAGCGTAACTCCCCTCTCTCCTACATATGTCTCATAACCTTTGTTAAAGTTACGTATTGCCTCGTCGAGATCCGCAATCTTGGCGGCGTCCCTAACTTCCTTGAGATTAACGTCACTTTGTGTTATCGCTATATTTTCGGACAAAGTACCTGAGAAAAGAAAAGGTTCCTGAAGCACAAGGCCTATGTTACGCCTTAAATAACTCCTTTTGATATCCTTGATGTCCACATCACCTATCATGATCCTACCTGAATCCTCAACAGATTCCGGAAGGTCGTATAACTTGTCCATAAGATACATCAGTGTAGACTTACCTGAGCCTGTACCGCCCAGAACTCCAAATGTAGTGCCTGCTTTTATCCTAAAGCTTACGTCGCTAAGAACATCTTCTGTCCCGTTTCCATATTTATACGACACATTTTCAAAGACAATGTCCCTGTTCATAGGTGGTTCTAACGCATCCACATTGTCTTTTTCCTCCTCGGAATTCATAATATAACGAAGCCTGTCAATAGATACTCCCGCCTTACTCATCTCTGAGATGATCCTTCCGAGCGCCCTTACAGGCCATGTCAGCATCGCATTAAGCGATACAAAAGCTATGTACTCACCCACGGTGATGCCATTCTGCACACACAGCACAGCTCCGATAATGGTGACAAGCATAACCTGAAGACCTGAAATAAGATCATTGGATGCCCAAAAAGCGGACAAGGTACGGATCAGGTCAATCCAAAGGTTTGTATAATGATAATTCTGCGTTTCAAATCTCTCTTTTTCATAAGCTTCTCTTCCAAAGGCTCTTACAACACGTACTCCCGTGAGATTCTCCTGCGCAGTGGCAGAAAGTCTTCCCTCCTCACTGTCAGCCTTTTCAAAGCCCTTGCTTATCCTCCTGTGAAAAAGACATGAATAAAGCACTATGATCGGGATAAAGACAGCTGAAAATATAGTGAGATACTTACTGATTCCGATCATAAAATACATTGCAACGGCTATCCTTACACTGATTCTAAAAAGATTTATCATCTGCTCGGAAACGAAATTCTTGATAGTATCAACATCTGAAGTACATCGCTGAATGATATCACCGGTGTGGTTCTCAGAATGCCATGCAAACGGAAGACGTATGATGTGTTCAAAAAGAGTATCCCTCATTCGCCTTGTAAATTTCTCTGCTGCTATTGAATTAAAAAGTTTGAATAAATATCTGAAAAAGGCTGTAGCTACCGCGCACACAGCGACAACTACCGCCATGAGATAAAGATGTGCTCTCAGATAGTCCCTTCCCCCAAGCATATCTACCACGTAATCTATATAACTCGGGACGCTGCTGTCAGCAACGTCCACGAGAAAATAGTCAACTGTATACTGCACGAGCTTCGGACTTACAAGTTCAAAAAACGTCACAAGCACCGAACAGATCATGCTTATTACAAAAAAGATCACGCTTCCCTTTAGAAAGTAGAGGACCATTTGTGATTTTGTTTTATATTTATTGTTCATGTATAAACCTATGGTCAGTTGCGGCCACGGCTGTTATTAACCCGTAAAAGAGCTTACTTAACCGGTTTACTTAAGAGACTCTTTTAAAGAATTCGCAAGACCAGCAATTCCCTGAATATTAGAGGGAACGATAATCTTGGTTGCCTGTCCGTCAGAAGCTTTCTCAAATGCTTCAAGGCTCTTAAGTGTAAGAACAGACTCATCTGCGCCTGCTTCCTTGAGCATCTTGATACCCTCTGCATTAGCCTGCTGCACGCTCTTAATAGCTGCTGCCTGACCTTCTGCCTCTCTGATTTTCTTTTCCTTCTCAGCTTCAGCCCTAAGGATTGTAGCCTGCTTATCAGCTTCAGCCTGAAGAATCTTACTCTGTTTCTCACCCTCTGCAACAGTGATCTGTGACTGCTTCTCACCTTCCGCAAAGAGGATTTTCTCTCTCTTTTCACGCTCAGCCTTCATCTGCTTCTCCATCGCGTCACGAATCTGCTCCGGAGGATTGATGTTCTTAAGCTCAACTCTTGTGATCTTGATTCCCCAAGGATCGGTAGCAATGTCCAGGGCATCCTGCATCTGTGCATTGATCTGATCTCTTGATGTAAGTGTCTCATCAAGTGTAAGTGAACCAATAACATTACGAAGTGTTGTAGCTGTCAGGTTCTCTATAGCTCCGATAGGATTTCTTACTCCGTAAGCATAAGCCTTGGGATCTGAAATTCTAAAGAATACGATTGAATCAATCTGCATTGTTACGTTATCCTGCGTGATAACGGGCTGAGGCGGGAAGTCACAATACTGTTCCTTAAGATCCACCTGTCTTGCAACTCTGTCTATAAAAGGAACTTTGAAGTGAAGACCTACATCCCATGTCTCCTTATAAGCTCCAAGTCTCTCAATTACGTATGAGTGTGCCTGTGGCACGATCCTAATGTTGGTTGCAAGTAAAATAACAATCAGTATAGCTACTATTACTGCGATGTACATAAAATAATTCCTCCCTTTTACATAAACTCTCTTCTTACAATAAGCTTGTTTCCATCAACTCTGACAACAGTTACCTCTGTTCCTTCCGGAATTATAATATTGTTGTCCTCTGATCTGGCAAGCCATATAGAACCTTCATATTCAACTTTACCGGACTCTTTCAGGTTATCGATCTGAGTCTTAACGATCAATTTCCTGCCAATAACAGAGTCAATATTGGTCTTCTCAATATTGTTATTCAGATATTTTGCAGCAAGCGGCCTTACAGCAGCCAAACATATCACCGATACAAGCACGAAAACTGCAATCTGCACCGGAAGACTCGCCCCAAAAGCAGCAAAAAACATGGCTACAAAACTACCCGCTGCGAACCATATGGTCACAAGTCCAACTGTCGCCAACTCTATTATTGCCAATATAACCGTGAGTATCAGCCAGAAAAAAGCCGGTGTAGAAAAAATATCCATAGATGCCCCCTTCCTATAAGATATAAACGATATTACAGGTATTATACAGGCTTTTGGCCAAAAAATCTATTTTTATTATGTTTTCATGCTTTTTTATGTTTTTTTATATCTTTAATGTTTGATTATTAGTTAATTTAAAGCTATCATATATATATAGTGTTGCATTGTGCCAAGACATATTTTTTCGGAGGATAAAGAGTTGTCGACACTGACCACATACGAGAACTTCAAAGCATATGTTTCTTTATGCAACGCCCCCTGCGCTGTTCTATCCGTGGAGCGCAAGGGCGATGGTATATGCGGAGATATTAAAGTTATTGCTGCCAATGATTCCTTTAGCATGACCAATGAAAATGTTGAAGGCAAAATTTACACAGACTATATGTCCAAAGATCCCAAGTTTGAGGATATATGTTACCGGGCAGCATTTAATGGTGAATCATATCACGCTTATCTCGACACCAGAAAGATATATGGATTCTGGACAGAGAACACTACTATCCCACTGATTCATGAAAAAGATTCTGATATTGGCTATTGCCAACTCACTTATTTCCTGACTAAAGAGATGGATCCGGGCAAATATTCTATTATTGCTCCGGACATAGCTTCTTTTGTTATAGAAACTTGTCTTAAATTAAGAGGCGAAGATGATTTCTATACCAAGATGAACATGGTCACAAAAGACATCCGCGAATATACAGGTAGCTATGCTGCCAGCATAATGACAATTTCCAGAGATCTATATCAATTTGAAGTTGTTTCGGAGAATGTTCTTAATAATGAAGTATGTCTCAAAGACATTTTTTCCAATGTTTCTTATGATATTGTCGAGTCATGGGAAGATCTTGTTACAGAGACCAACTCTATTATTATAAGAAATGAAGAAGACATGCTGTTCTACGAGTCCAAAGCTCCGGATTGGGTTAAAACACTTAGAGAAAACAGCGTCAAAACACTGTGCCTGGTTCCTTTCATCCATCAGAACACGATCATAGGATATCTTTATATCACAAACTTTGATGTTGTAAATCTTACCAAGATCAAGACTACTATTGAGCTACTCAGTGTCTTTCTTGCATCTGAGACAGCTCATCACATATTCATAGAAAGGCTAAGAAGTCTAAGCCTTATCGATGCAAGAACCGGTGTGTATAACAGAAATGCCATGAATAATAAAGTTGATGAGCTTGCAGCGCAGCTAAATCTTAAGCCCATGCCTTTCAGCGTTGCATTCTGTTACCTCAACACTCTTAAAACCATCAACAAGAACGAAGGACATGAAACCGGCAACAAACTACTTAAAGAAGCCGCCAAGCTGCTTAAGGACACCTTTAAAAATGACTATATTTACAGATCATCAGGTGATGAGTTTGCCATTATTTCTACCAATTCCACAGAAACAGAGTTCAAAAACAAGGTAGAAAAGCTAAAAGAAAATGCATCCAATCCGGAATGGATATACTTTACGGTTGGTTATTACACAGACAACACCGACGGAGCGCTTCATTCTGCAATGCGCTACGCCAACAAGTATGAGCGTGAATTTAACGAAGAGTTCTATTACAACTATCCTGACATGGTCAAGTAAGGCATAAAAAGCTTTTATTCACCAAAGAAAAGGACGGTATGGATATGGGCAGTGATCTTTATATGAGGTTAAAAAACGCAGTCAACTCCGTGACTCCTTCATCTGCTATTTTCAAGGTTACAGTTGATGAAAATGGAAATTTCAAGGATATGCATTATTTTACCATGAATAAGTCATTTCTCATGGACTGCATGGCTATGTTCTTTCAAAACGAAGATGGCCAAAACCTCAGCCTGGAAGAAAAGGTAGTGGAATTGGAAAAAAAGATGGAGGGCGCACCATATACGATCAATGTCCCAAAAGAGCCCAAATTTGAAGATTTCTGCTACAGAGCTGCATGGAAAAAACAGCCAATACACACCTATGTGGACACTACCATGATGTATGGTTATTGGACTGAAGATTACATGATTCCCATTGATGTTCCGGATGATGAGAAAGAGCCCAATGAAGCCTTCTGTCAGTTTATGTACACTCTTAACAAGGAGATGGATACCAATAAGTATTCCGGAGTATCCCCCGATATCGCATCCTTTGTCATAAAAACATGTCTTGAACTTAGAAACGAAAACGACTTCTATTCAAGCATGGATATCGTTACAAGATATATAAGAGAATACACTGATTCTGCCGCAGCCAGTGTAATGAGTTATCAACCGGATCTTGAAAAATACGAAGTTGTAAGTGATGCGACAGATAATCCGCAAATAAGTTTAAAAAAGATATTCTCCTCTATCCCTTTCTCTATAGTAGCAAGTTGGGAAAAGCTGTTTAGAACGTCAAATATCGTCATCATAAGGGACGAGAACGACATGGAACACTATGCCAAGATTGCTCCTGAATGGATCCAAACCCTTAGGGATAACGATGTAACAAACCTGTGCTTGGTTCCGTTTATACACCAGGGCGCAATAATAGGATTTCTGTACATTGCCAAGTTTGACCTTGCATCTTTGACCAGAGTTAAAGAAACAATAGAGATGGTTTCTTTCTTCTTATCCGCCGAGATGGCAAACCATCTTTTCCTTGAAAGACTTGAATACCTCAGCAATGTGGATATCCTCACAGGTGTAAAGAACAGAAATTGCATGAACGTTGATGTAGACGAGCTTGCGCTTAAATTTGAATTTGATCCAAGACCTTTCACTGTTGCCTTCTGCGATCTGAACGGTCTTAAGACCATAAACGATAATCAGGGCCACGATGCCGGTGATAAGCTAATCGTAGCAGCCGCCGATGTTCTCAAAGATGTCTTTAAAGATGATAATATATACAGGGCCGGAGGCGATGAGTTCTCTATCATATCAACCCATGGCACGGAAGAAGATTTCAAAGCAAAGATTGATAAACTAAGGGAACTTGCAAGTGACCCCGATTGGCTAAGCTTTGCCATCGGATATTATCATGATGAAACAGAAGGCAAGCTACGACTTGCCATGAGATACGCTGACGAGCGCATGTACAAAGATAAAAATGCCTTTTATAAAGCACATCCTGAAAAGAGGAGATAAAAATAATCCCCGGAGGAAACCCTCCGGGGATTTTATTATCAGTAGAAGTTCGACTCTCGCACTTCGTGCTCGATCGAACGACCTTGCTTACTAGGTTCGAAAGAACCTCACCAAGTTCAGTAGATGTTCGGCTCTCGTGCAAAGCACTCGCCCGAACGACCTTGCTTACTAAGCTCGAAAGGACCTCGCTAAGTAATCAAGGTCAGAACTTACCAGCCTTAGCAGCCTCTTCGATAGAAACGGCTGTAGAAACAGTCATACCAACCATAGGGTTGTTACCTGCGCCGATAAGACCCATCATCTCAACGTGAGCGGGAACTGATGAAGATCCTGCGAACTGAGCATCTGAGTGCATACGTCCCATAGTATCTGTCATACCGTAAGAAGCGGGACCTGCAGCCATGTTATCGGGGTGAAGTGTACGTCCTGTACCACCACCTGAAGCAACTGAGAAGTACTTCTTGCCTGCCTCTGTACGCTCCTTCTTGTATGTTCCTGCAACAGGGTGCTGGAATCTTGTAGGATTGGTTGAGTTACCTGTGATAGATACGTCAACGTTCTCCTTCCACATGATAGCAACACCTTCCTGTACGTCGTTAGCGCCGTAGCAGTTAACCTTAGCACGAGGTGAGTTAGCATCCTTGGAGTAGCACTTTCTGAATACTTCCTTTACCTCGCCTGTGTAATAATCGTACTGAGTCTCAACATATGTGAAACCGTTGATACGAGAAATGATCTGAGCTGCGTCTTTTCCAAGACCGTTAAGAATAACTCTAAGGGGTTTCTGACGAACCTTGTTAGCCTTCTCAGCGATACCGATAGCACCCTCAGCAGCAGCGAATGACTCGTGACCTGCAAGGAATGCGAAGCACTCTGTATCCTCTTCAAGAAGCATCTTACCAAGGTTACCATGTCCAAGACCTACCTTACGGCGGTCAGCAACTGATCCGGGAATACAGAAAGCCTGAAGACCGATACCGATTGCAGCAGCAGCCTCAGAAGCCTTACGGCAACCCTTCTTGATTGCGATAGCAGCACCTACTGTGTAAGCCCACTTAGCGTTCTCGAAACAGATAGGCTGAATACCCTCGATGAGCTTGTAAACATCGATACCTGCAGCCATTGTAATATCTCTACACTCTTCTACTGAAGAAATCCCATACTCCTTAAGGCAAGCCAGGATCTGGGGCTCTCTTCTTTCATATGATTCAAATAAAGCCATTTTAAATTCCTCCTTACCTTAATTACTCTTTTCTGGGATCGATGAATCTTACAGCATCAGCAACACGTCCGTACTGACCCTTAGCCTTCTCAATCGCTGTATTAGCATCATCACCGGCCTTGATGAAATCCATCATCTTACCGAAGTTAACATACTTGTATCCGATGATCTCGTCGTTCTCATCAAGAGCAACATCTGTGATGTAACCATCAGTAAGCTCAAGATAACGAGGTCCCTTGTCAAGTGTTCCGTAAGTTGTACCAACCATGGAACGTGCTCCCTTACCAAGATCCTCAAGACCTGCACCGATAACAAGTCCGCCCTCTGAGAATGCAGACTGTGTTCTTCCGTATACGATCTGAAGGAAGAGCTCTCTCATAGCTGTGTTGATAGCGTCACAAACAAGGTCTGTGTTAAGAGCCTCAAGTACTGTAAGTCCGGGAAGAATCTCAGAAGCCATAGCTGCTGAATGAGTCATTCCTGAGCAACCGATTGTCTCTACAAGTGCCTCCTGAATGATACCTTCCTTAACGTTAAGTGAAAGCTTGCAGCAACCCTGCTGAGGTGCACACCAGCCGATACCATGTGTATAGCCGGAAATATCCTTAACCTCTTTGGACTGAACCCACTTAGCCTCTTCAGGAATAGGGGCAGCGCCATGATGTACCCCTTGTGTTACGGGACACATATTCTTTACCTCTGTTGAGTAAATCATGTGAAAATCTCCTTTCGTATTGTAAAGTAATTATTCATTACTTACTACCTGATATAGATTGACCATAAAATGTGCCTGCCAAGCACGGTCATAGACGGTATTTATACATATCTCTTGTAAAAAGAGCTATCTAATAAATCTGCCAAAACATATTTTGGCATAAATCTGCGCATATTTCAATGGTAATGTTATATTTTTAACACATTTTTTAGTCTTCTTTCTTCTCTACAATGTGATCCTTATCTTTAAAGATATGATGCGCAGGAATACAGCCTCTTACGGAAGAAAGAGGATATACATTGCACCATCTTCCGATAACTGTTCCGGGGTTAAGTACGCTGTTACAGCCAACCTCTACGTTGTCTCCAAGCATAGCTCCCATCTTCTTAAGTCCCGTCTCCACCTTGTCATTATCACCGTTTTTGACAACAACAAGCTTCTTATCGCTCTTAACGTTGGATGTGATTGAGCCTGCGCCCATGTGAGACTTGAATCCGAGGATAGAATCTCCGACATAGTTGTAGTGAGGAACCTGAACCTTATTAAAGAGGATAACATTCTTAAGCTCCGTTGAATTACCTACAACCGCGCCCTTTCCTACGATAGCGCTTCCTCTGATAAACGCGCACTGTCTTACTTCCGCTTCCTCATCAATAATGCAAGGGCCTCCGATGTATGCAGAGTCAAAAACCTTGGCACTTTTAGCTACCCATACGTTCTCTCCGCGCTTTTCAAACTTGTCAGCAGGAAGTTTATTACCAAGCTCTATGATGTAATCCTTGATCCCGGCAAGAAGTTCCCAGGGATATTCCTTAGTCTTCATAAAATCAGCAGCAATAGTCTCATTAAGGTCGTACATATTGCTAATCTTAAATTCTTCCATTTCAGTTCTCCTTTACTTTATCGGAAGCCTTATTGCCGGTCGCTTTCTTGGTTGTTCCGGCCTTCTTGGCTCCGCTCTTAGTTGTGCTCTTGTAATTTGAAGCAACATAATCAAATCTTGATCTGAGCAAATTCCTATAATCATTGTCTTTGACAAGATTGGTCCTCTTACTAACGAAATCATCCAGCTTACTCATATACTCATTTTCTGAGATCTCGCCGTTTGCAACTCCGGTAAGTCCCTTCTCCCAGCTTGCCGTAAGTGCCGGGTTAAGCATGGGTTTCATGGAACATGCAACAGTCTCATAGACCATCTCTCCCATCTGAGTTGGAGTAATTATCTGAGTCTTTTTATTAAGGCTTAAGTACTTGATATTCACAAGCTTAGTAAGGATACCGGCTCTTGTAGCACTTGTACCGATTCCGGAGCCCTTGATCTGAGCCCTGAGTTCCTCATCCTCAATAAACTGACCTGCATTTTCCATGGTAAGAATGATAGTTCCTGAGTTATATCTCTTAGGAGGAGAGGTCTCTCCCTCTTTGAGATTAAAGCTTTCCGCCTGAAGCTTGTCTCCTTTTTTGAGCTTTTGAAGATGCTCAAAGAGTTCCTCATCAGTTACGGTCTCCTCTTCACTCTCTTTTCCGTCATCCTTATCATCAGCTCCCGCCTTACTTGCCTTATCCTTAAAGAAAGAATAGTCCATCACGTGAAGGTATCCCTTGCCTGTCAGTATCTTGAAATTGGCAAAAAAGCTTTCGATCTTGCCTTCATGAGTCATATTGGGCATGGTCACCGTAAGCGCCACCTTACTGTATGTGGCAGATGGATAAAAGACAGCCAGAAAACGCCTTACTATTATCTCATAAACCTTGGCAGATGTAGGGCTAAGGCTTCCAAGAGCTGATAGTCCCTGACCTGTAGGTATGATGGCATAGTGATCCGTTATAGCCTTATCGTTGACATACCTTGTCTTCTCTATACCCTTATAGGATTCATGCTGAAGTATAGCCTTAGCATAAACCGCGCAGGGTTCATAATTCGTAAGTCCCTTAATATTCTGATTTATAACCTTAGCAATGGCACTGGACATAACACGAGCATCGGTACGGGGATAAGTCGTAAGCTTCTTCTCGTACAATTCCTGAGCAACCGCAAGTGTCTCATCCGGATTTATCTTAAAAAATCTTGAGCAGTCATTTTGAAGCTCCGCCAGATTATAAAGAAGCGGCGCATTCTTAACTTCTTTTTTCTTCTCACACTTAAGTACCGTAGCTTCTACCGGGACGCTTCCAAGAGAAGCGATAAGTTCCTTGGCATCATCCTCTGTCTTAAAGCCCTTCTCACTGTAGAGCTTTGGGGAATTGTCATAGAAAGATTCGGAAGTAACGCGCCACTCGGCATCACACTCTTTTCCTCCTATATTGATTCCTGCAAGAACACGGTAAAAAGGTGTCTTAACAAACTCTCTTATCTCCCTCTCCCTGTCAACAACAATGCCCAGAACACAGGTCATAACTCGTCCCACGGAGATAACGCATTTGTCCAGATTGAGATAATTCTTGATGGAATAGGCATATTTAAGAGTAAGAGCCCTTGAGAAATTGATACCCATGAGGTAATCCTCTTTTGCTCTAAGAAATGCTGAGGCACCAAGGTTATCATACTCGGAATCATCCTTGGCTTCGCGGATACCTCTAAGAATCTCATCCTCAGTCTGGGAATCGATCCAGACTCTTTTCCTCACCTTATCCTTAACTCCTGCCTGCATATCAACAAGACGGTATATATACTCTCCCTCTCGTCCAGAGTCGGTGCATATATATATCGTGTCCACATCGTCCCTTGTAAGCAGACCCTTAACTATCTTGAACTGCTTGGAGACATTCCCTATAACTTCGTATTTAAAAGATTGTGGAATAAAAGGAAGGGTGTCCAGAGACCACCTTTTGTACTTCTCATCGTAGACTTCAGGATAGCTCATGGTTACCAGGTGTCCGACGCACCATGTTACATAAGATTCGTCAGACTCCAGATAACCGTCTTTCCTGGAAAAATTGACTTTCATTGCTGCAGCAAAAGCCTGCGCGACGCTGGGCTTCTCTGCGATGTAAACGCTTTTTTTAGCCATTTGTTAACTCATCTATACCTATGAGTCTCAACTTACTGTCGGGCTTCATTGAGGCATCAATTAACCACGCGTCGAACCCTACTGTTGAGAACAGATAGAAATAATCTCCCTCAAGTCTTGCTTTTTGTGCGCAGGACCAAAGGCTTTCCAGATCGGCGTGAGTTGCCTGTTTTTGCCAAAAGCACATTCCGATAGCGGTATCTCCCGTATCACTCTGTGCAATAATATCAAGATTACCGGACTTGCCTATCCATTCTCCCTCTTCAGCAACTTCAAAGGGGAAAAGACCTCTCTCCCTGCACCTGTACAGGTATTCACGGCAAACCGTCTTGAAATATTCCGATGCATAGCTTTGCATTCCTGCCGATATAAATATATCATAAAATTGCTCCACAGGCATCTGCATGAGACTGCTTTCATTGGGAAAAATAAATCTGAAATAGAAATCCAAAAGCGGATCTTCTATCTTATATACTCCCTTTACAACGTTCTCTCTACCCGCATTTCCGTAGGAATAAACCTTGTATGCAAAATCATGATGTATCAAGGTCTTAAGATACACTGAGATCTTGGCTCTGGAAAAACCTGTGGCATGGTATATATCATTTAGCTTATTGATACCTCTTGCCATAACAGAGAGAATGGTGTGATAAACCGAAGTTTCCCTCAGATCCTTGTTAGTAAGGCGCAGTGCCTCACCATACAGATATGAGGAAGGATCGAGAATATTCTTGCAGACATTTTCTTTAAAAGATAAAGAATCATCAAAATATCTCCAAAGGGCTGTCTGTCCACCAAGTACCGAATAGGTAAGAACTGCATCTTTATAGGGCATCTTGGGAAAATAAGACCTCAAAGAATAAAAAGAAAGAGGCTTGATCTTCCTAAAACCGACAATATCCGCCGCGTAGTTTCCAAGTGAACCAACCATGCTGTTCTCAACCCAGTTGATGTCGTGGCTTACAAGCAGCACCAGGATCTGTCTGAATCTCCCATGCTCTTTTACAAAGTTCACCAATGACTCCATGAAGTCATCGCTAGCCTTAATGATATTCTCAAAATTCCTGATTATAAAAATAAACGGAGCTTTACCTGCAGATTCTGCGCAGGCTGTAAAGATATCAGAGTACGTGGGATTATCCTTGATGGCGATCCTGCTACTCTTAAGTTCACCGGTCCACAAAAAGAGCTGCTCCCTCTCAGATGCAGAGCGGGCAGTGTAATAAAAGCTCCTTCTGTTTTCCGTAAATTTGGACAAAAGAGCAGAATGCTCAATATTCCTGTGTCCGTAGACAACAAGAATATTGGAGAGTCCGCTCTCATAGTATCTGTTTAAAAAACGTAAATCTTCTGATCTTTGCGCTTCCATCATTATACTATTTATCACTTTTTGTTAATGTATCCACTTGCCTTAAGAAGCTCTGCGCACTCTACAGCACCGCCTGCAGCACCACGAAGAGTGTTGTGTGAAAGACCTACAAACTTCCAGTCATATACGCTGTCTTCACGGATTCTGCCGATGCTTACGCCCATTCCGTTCTCATAATTAACATCAAGTGTGATCTGAGGTCTGTTGTCCTCCTGCATGTACTGGATGAACTGCTTGGGAGCGCTGGGAAGCTCGAGTTTCTGAGGAAGTCCTGAGAACTGCTCAAGTTTCTCGATGAGCTGCTCCTTTGTAGGGTTCTTTTTGAATTTAACGAAAGCTGCTGCTGTGTGACCGTAAAGTACAGGGATTCTGATACACTGACATGTGATCTTAACATCATCAGCGGGAACGATCACGCCGTTCTCAACCTTACCCCAGATTCTAAGGGGTTCTTTCTCTGACTTCTCTTCCTCACCTGAAATGAAAGGAATAACGTTGCCAACCATCTCGGGCCACTCTTCGAAGTTCTTACCTGCACCTGAAATAGCCTGATATGTTGTAGCAACAACCTCATAAGGCTCAAACTCTTTCCATGCTGTAAGAGCGGGTGTGTAGCTCTGGATTGAGCAGTTGGGCTTAACAGCGATGAATCCTGCATTTGTTCCAAGTCTCTTCTTCTGGAACTCAATAACATCCATGTGCTCAGGGTTGATCTCAGGGATGATCATAGGAACATCGGGAGTCCATCTGTGTGCGCTGTTATTGGAAACAACAGGTGTCTCAGTCTTAGCGTACTCTTCCTCGATAGCCTTGATCTCATCCTTAGACATATTTACAGCTGAAAGAACAAAATCAACATCCTCAGAAACGCCCTTAACATCAGTAACGTCCTTAATAACGATGTTCTTTACTGAATCGGGAATAGGGCCATCCATCTTCCATCTGTTTCCAACAGCCTCTTCATAAGTCTGTCCTGCTGAACGAGGGCTGGCTGCGATTGTCTTAACCTCAAACCAAGGGTGATTGTTGAGGATAGAGATAAATCTCTGTCCTACCATTCCTGTTCCGCCTAATACTGCAACCTGTAACTTGTTACTCATAATACTTTTACTCCTCCTGGATAATAAATATAATTTACCTTTTTACTTTTTATAAATATCAATACATCTTGAACTCATTAAGGAACTTACCGTTAAGCTCGATAACCTTCTTCATGGCATCCTGTCCGGGCGCTCCTATCGTAAGTCTCTTACTTACGCAGGTCTCAAGACTGATAGCATTAAATATATCCTCATCAAAAAGCTCTGAGAAGCCTTTGAGTTCATCTATAGTAAGATCGTCGATGGCACATTTCTTGTCAATGCAGTGAAGAACAAGCCTTCCGATAACCGAATGAGCATCTCTAAACGGCATACCCTTATTAACAAGGTAATCTGCCGCATCAGTTGCATTGGTAAAGCCCATCATTGCACTCTTTTCCATAGGTTCTTTGTTGAACTTAATGGTTCTAAGCATATCCGCAAAGAGTGTCAGACAATTTGAAACTGTATCAATTGCGTCAAAGGCTGCCTCCTTGTCCTCCTGCATGTCCTTGTTATAAGCAAGAGGAATACCCTTCATGGTTGTAAGAAGTGACATAAGGTCACCGTAAACACGTCCTGTTTTACCCCTTACAAGCTCCGCAATATCAGGATTTTTCTTCTGAGGCATGATACTGCTGCCTGTCGAATAAGCATCGTCTATATCAACAAATCTGTACTCATTGCTGTTCCAGATGATGATCTCTTCGCTGAATCTTGAAAGATGCATCATTATAGTAGAAAGAGCTGACAAAAACTCTATAAGATAGTCTCTGTCAGATACGGAATCCATGCTGTTAAGTGTAGGTCCGTAGAAATCAAGAAGCTGCGCTGTGTACTCTCTATCCAAAGGATATGTAGTTCCTGCAAGTGCTCCCGCTCCAAGAGGACAATAGTTCATCCTGTTATAGATATCTTTCATCCTAAGGAGATCTCTTTTAAACATCTCAAAATAAGCACCAACATGGTGAGCAAGTGTAACGGGTTGCGCCTTCTGAAGGTGTGTAAAGCCGGGCATGTATGTATCTACGCCCTCCTTCATAATGGTATCAAGGGTCTCAAGCATATTCTTAAGAAGTCCTGCCATATGCTCGACCTCGCCCCTTGCGTAAAGTCTCATATCAAGAGCAACCTGATCGTTACGGCTGCGTCCTGTGTGAACCTTCTTGCCGGCATCTCCCACTCTCTCAATGAGGTTAGCCTCAAGAAAACTGTGGATATCTTCGTACTTGGTACTGATCTCAAGCTTACCGGCCTTAACATCCTCAAGGATTGAATCAAGTCCCTTTACAATAAGGTCTTTTTCCTCCTCAGTAATAATGCCCTGCTTGGCAAGCATGGTTGCATGAGCCTTGCTGCCTCGTACATCCACTTCCAAAAATCTCTTATCGAACGTGATGGATGCGTTAAAATTCCATGCCAGTTCGTTGATACTTCCTGTAAATCTTCCGCCCCATAGTTGAGCCATTTTGTCACTCTCCGCTTTTCCATAGTAAAGTAATAAAAAATTATAATCACAACTTAACATATATAAAATTCAAAGACAATGTAAAATATTGACCAAACTTTCATCCGATTACATTGTTTTATTGTATAAAAAAACAAATGTCCGCGCAGCACGGACATTTGAATATTATTTTTCACATATTGTCTTTGATGTCAGATATATTTAGCACTTTTCTTTTTCTTCTTTTATTATCCGACTGTCTCGTTTTCCTTAGCCGCACGCTCCTCGTTGATAGACTTAGCCTCAGCAAGGATATCTTCGCAGTTCTCCTGAACCTTTGTTGCGGTATCCATCACGCACTCTTTATAAAGCCTTGAAACCCGCATAAATGATAAGATTTCTCATTTATTTCATTTTGGATTTGGTGCTATAATCTGGGTATGAATAATATAGACAAAATGCAAACTTCAGAATCATTTATATTAAGCGCCCTGATCTCTTTTTCCGGAGGGCTGCAGGATGCGTATACCTATAACCTCAGAGATAAGGTATTTGCCAACGCCCAGACAGGTAACATTGTCCTTATGAGCCAGCACCTTATGTCCCGTGAATGGCTAAAGGGATTCAGCTACCTCCTCCCCATTTTTTCTTTTGTCCTTGGAATCATCATCGCTGAGCAGATCAGCAGCAGATATAAGACAGGTAAAAGAATCCACTGGAGACAGGTGGTACTGGTGTTTGAGATCCTGATACTGTTCCTGGTTGGCTTTATCGGCACGCCTCTTAATATGGTGGCAAATGCTCTTGTTTCCTTATCCTGTGCCATGCAGGTTCAGTCCTTTAGAACTATGCACGGCTATGGCTATGCCAGCACCATGTGTATAGGAAATCTCAGAAGCGGCACCGAGAGCCTTTCTGTTTTCTTCAGAACAAAAGAGCCTTCTTCACTGAAAAAGGCTCTTAACTATTACTGTATCATTATTGTATTTGCGCTGGGTGCAGGTATCGGCGGTATCTTATCACCTGTATTTGGCCTTAAGACTATATGGTTCTCCGCTCTGATACTTGCTGCGGCGTTTATACTGATGCTCAAAAAATATACACCTGCAAACAGCTTTATCAGATGACTGCGATCTGGCATGATCTCATTGTTTCAAGCGCTGCCTCGTGTTTATCGGGTGTAACACCTGCGCAGCAGGAAGCATCAACACATACCCTTACTTCAGGCATGTTGGCCTTTATCAAAAGAGCATTTGAAACAACGCAGATATCAGTGCATACGCCGATAAGCTCTACAGAAATATCTTCCTTGTCCGCAAGCTCTTTTATCATGGCTGCAAGATCTACTGAGCCAAATGTCGGCTTATTTACGTAAGTGATCTTATCCGCATCCTTCTTGGAATCAAGGGCTGCCTGAACAGTCTTATCTATCTGCCATCCACTGCTTCCCTCAATACAATGCTCAACAGGCAGGTTCTTACCCTCCTGAGTAGTCATGTAATCAGTCTGATGTGTATCTCTGGTAACAAAAATGTCTCGTCCATCATACTCGCCGATTTTCTTAACAACAGCAGGGATCACAGCCTGCGCTTCCTTTGTTCCAAGCGCTCCGTCAACAAAATCCTTCTGCATATCAACGACAACCAGTAGTTTTCTCATCTTATCTCTCCTTGTGTAATACGTTGTGATATTACACCAAGTATTCTACTACGAAGTCCCGTTGTCAAGATTGACTTTTGAGCCGGATATAGTACTTACAAGCATATACTTACTTTTTATATGAGGCTCACAGGTAGCTGTACTCCCAAAGAGTAGTCACCTTCTTGTTCTTGAGAAGTCCGTATAATCTAAGAAGATTGGCTCCGGGGCCGGCTGCTCCTGTATAAAGTCCCGTATAGGTCTGAACATTTCTGTGATCTGTTCTATCCCAGTGCCCAAAGAAGCACCTTCCGCCATCTACTTCAGAAGAATCCGCTATCACTCTTGCTGCAGCTCTTTTGGCCGCAGTAAGGTATTTCTCATCAGCCGTAATCTCGTATAGCTGTTCAAAATATTCTATAAGCCCGGGAGTCCCGCAGCATGTGCAGTAGCTATTCCAAAGTCCCCAGGAATTAAGCTCAGGGGCGCCCGCTTCAAGAATGCCGGAAGCCAGCTCTTTGGTGATATCGAGATAGTGATGTTCCCCGGTTATTTCAAAGAGCTTTGTAAAAAGAAGCGACGTTCCCGCAGGTCCATGGCAAAAGCCAAGATAGAACTTGTCTTTAAAGTCTTCACCTGTCTCTCCTCCCCACAGATAAGGAACTACTCTTCCGCTTCCAAGCTCTAAAGATATGCTCTCCAGGAAAGCCGCAGCCTGTCTGGCGCCTTCAAGTTCCCAGTCCTTTTTGTCGTATTCATAAAGCACCGCAAAGATATATCCTATTCCTGCAGTTCCGTGAGAAAATCCGGGGAAAATACTCCCTTTGGGAAGTCCAACTCTTGATAAGTCATTTGCTTCATAATATGTACCTTCTATACCTGCGCCGGCTCTTTTTCCTGTAGAATATATGTATCTCGCATAGTCTCTTGCAAGATCAAGGTATTTACTGTCCTTAGTTACTTTATAAAGGGATATAAAGTACAGCACATAGCCGCCGTCGCTAAAAACATCCGTATCCTTGGTAAGATATCTGCCATCCGAAGTTTCCGTACTTGCTTCAACAATGTCTTTTCCGAGTTTTATGGCGAATTCGATATATCTTTTGTCCTGAATGTACTCATAGATTGTAAGTGCCAGTATTCCTGCGCCGGAGGGTCCTGAATATATCCCCGTGTGCCAGCCCGTGACTTTAAGGTCACTTTGAAGGGCAGTCTTAAGCTTATGTTCATAGAACTCTTTTCCGGGGACGTTTTCTATAAGCTCCTCCAATACTGATACTGCATGATCAAGATATTTTTTATCCTCTGTTATCTCATAGAGTCTTACAAAAAAGATTCCGATTCCGGCAGAGCCTGAATACAGGCCGTATTTACCGTGGACCGCTCTGGTAGAATAGTCTTCCTCAGAGCCGGGATTTACTTTGAAATATAATCCGTCCTTCCCTTCTACCTTATTGGAAAGGATCCAGTTATATATGGAAAGAGACGCCTCCAGGTAGTCTTCATCATGTATGTTGTTTAGTCCGCTTACAGTTCTTAACTTAGGTCTCATTGCAGTTTCCTCTTCCTTCTATTTTGGTCTCACCGGCGTATTGTCTTATTATTTGTAGAGATTCAATGACATATACTTTGTTCCGTCGTCAGGAGCGATAACAACAATATTTTTTCCCTTATTCTCTGGTCTCTTAGCAAGCTCTTTTGCTGCTGTAAATGCACCTGCTGCTGATGAGCCAAGGAAAAGACCGTCTGTAGAAAGCAACTCTTTTGCCGTCTTAGATGCTGTAAGCGAAGATACTTCTATAACTTCATCATATTTATCTCCTGATTCAAGCATGAAAGGAGTTGTAAATCTCTCGGGAACGTTTGAGAAAGGTGCTACTCCGTCAATTGCATCCTGCCCGCTGTCAGCACCGATTCTTGATGCTTCGTCAGCCTGAACGCCTACAATCTTAAGATCCGGATTCTTTTCCTTGAGGAACTTGGAGGTTCCAAGCAGTGTTCCGCCTGTACCAACCATCGCTACATAGATATCAACTTTACCATCCGTCTGTTCCAAGATCTCAGGACCTGTTGTTCTGTAGTGTGCTTCAGGGTTGTGCTCATTCTGCATCTGGTTAATAAAGAAATACCCGTGTTCATCGCTATAGTTCTTAACTCCCTCGATGATACCGTCAATGGAAAGAGCATTTTCATCCATGAGTTTCTTGATGCTTGGAATTTCAGACTGAAGTGCAGGCTCTGCACCGTATGCCTTTAAGATATCGAATCTCTCCTGTGAAGAACCGTTCTCAAGAAATGCTTTAAACTTGTAACCTCTTGCTGCTGCAAATGTTGCAAGTGCTATTCCTGTATTTCCGCTTGTTGCTTCTACAATTGTATCTCCGGGCTTGATTTTGCCTTCCTTCTCAGCTTCAACAAGCATGTTGAGCGCTGCTCTTGCCTTAATACTTCCTGATGCATTAAACCACTCAAGCTTTACAAGAATGCTTGCTCCAAGATTATTTTTCTTTTCATAATTAACAGGTTCAAAAAGTGGTGTGTTTCCTACAAGTTCTTCTAAGCTCTTTGTTATCTTTGCCATAATAGTGTCCTCCGGGTGTTAATATAGTCTGTTTTTGTTTTTGATAAATTCTTAGTTCGTTTTGATGTGATAACTATATTACCCTATGACCTACTATGTCAATGGGTTTTGCGATAGGCAAATCTTATTAAAATGTATAACTTCCGTTTATATCAAAGCAGTGCGTTGATACAAAACGTTCTTTGTTGCTATTACATCAACGCCTGTTCCTGCAACATCTCTAAGCACTACATCTCCGATAGTCACAGGGGCAGCGACCTCCGCCGCGTCAATGTCCTTCATAACATCAAATACCTTGCTCTTTGGCACGTCTGAAGCTGTCTTTACTGAGACGCGCTCTTTCTTGCCGCCAACAACGCGCACGGTGCTCGTAACTATCCTTGTTGGATTAACCACTTCTTTTCTTGCATATATATCGCCTTTAGGGCAAGTGTTGCCCTCAACAAAAGTAACTTCACCATTTTCTATCGTTGCTGTCAGCATGCACCCCATGGGGCAGCCTATGCATGTAAGTTCTCTTTTTTCCATAAAGCATAACCCCCTTATTCCTTCTCAATCTTAACTGTTATGGCCTTAAGATCCGGATATTCCGCAAGCTGAGCCTTCCTGAGCACTATCTGCTCCATCTCTCCGGGAGATAAGATTCTCTTCTTGTTATGCAGGATTCTCTCATCATCAAAGTAGACACTTACAAAAGAGTCTTTGTAGACATCTCCCACCCTGAATCGCACAGTAAGAATGTCTTCCATCTTGTCAGGGCGAATAGTGTTAGGAACCGTATATCGAGCGCCTTCAGTAGCAACCAGCTTGATCGCCGAGCCACCTCCACCTCCCGTGGCACCCTGCATACCTTGCTCTACTGCGCAGCTCACATATCTTGCTGCATTTGCGCCGGCGCGCCCTGCTTCCTCGGAAACATAGTCCACAAGATCATGCACGTGAAGTACATTGCCGCAGGCAAAGACACCCGGAATATTTGTTTCAAGTGATTCATTTACCACAGGACCGCTTGTAACGGGATTCATGGTAATACCTGCAGCCTGAGACAATTCATTTTCAGGAATAAGTCCGCAGGAAAGAAGAAGCGTATCGCAGGTGTATCTTTCTTCCGTCCCGGAAATAGGTTTTCTGTCCGGGCCAACCTCGGCTATTGTAACCGCTGTCACATGCTCTTTTCCCTCGATATCAACTACGGTGTGCGAGAGCTTTAGCGGTATGCCAAAGTCATCAAGACACTGAACAATGTTACGCTTAAGTCCTCCTGAATAAGGCATAAGTTCCGCAACGCACTTAACCTTGGCGCCTTCAAGAGTCATACGCCTTGCCATGATTAGTCCTATATCTCCGGAGCCAAGTATCACAACTTCTTTGCCCGGCATATAGCCCTCGATATTAACAAGTCTCTGAGCTGTTCCTGCAGAAAAAATACCTGCAGGTCTGTAGCCCGGAATGTTCAGTGCTCCTCTTGGTCTTTCCCTGCATCCCATGGCGAGGATCACTGCTTTTGCAGGGATAGTGAACATGCCATCTTCCCTGTTCATGGCAGTGACAGTCTTATCATGCGCAATATCCATTACCATGGTCCCAAGCTTGTATTCTATTCCCAGCTCCAAAACCTGTTCTACAAATCTGTAAGCATATTCGGGGCCTGTAAGTTCCTCCTTGAAGGTATGAAGCCCAAAACCATTATGTATGCACTGATTAAGGATTCCTCCAAGCTCTGTATCCCTTTCAAGTATGAGGATGGAATCGCAGCCCGCCTTCTTTGCTGATACAGCAGCGGCAAGACCCGCCGGGCCTCCGCCCACAATTACAATGTCGTAGTCTTTCATGCGCCGGTCACCTCCTCGTTACCTTTGGTCCTTGTGGGTGCGATCACGGAACTGCCTCCGCTCTTGGTAATCTCCTCATAGGGTATTCCCAGCTCTCTACTTAGGATTTCCATGGTCCTGGGGCTACAGAAACCTGCCTGGCATCTTCCCATACCGGCTCTGGTCCTTCTCTTTACTCCGTCAAGGCTCTTTGCCCCAAGAGGTCTGTGAATAGCTTCTATGATCTCACCTTCGGTTATCATCTCGCATCTGCAGATAATGTTTCCGTATGCCGGATTCTTCCTGATAAGTTCATTCATCTCATCAAGAGACAGCCCTTCAGTCTTTACAATGCCCTTCCTGGTCTTCCTGTAACTATCTTTTTCCTTAAATCCCATCTTGTCTTTTAAAATACCTGCAACCATCTCGCCAATGGCGGGACTTGCGGTTAGACCCGGGGATTCGATTCCGGCGCAGTCTATAAATCCCGGAGCATCCTCAACTTCCTTGATTATGAAATCATGGTGCTCTTCGTGAGCACGAAGTCCGGCAAAAGAGGTGATGACATTCTTAATTGGAAGATTCCGTACGTGACTTCCCGCTTTGGTAATAAGATCTTCTATTCCTTCTGCCGTCGTATTGGTTCCTTCCTTGTTCTCTATATCTGTTGCCGTAGGCCCTACTATTAGATTTCCGTGTATTGTCGGAGATATCAAAACTCCCTTTCCAAGCTTGGTAGGCTGAGGAAAAATAGTATGACTCACATGACTTCCAACCTGCTTATCCAAAAGACAGTACTCGCCGCGCCTTTCTATTATGCGTATCTTGTTGTCACTAACCATGTTGTGTATATTATCTGCATAAACTCCCGCAGCATTGACTACATACTTAGCTACAAGCTCTTCCTTATCTGTATTAAGATGCCAGTTTCCCTCCGCATCTTTCTTAATATCTTTAACTTCACTATGGAATTTGAATAAAACGCCGTTATCATAAGCATTTTCTGCCATGGCGATATTCAGCTCAAAGGGACAGACTATTCCTGCGGAAGGAGCAAAAAGAGCTCCCTGCACATCTTCAGACAGATTGGGTTCAAGCTCCAGTGCTTCTTCTCTGCTTAATATCTTAAGTCCCTTAACTTTATTTTTTATCCCCCTGTCATAAAGCTCCTGCAAGCCTCCAAGAGCCTCTTTATGAATACATACAACCAAAGATCCGTTTCTTTTAAAAGGTATATCAAGATCCTTTGACAGCTCATCCATCATCTCGTTTCCGCGAACATTGAGTTTTGCCATAAGAGATCCTTCTGCAGCATCATAGCCCGCGTGTATAATGGCAGAATTGGCTTTGGATGTACCTTCACACACATCCTCGCACTTTTCAAGAACGCATACATTTATGTCGTACCGAGACAGCTGCCAGGCAACTGCAGAACCGGTTACGCCGGCGCCTATTATCACAACATCATACATAGCATATCTCCCAAATTATTAAATAAACTCTTATCCATCTTTATATAAATAAACTCTTATTCCTCTTTGGCCCATCCAAGCGTCGAATTAACCGCTCTGTGCCAGCCCTTAAGTTCGCTATCTCTTTTGTCTTGGTCAATCCCGGACGTAAACTCTCTGTCAACCGCCCAGTTACTTATTACATCTTCTTTGCTCTTCCAGTAGCCAACGGCAAGACCTGCAAGGTACGCAGCTCCCATAGCGGTAGTTTCAACGCAGGAAGGACGAAGAACCTTTGCTCCAAGAATATCCGCTTGGAATTGCATAAGGAAATTGTTGTTGGAAGCACCTCCGTCAACCTTAAGCGAAGTAATCTTCTTGCCGGTATCGAGTTCCATAGCATGAAGTACATCATAGGTCTGAAATGCCAGTGACTCCAAAGTTGCCCTTATAATATGGGACTTGTTGACGCCTCTCGTAAGCCCCACTATGGCTCCTCTTGCGTAAGGATCCCAGTACGGAGCTCCAAGTCCTGTAAAAGCCGGAACCACGTAGCAGCCGTTAGTATTTTCAACCTGAGTGGCAAAAAACTCCGAATCAGGCGAAGAGTCTATTATCTTAAGCTCATCTCTAAGCCACTGTATCGCAGCACCAGCGACAAATACAGAACCTTCCAGAGCATACATAACTTTATTATCAAGTCCCCAGGCAATTGTCGTAAGAAGATCATTATCGGAAAAAATAGGCTTCTCACCTGTATTCATCAGCATAAAGCAGCCTGTGCCATAGGTGTTTTTGGCTTCTCCTTCATTAAAACAGGTCTGTCCGAAAAGAGCCGCCTGCTGATCTCCCGCAGCTCCCGCAATTCTTACGGGGCCGCCAAAGAACTCCGGATCGGTCTCAGCATATACGCAGCTTGAAGGCTTAACCTCCGGAAGCATAGACATTGGGATTTCCAGAATTTCGCACAACTCTTCATCCCATTTCAAAGTATTTATATTAAATAAAAGTGTTCTGGAAGCATTGGAATAATCGGTAACATGAACTTTACCTTTAGTCAGCTTAAAGATAAGCCAAGAATCGACAGTGCCAAAGCACAGCTCGCCCCTTTCGGCGCGCTCTCTCACCCCGTCGACATTTTCAAGGATCCATCTGATCTTGGTCCCTGAGAAATACGGATCGAATTTAAGACCTGTTTTTTCCCTGAATTTCTCTACAATCCCGGGATTCTCTTTCATCATATCTGCGGCGTAATCCGCTGTCCGGCGACACTGCCAGACAATGGCATGGCTAACGGGCTGCCCCGTCTTCCTATCCCAGACAATGACAGTCTCTCGCTGGTTGGTTATTCCTATGGCCGCAATATCCTCATAGGAAGCGCCAACATTTTGCATAGCCTGCCTTGCCACGGAAAGCTGGGTCTGCCATATCTCGCCCGCGTCATGTTCAACCCAGCCAGGCTGCGGAAAGTACTGCGTGAACTCCTTCTGAGCCACACTGCACATCTCCCCCTTCTCATTAAATAAAATGCATCTGTTGCTTGTAGTACCTGAATCAAGTGCCATAACGTATCTTGCCATACGTCCCCTCCTTCAGAGCATCATTATTTTCACTTAACAAATATCAGATCCTGACTTCCTCCGAAAGCTTACCCTCCATGAGCTGCGGGTTCTCAACCAGCTTTTTAAGAAGCTTCATGGACCTTCCGTAGTAGAAACCGTCAGAGATTCTTTCATCAATGGTAAAAGAAAGATCTATCTCCTTTTTCATTGTAACATTTCCCTGTACATCATAGTGAGGTCTGTATTTCTTTGTCCCCACAATGACAAAAATAGATGTTGTACCCCAGTTCATAAGGTGGTGATAACCGATATTCATACCAAGAGAGCCCAGGTTGGACAATACCACCGAACACTGGTAAGGGTCTGTAGCTATAACAGCCTGCGGCATCCATCCGTGCCTGTCAAGGAATCTGGCTATAGCTCCTATAAGGTGCTTAACCGGAAGCTTCTTGATCACATTCATGGCGTCTGTGGACTCATCATCCTCTTTTTTACAAAAAGCGATCTGCTGCCTTACCTTGGCACTGATATCCGCCAAAGTGTCATTCTCATCAGCTACGATCCTGGCAAGGGTCTCGTCTCCGTCGTCGCTAAACTCTTTTTTGACGGTAAAAGCCGCCGTTATATTGTTACGCTGGTACACGTTCTTGTTTGCAATAAAGCGGTTCATCTGAGGTCTTAGCTCAATTGTCTTAAGCATTGCCGCAATTATCAGGTCAAAAATGGATATCCTGCCCTCAGGATGCTCCTTGTTATAAGCTCTGATATATTCCTCAGTATTGGATATGTCCACCGCCATGGACATGAAAGCCTCATTATCACATCTGTTGGGATACATAAGTGGCATCACATAATGCATCGCATCAATATCCCTTATAAGAGTACCGTCCCTGCGGTCACCCCATCTTCTTTTTCCCACGTATACGTCCCTCCACATAAAAAAATAATTCAAGGAATAAATACATTACAACAGCAGCCCACACATCGGTAAAAGAATGCTGCTTAACAAAGCATACCGAAATACAGATCAAAAAGGACCATATTGTAATGAGAATCTTTTTCAAAAGAGCTGTCTCTTTGCGGCAGATCCATGCCGAAAGTGCCGCGAGAGTATATCCCACATGCAGCGATGGGCACACTCCGGTAGGAGTATCCGCCATATATATTATACCTAATATAAAGGTAAAAATATTGTTTCGTTCAAAATACTCAGGGCGAAGATATTGAACCGATGGCCAAAAAACATAAGTCGCCATGGCAACGATCTGCATCCCAACTATAAGCTTTTGCGCACGCACAAAGCTCTTTATGTCATATAAAAGGAAATATAAAAGAGTTCCCGCCAAAAAGACATACCATGACACATAAAAGATCACGAAAGATTCAGTAAAAGGAATCATGTCATCAACTATGCTGTGTACAACATGACATTTTTCCTGCAAAATAAGCTTCTCCGTGATAAAATACATTGCCAGGTACCACACCCAGCCAAGAAGAAGCAAAAGGTGTTTGTACTGCGGGCTTGTTATATTGGATAATCTAAGCTTTCTATAATCAACTACGGGTGTTCTCATTGTAAAAATTCAAATACTCTTTCTAAATATTGAATTCTTCTTTAGAGATACTCTTTTTTAATATAAGCGTATATATACTACTATAATTTGTCATTAAACGGATAATTTCTTTTGGAAATATTTGGATAAGGCGTCACACGGTGCCTTGGAAGTGCATAGGCAATCTCCGATATAGCCTCCTGAAGATATGCACAGATTCTCTCCGCCTCTTCATCTGTCTTTTTCCCAGGATCAAAAAATATAGGCTTACCAAATACTATCTGTTTGAGTGCCGGACAGATGTACATGGGCACAAAGGGTATGCACTCTCCTTTTTGTCTGTAATAGTACTTGGCTGTGTGAATAAAGCCTCTCTGAAAATGATGTACGATGTTATTGTACTCATCATAATCCTCAGGAAAAATGACTACTCTCGCTCCTTCAGATAGTTTCTCCCCTGTTATCTGAAAGGTCTTCATAACGCGTCTGTCCCTGTAAACCGGTATTGTATCGGCATTTGTAAAAATAAACTCGGCAAGATGCGGTATAAGATGGGCAGCAAGCTTATAATAAGGTCTTGAGATTGCCGGTTTTTGGGACCAGAAATCCTTGTAAGCATATTCTGCCACCTTGTCTTTTTCCATCATCTCAGATATACACCAGGTGTAGTGTCTCCCCGGACAATACAGTTCTGAGGCGATCGGTCCAAACATCTGAGAGTGATTACCCGCTATGATGGCAGGGCCTTCCGGCAGATTATCTATACCGCTCACCTTATATTTAGGTGAAAAGAGCCACACCAGATAGCGTATCAGCCTAAAAGCCGGATGGGTTCTTCTTATATGATCGTCTGATATTGTATCCGAATATCTTAACTTATTCATGTTCATTTATGCTAAAACATCCATTCCCTCATTTTTTTATGAAAATCACAATAGATCCAGTACATCCTTCGGTTCTTTAGCAAATACATCTGCGCCGATCTCTATAAGATAGTCCTTATCTCTAAAGCCCCAAAGAACCGAGATGCAAGGAAGTCCTGAATTAACCGCTGTAGCATAATCAACCTCGGAGTCACCTACGTATATAGACTCTTCTACTTTGCTTCCAAGCTCTTTCAAGGCTTCATACACCGTATCCGGTGCAGGCTTTCTCTTTATCCCCGGTCTTTCTCCGATAGCTACCTCAACAGCCTCTGAAAAGAATCTTTGATTAAGCTCTTTTACTGCAGAATCAATCTTATTTGATACAATGGCCAACTTGTAGCCTCTTTGTTTTAGTTCTTTCATAAGCTCAAGAATGCCGTCATAGGGTCTTGTCTTATCAAGGCAGTGCTTGTCGTAATGCTCCTTAAATACAGGAAGCATCTCATCTATAACCTCTGCGGAAGTACCCTCCGGAACTGTCAGCTCGATAGCCTGTCTGATACCGTTGCCGAATACCTTTCTGTATTCCTGCAATGTATGCTTAGGAAATCCGAATTTATCCATCACAAAATTAACCGATGTTGTCAGATCCTCCAGGGTATTAAGCACTGTACCGTCCATATCAAAAATTACTGTATTTATATTACTCATAAAAAACTAAAATTAACCTTTCAATTAAATGCCGATATGCCGATTATACTCCAAAATCAGATTTCCGACCACCGGTCAAAAATAAGTCCCTATGATATAAGAAAGAATGTCGCTTGCGACATTCTCGCGCCGAGCGCGGTTGCTGAAGGCAACATATTCCTATCGCGCGAGTGCGCATCCATAGCGGAGCGCTTTTTATGATATAGGAATTTCGGAGAAATTTCCTATATCATAAAAAAGCAGGCCCTTTTGGGACCCGCTTTCTATCTTTAATTTGTTATTGATCAGATGCCTCCGAAAATGCTCATGAAAGGAAGGAGGAAAATCCACCACCACTTCTTGCTCATATCATCTGCAGCGTTCTTGATAAGGCTTGCTACATCACCTGCAACGTTTCCATCTGCATAAGCTTCTGCGCAGTCGCCTGTCATTACAAAATCATTGTTGTTAACGTTGATTCTCTTTGCTCCAAGGATCTGCATGATTGCCTTCTCGTGAGAAACAGGTGTGAATCCGAATGCCTTCTGGCCTGCTGTCTTGCTGTTTCTGCTGTTTCTTGCTCCAAGAACTGAGCCCTGAACTGTTCTTACTCCTGCAACCTGTGCCTCCTGAACGTTTGCTACTGAAGCCTCTGCTCTCTTAGCTGCTGCAACAGTAACCATTGCCATAGGTGCTACGTTTGCCTCTGCATTTACTACTGCAGGAGCTGTCTGTGTGTTATCATCAGCTGCAACTTCTGAAACCTCTGCAACCTCTGCAACCTCTGCTACTGTCTCTGTTGTATTCTCTACTACTGTATCTTCAACTACTGCAACCTTTGTCTCTTCGCTGATCTTTCTTCCGATCTCATCGCGCTTCTCAATAAGCTCAACAAGCTCTGTCTCTGCGTTCTCAAGATCTTCCTTTGCTGCTGCAAGGATCTCATCAAGGATCTTAACTGCATCCTCTACTGTCTCAGCATCCATAAGTCTTGCAATATTCTCTTCGCTTACATATGTTCTAAGTCCTGCAACAAGGTCCTTTGAAACGATATCAGATACTCTCTTGCTGTTCTCGTCGATACCTTCGATAGCTACCTCTAAAGCCTCAACCTTATCTGCTGCCTCGTCTATCTTATCCTGAGCATCTGCAATGCTCTCTCCGTACTTCTCATACTTCTCAACAAGCTTTGCTGCGTTGTCGATGAATGCCTTAAGTCCTTCGTCATCCTTAGTTGAAACTCTGATAAGCTTAGCATTGCCGCTTGTTGTCTGAACGATCTTACGAGCAGCGATGCCGTTCATGTAGTATACGCCGTCAACCTTCTCGATATCGCCGTTTTCTACTCCTGCCTCAAGCTCATCTATTCCCTTAAACTCCTGTGATCCGTCTGCGTAATCAAATGAGTATACATCATATACTCCGGCGTTAACGTCCTTTTTGAACTGAGCCATATTGTTATGTAAGTTCTTGCCATAGTGCTGTGTCTGATACTGTGAAGATGTGATATCCTCTAAGGGCTTCTCAAAGATTACGATCTCTCTTGAGCTTCCAAGTCTATACCACTGGTCATTATCTTTGAACTGTCTGTCTACTCTGTCAAGGTTGAAATAACGAACAACCTGGTTATTATCCTTATCTGTGTATGTAACAATGAGGTGTGAGCTGTTCTGACGATCAAATCCTCTCTGCATTGACTTGCTGTATGTGATGTTTGTAGCATCCTTATCAATAAAGTTAGGAATGATATATCCGCTGAGGATGCTCTCCATGAGGTAATCCTGTGTGAGGTAATCCTTTCCTGCGTCAGATACGATCTTCTTCTCGTTGATATCTTCTACTGCTGCAAGCTCTTTTTCAAGTCCTACCTTTGCGTTGTCGCAAGCCTCTGAAAGAGCCTCTACCTTATTCTTAGCATTCTCAAGTCTCTCTGCTGCCTTTGCTACGTTGCTGTCATCACTCTTAAGAACCTTTACTGTCTCTTCGTATACTTTCTGAGCACCGATGAGCTCTTTCTTAGCCTGCTCATACTTATCGCTAAGAGCCTCAAATGCTACCTTCTTGATCTCGATGTTCTCTTTTGTATTATCTGTAAGCTTATCAAGCTTATTGTATGCTTCTGTGATCTCTTCTGCTGTTGCATCGTTCTTTGCGATAACCTCTACAAGGTCATCTGCCTGAGCCTTAGCCTCTGCAACTTCCTTAGCTGCGCTGTCTGCAATATACTGAGCTGCTACTACATTCTCAACTGCCTCTGCAGCACTCTCGTCTGCCTTTTTATCTGCCTCATCAGCTACTGCAAGCTCCTCTGTTGCTGTCTCAAGAGCTGTAGCTGCCTCTTTTACATCCTCTGATGCATCAAGGTTCTCTACTGCCTCTACGAAAGCCTTAACGCCTTCCTCAGCAACCTTTCCGCCATCTTCTGCAGATGCTGCCTCAAGTCCTGCCTCGTTATTCTCTTCTACTATAGCCTCTACTGTCTCGAGGGATTCTGCTGCTGTCTCAACTGCTTCCTCTGCAACTTCCTCTGCCTCAACTGCCTCTTCTATATCTTCGTTGTATGTTTCAACGTTTACTTCTTCATTTACTTCTTCATTTACTTCTTCGTTTGTATCTTCCTGAATCTCTTCGCTTACGATCTCTGAATCCTCAAATGATTCACCGTCCATAGCGTATACATTTACGGGTACACATGTTACTGCAATCATTGCTGCAAGTACGATTGTTGTTACTTTTAAAAGGTTGTTCTTTCTCAATTTTCTTCCTCCAAGTCTTCTTCGGCTTGTTTTAAAAGTTACTCTTGTGCACATTAATTAAATCGGCCCCTTTTTTCTTTTTCTTAACCATAAAACGAAAAAAAATTTACACCTCGCTGTATATGTGCGTTTCAGGGCAAAAAATAATTTAAAGGCTGATGAATCATATGTTTATTCCATACAAATGTCATTAATCCCAGCAATAATCAGGTACTAAGTCCCATACTGCCCTCCGAATAATCAAATCTGACATCTTCCCCAGCGCTTTATATTGAATCCATGGCTGCTCTTGCGCTATAATAGAAAAAACGCAATGGAGGAGGTCATAATGACAGACGGACGCGAGGATCTGATATATTCACTTGCCAAATCAATGGGAGTTGGCGATGCCCAGAAGAACAAAGCTTCTTCCGGTAAATACAATTCCGAGACGGGAACTATGTACTGTAACGGACATGTGATCTCCCGCGCATCAATAGAACAAGCCAGAGCGTACTTTACAACTCAGTATAGGAAGCTTGCGGAAAGAGATGATGAAGGTTCCAAAGAACTTGCCACAATCTATGAGATTGCTATGGAATCTATTAATATGATAGTTTCTCCCGCTGACATTTCAGAGTAAATATTAAAGATATATTATGACATATTAAAACAAATATTGTGCTATAGGCCCTAAGAATCACATTCTTAAGGCCTTTTTCTTTTATAAAAAAATGCTATTGATTTTGCTTTGATGTTATATTATAATGACTGAAATGTTAAGGTTAATGTAATTTGAAATCCATTATCTAAAAAAAGGAGAGACAGTATGAACAGAAAAGTAAGGAAAGACTGGGGGGTAAAGGAGTGGGTCATATTCGCTGCTATTATGTGGGCACTGATTATCCTCTTTCTGATCTGGATTTTTGGGGATGATAGTTCAGGCGGAGGAGCGAACAATAGGCCTAACGGAGAAATTAAAATTGAAGGTAACGGAAAACTTGAAATGTCCGTAGACAATTCAAACGGTGAACTTAATATAAACCGTCCTGTATCTACAGGTGGATATGTTCAAGGTGAAGACGATGTATGGACTATCTTCGTGTACCTGTGCGGAAGTGACCTTGAATCAGACTGCGGTCTTGCATCTGATGACCTCCAGGAGATGTGTGATGGAACCAAGAGTGATTCAGTACGTTTCGTTGTACAAACAGGCGGAACTACTGAGTGGGAAAGCGATATTATCTTCCCGGATAAGTTACAGCGCTTTTTAGTAACATCCGAGGGAATACAGGAAGTTTATTCAGAGCCTGCCGAGGGAATGGGTAATATAGCGACTCTTGCAAATTTCCTCATCTGGGGAACCGATAACTATGCTTCCGAGCACATGGGAGTTGTACTTTGGAACCACGGCGGCGGAAGTGTAACCGGCGTTTGCTTTGATGATACAACAGAGAATCAGGATTCATTAACTCTTCCCGAGCTTAATAAAGCCTTCTACCCTTACTTTGTTAAGACCGGAAGAAAGTTTGATTTCATCGGATTTGATGCTTGTCTAATGGCAGGTATTGAAAATGCCAACATTTTTGCTACTTATGCTAATTACATGATCGCTTCGGAAGAAACCGAGCCCGGCGGCGGTTGGGATTATGTTACAATAGCAAATTATCTTAGTGATAATGTAGACGCTGATACTGTAGAACTTGGTAAAGTTGTGTGCGACAGTTATCTTACTTCATGTAAAGATGCAGCTAACGGAAATACCGCAACCATTTCTGTTATTGATCTTTCTAAAACAGATGAGTTTGTAAAGAGCTTCAATTCAGCTTCTAAAGCAATATTTGAAACAATAACCGATCCGGCTGAAATTGCCGATGTTACTCGTGGCATCTTATGGGCTGATGATTACGGCGGAAATAACTCTATTGAGGGTTACGTAAACATGGTTGATATAGGTGGTGTTTTAGATGCGTATTCACTATATACTAATGAAGCGGAAGAAGCCAAAACGAAACTGAATGATATGGTTGTTTATTCAGTTAATTCCGGTATGCACCCAAAAGCATGCGGAGTTTCCATTTACTATCCGCTGGCAGTTCCGGACAAAGCTGACCTTGAAACCTACAGCATGGTATGTGTAAATCCTTATTATCTTGCTTTTATAGACAGAAACTGCAAATGCGGAAGCGGTGTGCTTACAGATGTTGCAAGTTATGAAGCAATAGAGCTTTTTGATGCAAATGGTATTTGGAACTACGGATCAAATAATGATACTCATTGGAATTATCTTACAGGCGATGGTCCAAGCGGTGAAAGTCCATTTATTGATTATGCCAAAGAGCCTGTGGTTGCAAATAACCATTTCAGCCTTACTTTAGGTCAAAAAGGAAATGATTTTGTGGCTTCTGCAGGTATAGTAGTTTACCAATATTCAGATGATTATAGTTCAATTATTTCTCTTGGAGAAACCAGAGATTATACTGTCGACTGGAATACCGGAGATATTTGCGATACTCTTGATGGTACTTGGTACTCTCTCCCGGATGGACAGAATCTTGCTATATATACTGTAGATGATACCGAAGATTCAATCTACTTTTCATCACCTATCTACCTTAACGATGAAAAAACCAACCTTCGTATCAGATACGATCACGCAGACAGTTCTGTGCATATAGAAGGCGTATGGGACGGAGTAGATGAAAACGGCGCTGCATCAAGAGAAACTGATAAACTTAAAGAGGGCGATGTCATTGTTCCCATTTATACTCAAACCATACTCGACAGTGACGAAGAATCTGAAGTGGCCGGTGAAAAATACACTGTTACAGGTAACACTGAGATTACCTGCAGTCGTATGCCAACAGGTACGTATTACACAGAATTTTATATCTACGATGTATACGGAGATTATTCCGTATTAGACGGAGCTGCATTTGATATAGACAGTACCGGAAAAGTAGTTTTCCGCGAGCAATGATCAGTTAAACCGTCTTCTTCGGAAGACTTATAATATAGAAAGGAGTGAAATCAATACGATTTCACTCCTTTCATATTTATCGTGAGTATGCTACAAATAACAAACTTTCTTACTTGCTTGTCGGCAAATACTTGCTTGCATAATTATATGCAAAATTGAATTTTCTAAATCCCTTATATTTATCTTCATATTTATAATGGATTATGTCCTTTTCGGATTTAGCATGCCCGGAAAATAAATGGGAATCTTCATAATATTCATCCACGTGGCACTCAATAAAAAGCTGCAGAAGTTCTTTATCATCTTCAATTGCAGGAATCACATCATAAGACAGCTTCTCACTAATATATTCCCTTACCGATTTATACTCTTTGGCACTATTTGCTGCCACAACAAGGTCATATTTGGCAATCCTGTATTCGGGGTTACTGTATACAAATACAAGGAATGCAACAGTGATGACCACCATGCCTGCCTTAAATACAGGAAACTTTTTAATATACATACCTATAATAAGGAATGTGAGCAAAAACACCAGTACAGCAAGGAACCAAAGCACAAAGAGCCTTAGGAATGTAAGGTGGTATGCACCTATATAAAGGATCATCCTCATTGCGGAAGAAGCTATCATAACATATGTACATACCGCTATCACAGTGAGCATAGCCTTTAATATCTTGGAACCAGCAAAAAACGTCTGACATACGCACACCATAACAATATTTATAATGCACACAAACAAAAGCTGATAAAATCCTTCATGGGCATATTTGGCATAGGTATATCCTTCAGGAAGCTTTACATTTCCACTAAACAGATATAAGAACTGGATCGCACAGAAAACCAGGTACACAGCTCCCAGAATACCGGTAAATGTGGTCGCTATTACAGGATTATGGCTTCCGTCTCCTCTTCTCTTGATCATCGCTTCTTTTGATGCCATAGAGGTAATAATGGAATATGAACACACCAAAACAGCAATTATCATAAATATCATTCTGGCAGTAAAGAAAATACTACTATATATATCAATTTCTAACCATGAAAAGATATTTCTAAACACAACATCAGCAGATGCAAGAAGCGGTATTATCACAACGAGTATAGGAACTGATATTGCAACTCCAATAAGAACCGCCTTTATATTCTTGTTCTTCTCTGTCTTTCCTTCGCGCTTTAAAACTCCTTTATATGCTTTCCTGTCACTAAATATGCGATCAATATGCTCGATCAGCTTTAATGCGGCAAGGCAAATACCTGAAAGCCATGCACTGATGTCAAAGCCTGTAGTATCTACATATAGATATACCATAAAGCTAAGAAGCAACAAGACAATTGCGAATCTCTCAAGATATTCAAGAGAAATGCTGGTTGTAAGGCATCTGTGAACAGAAAGAAGCATCAGAGAAACTACATAGAAGATTCCAAGCCCCTTCTTACCGTTACAATCTGAAATAAGTGACATGCCGTCCTTAGCCCTTATAAACTTAAGTATCAACAGCGCACCCAACATAAAAATGGGATGGGTGATACCGGAATGATTCTCAAAGATCAGAAGTCCGTATATCACACCAAGTAAAGCTGTAAGAAATCCGTATTTTCTGAAATTATCCGCATTTCCTCTTATTATTGGAGTGACGTTAGCCGCCTGCTGATTGCCGGTGTTCTGAATATTCGGCGCAGCAGATGTGTACTGCGGAATCTGGTTATTGTACTGTGGCGTATTGTTATTGTATTGTGGCATATTGTTATTGTAATTATCCATACTTATTTCTCCTCATCGTCAACATATTCGAGGATGTCCCCCGGTTGACATTCCAAAGCCTTACATATAGCATCAAGGGTTTCAAGCCTTACGGCTTTGGCTTTATTGTTTTTTAGAATGGATAGATTAGCAAGGGTAATTCCGACTTTGCTTGCAAGCTCCGTCAGTCCCATCTTCCGTTTTGCCATCATGACATCTAAATTTATAACGATCATATCTGCTCCTAACTTTTAAATGGTCAAA
>JAEEGK010000312.1_pt1 | contig 122670 bp, 100 predicted proteins | sample 8958771 | NCBI WGS metagenome assembly JAEEGK01 (sample SAMN16246547, study PRJNA631951) | gut metagenome | biome: gut microbiome; feature: rumen; material: SC-attached | host: Bos | place: Iran: Karaj | collected 2018-10 | reverse complement strand
GATAATGATACCATCGCTACCAGATACCGCAGCATCCTTGTTTCGGAAGGTTATGAGCCTACCGAGAAGGATCCGTATTCTCTATTTGACACTCAGCGTTGGTCAAGGACAAAATTTGACGACACTGTGAACTGGCAGAGAGCACAGGAAGCGGCGGTCCAGCAGCATTTGGAGCAGCTTGATGGAATCAGGGCGGCGCATGTTACCCTGTCACTTCCTGAGGAATCCGTGTTTGCCGATGATCAGAATCCGACCCAGGCATCCGTAATCCTTTTTGCAAAGCAGGGCAGCGATGTTCTTGCAAGCCGCGCGAAGGTAAAGGGAATCCAGCATCTGGTTATGCGCAGCGTCGAGGGACTTCTTGAAGAGAACATCACGATTGTAAACGGCGACACAAATGAAGAAATTAACGACTTCGAGGGACTTGATGAGCTTGAGAAGACCAGCATCACCGACAAGCAGCAGAAGCTTATCCGCAAGCTTGAGTCTGAGTATTCAGCTTCCGTATTGAAGTCATTGCAGAATACATACGGCGTGAAGCGTGTGAAGATTGCCAACATGAAGATTGACATGGACATGGCTGAAAAATCTTCCACAGCCGAAGAGCATTACGGAATCAAACTCAAGGATGACAATCCGACCACACCTTATGACGACAGTGAGGTTGTTCAGAGCCTTGTCATTTCGGAAGAGACCGTGGACAAAAAGGCTACCGGAACAGGATTCAATCCTGAGGGACCCGCTGGAGTCGAGGGACAGAATCCCCCGGTGTACAGCGATATGTCCAATGTCATTACAGAGACCACCGAGAATGGTGTTAAGAGAAATTATGTTGTCAACACGAAGCATACTCAGGCTAAAGAGGCTCCGAGCATTGACCGTGTGACAGTTTCAGTGAACATTGACGGAAGATGGCAGTATCCGCTCTATGACGAGAATGGAAAAATCAGGCTTTCCGACAGCGGTGGATATGAGAGAACTTATGTTCCTATCAGCGACGAGGAGCTTGCCCAGGTAACTAAGCTTGTTCAGAATGCGGTAGGTTACAATGCGGTTCGTGGTGACTCGGTTGTTGTAACGAACGTGCCCTTCGATCATTACGAGGAGTTCCGTGCTGAGGACGAGAAATTCATCAAGGCACAGAACACGAAGAAGGTTATCTTCTATTCACTTATCGCACTAGCAATCATCTTGGTACTGTTCATCGTGATCCGCCTTATTTCCAAGGAGCTGGAGAGACGCAGAAGACTCCTCGAGGAAGAGATGCTCAGACGCCAGCAGCAGGAAAGAGAACAGGCACTCTGGGATGCAAAGGAACAGGGTATGGAAGTTACGCTCTCTGTCGAAGAGAGAAAACGTGCGGAACTGCAGGAAAATGCCATCGCAATGGCAAAGAACCATCCGGAGGATGTTGCAATGCTCCTCCGCACTTGGCTTATGGAGGAGTAGTATATGGCAGAAGAAGACAGCACATCAGCCAATGCAAAACAGGCGCTTAAGCAGCATACACAGAGTAGCGGAAAGAAGAAGGGAACAACAAAGGACTATAAGAATCTGAACGGAAGACAGAAGGCAGCAATCTTCCTGGTGGCTCTGGGAACAGAGGTTTCATCGGAAGTAATGAAGCACCTCCGTGAGGATGAGGTTGAGACACTGACCTTTGAGATTGCACGTCTTGAGACAATCGACGCGGATTTCAAGGATCAGGTTCTTGAAGAATTCCAGGAGCTCATGCAGGCTCAGAACTTTATCACCACTGGTGGTATTGACTATGCCCGCGAATTGCTCGAAAAATCCTTGGGTAGCCAGAAGGCTATCGACATCATCAACCGCCTTACATCAAGCCTTCAGGTTCGTCCGTTCGACTTTATCCGCCGTACAGACCCTGCACACTTGCTCAACTTTATTCAGCAGGAATATCCGCAGACAATTGCCTTGATTCTTGCTTACCTGGAACCTGGAAAAGCTGCCGTAATCCTTCAGAACTTACCGGAAGAAATGCAGGCCGAAGTTTCAAAACGTCTTGCAACAATGGACCGTACATCTCCAGAAGTTTTGCGTGAAGTTGAACGCGTATTGGAAAAGAAGCTTTCAACTCTGTCTTCAGAAGACTATACTGCTGCCGGTGGTGTTGAAGCAATCGTAGAAATCTTGAACCTTGTAGACCGTTCTTCAGAAAAGTCTATTATCGAATCTCTGGAAGAAGACGATCCGGATCTTGCAGAAGAGATCAAAAAGCGAATGTTCGTATTCGAAGATATCGTTATGCTCGACAACCGTGCTATTCAGAAGGTACTCCGCGATGTCGACCAGCAGGAACTTGCAAAAGCGCTTAAATCGGTTGATACTGAAGTACAGGATAAAATCTTTGGTAACATGTCTAAACGTGCAGCCTCTATGCTCAAGGAAGATATGGAATTCATGGGACCTGTCCGCTTGAAGGATGTAGAAGAAGCTCAGCAGAAGATTGTATCTATTATCAGACGTCTTGAAGATAGTGGTGATATCGTTATTGCCCGCTCTGGCGAAGATGAATTGGTAACCTGATGTAAACGGGTTTTATGCGCATAAATACAGGAGTTATATAAGTCTATGGCAAAATCAGTTTTCAGACCTGGTGAAGCAACTGTAAAAGAAGGAACAGTTCTCCTTCCTTTAGTTCATGAATTTATTCCTCAGGAACAGGAAGTCGAAGAAGTTGTAGAAGAATATAAAGGACCTACAGCCGACGACCTTAGACGCGAGGCAGAAAATTTTAAGACCCAGTGGGAATCTGAAAAACAGCAGATGATTAATCAGGCTCAAGCCTCTGCCGACGATATCGTAAAAAAAGCCGAAGAAGCGGCCTTCGCCGAAGTGAAGAGACAGACAGACCAGGCCCAGATCATAAAGACAGATGCAGAAGCAGAAGCTAATCAGATAATAGAAAACGCAAAAGCAGAAGCAGCACAGATTATTGCAAATGCACAGGCAGAACGCGACAGACTCCAGCGCGACGCACATAAAGAAGGATTTGATCAGGGACACGAAGAAGGATATGCAAGAGGTGTTGGCGAAGTAGACCGCCTTATTGAACGAATGCATAAAATGCTCGAAGCCGTAATGCTCCGCCGCGAAGAAATCCTTTCCGACACAGAAAGCCAGATTGTAGAACTTGTAATTTTAATGGCACGCAAGGTAATCAAGATTCTTTCCGAAAACCAAAAAAATGTTGTTATGGCAAATACACTTGCTGCCCTCAAAAAAGTTAAAACCCGCGGAAATGTTACCCTCCGTGTTAATCTTGAAGATGTAAAACTTACAACAGAAAACGTTTCTGAATTCATCAAGCACGTAGAAAACGTAAAGGGAATTACAGTACTCGAAGACTCTTCTGTAGAAAAGGGTGGATGTATTGTAGAAACAGACTTTGGTGCAATCGATGCACGTATTTCAAGTCAGCTCCAAGAACTCGAAAATAAGATTCTTGAAGTTTCTCCTGTTAAAAATATTAAACGCTCAGATTCACTTGCAGCATCAGAATAAATTTATTAGAGGTTTTGATGAGATCTTCTTATACAGGTGAATTTAATTTTTCTAAATATCTCGAACAGGTTTGCGACGCAGAGACAATCCATTATATTGGTCAGGTTACAGGTGTAAAAGGGCTCGAAGTTCAGAGTGAAGGGCCTCGTTCTGTAATCGGTGAAATATGTACAATTAAACTTGGGGATGGTTCTTCCATTCTTGCAGAAGTTGTAGGCTTGAACGGAAAGGTTGTAAAGCTTTCTCCATTTGGCGACACAAAGGGTATAGAAGTAGGATGCGAAGTAATTGCAACAGGTTCAGTTCTTCAGGTTCCGGTTGGAAAATCGCTTTTAGGACGTGTTCTTGATGCAACAGGACATCCTTACGACGACCTTGGAGAAATTGTTCCGGAAAAATATTATCCTGCAGTTGCAAGCGCTCCTAACGCAATGACCCGTCTTCCAATTACAAAAAGACTTCAGACAGGAATCCGCGCAATCGATTCTCTTTTGACTGTTGGTAAAGGACAGCGTGTCGGTATTTTTGCAGGTTCAGGAATCGGTAAATCAACTCTTTTAAGCATGGTAGCAAGAAATACCAATGCAGATGTAAATGTTATAGGTCTTATAGGAGAGCGTGGAAGAGAGCTTTTGGACTTTATTAACCGCGACCTTGGAGAAGAAGGATTAAAGAGATCTGTTTTAGTTGTTGCAACAAGCGACCAGCCGGCAATCTGCAGGGTTAGGGCAGCTTATGTATGTACAGCAATTGCAGAATATTTCCGAGACCAGGGAAAGGACGTAATGCTCATGTTTGATAACCTCACAAGATTCAGTCTTGCACAGAGGGAAATCGGTATTTCGAATGGAGAGCCTCCAACAGAAAAAGGCTTTACACCAAGTGTTTTTAATATGCTTCCAAAGCTTCTTGAACGAACAGGAACCAACGACAAAGGCTCAATCACTGCTTTATATGCTGTTTTAGTAGAAGGCGATGATATGAATAACCCTATTGCCGATGCAGTTCGTGGTATTCTTGACGGTCACGTTGTTTTAGACAGAAAACTTGCACAGGCAAATCACTATCCTGCAATAGATGTCCTTCAGTCAATAAGCCGTCTTTCAAAGAGAGTTTCCGGTCCAAATACTAAACAGGCTGTTACAAGAATCAGAAGGCTCATGTCTACTTACGAAGAAAACGAAACTATGATTACAGCCGGTATCTATCAGAAAGGAACTTCTGCGGAAATAGACGAAGCTATAGAAATGCACCCTGCAATCGAAGAATTTTTGATGCAGGAAGAAGAAGAAATGTGCACTATGGAAGATACACTTAAAAAACTATCTGACCTTTCTGGCATAGAAATCCCCGAAAGCGAATATGATGAAAATGCCGGTAATGTAAAAGAAACTCAGCCACAGGATGATGAAAATTCTGAAACTCCCGAACAGCCCGACAGTAAACCTTCTTTTACAGACACATTAATTTAATAAATCACGCCTATGAAAAAGTTTTCGTTTGATTTACAAAAAGTCCTCGATTACAGAAAATTTGAGCAGGAACAGGCGGAAACAGAACTTGCAAAGGCATTAGCCGTAGAAAACGAAATCAATCAGAATCTTAAAACCATTGCCGCCCAGCACGTTGCTTCGAATAAGCAGATAGACGGACACGTTGAGTTCGAAGATATGATGGCACACAGTCAGTATTCAAATCTGCTTGAGTATCAGAAAGAAGAGCTTTTAAAACAGCTTGCACAGGCACAGATTGTAATAGAAGAAAAAAGAAAAGTCTTAACTGAATGCATGAAAAAAACACTTGCCCTTGAAAAGTTAAAAGAAAAAGAGCTTAATGATTACAAAAAAGCTCTTTCCCGTGAAGAAAATAATTTTATTGATGAGCTTGGCGCCCAGGGTTATTTCCGTAAGACATTTAATTAATCATAATTATTTCCGATTAATCCCACAGACTAAACCCCGGCAGTCAATTTTCAATTAATACTTAAATGCACTTCCACCAATGAACTCGCGGATGATTGAACGAGGAGGTACTGCTGTTGGTGCAATTGTTGCAAAGTTTTCGAGGAAGTTTAAAAGGCGCTGTGCTTCTGAATACTGAGGCATTGTAGGCATTACGCGGCGTAAGAGCGGAGCTGCATAAACACGAAGAACAGAAAGTTCATAATCAAGCGCTGTATTTAAAATTGCATCTGCGTTATCGTGGAACGGGAAGATGTGAAGTTCTTCTCCTTTCTGAACGCTCGGCCACATTTCTATTGTTCCTTCTGCAGGCTTTCCGCGGAAATTGTTGTCTCTTACAATTCGTCTGATTAAGCGGTTATCGCTTGTAGAAACACGGTTATGGTCATCAAGGTTCAGCTGGGTGAGTGCCGAAAGATAAATCTTGAATTTCAACTCATCAGGAATTTTTGGAGTGAGCTTTGGATTAAGTCCGTGAATTCCTTCCATAATAAGGATTTCGTTTTCTTTTAAAGTCATCTTATTTTTTTCGTCAAAATAACTTGTGCCAGTGTGGAAGTCGTAACTTGGGATGTTTACTTCTTTTCCTGCAAATAAATCCACAAGGTTCTGATTCAATAAATCGATGTTCAGAGCTTCAAGACATTCAAAATCAGGCTGTCCGTTTTCATCTAAAGGAGTTTTATCTTTTCCGGCATAATAACAGTCAAGGCTGATTACTTTTGGTACGAATCCCATTGCCTGTAATTCAAGTCCGAGTTTTTTTGCAGAAGTTGTTTTTCCCGATGATGAAGGACCTGCGATTAAAACAACGCGTACTTTTTTGCTTTTTACAATCTGAGAGGCAATATCTGCAATGCATTTTTCCTGATGAGTTTCTGCAATATCAATAAAGTCATTGATTTTTCTGTTAGCAATCATGTCGTTTAACGAAGCAGCAGTTGTTACGTTTACTCTTTTTCCCCAGTCCTTATACTGTTTGTAAATGCTGAAGAGTTTTGATTCATCCTTGAATTTTGGAAGGAGAGAAGGTGCCTTTGTTTTTGGGAAGCGGAGGAGTAATCCATCCTGATATTTAATCAGATCAAAAACCTGAAGTGAACCGGTTGAAAGAACAAGAGGACCAAAATATAAATCAGAGAAGTTATCGATTGTATTGATGTGAACTGTTGATTTACATGTGTGGAAAAGCTGTTTTCTTGTTTCAACAAGGTTTAATTTTTCAAAAAGATTTACAGCCTGCTCCCAGGAAATATATTCAGATTTGATTTTGATATCCTTATTAATCATTTCCTGCATTTCTTTCTTTAATTTTTCTGCATCAATAGGTTTTGAATCAAAGGTGTAGTAATATCCATAAGAGATGCTGTTTCCTACAGTGATTCGGCTTTTAGGGTCGATTTTGTGTGCTGCAGCTGCAAGTAAAAGACAGAGTGAGCGGCGGTAAACAGCCATTCCTTCGCGTGTATTGTTATAAACAGGTTCAACCTTGCAGTCAAATTCGAGCGGTGTATTTAAAGAAGTAAGTTCATTATTTATTTTTGCTGCTACAAGCTGTGCTCCGTTGATTGAAGATCCAGGCATAAAACTGAAAACCTGTGTTCCTTTTTCTGCATCAGCTGTAACTTCTTTTCCGTCACGTAAATAGGTGATTTTGATAGTATTTGTCATAGATGTCTCCATAAAGTAAATTCTATAAGTATAATTCAGTATAATGGATGATTTGCTAAAAGTAAAATCATTAAAAATCCGATATTTATAAGATTTCGTTATCTTTAATATTAAGACTTTTCTTAATTGTCATTTTATATATAGTAATGCTATAATTAATCATTATGAAAAATTACAAGTTTATTTTATTAAAGTTATTTTTAATAACAGTATGTTTATGGTCGGCTAGTGCTTCAGGAATGAGGGACTATGTATGTATTGTAAATGCCAATTATTCGGAAGAGAATAAAGCCTTTCTTAATAACTACAAGAACACCATGGTATCAAGCGGCTACAGCGATTTTGGTAAGTACATTGATGACTACCTTAAAGGTTCGTTTGGTTCCGGTTTTGTTTATACAGCATCGAATGGAAAGAGTTATATCATTACCAACAGACACGTTATTTCTTCTGGTAAAACAGCAACAGTAAAATTCGAAAAAGATGATGGTACTTACGACGAGTACAAGGATCTTGTAATTCTCGGTGTAGATGAAGATCTTGACCTTGCCGTAATTGAATTACCTTCTTCTTTCAAGCGAAGCGGATTGTCTTTCAGCACTGCTAAAGTTGAAGATGGACAGGATGTATATACAGCAGGTTTCCCTGGTCTTGGAGATGAACCTGTATGGCAGCTTGGAAAAGGTATTGTATCTAACTCATCAGCAAGAATTAAAGAACTCATTGATCCAGAGATTTCTGTTTTGATTCAGCATTCTGCCCAGGTAGATGGAGGTAATTCGGGTGGTCCATTGTTGATTCAGAGCTCTAAATCAAGAGGTGGATATGCTGTTATCGGTATTAACACATGGAAAGCTATTAAGCGTGAAAACACTAACTTTGCAGTTCCTGCAACAGTTGTAAAAAAATCTGTTGATACAATCATTGCTTCTAAAGGAAAGAACAATAAGATTTCGGACAGACTTACAAAGTTCAACGCATCGATTGCAAACGAAGAAGAAACTTTCTATAACTTTTCAAGATATATTTCTAACGAAATGGTATCTAAGACAAAGGGAAAAGTTTTTACAAATATTCTTAATGCTGCATCAAGCTCAGCTTACAAAATCATCCTGAGCACTTTTGCAAACGATCCTATTGAGGGTGTAAAATACGCTTTATCTTATTACATCTGGACATCGTTCAAAAAGAGCGGAAAAACTATTGAATATACAACAGGGGATCCGGTTTCTACAGAAAGAGGTTATGATGTAGCTTTCGCAATCAATGGAAAAAAATCACTCTCTTCTTCATGGATTAATGAACAGGGAATCTGGAGACTCGTTGATTTTAATGGAATCATTTCCGGCGAAAACGTAGAAATGGAAAAAACATTCAGCATGACAAATCCATATGTCTTCAAAGTCTACGGAGGATATTCTTCTCTTGATGTTAATGGTCTTGAAGGAAGCGGCTTTGCATTTGAAGGTGGTATTCAGTTCTCTACTGTAGAGATTTTTGGTGGAATTAAAAAAGGTTTTCCTTCGGATGATGGTAAGGGATACATGTTCGGTTCAAAAGGATTTTTGCCTCTGAACTTCGGAAACTTTATCATTCAGCCGGGATTTGGTTTTGAAGGTGATTTCTACGATAGTTATTATTTTGGACACGGTTTCCTTCTGTGTTTATTTGCAGAACTTGACTTTACTTACTGTATTTCAGATAAAATCGGTATAGGTGTCTGTGGAAAATATCTAAAATCATTCTTTGGTGACGACAAGGCATCAGGCTTTACAGTAACTGCAGGTTTAAGATTCGGCTTTGGCGGTGGTGGTTCTACACTCTGGTAACAGTCTGGAATATTGATAATTTTTTACGTTTGTGTTAAATTAAATTATTATTCGTAATTTAATTAAATAAGGAGTTCCTAATGTCAGGACATAGTAAATGGGCCACCATTAAACATGCAAAGGGTTTGGCCGATGCAAAACGTGGTAAGATTTTTACCAAATTTATTAAGGAAATTTCTATTGCTGCACGTATGGGTGGTGGAGATCCTAACTCTAACCCTCGTCTTAGAACTGTAATCATCAAAGCTCGTGCTGCTAATATGCCTAAAGATAACATTGAACGTGCTATCAAAAAAGGTACCGGTGAAGACGGTGGAGCAGCGTACGAAGAATACTTATACGAAGGTTATGCTCCTGGTGGTGTAGCTGTAATGGTAGAAGTTCTTTCAGATAACAAAAACCGTGCAGCCGCAGACGTAAAAAATATTTTTGCAAAGAACGGTGGAAACCTTGGTACTTCTGGATCTGTATCACGTATGTTCCAGAGAAAAGGTACAATCGAAATCGATGCAGAAAAAGCTTCTGAAGATGAAGTAATGGAAATTGCTCTTGAAGCTGGTGCAGACGATATCGTAAACGAAGACGGAATTATCACAGTAACAACTGCTCCTGATGCATTCACTGCTGTTGCAGAAGCATTACAGGATAAAGGAATCGAAACACTTTCTGCTGATGTAGGAATGGTTCCTGATGCATATACTCCAGTAGATAAAGATACAGCTGCAAAAGTTCAGCGCCTTATCGACCGCCTCGAAGACAACGACGATGTTCAGAACGTATATCACACCGCTGAATATCCAGACGACTTCGTGCCAGAGGAGTAATAATAGCAAAAGCGTTAAAAAAAATCACGAAGACTTGGAGCGATTTTTTAGCTTTTACCTTTATAACAATAGCAACTGCGTTAAAAAAAATTGCGAAGACTTGGAGCATTTTTCTAGCAGTTACCTAATTTAATAGCAGAATCGTTAAAAAAAATAGCGAAAACATGGAGCAATTTTTTAGATTCTACTTCTTACTAAAGAAAACACTTTTCTTTATTGAAAAACTCGTTCATAATATATGTGGACGGGTTTTTTCATTTTAAAAACAAGGAGTAAAAAAATGTTTGGAAAAAATGATAAGGAAAATGAATTAAGAAAAATAACTGAAGAAAAAAAGAATTCGTTATTTACAGAATCAGACGATGACATTAGCGGAGAGAATAATTACATCCAGGGAGCTGTTGGAAGCCTTGTTGGTGCTCTGTTAGGCTCTGTTATCTGGTTTTTAATCGGTATGGTTGGCTTTTATGCTTCTATTGCAGGTTATGCAATTGCATTCTGTGCATTTAAAGGCTATCAGCTTATGAAGGGAAAGCTTACCCGAGTTGCCGTTGTAATCAATATTGTGGCAATGCTCGTCGCTTTTCTTGCCGTAAATTATCTTTCATATTTTTATGCAATCCACAAAGAAGTTCCAGATCTTACTTTAAAAGCTTTCGGACAGGTGTTACCAATAATCATCCGCGAACCAGAAGTTTTAAGAGAAATCTGTTTGAATCTTGGACTTGGTTTACTCTTTATGCTTTTAGGTTCTTACAGGACAATCAAAGAATGCTTTGACTTTATTAAAAAGAAGGAAGAAAAGAATAACGTTCAGGATAATCCTGTTATAGAAGATAATTCATTAGACAAGACTGATTCAAAAGAAAGCGAATAATTTTGTACAAAGAATAATCTTATGATAAATCAGAGCAAGTCTTTTAATTCTTTACCGGGTTCTCAGAGCATAAAAAATACAAACGAAAAAAAAATAATCCGTGTGCTTGGAATTGACCCGGGACTTGCAAATACAGGCTTTGGTGTTATAGATTTTTCGGGTGGCAGATACAGAATGGTAAGCTACGGCTGCATCACAACAAAGCCGGAAGATTCACATTCGCAAAGGTTATTAACAATTTATAACAGGCTCTGTGCCGTAATAGATGAGTTTAAACCGACTCAGGCAGGAATGGAAACACTTTATTTTGCCAAAAACGCTGCTTCTGCAATGGGTGTAAGTGAGGCTCGCGGGGTTGTAACGCTCTGTCTTGCCCAGCACTGCATTGAACTTGGAGAATACACTCCGAATCAGATAAAAAAAGCTGTAAGCGGAAGTACGAATGCTCAAAAAGAAATAGTTCAGGAATATGTTAAATTGCTTTTAGGGTTAAAGGATGTCCCAAAGCCTGATCACGCCGCCGACGCCCTTGCCGGAGCTATCACTCATATTCACTATTCGCAAACCACTATTAAAGTTTAAGTTGATTATGGTTTAAGCCTGGCTTATTCATATGATATAATGTTAGAGAGGTATAAAAATGAATTTTTTATCAAGATATGATTTAATCAAAGATTATGTAACACTCGCTTTGATTTTGATTCCTGTTGGATTTATCCTTCAGGCTGCTTTTATTACAGTTGAACACAAGGGTAAGATGGTTTTGGCTGATGTTTTAAAAGGTCTTGCATCTGTTGTTTTCTGTGTAATCGGTTTTACTGCCTATGCGGCTCTTTCGTACAGAAAGTCTGTGCGAGTGGACGGAAGCGAAGTTAAAGCTGCAAAACTGATTATTGCAGGTCTTCTTTCCGGCGCTCTTGGTGATATTCTTTTAAACCTCCGTTTTGTCCTTAAAAATGCAGGTAAAAAAATCTTTCTTGCAGGTATTGCAGTTTTTTTAGCAGGACATATTTTATATCTTATTGCAATCATTCCGGAATCAAGCTCCCTTCTTTTATGTACCATAATCGGAATTATTGTTGCTGCAATCATCCTGGTAATCGTTCTTAAAAAGTTTAAGGTTTCTCTTGCTTTTAAAATCTTTGGAATCATATATGTGGGAAGCGTTGTGATTATGACTTCTATTGCGGTTGGAAATGCTGTTACAGGCTTACTTGCATACGGGAACTTTTTAATCAATCCATATGTGATTTTTGCTTTTGGTGCACTCTTTTTTATGGTGAGCGATGTAATCCTTATTTTTAATACTTTTGGAACAAAGACGATTTTCCCTCTCCGTGTATTAAATCTTTCGCTTTATTATCTTGGTCAGATTTTAATTGCAATGAGCATCTTTTTTTTCTGGTAAGATAGTATGAAAAAAATTTTAGTTGTCCCGGATTCTTTTAAGGGAAGTCTTTCTGCTTCTGATTTTTGTAAAGTTTTTTCTGATGTTTTAAAAAATAATCAGCATTATGAACTTGATTTACTTCCTGTGGCAGACGGTGGGGAAGGTACTTTGGAATGTCTGAAAAATGCCGCTCCATGTAAAATCAGTAATTGTGTTGTTCAGAATTCTCTTTACGAAGAAGTTGAAGTTCCCGTTGCTTTTTTTGATGACGGTCGGACTGCGCTTATAGAATCTGCTCTTTCGAATGGATTACCGCTTATTAAAGGAAGGGAAAATCCGGAGCTTACTTCTTCTTATGGAGTAGGTCAGATGATTGCCTATGCCTTTGATATGGGTGCTAAAAAAATCATCATCACTTTGGGTGGAAGTTCAACAAACGACTGCGGGATGGGAATGCTCGCCGCTTTGGGTGCATCTTTTTATGACGAAAAGGGAGTTGCATTTGTACCCACAGGTGGAACGCTTTGTAACATAAAAGATTTTGATTTATCTATGATGTATCCGCGCCTTGCAGGTGCAAAGTTTGAAGCGATGTGCGATGTAAAAAATCCTCTTTTGGGAGAAAAAGGTGCATCAAGAATATACGGACCTCAGAAGGGTGCAGATAAAGAAATGGTAGAACGCCTTGAAAAAGGATGTGAGCATGTATCCAAGCTTTTCCGTGGCATGCGCGATACTGATTATTCTATGTGCGAAGGAGCCGGTGCTGCGGGTGGAATTGGTTTTGCTGTTTTAGCGGGTCTTTTTGGAAAACTTAAAAGCGGTATAGATTCTGTTCTTGATTTTTGTAATTTTGACAAGCGTATGAAGGAAGCCGACATCATCGTTACAGGTGAAGGTTCTTTTGACAGTCAGAGTCTTATGGGAAAAGCCCTTGGCGGTATAATCAAAAGGTGTGGAAATAAGCCTGTTTATGTTTTTACGGGAAGGGCAGAAAAGGGAATGAAAGTTCCTGAAAACGTAAAGGTTATAGAAATAAGTCAAGGCCAGGATCTGGAGTATGCAATAACGCACGCAAAGGAAAACCTTTTTCAATCTGTAAAAAAGATTTTTGAATAGTTTTTTTATTGCACGGTTTTTTACTTTTCATACGGGTGTTTTATCTTTATAATTAAATTATGTTTAATTCGATTACCGGAATAATTACAGCTAAATTTCCAAAACAGGTTTTATTGGACAATAATGGTGTTGAATGGGATTTATGTGTTCCCGACAGCAATCTTGATTTACTTCCTCCTGTAGGAAACGAAGCAAAAATATATACATGGCTTTGCCATACAGATATGATTATGTGTCTTTATGGTTTTGCAAATGCTGATGAGCGCTCTCTCTTTTTAGATCTTCTTAAGGTAGAAGGAGTAGGGCCTAAGGGTGCTGTAAAAATCATGTCGTCTGTAAGTTCTAGTCGTCTTACAGAAGTGCTTGAAAACGGCGACCTTGAAATGCTCGAAGCAATCCCTGGAATCGGTAAAAAGACAGCCGGAAAGATGATGCTCACACTCAAGGGAAAATTAAAGATTTCTGAAACATCTACAACCGTAAGAATAAATGTTCCATCAGCTTATACCGATGTAATCAACTCGCTTGTGAGCATGGGTTACGACAAAAAGATGGTCGAACAGAAAATTTCATCACTTTCTGAAAGCTTGAAATCAGATAAGGATTTTACGGAAAAATCACAGAAAGAAAAAGAAGATATTATATTCCGTCGTGCGATTGTGGAATTAGTTTAGTTTTTGGGCAGGGTTATAAGCAATATGGAAAATATGGAAGAACAGGATTTTAGTACTATTGTTAGAGCCGACTTAAAAAGCTCTTTTGATGACCAGGATAATAAACTTCGCCCTCAGCTTTTAAAGGATTTTTTAGGACAGGAATCGATTAAAAAAAATCTTAAGACTTTTATAGAAGCCGCAAAGCAAAGGCAGGAACCCCTTGATCATCTTCTTTTAATAGGACCTCCCGGACTTGGAAAAACAACCCTGGCTCAGATTACAGCGCACGAACTGGGTGTTGATTTTAAAGTGACTTCTGCTCCGGCTCTTGATAAGCCAAAAGATTTAGCCGGAATCCTTTCTACAATCACAGAACGTACCGTATTTTTTATAGACGAAATCCACCGTTTAAAACCTGCCATCGAAGAAATGCTTTATATAGCTATGGAAGATTTTGAACTCGACTGGATAATCGGACAGGGAGCGGCTGCAAGAACGGTTCGAATTCCGATCCCGCCTTTTACGCTCATAGGTGCAACAACAAAGGCCGGTAGCGTTAGTTCTCCGCTTAGAAGCCGTTTTGGTTTTATACCACGCTTTGAATTTTATACAAATGAAGAACTTGCTTCTATTATCAAGCGTTCTGCTGCAATCTTAGAAACACTGATTGATGAAGATGCAGCCCTTCTTTTAGCTCAGTGCTGCCGTGGAACTCCTCGTGTTGCAAACAGGGTTTTACGAAGAATGAGGGATTTTGCTCAGGTTTCGGGTCAGAATAAAATTACTTCACAGATTGTAAAGGAAGGCTTAAAGAGACTCGAAATTGACGAAATGGGTCTTGAAAAATACGACAGGGAAATCCTTAAATCTATTATCGAAAATTTTGGCGGAGGTCCTGTGGGTGCAGAAACTCTTGCAATCTCGATTGGAGAAAGCATGGATACACTCGAAGATTATTATGAGCCATATTTAATCCAGTGCGGACTTTTACAGAGAACCCCAAGAGGAAGAATGGTAACTTCTAAAGCTTATGAACATCTTGGACTTTCAGCTATGGCTCCTTCGAATAATAATTCACAGGGGTCACTTTTTTAATCTATGCCATTATCTGATTTTTTAGAAAGCAATAATCTTCGTTTAGACCAGCAGCTCAAATTCACTGCCGAAGTCGACAAGATGACTTCCATACTCCGCCGCACACTTCTTGTAGACGGTTCAAGGCGCGAAAACGATGCAGAACATTCCTGGCACATCGCCCTTATGACTCTTCTTTTTAAAGAGTATTGTATCTCACCGGTGAATGTAGAACGCGCTGCAAAGATGTGTCTTATCCACGATTTAATCGAAATCTATGCCGGAGATACTTTTGCCTATGATCCTATAGGAAACAAAGATAAACAAGAGCGTGAATCAAAAGCAGCCGATAAACTTTTTGCCCAGCTCCCAGAAGAACAGGGAAGAGAATTCCGCTCGCTCTGGGAAGAGTTTGATGCAATGCAGACAAATGATGCAAAATATGCTGCCTGTATGGACCGCCTTCAGCCTTTTTTACATAATACTTTAACCTCCGGTCACACCTGGGTAGAAAGCGGAACATGCCGTTCCAATGTAGAAAAGCGTATGGCCATAATCAAAGATTTTATGCCCGAAGTATATAAATGGGTCCAAGCCAACATCAACAATGCCATAAAAATGGGCTGGCTTAAAGAGTAGTTTAAACTGGTTTAAAAACTGGTTGACTTTTTTAAATATAAACATTATATTTTAAGTAAGAAAGGAGGTGTCTATATGTTTGATTTTACTCCAAATTTCTCAAATGAATATAATGTTGGTGCTTTTGATGCAAAGACTTTTTTCTCTGAGTTTCTACGCAAAGTTCAGGAAGGAGCAGTAATCAATATTTCTAAAAACGGAAAGAAAGTTGCAGTTCTTAAAGGGGTAAATAAAGTTTTAAATGAAGATGCACTCGATGCACACAAGCGTATTATAAATCGAAGAAAATCATATTCATCTCTTTCAATTTCGGAAATAAGGGAGCTTAAAAATGAAGGAAGAAAGTATTGATTCTTTTCCTTGTATTGTAACCGACACTTCTTTTATAGCCTCTTATGTTCTAAACGGATTCACTGATGATGAGTTTCCGGATTGTGTAAAAGATATTGAATACGTATTAAATAACAATGGACAGTTTTATGTTCCCCCTTTATTCTGGTACGAGATAGAAAATGTTTTACTTTATAAAACCAGAGCTTTTAAATCAAATGTTTCGGGAAAAAAGAAAACTATTCTATCTGTATCTGATGCAATGGATATTATGTATGATTTAAGCCAGCTTCCTTTTTATACAGACTGTCAGCCTGATACTCAGATTCGTCAACGTATTTTTTCTATTGCAAAAGAATTCAATCTTTCTTATTACGATGCTTCCTACCTTGAACTTTCAAGACGTTATAACATTCCTCTTAAAACTTATGATGAAGATCTTCTTAGGGCAGTAAAAAAGTCATAAAACATCTTTGATGATTATTTTAATAATCCAATAATTTTTCTATAAAATTAAAATTCCCACCATTATAGTTAATTTTTCTTTTTTGTGATAAAGTACCTTTATGCTTACTTCCGATTTTAATTTTGATTTACCAGAAGAACTGATTGCGCAGCATCCAAGCGGAGTGCGTGGTCAGGATAAACTCATGCTTTTAGACCGTGCTACAGGTAAAGTGGAACACCATATGATGGATGATTTACCTTCTTTAATTCAGCCGGGCACACTCATGATTTTTAATAACAGCCGCGTTCGCCGTGCACGTGTTTACGGTATAAAAGAGTCTACAGGCCGCGAAACTGAATTCATGTTTTTAAATACAATCGATAAAGAATGCTGCATCTGGAATACAATGGTAAAATCGGCAAAAAAGCAGAAGCCTGGAATGCGCTATACTTTTCCTGACGGCACTATTGCAACCATCATTGAACACGAAGGAAACGCAGGTACAGAATTTAGAGCCCTTAAATTTGATTTTGCAATCAACGAAGAATGGTTTGAAAAAAACGGACACATTCCTCTTCCTCCATATATCCGCCGTGAAGATACAGATGAAGATTCAGAGCGCTATCAAAATGTTTATGCTACAGATACAGGTAGTGCAGCCTGTCCTACTGCAGGCCTTCATTTTACAAAAGATATGCTCGCAAGGCTCGACAAGGCCGGAATTGAACGGCGCTTTGTAACCCTTCACGTTGGACTTGGAACCTTCCTTCCTGTACGTGAAGAAAATATCGAAAACCATAAGATGCACGAAGAATGGTACACAATCCCAAAGGAAACTGCAGATGCCATAAACAAGGCAAAAAGGGAAGGTCGTCCTATTCTTGCAGTTGGAACTACAAGTGTACGTACTCTGGAAAGTGCCGCACAAAAGCTTTCAGATGAAGAGGGTGGTTTCGACCAGCTCAACCCCCAGAAAGAATGGCTTAATCCTGGAACTTCATCTACAAGTATTTTTATGTATCCGGGCTATAAGTTCAAAGTAGTAGATCAGATGTTTACGAATTTCCATACACCCGAAAGTACTCTTATCATGCTTGTTTCTGCCTTTGCCGGAAGAGAAAATATACTTTCTGCCTATAAAACAGCGGTAGAAAATAAGTATAGATTCTTTTCTTACGGAGATTGTATGTTCATACGCTAGTTTTGCGAAGCAAAACTAGTTAGTGAGCGAAGCGAACGTACGATTGTATGTTTATAAGATAGGGGGCGTTACGGGGGATGTGCCCCCGTTGGGTTGGGTAGCGAGCAACAGCGTGCGAGCGTAGGGAGGGGCTCCGCCCTCTTTATGTCAACTGTTCAAAACTGTAACGTGTCAGATTAAAAAACTGCTGTTTAACAACATCGCTTATCATCTGGTCGGTTGCCGCATTTTGGAATTCTTCTGCAACCTGCTCCTGAATTGTTTCGATATCTTTTTTTGTAAGAGGTAGCTTATGACCGATGAGCGCATTTTCAAGACTCTTGCTTTTAAATACAAAAGGACCTGCAAACGCAAGGCTTACATCGATAATCGCATTTTTTTCTGTGCTTACAAGGAAGGCAAAAGAGGCAGACTGTTCTGTGATTGTATGCTCGGGCCCGATTCTTCGGAAGATGCTTAAATCATAATTTGAAATTGGAACTCTTATATTCGAAAGGATAAATCCGTCGGGAACTTTTTTAAAATTCTGGAGTGTTTCGAGTTTTGTTTCTGACTGGCTTTTAAATTCGAGTCTTGCTTCTAGAGCCAGAAGTGGAGCGTAAAGTGTGAGCTTTTGTCCGGGAGAGCATAAGTTTCCGCCGATTGTTGCAATATTTCTTATCATCGGGTTTGCAATACAGTTTAAGGCGTCGAAGAGAATCTGCGGAAGATGGTTTTGTCCTACTGCTAAAAGTGATGAAAGTGTGGCCCCAGGTCCTACATCTAAAAAGCGTTCGTGTCTTGCAATCTGTGAAAGTTCTTTTATTCCAAAGGTAGAAATTGCTTTATCGGGGAGCTCTTCTATTCTTGTACAGCCGCCTACAACTTTTAAGCCCTTGTTGATTTTAAGCTGATATAAGAGTTCAGAAATATTTTTCGCGATTAAAACCGACTTCATCTTTCATCCCCCTTAGTTTTTGTAATATTTTTTTTGTATTTTTTTGCTACAAATTCGTAGCCCTTGTTCGAAATCTCTATTGCTAAAAGAATTCCGTTTGTGAGTGTTGCAAGGTCGGTACAGCACGGAGAAAGATGTTTTACATGATCTGATATTTCCTGGCGCGTAAGATTTTTATTCGATTTTAAAAGCTGATAAGCAGAAAAGATTTTTCCTGAATCGCAGTAACCGCAGAGTTTAATCTGTGCAAGTTCGAATCCCTGCATGATTGTAGTGTATTCTTTTGTACGCTTAAAATAATCAAGGGTAACTATGTCTGTGTCTCTTATTATTCCTACAGGGATTTTGCACGAGGCAACCGGGCTGTCGTTTAATAAAACAGAGCAGGCTCCACAGTATCCGCTTGTGCATCCGCATTTTACAGAAGGGCAGGAAAGGCGTCTTAAAACAGCCATGAGCGAATCTTCGGGACGTGAGTCAAGGATAATTTTATCTCCGTTTAAGGTTATTGGGATGTTCATTTTTCTGCCTCACTCTTTTCTTCTTTGTTTGTTTTTATTGTATTTGTTTCGCGTTCCTTCATCAGTTCATAAAGCTGATTTTCTGTACATGGAATTTTATTAAGCTGTGTAGCAAGGGCCAGTGAAAGGGCTGATGAAAAAGCTGCCGGAAGTGTGTTCCTTATAAGCTCATTTATCTGTCCTGATTTATTTTCTGATTCAATAAACTCGATTTCGTAATTGTCGCATGGAATTGTCTTTCCGCTTACAAGCATTGTTAATTCCTGCTGGATTTCGAGCCTTAGTGCTTTAAGGGCTGCTGCCTTGTCGTATAACTGTCCGCAGTTGATTGTTATCCAGATACCTTTGATTTTTTCGCTGTAAGTATATGAATCAAGTTCGACTTCTACGACAGTTGTTGCAAATGAAGTTGTTCCAAAAGGGTTTCCGCTGAATTTTTCTTTATTCCATCCCTTTGTAATGGAAGTTCCAAGTGTTTTCTGAGAGATAATCGGAAGCGGCTGATGGAATCTTTTTTTCTGAATCTCGAGGCAGCACTTACGGATGATTTCGTTTACTGTTGTTATTGAACTTGAAGCGTCTTCGGGAGAGTCAGGTATTTCGTCAATATGGAAGTTTGAGTTTATTGTTATGTTTTCTTTTTTAATCTGAAGTATTTCGTTTACTGTCTGCTTCCAGATATCCTGAATTACAGCCGAAGGTTTTATTGTGTGAATTTCTACTTTGTTGTCCGGTAAAAGTTTTACTTCGATTTTAGGGTTGTAAGAAAAAATTGAATCACCGTAATAGGCAGAAATATTATATGCTGTAGAAACTCCAATTCCCCTTAGTGGAAGACCGAAGAATGGAGTGCTTCCCTTAGAAACGCGGGTTAATGCATCCATATTAAAAGAGGCATACTTTCTGTTAAAGTCGCTGATTTTAATTGAGTTTTCAAAGGTCTGGCGGTAATCGTCGATCTTTATGTGGAAAGGAAAATCAGTTTTTTCTACGTTCGTGTTTATTTTCCTTATTTCTTCTGGGAACAGGTGGGTAAGCTTACTCAATTCCTGCATTTCGTTTTCTATTGCAAAGAACGAAGGTGAATCAAGGTTTTTAATACTGATTGATGTCGGTGGCGATTTTGATGTATGACACTTTGCTTCTATGTAAACATTTTCCGGCTTATAGTAGCTGCATGCAGAAATTGCAAGACGGTCTGTTATCTCCTGTGCAAAAGGATTATAAGAACCAGCATCAATATCTATTCCGATCTTTAATGCCTTGATTTTTCCTTCTTTTGAAAGTGCTGTTTTATATGTAAACTCTGTCTGAACACCCGGAAGCATATAAGTATCCTGTTCCTTCTGCGAAAGAATGAGTTTTACACTTTTTTTAGAAAGGACTGCCGCAAGAGAAACCTGTACTGCAATCTGGGTTGTACGCCAGAGCCCTTTTGCAAATACTCCCGAAGGCTTTGTTTTATGAACGTGGATATATTTTTCGGGAAGCTTTAAAACCTGCGAGAGCGACTTCATCACAGAATAAGTCCAGCGGGTAGGCGCGTATACATGAAGATTTTTTCCTTCGCAGTAACTGTATGCTCCGTTTGTTTCCTGCCACGATGGTGATTTTAATGCGAGTGTCCACTTCTGTTCAGATATAAAATCCTGATTTGTAAAAAGCTTTTTTTCTGCGGCTGTAGAATTTCTTTTCCACATTCCGGTTTTTACGATTCTTGTTGCAAGTATTTCCTGAGTATTGTCTTCGGTGTGAGTTTTGTCGATTACGGTGTTGAGCGAAGGCATGTCGTTTAATTCTGAAACAAAGTTTGTAAGGTTGATGTTCTTCTTTGAATCTTCCTGCCGCTTTTGTCCTTTGATTACGTTGTTTAATGCTGATTCAAGAGATTCAATATTAAAGTTTACGACTACGTTCTTCTTTAATTCCTGAACTACGTTTTCATCCGGACCGATTAATATTCCAAGAGGTTCTCCTGTATAAGAGACATTTCCGTATCCGAATATTTTTATGGAAGTTCCGTTTACTTCCATTGTTTTACTTCCGGGAATATCATCAGCTGTAAAAAGATGATAGCCTTCGGGAAGATCGTTTATATAAATGCTTTTGATTTTTCCTGTAGGGGCAGGGCTTCTGATTAAAACCGCAGAAAGACAGTTTTCATCGCCTGCATCGCTGTAAAAGCCCTTTGCTTCGAGAGACCTTAATGTATTTTTCTGTTCTTTTACACTAGGCATGGTTTTCTTTTCCTATCTTTTTTACAGTTTCGATTACAAGCTCTACCTGTTCTTCTGTCATATCCGGGAAGAGAGGAATGGAAATTGTTCTTGAATACTGGCGTTCTGCATTAGGATAATTTTGTGCATTAAAATCCGGATAAAGTTTTTTCCAGTAAGTAAAGTGGAAAATCGGAATAAAATGAACCGATATTCCAAGACCTGATTTCTGCATCTTTTTTGCAAATTCTTCCCTTGTGATTTTTAATTTTTCGGGAACTATGCGCATGAGGTATAAGTGCCAGGCATTTCCGTCTCCATCGGGGGGAAGTTCAATAAAATCTAAATCCTTAAAAGCCTGATTATATTTTTCTACAACGGCTTTTCTCTGCTCGTAAAATAATTCTGATCTTTCTACCTGGCAGCATCCTATTGCGGCTAAAACATCCGGAAGATTGAATTTGTACCCCGGTGCAACTATGTCGTATTCCCACGAAGCGCGTGGAGAAGTGTAGCGGTCCCAGGTTGTTCTGTCCATTCCGTGAAGGCGCATCACTGTCATTCTTTTTGCAAGCTCAGGATCTCTTGTGCAGACCATTCCGCCTTCTGCCGTTGTGATTGTCTTTGTTACATAAAAAGAAAAAACGCCTGCATCCCCGATTGTTCCGGCATAGCCGAGCTCTGTTGGAGAAGGGAAGGAGTGTGCGGCATCCTCGATCACGCGGATTTTGTGGTCTTTGGTGGAATATTTTTTTGCAAGTTCTAAGATACGTTTCATGTTACAGACGTTTCCTGCAATGTGGACGGGGACTATGGCGCGCACTTTGTTGCCATTTTTCTGGTCGCGGAGAAGTATTTCTTCTATTTTGTCCGGGTCAATGCTGTAAGAATCTTTTTCTACATCTGCAAAATAAACATCTGCATTAAGGTGTCTTGCACAGGCAGCGGTAGAAACGAAGGTATATGGAGTTGTGATTACGGCTGTTCCTTCTTTTACACCGCACGCTTCCATTGCAAGAATCATCCCGGAAGTATTTGAGTTTACACAGAGGCTTATCACGGGACGCTTATCAGGAAGGTTTCTTTTTTCGTCCCCTTTGGAAACAGCCTGAGTAAACTTTTTTTCGAATTCCAGGGCATATTTTCCTGTTGTTAGCCAGCCTGAATCTAGTACATCAAGGACGGCTTTTTTTTCTGCGTCTGTTATTGCGGCTTTATGAAAAGGAACTTTTAATTCACTCATATTTTCCTTCTGTGTTTTCCTTATCTGTAAGTTTACCTTACAGTATATCCGTGCGGTTTATTCCGTCGTGTTCAATTTCTTTGTAAAAATCATTAAGGCTCTTACAGTCTTCGCAGAGAATCTCTACAAGCTTTTCTTTATTGCGGAAGAGATTTTCCTTTTCTTCTGTATAAAAACAGATAGGGTAGAGCTTTTCTAAAAGATCTTCCAGGCGTTTTGTTTCGTATTCCTTGTTGTCCAGCTGGAGGATTTTTTTGTATTTTGTCTTTGTAGGATGTTCGTCTTCGAGCCATAAAGGTTCAATAAGGCGTTCTCCCTTTCTTGCACCAAGAATTTTTATATCGATATCTTTGTATGGTTCAAGGCCCGAAACTTTGATTATCTGTTTTGCAAGGTCAATGATTTTAATCGGCTCTCCCATATCCAGAAGGTATGATTTACCGTTTATGCCAACCCCACCTGTCTGTAAAACAAGGGAACAGGCTTCCGGAATGGTCATAAAAAATCTTTCCATTTTTTCGTCTGTTACGGTTACAGGACCACCCGTTTTAATCTGATTCTGGAAAAGCGGAAGAATTGAACCTCTTGAACCAAGTACGTTTCCAAAGCGCACAAACATTATATCCTGTTTTGAATCTTTTACTTTTTTGGCCGCATCAAGGACGAGTTTTTCGCAGAGCATTTTTGAAACACCATAAATACATACGGGTGCAACAGCCTTATCTGTAGAAATCAGAACAAATTTGTTTACGTGGTGTTTTAAGGCCGCATCAAGGAGGTTTTTAGTTCCGAATACGTTATTTTCTATAGCCGCAACCTGATTTTCCTCCATCATCGGAACATGCTTGTACGCCGCACAGTGGAAAATCACGTTACACTTGGTATTTTTAATAATGTAGTCGGTATATTCGCGGTCTCTCATGTCCCCGATAATCGGTACAATAGTTGCTTTTTCTCCGACTCCTTCCTGCTGTAACATCTTTAATTCGCGGAAAATATTGCATATTGAGTTTTCACCGTGACCAAAAAGGTAAAGACGTTCTGCACCACCCGAAAGAAGCTGTCGTGCAAGTTCTGAACCGATTGAACCACCTGCCCCTGTTATTAAAACACGCTTCCCACGAAGGTAAGAAAGGCTTTCTTTTAAAGAGATTGTGACCGGAGTGCGGCCAAGAATATCTAAAGGATCTATGTCCCTTGTCTGGATAAGGTGACCGCTTCCTTCTATTACCTGGCTGATTCCCGGAAGAATTTTTATATTAGAAAAACCGTTTGATTTTAATGTTTCGTAGATTTCGCGGATTTTTTCGTTTGGAGCGGATGGGATTGCGATGATTGCTTCGTCGTTTCCGGAATTTCCAAGAATTGATGCAACAGAACTGATTGGACCTAAGACAGGAATACCGTCAATAGTCGTTCCAATAAGGTTTTTATCATCATCTAAAAAAGTATTTACTTTTCCGAATACCTTTTTTCGTTTGATGTCATTTGCAATTGTCTGTCCGGCAAACCCGGCACCGATAATATAGATACGTTTTTCCATTTTCCGGTCCCACTTACTCTATTTTATCATAAGAAGACTAATTACGCAAAGTGTGAATATTTAATAAAAAACACTAAACCCGAGTATTTTTTTCTCCGATGTACATAATGATAGCCTTATAAGAAAAATTGGGGTGAAACTATGGGGAATAAAAAAACATTACTCTTAATTGCATGTCTTTTTATGTTTTCTTTTTCATGCTTTGCAAAGCAGCTTTCTTTTCAGATTGTGCAGCATGATGGAAGTAATCCTGATGTAACAGAACAGTCTCTGGTGTTTGAAGATGAAATCTTTGATGAATTCTTTAACTGGGGATACATTGTTACCAATTCCGAAGCTTCAATTTCTACTTCAGACGAAGATGATAAGATTTTATGGAGCATTGGAGTAAAAGAGGCTATTGAAGGAAGTTCAGATTATTTTATCCAGGTAAAGCTTTATTATGAGCTTTCTGATGATGGAAGGGTATCTAAACTTACAAAAATAGAGTGGTCACTTACAGCTGTTAAAACCGGTGATATTCTGACTACAAGATCGATGAAGATTTCTTCAAAAAATACAAGTATCAATGAATTAATAGATATTTCAGTTTTACTTGTTGATGACATAAAAAAGTCTCTTATAGCATAGGATGGGTAGGGATATGAAAAGAAAACTTTTGAAAAATTTTGCTTTAATTGTCACAGTACTTCTGGGAGGATTGCTTTTTGCTTCTTATAGTCCTTCTTTGGATGGAAGAGCAGTTGTTGTAGACGAAGGGGTATTTCCTCAGGGATTGTTTGCAAAAACTGTAGGATATCTTCCGGGAGATGTCATCACGGTAACAAATATAAACGGGGACACAACAATCGATATCCTTGTAATAGGTGCGCTTGATCCTTCTGAAGGAGTTGCAATCATGCTTTCTCCAGAAGCCGCAGACGCCATTGGAATTGATAAGGATGCAAATAATATCGTAAAAATTACTAAACGTTCTAATCAGGACGAAAGGGTATACGGAACTGCTGTTATTGCAAAACAGATGACAGGTGATAAAAAGCCTGATTACGAAGAAGAAGATGTTGTCGCAGATGATTCTTATACCGAAACAAAACCTCCTGTATACGATGAACCAGAAGATAATCTGGGTATGACTCCTCCTGTATATAAAGATGAAGATGAGGAAGAAGAAACTTTTGTACCTGAAGATGATAATTCATCATTTACAGAAGAAACTCCTTCTGAAGAACCACAGGAAGAAACTCCACCTCAGGTAGAAGAAACTCCTGCAGAAACTGAACCTGAAGAAGAAGCTTTTGTAGAAGAAGAAGTTCCTGCAGAAGAATTTACAGACGACGGTATTCCAGAAGATTTTGATGATGAAGAACCTGCCCAGGAAACTTCTGAAGAAGATACACCTGCAAAAGAAGCTCCTGTAGAAGAAAATATCGAAGAAACACCGGCGGAAGAAACTCCTGAAGAAGAGGTTCCTGCAGAAGAAGAAGTTCCATCAGAAGAATTTACAGATGATGGTATTCCAGAAGATGATGAGTTTGAAGATCAGAATCCGGAAGAATTTACTGATGATAATTCTTTAGAGGATGAAGAAGATTCCCCTGCAGAAGAAGAGTTTGCAGAAGAAAATGCAGATGAGTTTGCAAGTGAAGATTCCCCTGCAGAAGAAGAGTTTACAGAAGACGAAGTTCCTGCAGATGATGAATTTGGCGAAGAAGAAACTGCAGAAGATGAATTTGCAAGTGAAGAAACTCCGGCAGAGGATGAGTTTACAGAAGAAGCTCCGGCAGAAGAAGAATTTGCAGAAGATGAAGTTCCTGCAGAAGACGAATTCGCAGAAGAAACACCGGAAGAAGAAACACCTGCAGAAGACGAGTTTACAGAAGAAGAAACTCCTGCAGAGGATGAGTTTACAGAAGAAACTCCGGCAGAAGATGAGTTTGCAGAAGAAACTTCGGAAGAAATTCCAGAAGAAACTGTTGAAGATACTCCAGAAGAAGAAGGTGTTATTTACGAAGGTAATCAGAATACAGAAGAATATCAGGGTATTGTTTTAGATACACCAGAAGAAGAAGTTTTGATTCCTGAAGAAACAATCGAAGAAAATATCGAAGAAACTGTTACAGAAATTGAAGAACCTGTTACAAAACCTGCAGAACCAGAAGTACCACTCTTACAGGGAACTTCATACGACAATTACATTGTTCAGGGTCTTGATAAGCTTGATTCATCAGGTTATTACATCCAGATTTCCGTATTAAAGGATGATGCAAAAGTTGTAGAAATCATCAATAAGTATGGAAGAAATTACCCTGTAGTAATTGTTCCTGCTGCAAACGGAAATAAACAGGTATTAATCGGACCACTTTCTGTAGATGAATACGGAGTTGTTCTTGAACGCTTTAAGGCTTACGGCTATAAAGATGCATTCATCAAAAGAAGAGCAGCAGCCAAGCCTGATGTCGGCGACGCAAAATAAGCTATATAATCAGCGTAAAATTAAATCAGATAAAAAAAAGAGCTTACCCTTTTTAAGAGTAAGCTCATTTATTTTAAAGAATTAATTTTTAAGATTTAGATTGTGTAAATCCAGCCTTCAGGAGCTTCGATTCTTCCCATCTGAATACCAGTGAGAGTATCGTAAATCTTTTTGAGTACTGGACCCATTTCCTGTTTTCCTTCGTTGTAAACAATTGATTTTCCGTGATCATCAATCTGTCCGATTGGAGAGATAACAGCAGCAGTACCGCAAAGACCGCATTCAACAAAGTCACCAAGTTCAGATTTATTAATCTTTCTTTCTTCAACATCCATCTTAAGATAATCTTTTGCTACGATGAGTAAAGATCTTCTTGTAATAGAAGGAAGGATGGAATCAGATTTTGGAGTAACAAGCTTTCCATCTTTTGTAATAAAGATGATGTTTGCTCCACCTGTTTCTTCGATGTATGTATGTGTAGCAGGATCAAGATACATGTTTTCTGCATAACCACAGTTGTGAGCATCTACGATGTTGTGCAAAGACATAGCATAGTTTAATCCGGCTTTGATATCACCTGTTCCATGAGGAGCAGCACGGTCCATGTCGGAAAGTCTTACTTTAATAGGTTTGATTCCGCCTTTGAAGTAAGGTCCTACTGGAGTTACAAGAATACGGAACTGGAATTCAGTTGCAGGTTTTACACCAATAACAGAATCAATTCCGAACATAAATGGACGGATATAAAGAGTAGCTCCTGAACCATAAGGTGGAACCCAGTCTTTATTTGCTTCGATAGTTTTAAGAACTGCTTCTACAAAGCGGTCTTTTGGGAAAACAGGCATTTCAAGACGGCGGCATGAATTTTCCATTCGTTCAGCATTTAAGTCCGGACGGAATGTAACGATATCACCATGTTCTGTTGTGTAAGCCTTAAGACCTTCAAAACAAGTCTGTGCATACTGTAAAACACAGGCACATTCGTTCATTGTAATGTTGTGGTCTTTTGTAAGACGGCCTTCATCCCATTCTCCGTTTTTCCAGGTTGCAACAAAACTCTTTGTTGTCTTGATGTAACCAAAAGGTAAGCTTCCCCAGTCGAGTTTCTTTTTTCCCATATTTTATCTCCTCATATATCATATTTCTTACAGGGATGTAAAAAGTACGATAAATAAAAATTTAATAATACTTAATTATTTTAGTATATATGCAGAAATATTGCAATATTATTAAATAATTTATGAATGTTTTCTTATATTATAATAATAGTTCTCTTAAGTTTAAATACTTTTAAACCTTTTTCTTTACAATACTGATATAATGGGCTCATGAATAGTTTTGAGAGGAGATTTAATATGAACTCTAACAACATAAAAAAATTATTATTCATTATTGGCTCTGCAGTATTCTGCTTCTCTGCATTATCTGCTGCAGATGTATATGACGAAATACTGACTATCGAATCAAAGAAAGAAGAACTCCTTCGCGCAAGAAACGGGGACTATGGTCAGGAAGATGAAATCCGCCGTCGTGCAGACGAAGAATATAGAATCGAAAGCGATAAGATTGACGAAGAACTTCTCCGCATTGCAGAAACAGACAGCGACGGAAGAATCCTTGCAGATGTAAGAAAACGTCGTCTTGAAGAAAAAGAAAAGATCCGTAAGGAAATCTATGCTAAAGCCGAAGCAGAAATTGCAGCTTTAAGAAATGGAGACTCGGGAAGAGAAAAAGAACTTCTTAGTCAGATCCGCGAGCTTCAGAATCAGCTTAAGAAAAAGAGAGTAATCTCTTCGGATGAGGATGCAAGACTTCTTGAAGTAACAACTTATGCCGGCGACAGATTCTACTGGAACGCAAGAACACGTTTTTACATCGGAAGCGAATTCATCTTTGGTCAGGCAGTAAATGCTGAATATCAGCGTCTTACAGGAAAGAAACCTGCTTCTATTACACAGGCAGATCAGGCTACATATAACGACTATCTTGATACAGTAGATTACTACGACGAAATGTTAAAGAGTTCAAAAGGCTCTGTAGTACTCGAAATCGAATATTCTGTAGAAGCTTGTCCTGATGATCAGCCTTCTGTATACAAAATCACAATCTATGATATCCGCTATGTAAATGCAGCTAAAAAAGAAGTTCTCCAGCGCTTTACACCTGATAACAGCTCGTTCCTTTATAAGGTTCAGCCTGCGCTCGATATCAGAAGCATTGAATCAAAATATACAGGAAATAAAACAGTAACTTCTTCTGCACAGCCTGATTCAAGCTATTCTGGAAATAAAACTGTAACACCTTCAGAAAACGTTCAGACAAATACAACTGTATTGAATAACGACAAGAGTGGAAGATTCCTCATCGGTATTTTTGGTGGATTCATTCCTGAATACATCGACCTTACAAACGATACTTCTATGGAATTGTATCAGGGTTGTGGAAAAGCATACATTTCTATGTCTATGAATAATTATCTTTTCTGGCAGTTTGATATTGGTGTGCTTCCGGTTCCTTATCAGTTTGGAAAGTTTACCTGCAGCGACGAAGCACTTATCAACATGATGGTTTCTTTTGGTTTCTATAAACAGTGGAAATCATTTGACTTCTGGTGTGCATTTGGTGCAGGTCTTGCAGGAAGCGAATCACTCAAGGAAAATGGAGTTTCAAATCATCAGTCTGTACTCTTTACAGGAAAGGTTGGTGTAGGTGTTGACTGGCATGTAACAAGAATGATTGCAATTGACTATGCATTCGACATGCTTATTACAGATGCACTTGGATTCATTCCTTGTACAATGTTTGGTGTATCAATTGATTTGAATTAGTTTTGATTTAGATTTCGATTAGATTTGAATTAATTGAAATTTGATTTACAATGTATGTTATATGATAAAGACTTTTTATTGGAATGACATACAATCTTTTTTGAATACCGGTAAGATGGATCCGTTCTTCGAAAGGGGAACGGGTATTTCCATAGGCTGTTTTGACGGGCTTCATCTTGGACATAGAGTTCTCCTTGGTGAACTTACAAAGCAGTGTAAAAAGGAAAATCTTCTTGCCGGTGTTTTTACTTTTAAACGCCCGCTTCCCGCAATCAAACATTCAGAAGACTATCAGGGTGATATTACCTCCCTTAATCAGAGAATAAAACTTTTTGAAGAGCTTGGAATTGATTTTGTCATAATTGTTGACTTTGACGAGACTTTTTCTTCGATTCTTGGTACTGATTTTCTGAATATTCTTTTGAATGCGTGCAATATGGAGCTCATAGCAGAAGGAATTGATTTTCGCTGTGGCTTTAAGGGTGCAACAGATACTCAGGCTATCAAATACTGGGCAGATAAGAATGATGTAAAATATGTTTTTGTGGACCCGGTTTATCATACAACGGCAGATGGAACAGAAGAAAGAGTAAGTTCATCATATATAAGGGGAATGATTCAGAAAGGTTTTTTTACATCTGTAACAGAGCTTTTGAGCCGTCCTTATGAATTAGATCTTGAGCAGATTAGAAGCGATATGATAAACGGAAAGGAAAGTAATTCTCAGATTCTTCCGCCTGATGGGGTTTATCACACACTGTCGGAAAATGATGAACCTGTGAGGCTCGAAATAAAAGACGGTAAAATTTTGAATATTTCATTGTGCAGCTTTGTGCGCTTTGAATGATGATATCTGCATGTTTTACTGTGTATTTTCGTGCAGCTTTATTTGTGCGCTTTGAATAATTTTATCTTTTTACGCCTGCATGATTTATATATTGAATAATTATTTATAATTATATAGAATGAAATATCCGTTTTACGGTTTTTTTGTGATTACTTCCCAGAAACCCGGGATTTAACCTGCAAGAATTTCCGCTTATACGGAGTGATTATTTTTTTAATAATCATTATCAGATTTTTTAAGGGGTTCCATAATGGCACTTACAAAAGAAACAACTTCGGCAACTGTAAAAAAATACGGTGCTAAAGAAAACGACACTGGTTCAGTAAAAGTTCAGATTGCTTTGATGACTCAGCGTGTACAGCAGCTTACAGATCACGTAAAGACATTCCCAAAAGATGCTACTGCAAAACGTGCACTTCTTAAGGTTGTTGGACAGCGTCGTAAGATGCTTAAATACTTTGAACGCACAGACCTCGAAGGTTACCGTGCATTTATCAAAGAACTCGGATTACGTAAGTAGTTTGAGTAAAAGAAACGCCTGTAGTTGTAAGTATTTTTACGCTATAACTCGGGCGTTTTTTTTTAATTTGAAAACAATAATTAATATATATTTGAACAACGGATATAGTGTTGTTCATGAGGAGTAAAAATTTATGTCAGTAGAAAGAGTAACCTATAAATTAGGTGATGCTGATTTGATTCTTGAAACAGGAAGAATCGGAAAACAGGCTAATGGTTGTGTTTACGCTCAGTGGGGTGGAGCTGCCATTATTGCAACAATTTGTGCTTCATCAAGCGTTACAGAAGGACAGGACTTTGTACCTGTTACAGTTGAATACAACGAAAAAGCATATGCTGCCGGAAAGATTCCTGGTGGATTTGTAAAACGTGAAGGACGCCCTAAGGATAAAGAAATCTTAGTTAGCCGTCTTATTGACCGTCCAATGCGTCCTCTTTTTGAACCTTCATTTGGTCACGAACTTCAGATTGTTCCAACATGTGTTTCATGCGACGGTGTTCACACTCAGGATATTCTTGCTGTTATTGCCGCTTCTGCTGCAACTTGTATTTCTGATATTCCATTCCACGGTCCTGTTGCTGCATGTCGTATCGGATACTTAAACGGTGAATATATCATCAACCCAACATTCGAAGAAATTGAAAAAGGTGACCTCGAAATTGTTGTAGCCGGAACTAAAGACGGATTTACAATGGTTGAAGGTGGAGCTCAGGAAGTTTCAGAAGAAGTAATGCTCGGTGCTTTGGAAAAGGCTCAGGGCTTTATTACAGATATGTGTCTCTTACAGGAAGAACTTGTTAAAAAAGCAGGTAAAGAAAAGCTTCCTTTGAATCCTTTAGACGTAACTTTGGAAAATGCAGAAGCTATCGAGGCAGAAGCAACACCACTTTTAAAAGAAGCTTGTTTCCAGGATGGAAAACAGAACCGTGGTATTGCAGTTGCAAAAGTTATCAAACAGGTTTCAGAAAAATATACAGAACAGCTTACAGATCCAATCCAGGCTAAACTGTTTATGACTCTTATGGATGATATTCAGTATAAGCTTTTACGTAAGTCTATTCTTGATGACGGAGTTCGTATTGACGGTCGTAAGACTGATGAAATCCGCCCGATCACCTGTGAAGTAAATGTATTGCCAACTCCACACGGAAGCGCACTTTTTACTCGTGGTGAAACTCAGTCGCTCGCTGTATGTACACTCGGTACTGCAATGGACGAACAGGCATATGATGATATCGACGGAGAAAGATCTGATCACTTCATCCTTCACTATAACTTCCCACCATACTCAGTTGGTGAAACAGGTAAACTTACAACAGGCCGCCGCGAAATCGGTCACGGAAACCTCGCTCGCCGTTCCCTCGCTGCAATGGTTCCAAGCCGCGAAGAATTCCCATACACAATCCGTGTAGTTTCAGAAATCATGGAATCTAACGGTTCTTCATCTCAGGCTTCTACCTGTGGTGGAACCCTCTGTATGCTCGCTGCCGGTGTCCCAATGAAGAAGATGGTAGCTGGTATTGCTATGGGTCTTATCACAGAACCTGAAGGAGACAATCCATACGGACGTTATAAGATTCTTTCAGATATCCTTGGTGAAGAAGACCACCTTGGTGACATGGACTTTAAGGTAGCCGGAACAAAAGACGGTATTACAGGCTTCCAGATGGATATCAAGATTGCCGGTGTAACAACAGAAATCATGAAGAAGGCTATGGAACAGGCTCGTCAGGGTCGTCTCCACATCCTTTCTATTATGGAAAAATGTATTGATAAGCCGGCTCCACTTGCTAAGAACGCTCCACAGATCCTCACAATGAAGATTCCTGTAGACAAGATTGGCGCACTCATCGGACCTGGTGGAAAGAATGTTAAAGCTTTGTGCTCACAGTATGATGTAACAATCAATACAGATGATGACGGAACTGTAACAATCTACGCTAAGAACGGAATGAACGGAGAAGCTGCAAAGAAGGCTGTAAAGGGTATTACAGAAGATCCAGAAGTTGGAACAATCTATCAGGGAACTGTAAAACGCATTATGGACTTTGGTGCATTCGTAGAAATCCTTCCTGGAAAAGAAGGCCTCTGCCACATTTCTAAACTCAGCCGTGAACGCGTAAACAAGGTAACAGACGTCCTCAAAGAAGGTCAGGTAATCCCTGTAAAACTTCTCGAAGTAGACAAACAGGGTCGTCTTAACCTCAGTTATATCGATGCATTAGAAAAATAATTTGAAATAGTTTTACGTAAACTATAGTCAAAGATAATTAAAAGGTGGTGATGCTTTTGCAAAACCACCTTTTTTTAGTAACAAAATGTAATGGAGGTGTTTTATCTAATATGAAGAAAATCAAATTATTAGCATTATCACTATTTACACTTTTTGTTGTTTCTGTTGTTTCCTGCGGGGCAAAAAGAAAATCCTCAGATGAATATGCTCCACAGATAGCAGAATCCAAAGTAACTTCGGCTGATGCAAGAGGTTTGAATGCATTTTCGGATGTAGAGATGGCAACCGATATGGCTTATGAACAGCCAGCTGCTCTTGAATCAAATGTTCCTCTTGAATCATATGTAGAACGAAAACTCATTAAAAACGGGCTTGTAGAATTAAGCGTTGAATCGATGGAAGATATCAGCGTAAAAGTTGAACGCTGGATTAAAACTTTCGGTGGTTATGTTTTCTCTTCTGAGGTTTATGAAACCCGCGGCTATTTTACTTTAAAAGTTCCTGTAGAAAGATTTGATTCTGCAATCAATTCTGCCGGAGGCTTTGGAAAGATAACTAATCAGAATGTTAACACAGATGACGTTACTGATCAGTATTACGATTTACAGTCAAGAATCGAAACAAAGAAAATCCTTGTCAATAAGTATTCTGAATATCTTTCAAGAGCAAAGGATGTAAAAGAACTTTTGGAAATTGAACGTCAGATTAATAACATTACAAGTGAACTTGAATCAATGCAGGGTCAGCTTAAAAGATTGAGCAGCCTTACAAATTATTCTACAATCAATCTTAATTTTACAACTCCTGCACAGGCAAAAGAAGAAGATCTTGTGTGGCCTGATTTCCATAATTTTGGAAAAAGATTCGGTTCTCATGTTGCAATGTTCTTCTCTTATATGTTTAAAATCCTTCTTTATCTTTTAGTTTTCGGAGTTCCTCTTGCAGGTGTCTGTATCCTTCTTTACTGGCTTTTATTCGGAAAAATCGGTATTTTAAGAAAGCTTTACGAAAAATCTCTGCAGGATTCAGATAAAAAAGATGACAAAAAATAAAGAAATCGAATTAAAAATTCCTCTTTCCGATGGTGAATATGACGAGCTTAAAAAAAGGTATTTTAGTGGTGCAGAAAAGGTCCTCAAAAAGGATGAATATTTTTCGCGTTATGATACACTCGAAGAACGAATTAAGAATAATGAGCCTAAGGTCATAAGAATCAGGACGGAAGGGGAAGAAGCTTATTTTACGATTAAAAGAAAATCAATTAAAGACGGGATAGAAGTAAATGAAGAAAAAGAAACTTTAATTACTAATCCCGAAGTTTTATATGATTTTTTAGGGCTTTCGGGCTATCACAGATGGTTTAATAAGGAAAAGAAAGCCTACAGATATTTTTATAAAAGTGAATCTTACCCAAAGCTTTCTTTTCATATGGAGCTTGTGACTGTAAACGGCATGAAATATCTTGAAGTTGAAGTTACAGACACAGCGTCTTATACGGAAGCAGAAGTGACAAAAGCGCTTGAAGATGTGATTAAAGAGGTGGGTCTTGACCCTTCTAAAAAGGATGAAAGGTCCTGGTATGAATTAATTTGTCTTAATTCAGATTAAGCCTGTTTTTTACGTATTCAACACTCGAGATATATTCTTCGTCTGTTGTAAGGTGTTCAATAATCATAGGCATGGTTGGATCTTCTTTTGTTGCAAGCTTTTGGTAAAGTTCAAGGTCAAGGCTTCCTTTTCCGCATGCACATTCTTCAAGCTGGAAGGTGTATTCTTCTTTTAGCCTTATATCTTTTAAGTGGCAGCTACAGATTCTTCCTTCGAGTTTTGTAAAGCATTCACGTAAAAAATCATCGTTATAAAAATAGCGCTCAGGGCTTGTAATCATGTTTACAACATCAAGATGTGCACCGAATTCCTTTCTGTTTACCTTTTTGATAAGTTTTAGATATTCATCAGGCCCAGAGGGAATCATCCACGGCATTGATTCAATCGAATATTTTGTGTTTACAGGTTTTACGGTATCTATAATTTGTTGAATCATTTTTACTGCCATGTCCCAGCATTCTTCTGAATAATTATCGCGGTATCCTCCGTCCCAGCGAGGTCCGTATGGAGTTCCGATTACGTTTACACAGCATCTGGCTCCGATTTTTTCTGCCATCTTAAGCTGTCCTATGGCGTAATCAATATTTTTCTGTCTTTCGGAAGGATCTTTTGCAAGAGTGTTTTTCCATACTCCGACTTCTGCAATAAGAAGGCCTGCTTTATCTGCTGCTTTTTTATAAGCCATATAAGTTTCTTCGCCAGAAAGGTAATCAACAGGAAATACAACAGATTTTAATCCAAGTGATACGTGCTTTTCTGCCCAGTCTTCCGGCCCATTATGTTTTAATGATGATGAAACTCCTAAATACATTTTTTCTCCTTTTTTGTTTGTCTGGTCTTTGTTTAAAAAAGAATCATCGGGTGTATGACAGTCGGATCCATAGATTTAAGGTCTTTGATTCCGGTTTTTGCCATTATTCCTTTAAGCTCTGCATTCATCTGGTTTATACGCTCAGAAACTGCATCGCTTCCTTTTTTAAGTAAAGGCATAAGGTGGCGTCCTACAGAAACTGCTGTTGCTCCCATTGCAAGGCATTTATATACATCAAGTCCGCTTTCTATTCCGCAGTCAATGAATACCGGGATTTTATTTCCGACTGCTTTTAAGATTTCCGGTACCATCTTTAATGGAGGAACAGAAGAAGGAAGAATTCCGTGATGATGAGAAACTATAATCGCTGCAGCTCCCGCCTTAAGACATTTTTTTGCGTCTATAGGGCTTAAAACTCCCTTTACGATGAACGGTACTTTTGCAGCTTCTACAAAGCCTTTGAGTTCTTCTGTGGTTTTAGACTTCATTGGAAGACCAAGTACATTATCGTATTCACCGCTGCCTGAAAAGCTGTGGTCTATATCCATTCCAACTGCAAAGCATCCTTTAGAAACAGCGTGTTCAATCTTTTTTAAAACTTCGTTGTTGTCTGCATGAGGTTTTATGATTTTTACTGTTTTTGCACCGGTCGCGATTATCCTTTCAAGTTCTTCGTCGCTTCCCATTCCCACAAAATGAAGGGCATTGCTTTTTTTTGCTCCTTCTGCGTAAATTACCATTCCGTTTTTTGCTGTGTTATCAAGGTGGGAGAGGGCTGCTGTCATAACGGGAGTATCGAAGGTGTGTCCGAAAAGTTCCATCTTTGTGTCTGGAAGGACTGAATCTAAATATCTTGATTCGAGTAAAAGTGAATCAAAATACTGCCTTGTTATGATATCTGAATTAGAAGTTAATTCCATTTTATCCTCCGTTATTTTTCCCATGGGTATTTCATATTCCAGTCTGCACGTAAATCATCCATAACCTTACAAAGATTCATTGATTTTTCAAAGGTGTGTACATTCGATTCTGTCTGATTGTTTAATATGCATTCTGTTGCGTGAATAAGTTCGTATTCATATCCGTTTACGCGGAAGGGTACTTCTATCATTTTTACTTCGCTTTCGTTACCGCTTTCTTTTGTGTAAAGATGAACTTCTGCTTTTTGTGTAAGAAAGAAGTTATATACTTTTATAAAGCCCTTTTCGCCGAATATTACCGCTTCATGTGTGTCTGTAGCGTTAGGCATATCTGCGGCACTCTGAAAATTTGTCGTTACTCCGTTTTCGAAAGTTAGGTTTACAGAGTTCCATACATCAACTCCATTTAATAGCCTTACGTTTGAACTTCTTTCTTTTACGGGAGAAAAATCATTAATCATCATGGAAAAATAGATATTGTAAATACCTAAATCGAGTAAGGCCCCTCCTGCAAGTTCCGGAGCATAAAGACGGTTTTTTGGATCGTAGGCAACTCTGTTACAAAAGTGCGATTCTATGTGTTTTATTTTTCCGATTGTTTCTTCCGATATGCATTTTTTTATGGCTGCAATACAGGGATTAAAGGCAGTCCACATTGCTTCCATAAAAAAAAGCTTTTTTTCTTTTGCAAGAGTAATCATATCCTTTAGCTGGGAGAGGCTGCATCCTGCGGGTTTTTCGCAAAGGACATGTTTTCCGGCCTTAAGGCATGCAAGGGCAGATTCATAATGGAAGGCGTGCGGGTTAGCAATGTAAACGGCATCAACTTCGCTGTCGGAAAGTAATTCTTCGTATGAGCCGTATGCCTTGGTAAAATTCCATTTTTTTGAAAACTCTTTTGCCCGTTCAAGGTTTCTTGAGGCTGTAGCATAAAGACGGATTTTCCCGTCATCTTTTACGCCGTTCATGGCAGTTGCCATTTTTTCTGCAATGTGTCCGGGAGCTAAAATTGCCCAGTTAATATAATCTTTCATAGGTAAAATTATACAGGGCATGGATTCAAAAGAATGAATAAATCTCTATTGTTATAGGACTTTTTTTATGAAAGATTTTGAGGAGAGTTTTTCGGAAGAATTATTGTTTCCCCGAATAGACTTTTTGTAGATAATTATTGTTCTGAGTTTGTTCGCCTAATCAATAAGCTTTCTTAGGTTATTGTCTACAAGCTCGCAGAGTTTATGCATCGGGATGTTTCTTTTTGCTGCAACGTATTCATAGACATATTTTATGTTTTCAGGTGTATTCAGTGTATTTTTAAGGGGAACCGGTGCATAATATGGGGAATCGCTTTCTATTAAGATTCTGTCTTTTGGAACATAAGCGACTAAATCAGACATATCAAAAAAGTTTTTCTTTCCGCCGTAAGTTACTGTTCCGCTAAAACTGATATACCATCCAAGGTCCAGGAAAAAATCAATTTCTGATTTTGTGTATGCAAAACCGTGGATTATTCCCTTATTCCATTTGATGGTCTGTAAAACATCCTGGGTATCTTTAAAACCTTTTCTTGAATGAACAATTACCGGCATGTTTAGTTTTTTACCGAGTGTTAATTCAAGTGCAAAAAGGTCTTTTTCGTCACCGATTGTTGAATTATCAAAATACTCGTGATCGCGACCTTCGTATTCTACAGAATCCCAGTCGTGGTCAATTCCACATGGTCCTATGGCAAAAAGATGATTTGCAAATTCACTGTCAGATTCCTTAAAATCGCGGATTGTATTTTCCAGGTTTTCTACGGCATCAAATCTGTTTTCTATGCTGTCTGAATCAGGCATGATTCCTGCAGTAAAATAAAGGGACTTTTTTAATGAAGCTTTGATGTTTTCGTCGTCGAGAGTATCAAGAAGTGAAGAAAGCTTTTCTGTTCTTGCCCATATATCATTTTCGCGGATTCCTGAATCGATTAAAAACGCAGGCTTATATTCTGCGATTCTTGATAAAACCTCTAAGGTTTCTTCTTCGCTTGAGTTCTGGATAATACTGTCAAAATTTATAAGTGAATCTGAGTACATATTTTAATTTTCGGAAGAGGGGGCATTTTTTGTTACTCTTTATTCCTTTAAAAAAATTCATTATAATTTAATGATATGGCAGAAGATAAGATCGTAATCCGCGGGGCAAGAGAGCATAATCTTAAAAATGTTGATGTAACTCTTCCACGCAATAAACTTGTTGTAATTTCAGGACTTTCGGGTTCGGGTAAGTCATCATTAGCTTTTGATACTCTTTTTGCAGAAGGCCAGCGGCGTTATATGGAAAGTCTTTCTTCTTATGCCAGACAGTTTTTGGGCCGTATGGATAAGCCTGATGTTGATTTTATAGAAGGTTTGTCTCCTGCAATTTCTATTGAACAAAAATCAACTAATAAAAATCCGCGTTCTACTGTTGGAACAATCACAGAAATTTATGATTATTACCGTCTTTTATTTGCAAGAGCCGGTCATCCTCACTGTCCTTCATGCGGAAGGGAAATCCGTGAGCAGAGTATAGACCAGATTATAGATACAATCATGAGCTGGCCCGAAGATACAAAGATGCAGATTTTAGCCCCTGTTATCCGCGGTAAAAAGGGCGAACACACAAAGATTATTGAAGATGCAAAAAAATCAGGATTTATAAGAGCCAGAATCGATGGTGTAATGGCTGAGCTTGAAGATTCAATCAAACTCGATAAGCAGAAAAAACATACTATAGAAATTGTCGTAGACAGAATAAAAAAATCAGATGATATAAGGTCTCGCCTGGCTGATTCAATCGAAATCGCTTTAAAAAATGCAAACGGAATTGTAATTGTAACAAAACAGGAGCCCGACACAGACAAGGTGCAGGAAGTATTCTTCAGCCAAAAAAATGCATGTCCTGACTGTGGTATTTCCATCCCTGATTTACAGCCGAGACTTTTTTCTTTTAATAATCCATTTGGTGCCTGCCCGGAATGCACGGGGCTTGGTGAAAAGATGGAATGGGATTTTAATAAGATTTTACCCGATAAGAACTTAAGCTTTAACAAAGGCGCATTCCCGTTTTTTAATCCGTCTAGCGAATGGAACAAGAGTATTTTTAATTCAGTAGCAGAAGCTTCGGGCTTTACTCTCGACACCCCGGTAAAAGATCTTACAGAAAAGCAGTTTGATTTTTTATGGAACGGAGACGAAAACAAAAAACTTCACTGGATTTATAAAAAACAGAGCGGGGAAGGATATTCTGAATATAACAGACCGTGGCCCGGAGTCCTTAAAGAAATGACAAGACGTTACCGCGAAGCCTGGGGCGAAAGTATGAGGGTGAACATCGAAGAAAAGTTTATGTCGGTGCACGAATGTTCAACCTGTCACGGAATGAGGCTAAGACCCGAAGCACTTGGTGTAACGATCGGTGATAAAAATATCTACGAGCTTTGTAAGTTAAGCGTTGGTGAATCGATTGCGTTTTTTGAAAACTTAAAGCTTTCGGAAAGCGAAGCTCAGATTGCTGTTCAGGTATTAAAGGAAATTAAATCACGACTTGGATTTTTGCGCGATGTAGGACTTGATTATCTTACGATGGAGCGTTCTGCAGAATCACTTTCTGGTGGAGAAGCACAGAGAATCCGTCTTGCAACACAGATTGGTTCTGCCCTCTGCGGTGTCATGTACATTCTTGATGAGCCAAGTATCGGTCTTCATCAGCGTGATAACCAGAAGCTCATAGACACATTATTAAACCTCCGAGATAACGGAAACACTGTAATTGTAGTAGAACACGACGAACAGACTTTAAGAACAGCTGATTATTTAATAGACATGGGACCGGGTGCTGGTGTAAACGGCGGTAAGGTTGTTGCATGTGGAACTCCGGATGAAGTTTCTAAAGTAAAGGAAAGTCTTACAGGACAGTATCTCGCCGGAACCCTCAAGATGGATATCCCGTCCGAACGAAGAAAAGGTAACGGAAAGTTTATAAAGATAAACGGCGCCCGCGAGCATAATCTTAAAAATATAAATGTAGAAATTCCTCTTGGAACTTTTACCTGTATTACGGGTGTAAGCGGATCTGGAAAATCAACTTTGATGAGCGACATTCTTTATCCTGCCGTAAGCAATAAAATCATGAGGACTGATTACCCTGTTGGTGAATGCGACGGTGTAGAAGGAATTGAAGGTGTAGACAAGGTAATCAATATTGACCAGTCCCCGATCGGGCGTTCTCCAAGAAGTAATCCTGCAACTTATGTCGGGGTTTTTGATGCAATCCGCGATTTATATGCAAGTCTTCCCGAAAGTAAGGCAAGAGGCTATCAGAAAGGAAGATTCAGTTTTAACGTAAAGGGCGGCCGATGCGAAAACTGTCAGGGGGCTGGCGAAATTGTAATCGAAATGAATTTTTTACCTGATGTATTTATTCAGTGCGAAGTCTGTAACGGAAAGCGCTTTAATCACGAAACCCTCGAAGTAGAATATAAGGGAAAAAATATCAACGATGTATTGAATATGTCCATAGACGAAGCGTGCGACTTTTTCCAGAGCATTCCTCACATTTATAGAAAGATTGCAACATTGCAGTCAGTTGGACTTGGATATATCCAGCTTGGACAGAATGCGCTTACCTTGTCTGGCGGAGAAGCACAGCGTGTAAAACTTGCAAACGAACTTGCACGTCCTGCAACAAGTAAAACACTCTATATCCTTGATGAACCTACTACAGGACTTCATTTTGCAGATGTAAAACTTTTGATGAAGGTTATCCAGCGGCTTGTAGATAACGGAAACACAGTTGTAATGATTGAACACAACCTTGATGTTATTAAACAGGCGGATTATATAATAGACTTAGGACCAGAAGGTGGAACAAGGGGTGGAACTCTTGTAGCAAGCGGAACTCCGGAACAGATTGCAGAATGTAAGAAAAGCTATACCGGACAGTTTTTAAAATAAAGGTGATGATGGATAGTCGGAAAAAAAGAATACATTTTTCTTTCTCATTAAAAAAACTCATCACGCTCATTGTGTCTTTAAGTTTTTGTCTTGTGCCTCTTACAGCCCAGGAAAGCGATGCTCAAAATCAGAGCGGGCAGGATCAGAAAAATACACAAAGCTCATCTTCGGGATCAGAAGAAGTTACAACCATAACAATCCGTAATGCAAGGCAGACAGATTACCAGAAAGATGAAGAAAGCGGGAACGATACGATTATCCTAGAAGGAGCAGTAGAACTTACGGTAACAAAGGGAACTACTGTTTCGGAAATTAAGGCAGAGAGGGTAACTTACGACAGAAAAACCCAGATGCTTTATGCAAGCGGAAACGTAGAAATTACAACAAAGAATGATTCAGCGGGAGGTGGAGAGGTAACAAAAGCTTCTTCACTCATAATGAATACTTCTACACTAGAAGGTGTTTTCGACGACGGACACGTAATTCAGACTCAGAGCGATGCAATCAATCTTCCTTCGGGCTCTACGCTTGTAGTTTTTTCAGATGTATTCAGTAAAAGCGAAAACAATACAATCGTATTTAAAGATTCAAGCCTTACCTTCTGTGATGATCCTAATCCCCACTGGCACATAGATGCTTCAAGAACCTGGCTTTTACCAGGCGGTGAGTTTGCTTTTTTTAATGCGCTTTTGTATGTTGGTCCAATTCCCGTAATGTATTTCCCGGCCTTTTATTACCCTAAAGATGAACTTGTATTTAATCCGGTGTTCGGATACAGACAGAGGGAAGGATATTTTTTCCAGACTACGACATATCTTTTTGGAAGAAAACCTTTGGATAATTCATCATCATCTTCTTCTGATTCTTCCAACTCTGTAACGGAATCTGCAAAAGGTCTTTACAATTTTATGAAGCCTTCGAGCCTTAAAGAACAGGAATTACAGGGGCTTGTCCTTCACAACCTGGATAAGGATTTTAAAGGCGATACATCAAAATATGTTAAATTTGAAGCTGATGCATATTCAAACCTCGGATTTTTCATTGGATTTGAAGGAAACGTAATTCCACAGAAATTGAATGTTTTTTCGAGCATGTCCTATAATCTTTCTCTTGCCTTCAGTAATACAATTTTTAATCAGTCGGGTGTTTATAATTCAATTTCTTCGGCCGGTGAAAAATACTGGGACAAATCTAATTTTATGGGACTTTCTCTTCCGTTCCGCTATAAGGCAAAAATCGATTTTACAATAACAAAGCCTTTTACAATTTCTGTTTCGCTTCCACTATATTCAGATCCATACTATGCGTACGATTTTGAAAACCGTGGGGAAACAATGGACTGGCTTTCTTATCTTATGAGCGGACAGGATACCTCAGAAATAAATATCACAGAAATCTCATCCCTTGTGTGGAAATTAAATTTAGCTCATAACTTTACAATTCCTCTTTTATTAAATCCATATATTTCGAGTGCGTCTTTTAATTTTAATTCTTCGATAAATATTTCATCAACTTCGAATACATCTCTTTCTTCTGATTCTCGTTCTTCTAATGGAGATGGATGGCAGTATTCTTCTCCGGAAAGAAAGATTTATTATCCTTCTGTTGTTACTCCCGTAAATCTTACGATGAATATGGGTGGAACACTTTTTGAGTGGCCCCGTCCTGTAAAAAGGGTAGAAACAGAAAATTATGAAATACCTCTTGTAAAGCCGGAAGATATTTTTGGTAAAGAAGAAGTTAAGACAGAAGATAGTACAGCCACAGAACAAACTGAACACAAAGATGAAAAAAAGGATGATAAAAGCGAAGTAAAAAAGGATGAACTTGAATTAACATTTACAGAGCTTCCATCAAATCCTCTTACAACATATATTCCTGATTCATTTAATTATAAACTTTCATATACATTTAATCCGACAGTTGTATTCCAGATTAATTATGATGAATCGAGTATTTCGGCTCTGGATGGATTTAAGTGGAGCAGCATGAAATCTGATATGTATACTGTAAAAGCTCCTCTTGAGTTTACAAGCTATATGAATTATGCGGGAAGCTTTTTTACGATGAGCAATTATGTTCAGTATAATTCAATCTGGCAGGGACACCCCGAAACTAAGGGTTATACTTCCGAGGCGGATATCAACAATTTAAAAAATGCCGATTACAATGCAGAAGCTCAGACTATAACAAACAGAAACGTAATCTCTTTAAAACCACTTGTTTATCTTAAAGATTTCCGTGACAGTGGAATTTCCTGGAATACGACATTCAAGCTGTTAAGGAAAAAATATAACGGCGATGTTGATAATCCCCAGTGGGAATACTATGGCCTTGATTTTACCGATGAAGAGTCTGTAACAGAAAACCTTTTAAATCTTACCTTTGCTTCATCCCAGGACGACAACAGATTCTCCCAGAGATTTGTTTTAAGTTCAACAATTTCTCCACAGCTTCCTAAAATCACAGGAAGTCTTAACCTTGTTTTCCCTTATGTAAACTTTAATATGAGCATGGGCTTTCAGCAGAAGAGTAAGCAGGATTCACAGTGGGTAAAAAATCCTTTAGAACAGTCTATGGAAGTTTCTCTTTTTGATTCAAAACTGCGTCTTACACAGAGCTTCAGCTATAATCTTGAAGAAACCCATGTGGAAAGCCTTAAATTCGGCGCTTCGTATAATAATTTATCTTTGTCTTACATGATGCTTCACACTTATGCATACGAATTCGACGATGTAAATCACACAGGATGGATTGCAGATACTTCAAAGAGCTTTATCCCGTACAGCCTGTCTCTTTCTTATAATTATTCACCAAAGACTTTTTATAAGTGGTTCAACAGGATTTCGGTAGCTCCGGTTTTAAGCACATCGGTTGTTGCAGATCTGGTACGACCTACAAACAGTTATTTCCTTTTTACTCCTGGAATCACATTTAAAATCAATAACTTTTTGAATATCACATTCTCGGCAACTTCAAAGAACACGGTTTTATACAGATACTTCCAGACAATGCTCGGACACGAAGGAAGAATTCCAGGAGAAGATAATATTTTCTTAGATCTTTTTGATTCATTCAGATTCGACAATGAAGAATTAAGAAAGGCTTCGGGCTTTAAATTAAAATCATTAAATCTTACTTTAACACATGAGCTTCACGACTGGGATTTTAGCATGGCATTGAAGTTTGAACCACGCCTTGTAACAGAAAACGGCAGAAAGTATTATGATTATAATCCGTATTTTACACTTGGAATTACATGGCGACCAATGGAAAGCATGAAAACAAAGATTACCGACGAATATGGTACAATTAAACTTGAATAGCTTTTTGGTCTTTCAAAATACGTATAAATAGGATATCATAGAATAAAAGGGGATTAATTGAGCGAATATACAATAGTTGTTCCGGATAACAGTATTCTTGCATGTGTATGCGGAACGAATGACAGTAACTTAAAACTTATAGAAGATAATCTTGGCCTTAATGTTTATACTAAAGGAAACGAGCTTTCAATCGAAACCGAAGACCCTTATCTGTGCCAGAAATTTCAGTTCATTATTGACCGCATTGTAGACGAAGTAAACGACGGCGGAAAAAACACAGAAGATATAGTCATTTCGGTATTAAACACTCAGCGTAAAGTAAATTCTCAGGAAGTAGCTATCAATGTCCCTGGCGGATATAAAAAGATTTATCCTCGCACACAGAATCAGGCGGAATATATAAATCTTTTGCAGACTAAGGATATGGTTTTCTGTACGGGAAGTGCCGGAAGTGGAAAAACTTATCTTGCAGTGGCAGAAGCTTTGAGCGAAGTTCTTTCTCATAAAAAAAATAAAATCATAATTTCGCGGCCTGTTGTAGAAGCGGGAGAAAGTCTTGGATTTTTGCCCGGAGACCTTGAGCAGAAAATAGATCCTTATTTAAGACCGTTGCGTGATGCTATGGAATCCATTATCCCGATGGAAACTATACGTAAACTCACAGAATCTGGTATAATAGAAGTAGCACCTCTTGCTTATATGAGGGGACGAACTCTTAATAATGCCGTGATAATTCTGGATGAAGCCCAGAATACAACCTGTTCGCAGATGAAGATGTTTTTAACAAGAATGGGTGATAATTCAAAGGTGTTTATTACAGGAGATCCGACCCAGGTGGATTTACCGGCTAAAAAGAGTTCGGGATTAATTCATTCAGTAAGAATATTGAATAGAATAGAAGATATAGGTTTTATGGAACTTACGGCAGAGGATGTTGTAAGAAACAGACTTGTGAAAAAAATTGTAAAGGCATATGAAAATGAAGAAGACTGAATTTAAATCGGGTGTTTTATCGACTTTTTTCGAAAACACAGGAAACTACATCAAATTAAAATATCCTTTTTTAATCCTCTTTGTACTGGGCTTTCTTTCTGTCTGCGCAGTAACTTTAGTAAAGGTAAGCACATCTGAATCTGTTGCGAGTTTTGCCTTAAATGATTTTGAAATAGGGCAGGTAGCAGACAGAGATATCATTGCTAATAAATCTCTTCCACCGGACGGAATGGATCCTGTTGCAATACAGAAGGGAGAAAGAATCATCCACAAGGGCTTTGTGATTACAGAAGAAGCGTATGCAAAGCTTAAAAAGATGTCTGTGTCTCCTATTTATATTGATTACAGGTCTTTTGCAAACATCATTCTTTTCCTCTTCCTTGTTGCTGTTGCGTGGTATTTATTGTATTCATTCCTTCCGTTCAACAGAAAGATTAAGATGCGGGAAGTAATCCTTCAGACTGTTTTCTTTTTAATCGTGTATTCTGCTACGGCATTCGGAAGTAAGGTACAGCTTTTTTCTACCCAGTATTCGCTTTGTATCATAATTCCTGCAAGCCTCTGTGTAATGCTGGTAACAATCCTTTATGATGACCTTGCTGCAGTTTTATTTTCTGTAATCATGTCGATTGGAGTTCTTGTAGCTTCGGGCTGGCAGTTACCACCATTCTTATATACACTTGCAACTTCCTTGAGCTCGGTAGCAATCGTAAGAAAAATTGAACGCCGTATAGACTTGGTTCTTTCATCCATAATGCTTTCCATCTTTAATGCGGTCTACATGTTTGTTCTATTAGTAATCTTTAATGAATCATTAACAGACTGCGGATCTTTATTAATCGGTGTTATGTGTAATGCCTTCTTCTCGGGAATCATGACACTCGGTTTCCTTACTCCGCTTGAATATATTTTGAATTCATCATCTGTTTTCCGCCTTATGGATTTGAGCGATTTAAATAATAATCCTCTTATGCAGAAGATGCTCGTTACTGCCAGTGGAACTTATAATCATTCGCTTATGGTAGCCCAGCTTTCCGAAACTGCATGCCGCGAAATAAATGCAAACGCGCTCATTGCACGAGTCGGAGCATACTATCACGACATCGGAAAAATAGACCAGAGCGAATACTTTGTTGAAAATCAGAAGGGAGAAAACAAACATGACGATATTAACCCGTCTCTTTCGGCTTCGGTAATCAAGAGTCATGTTAAAAAAGGTGTAGAGAAAGCACATCAGATGCATCTTCCTCAGGCAATTATAGACATCATCTCTGAACACCACGGAAACAGTGTAATTTCATATTTTTATAACGAAGCAAAGGAAAAAGATCCTACTGTTTCTCCGGAAGATTTTTCATACCCTGGAAATCCTCCTTCTACAAGGGAATCTGCTGTTGTAATGCTTGCCGATACTGTTGAAGCTGCGTGCAGAACACTCGAAAATCCTTCTGTTACAAGACTCGAAAAATTCATCACTACACTCATAAATGCTAAGGTTGAACACGGTCAGCTTGATAACTGTGATTTGACCTTCCGCGATATTTCTAAGATTAAAGAAGCTTTTGTTCAGATTCTTGCAGGATACTATCATTCAAGAATTGAATATCCGGATCAGAAAAACGAAGAGACAAAAGAAAAGAGCGAAAAAACGGAAAAAGGCTCTAAACAGGATAAAAAAGAATCATCAGATAAAAATGAATAAAAAAAACAGGATATTTATAAGCGTACAGGAAGAAATAAAAGAACCCCTCTGGTTAGATAAGGTTGAGCCCTTTTTAGTAAAGGTTTTACAGATTCTTAAAATCAGGGGACAGGAGATTTCGCTTCTTTTCTGCAACGATAAATATATTCAGGATTTGAATAAAACATATCGTAACATTGACAGCCCTACCGATGTTTTATCTTTTGAAGGCGATGAAGTTTACAAAGATGAAGAAGGTAAGTGGAAATGTGCCGGCGATATTGTAATCAGTCTTGATACGCTTCCGGTAAACTCAGAGTATTTTGAGGTTGATACGGATGCGGAATTAAAAAGACTTCTGGTTCACGGTGTTTTACATTTAAATGGATATGATCACGGGGAAGAACATATTCAAAAGGGAGTAAAACCGGAATGTAAGATGCTTAAAATTCAGGAAAAAATACTTGAAAAACTAAAGGATGAAAAAATAATATAATGAGCATATTCAATCACAAAAAGAAAGAAAAACCTTCCTCCGATGAAGCGGATATAATACAACAGGAAATTTTAAACGAAGAAAAACAGGACATGATTCAGGGGGTAGAAGCCCTTTCGGAAACCTCGGTAAAAGAAGTAATGGTTCCTCGAATCGATGTTGATTTTATTTCGAGCGACACCCCTAAAGATGAACTTTTTGCAAAAATCATAGCAAGCGGACATTCAAGATTCCCCGTTTATACAGATTCAATCGACAACGTTCAGGGAATTTTATATGTAAAAGACTTATTAAAAGTAATTTCTGAAAATGCAGAACCGGATCTTACAAAGATAATCCGTAAGCCTTATTTTGTTCCGGAAAGCAAAAGAATTGACTCTCTGCTCAGGGAATTCAAAAGACATCACCTTCACATTGCAATTGCAATCGATGAATACGGTGGAATTTCGGGCATTGTAACAATGGAAGATATTATCGAAGAGATTGTCGGAGATATTCAGGACGAATTCGATAAGGAAAGAGAAGATATCATCACGGTAAACGATAACCTCTGGCTTTGTGATGCGCGTGTAAACCTTGATGATTTGAACGAAATAATCGGATCTGACTTCCCTACAGAAGATTTTGACTCTTTAGGTGGTTTTGTATTTGATTTATTTGGCAAAGTACCTGTAAAATATGAGAAGGCAACATGGAATTCATATGACTTTATTGTGCAGGATATGGAAGGTCACAGAATTAATGTAATTAAAGTTATTCGGAATATAGAAGGTGGGAAAACTAATGAAGAATAATAAAAGAATTATTTTAACTTTGGGTTTGGCTGTATTTTGTTTTTTTACAACTGCTCTTTATGGAGCTGGAACAAAAACAGTTCTGGAAAACTATAACGAAGGCTTAAGATATCAGCAGGATGAAAATTTTTATCTTGCCCAGCAGTATTATCTTGAGGTAGTAGGGCAGAATCCTGCATATTCGAATGCATGGTTTAAGCTTGCAGAATGTTCCTATAAGCTTGGAGAATTTGATCTTGCCTTAAACTATCTTTCCAACGCAGAAAAATATGAGCCTTCAAATTCAAAATACTTAAACCTTAAGGGAATGATTCTTTTAGCGCTTGGTCGCCTGGACGAAGGGCGAAACATCTTTAATTCAATCCTTAAAAAATTTCCAAACGATATAGATGCCCACTTTGGTCTTGCAGAAATCGAACTTTACGAAGGTCGCTACACCGGGGCCGAAAAGCAGTACAACGAAGCATTAAAAAGACAGTCAGATAACCGTAACGCACTTCTGGCTCTTTCTTTAATCAATGCAGAAAAATCAAAATATCCCGAAGCAGAAAAATATCTTCGCCAGGCTTTAACCTATTATTCAGGAGATCCCGAAGTTCACTATCTTGCAAGCGTTGTTTATTCAATGAAAGGTGATTATAAGCAGGCGGAAAATCATGCACGTATATCTGTAGAAATAAACGGCAACCTCGAAAAATCTTATGAACTTTTGACAACTATTTTATATAAGCAGGGGCGTTATGCAGAAGTTCTTGATTTAAGTGATTTTTTAATCGGCAGAAACAGAAAGAATTCTACTGCATGGTATTTAAAGGGAATTGCTTATATTAAAATCGGAAGAACTAAAGAAGCAATCGATGCATGGACAACAGGATTGAATGCTCAACCTCAGGATGAACTCATGCGCTTTGCAATGGAACTCGAAGTTCGTGAGCTTTTAAACCTTGAAAATTCTAAAAGAAAAGCTTTTGCCCAGTATCACGTAGACAATGCAAGACAGTATAAGACCCGATACGACGGCTCTGGCGCAATTTATGAATATCAGAGGGCACTTCTTTTAGACCCTGTAAACTATGAATCCCGTGCCGCTTATGCAGATATCCTTAAATTAAACGGAATGAACGAGCTTTACCTTGAACAGCTCAAATTTATTAAGGATCACAATTCGCAGAGTCTTTCTGCATCTAAAAAGACAGACTTAAACGATAAAATCGAAGCATATGAATCACTTCTGGAAGATACACTTGCAAAACGCTGGAAAATAGATCCTTTTTATCTTGATAAGACAAGATGGAATATCGCTGTTTTCTATGAAGATTCAACTTCGAGCTTTATTCATGCAGATACAAATAAGCTTGCTGCCCGTGCCTGTGCCGATGTATTTTCCGGTGTTGCAATCACAAGTGTAAAAACTCAGGTAAATCCTATTTCGAGCGTTGGAGAAGCGTTTAAAAATGCAAGATCCAATGCCTTTGATTATTTTATCATCGTTTCTTTGAGCGAAGGCCAGAACGACCTAACACTTAAAGCTACAATGTATAATGCAAGAACGGGGCTTTTAATCAATTCTAATGATTATTATTCAACAGGAAACAACCGCTTTTCTACCGTTTTAAGAAGATTCAGAAAGCAGGTTTTAGAGCAGCTTACAGTCCGCGGAAAGATAATCAAAAGAAACGGTAAGACTGTAGTTGTTGACCTTGGTAAAGCAGAAAACATTGTAAAGGGAACTGAGTTTAAGATTATCAGAAAGGGTGGAATTCAGACATCTGATAACGGAACCGGTGTTTATTATACAGAAAACGATATTTATGGAACTTTAACCATAACGAATGCCGGCGAAGAGATTTCCGAAGGCGAAATAAGTAATCAGGGATTCTACGACAGAATTAATATAGGTGATGAGGTTGTTCTTGTAGCACTTCCTGATAAGACTAAAAAAGATGTTTCTGAAAACGCAATCGACAATGTTCCTCGTGCAGACGAAAAGGGAAAAGCTGTTGTAAAAAGCGAAGTTAAGGCTCAGGACTTTATAAGCGACATCAAGCGCATTGTTGAACGCCCATCCGTACTCGAGTTATTAAGAAATATTTATTAATCTTTGATTTCGATTTTATCCATGCAGGCATTAATCCATCTGTAAGTCTGCATAGGGTAAACATGTGAAACCTGAATAAAGGCTTTTACTGCTTCCTCATAATTTCCAAGAAAGTACTCTGTTTCGCCGATGTAAAAATATGCCCTGTTCTGAACAGAAGTAGAGATGTTTCTTTTTACAAGTTTTTTAAGCTGTGTTTCTGCGTCTGAATATTTTCTCTGTACGAAAGTATTTTTAAGGATATCAAAAAGGATGTAATCATCTCCGCCGTCTGGTGAAACTAAATCTTCTTCGAAAAAATAGGGAGAAAGAATTTCTGAATCATCTTTTTTAGAGGCTGTAAACTCTTTTGTTGAATCTACAGTTTCGTCCGAGATGAGGTTTTCTTCGTTGAGTCCTTCGATTATATCAAGATAAGGAAGAGGTGTTTCTCTTTTTGTTCCGCCTGTATAAAGCTTTTCTTCTTCTTTCTGAGGCTTTGTTTCGGGCTTTTTTGTCTGAAGCTTTAAGTGTACGCCGTTTACAGTTGAGTTCATGGAAGCAAGAATGATTTCGTAAGGCTTGTCTGTAACAGTAATAATCGCATAAAAATAATCTTTATAATCTTTTACTGAATCTGTATAGTCAGTCCTGTCGCCGGGAAGTTCTGTAATGGGTGTAAGGTTTTTAAGCTGGCTGTAGCGTGTGATAGGAGTTGTGCTTCTGTAAATAAGCAATTTAGTTATAGGTTCGTCGGGATCATCGGGGAGAACCCAGAAAAGATTGATTTTTGTCCCTTTGGAAGCTTTTGCCTGAATATCTAAAATTACGGGTTTTTTTGCAAAAAGAGGCAGAGAAATAACTAAAAGTATTAATAAACTGATGATTTTTTTCATTTTTTAAATAATAAAGCCCAAGTTTTTATTTGTCAATTATGTTGTAAAAATCGGGTTTTATTGTTATTTTAATAGTATGTTAGAAGAATTAAAAATACCTGTAGAACAGTTACGCGAAGAAATTATGAATGTCTGGGGGCGTCTTTGACTGGGCCTCAATAGATAAGATGATTGCAGAAAAAGAAGCTTTGACCGGTCAGGCGGGCTTCTGGGATGATCCTAAAGCTGCAGAAAAAGTGATGTCGCAGATTCGTAAGTTAAAGAACAGGGTTGAGCCCTGGAGACAGCTTATAAGCGACATGGACGACATCGAAGCAATGTACGAACTTGCCGCAGAAAGCGGGGAGCAGGGCGACGAAGATGAAGTTCGCTCAATGTACGAAAAGGCAAAAGCACAATTCGAAAAATTAAATATCTTAAACCTCCTTTCGGGCGAAGTTGACCAGAACGATGCATTCCTCACAATTCATGCGGGAGCGGGCGGTACAGAAGCCTGTGACTGGTGTTTTATGCTTTCGAGAATGTATTTAAGATGGGCAGAACGTCACGGATATAAAACAGAAGTAATGGATGAACTCGAAGCAGAAGGAGGTTTAAAATCGATTACAATACAGATTTCGGGAGACTTTGTATACGGCTATCTTAAGGGAGAAGGCGGAATCCATCGTCTTGTAAGAATTTCTCCTTTTGATGCAAATGCTCGTCGTCACACGTCTTTTGCTTCTGTATATGTATATCCTGTCTTAGACGACACAATCGAAGTTGATATTAAACCGGAAGACCTCCGTGTAGATACTTACCGTGCGGGTGGAAAAGGTGGTCAGCATGTAAATAAAACTGACTCTGCCGTTCGTTTTACTCATATACCAACGGGAATTGTAGTAGCATGTCAGAGTGAACGAAGTCAGATTATGAACCGTCAATCTTGTATGAACATGCTTAAAGCCCGTCTTTATGAATATTACCGTGCACAGAAAGAAGAAGAGAACTCAAAGTTTGCTGCCGAAAAGAAAGACATCTCTTTTGGAAGTCAGATTCGTTCTTATGTATTCTGTCCATATACTATGGTAAAAGATCACCGAACAAAATACAGCGTTGGAAACATTAACGGTGTTATGGACGGAGATTTAGACGACTTTATGAACGCATACCTTGTAGCCAAGTGGAAAGGTCTTCCAATGGATGGGGGAAGCGACGATGATGACGAGGAATAATCCGTAAGGACAAAAAGGGGTAGTTTTAATTGAGGAGTAGTTTTACCTATAGAAAAAAAATTATTACTCTTTTACTCATATTAATTTCTGCTTCTTTTATTCATGCAAAAGAGGCAGGTAAATGGATTATTGCCGCACAGAAGTTCAGTTTTTCGGGAAAAGAAAAGGAAAGTGTAAAGGAAGGAATTTCTTCCATGCTTCCACAGAGGATTCTTGAAAATATTTCGAAGGCTTCCTTTAGAACAATTTATGTAAACGAAGTCTTTGAAAGAGAACTTTTTAAATTAAAAAATGAACGTACCTCACTTTTTCTCCAGCTTTCGGCAGAAATACAAAGGAGGGATTCTCTGGTCCTTCAGAATTTTTCTAAGGATGAACTTAAAAAACAGATAGAAAACGAAGAGAAAAAGATTGCGGAAATCAAAAAACAGATAGACGAAAACTTATTAAACCAGGCAGAGTACGAAGAAAAAATTGCCCGGGCAAAAGAGCATGAAGTTTATAAGGATTCCCATAACGAAAATCAGATAGAAAAAATCGAAATCTATAAAAATGATTATTCTGCGCTTTATAATGTTCCCGATAATCTTTTGTCATATTCATACGACAGCCGCGAAATAGAAAAAGATGTTTTTCAAAATGGAATAAATGCACTTTTAACAGGAAGAATTAAAGCGTACGGAGAATATATAAGTGTTACAGTTGAGCTTTATAATTATCCTGGTGGAAAGAGTGTAGCTTGTGTTACTGAATACGGTTCTCTTGACGAAGCCGATATAATTGCATCATCAATTGTAAGACAGCTTGCTCCACAGATTACAAATTCACTGCCATGCGAACTCAAATTTGTTTCCGACATTCCTCTTAAAGAAGTTTCAGTTTATATAGATGATGTCTTACAGAAAAATATAAACAGAAAGTTAAAACTTGATTCGGGTATTCATCACCTTGAGTTTGTATGTAAGGATTATAATACAGCCAGCTGTGATTATTATTTTGAAGGTAATCAGTCTTACGAAGTTAAATTCAACTTACAGAAAAAAGAGTTTTTAGATATTTCCCTTGTAACAAAAAAAGAAGGACAGGGTATTTTTTATACTGATGGTAAACCGTTTGAAGGCCAGATCGAAATAAACGGTAAACCTGTTTTGGGTCTTTTATACGGTGGAAAGAAAAATTCTGACTTTTTTATTCTTGATGATTCAATTTTAGAAGCTGAACAGACTTATGTTGTTGATGCGAACCTCGAAGACAAAAATGATTACATTGAAAATCGGCGCAGATGGATGTATACTTCCTATAGTATTTTAATCACATCTTTAATACCGTCTTTTTATCTGAATGGTCAGGCTTTGTCTTATTCAATGGCAGGACAGAAAGGTTATCTTAAAACTTCGGATAAGCTTGAAGAAGCAAACAGATGGATTTTAGCTTCTGATATTTCTACAGGAATTTCAATCGGGCTTGGTGTGTGGTTTGTGTATGAACTTGTGCGCTATCTTTATGCAGCAAATTCTATCCTTCCAAAAAAAGCAGAACCGGCTCCTTTAGATTTTAATCAGACAAAAGAGGCAGATAAAGAGAAAGCTGCAGTGCTACCGGCAGAAGATGGGGAAAGCGCACAGGATGCCGGCCTGGAAGATGAAAAAACACAGGATAAAAATACTGATAGTAAAAATACAGAAAAGAATATAGAAAAAAATATAGAACATACAACAGAATAAATACAGCGGAGTTTTAATTTTATGAAAAAGTCTTTTGGTTCAAAGTTTAAGGCGTTATTTTCTAAGGGAAATAAAAACGAAGAATTTTATGATGATTTAACCGACCTCTTAGTCGAAGGTGATATTGGGGCTAAAACTTCGTATCTGATTGTAGAAGAACTTGAATCAGTCTGCTCAAAAAATAAGATTACCGAGCAGGATGATATAATGCAGGAATTAAAGAAGCTCCTTTTGGAAACCGTAAAATCTGTTGAACTTAATTATGAACAGGGAAAACAGAATGTATGGATGGTTTTGGGTGTAAACGGAGTGGGAAAAACAACAAGTGTTGCAAAATTAGCACTCTGGTTTAAAAAGCGTGGTCTTGAAAATCTTGTTCTTGCAAGTGCCGATACTTTCCGTGCAGCAGCAATTGAACAACTCGAGTTGCACGGTAATAAGGTTGGAGTTCGTGTAGTAAGCCATCAGCATGGTTCAGATCCTTCAAGCGTTGTTTTTGATGCTGCAGAAGCGGTAAAGGCAAAAGGACCGGGACTTGTTCTTGCAGACACAGCGGGACGACTTCACAATAAAGAAAACCTTGTGCGCGAATTACAGAAGATAGATAAAATCTGCCGTTCAAAAGCAGACGAAGGATGTTACAAAAAAATCCTTGTAATTGATGCAACAACAGGACAGAATGCAGTGCGCCAGGCAGAAGTTTTTAATGAGGCTGTCGGAATAGATGCTGTTATTATGACAAAGTATGATTCAACTGCAAAGGGTGGATGTGCAGTTTCTATCGGAAAGGAATTGAACATTCCTGTTGCCTTTGTCTGCGACGGCGAAAAATACGAAAACATTTCTCCTTTTAATGCCTCTGACTATATTGATGATTTTCTGGGATTGTAAAGCGTGATAAAAAAAGCATTTGTTGTTTTAATCACTTTTGGCCTTGTCTTTACGGCCTGTTCTCGAAAAGATAAAAACAAAGAAAGTAATGCTCCTCTTAGTACAGAAGAAAATTCATCAGAATCTTTAGAATTAATAGATAATCTTGATTTTTATGTTCCGGCCTTAGACGACGGTGAATGGGTTGATTATGTTTTATCTTCCATGGAAGAAGAGCGCATAGCAGATGAACTTGAAAGTATGAGCGAACTTGAATCAGTTTTAAGAGGCGGCCATACTTACGAAAACGAAAGCGATAAACCTGTGGAAGTAAGGCTTTTGGATTCATTAAATGAATTAAAAATCATGGAATACGGAAACGAGATTTTTATACCGGATTTTTCTGGTGGAAAGCTTGTTTTTATAAATAAATGTAAGGAAAAAGTCACAAGATTTTTCTACGATGAGCGCTATCGTCTTGTAAAAAAAGAACACTGGAATATCCCTGACGAAAAAACGGCTTCGATCACTCTGGAAGAAGAATTAACCTACGCCTATGACAACGTAATCCCTTATTCAAAAACTGTAACTTCTGGAGATTCAAGATCACGAACTGTTTATAACGACAAGGGACTTCCTCACGTACTCGAAATTTATAAATATTCAGATAAAACCAAAAGATGGAATATTTTAAACAGTTCATCCTGGGAATACGATGAGGAAAAAAGAATCACAAAAGAAGAAGTTACGGATTATACGGGTGCAAAAACTTCCGTTAAGACAGAATTATATTATTATAAAACCGAAGATATGCCTGATTATGAATACTACGAGGACGGTAATTTAAAAATCAGTATTGTTTATTCTTCTAAAACCGCCTATACAAAACAGATTTTCTTTGATGAAGATTTTTCTGTAAAAACATATTATGATGAAGATAAAAAGATACGCGATGAATACTATAACGGAGACACTTTTGTAAGGGAGAAAATCTATGAGTAAGACTTTTTTTGGCGACCTTAAATGGATTACAAGAATTTCTTCCCGATTTGCAAGAGTAGACAGAAAATCAAAATCGGCGGCAACATCTAAACTTGCTACACTTGGAATCTGTTTTGGTGTAATGACTTTAATAGTCGTGATGAGCATTATGAACGGATTTCAGCTGAGCTTTATAGATGCGATTATTGAACTTTCTTCTTATCACATTCAGGCAGAAGATTTAGATACTTCACAATATGATGCAATAAAAGATTTGTGCCGCGATAATAAGCGTTTTGTTTCTGTAAGTCCTTTTTACGAAGCACAAACTCTTATGACAAGCGAATATGGAAGGGAAAGTGCTGCTGTAATAAGGGCTGTGGAACCTTCTGTTTATAAAGATGATAAGGGTTTTAAATCCCAGATGGTAATGCGCTCTGGTTATTTTGACCTTGAAGATAAAAATTCAATCATACTTGGTTCAAAGCTTGCAAGAAATCTTGGAGTGCGTGTAGGCGATACAGTAAACTTTTTTGTTTTGAGTGGAAGTTCAGATGTAAGTCTTTTATCAACAGAAAGGAATTTTATTGTTACAGGGGTTTTTACAAGCGGATATTCAGAGCTTAATTCATCATACTGTTATATAGGAATTGAAGACGGAAAAGAATACTTTGGAGAAAAAGCAAAACCTGTATACGGAATTAAAATCAGCGATAAGGATGATGATGCAGCTTCGATTAATTATTTAACAAAGCTTTACCCCGAAGCAAAGTTCAAATCCTGGCGTGAATACAATAAATCGTTCTTCGGGGCTTTACGAATAGAAAAAAATATCCTTTTAATGCTTGTTGCAATCATCTTTGTGGTTGTCGGAATAAATATCTATAACGGTATGAGACGTCTTGTGTACGAACGAAGAAGTGAAATTGCAGTTCTTTCGGCTCTTGGAGCCCCTTCTTCGAGGATTAAGGCAATATTTATTACAAGGGGTCTTACAACCGGATTAATCGGTTCTTTTTTTGGAGTAATATTCGGACTTCTTATAAGCATAAATACTGATTTTTTCTTTAAGGCAGTTTCATTTGTGATGTACTGGATTCAGTATGCGTTTACGGCAATTACATCTCCTAAGTCGCTTGTATACCTGAGCGAAAATTCTTCCTATGCATTATACGCTTCCATTCCGGCAAGAGTCATATTCGGCGAAGTTGTGATGATTGCTTTATTCGGACTTGTTTCTCCATTATTTGCTTCGTGGTTTGCCGGTAAAAATATATTAAAACTTACAGTTGCGGAGGTTCTTCACGATGAGTAACAGCATTATTCAGATTAAGGGACTTGAAAAAACTTATATTACCGACAGTGAAAGATTGACTATCCTTAAAGATCTTGATTTAGAAATTGAAGAAGGTACAAAGGTAGTTATAGCAGGCGAAAGCGGAAGCGGTAAAAGTACTCTTTTGAATATAATCGGAGGAATAGATACTGTAACAGCCGGCAGCGTAAAAGCGGGTAAATGGCTTGTAAATGAACTTTCGGAAGAAGAAAGCCCGGAATACCGCTCAAAGTTTTTAGGATTAATCTTTCAGTTTCATTATTTATTAAAAGATTTTACTGCGCTCGAAAATGTATATATGCCTGCCTTTATGGCCGGAGTTCCAGAAAAAGAAGCAAGGGAAAGGGCAAAAGAACTTTTAGTAGAAGTTGGAATAGGGGACAGAATGAATCACCTTCCTTCGGAACTTTCGGGAGGAGAAAGACAGAGGGTTTCTGTTGCAAGAAGTCTTATCAATAATCCAAAAGTGATTTTAGCCGATGAGCCAACAGGAAACCTCGATCCTGCAAATGCAGCTTTAATAGGCGATATTTTATTCAGCATGGTAGATAAATATAAAACAACCCTGATTCTTGTAACGCACGATTATAAGCTTGCGGCAAAAGGCGATATCTGTTACAGGATTGCAGGCGGTAAGCTCGAAGTTTTTAATCCGGGGAGAAGTAAATGACGATTAAGTCAATCTTGTTATTTACAAAGAGCCTCATCTTCCCAAAAACAGAAAAGAAATCTCTTGCAAGAAGAAGTATTTCGGGGGCTTTAATCTGTATAGGATTGAGCATCATCCCTTTAACCTGTGTTTTATGCATCACAAACGGGATGATAGAAGGAATGACAGAGCGTTTAATAGGGCTTTCAACAGGACATATACAGGCTTTCGTTGCACAGGATATAAAAGAGACAAGAACCTTTCAGAACTTTTTTGCTTTCGCAGAAAAATTAAAAAAGCAGGAAGGAATCATAAGTGCCTACCCGGAAGTCGATATAAATGCAATCGGTACTGCAAACGATTACAGATCGGGCATTCAGATTCGCGGTGTAAATACAGATATTTTTAAGGATAATCACTCTTTCAGAAGTCTTTTTGAAGTAATAGAAGGGGATGACCTTGAAATAAGCGGAAGCGAAGCAATTGTCGGAAAAAAAATTGCAGAGCTTTTGAACCTTCATGCAGGCGACACATTCAGGATTATTACTACACGCACTGTAAAAGATAAGCTTGTTCCAAAACTCACTCCTTTTAAGGTAAAGGCAATTATTTCATCAGGTTACCAGGAAATGGATGCCTTGTGGACTTTTATCCCGATTGAAACAGCCTTTGCTTCACTTTCACTTTCAAATGCGAATTTTACTGTTCTTATGGAAACGCCGGACGCTTTTTCTCCGGAATTAACTTATACAAAAAAATGCCTTCAATCTGATTACGGCGAGATTGCAAATTTTTATTCATGGCAGCAGGTTCATCAGTCTGAGTTTGAAAATTTTTCTTCCACGAAGGTCATGCTTGTCTTAATCATGGTGTTGATTGTTCTTGTCGCTTCTATAAACATCTGTTCTGCAATAATCATGCTGGTAATGGAAAGAAAAAAAGAAATTGCAATCTTAAAAAGTATTGGTGCAACTCCCTTTGGAATCACTCTTTCTTTTTTACTAACAGCAGTTGTATGCGGAAGCGGGGGAGTTATTCTGGGACTTGTTACGGGGCTTTTACTTTCTGTAAATGCAAACCAGATTATCTCTTTTATAGAAAAAACTGTAAATCATGTGGCCAAAATTAAATATCTTATTCAGGGAGTTCCGCTCGACCAGATGACTCAGATTCATCTTATGGATCCGGCCTATTATATTCAGACAATCCCGCTCGAAATTCCTTTTGGTCAGATATTTTTAATCTGCGCGCTTACGATTTTTCTTTCTCTCATTGTTTCGATTATTCCTTCTGTAAAAGCCGGAAAAGAAAAACCTATAGACACGCTCAGAAAGGCATAGATCAGGAAAAGCAAAAATCCGGCAGAATTTTTTAAATTCTCATGTGTCTTTTTTAACCGTTTATGTCGATAATATAATGTAATTATCTCTTTATTTTTGGAGTTATCATGAAGAATTTTTCTCCTCGTGCTAAACAGGTTATTTCTGTTCTTGCACAAGACGAAGCCAGAAAATTAGGCAGCCGTCAGCTTTTACCCGAACATCTGATTCTTGCTATTTTAAAATTTAAAGAAGGTATTGCATACAGCGTATTTGCAAAACTCATGCTTGAACCAAAAGATCTTCTGGCATTTATAGAAAAATATTTTGAAACAGAACCTAAAACTCCAACACTGGAATCTATTCCATTAAGCCGCAGATATAAACAGATGATTGATATTGCGGACATTGAATCGAATGCACTTCATAATGATTACATCGGTACAGAACATCTCCTTCTTGCTGCAATAAGGGAAGAGGGAAGTATTACCTCAAGATTCTTTCAGTCTACTGATTACAATATTATGGATGCACGCTTTGTTGTAATGGAGCTCCAGAGTCAGATTAATTCTTCGATTAAACAGGAAAGAGCAGAAAATATTGTAGATACAGTATTCAGAAGCATTCTTTCGGACGAAAGCGGTGTTTCCTTATTCAGTGTTTTTGATGAAAAAAAACAGAAAGCAATTCAGGATAAGTCAAAACAGCAGCCACCAAAAACTCCATTTTTAAATGAATACTGCCGTGATTTAACAAAGCTTGCAAGAGATAATAAACTTGATCCTGTAGTCGGACGCGAAAAAGAAATCCATAGAGTGATTCAGATCCTTGCTCGAAGAACAAAAAATAATCCTGTATTAACAGGAGAGCCTGGTGTTGGTAAAACTGCAATCGTAGAAGGACTTGCCCAGAAGATTTCTATGGGTGATGTTCCTGTAGATTTACTCAAAAAAAGAATTCTTTCGCTTGACCTTGCAGCAGTAGTCGCAGGAACAAAATACCGTGGTGAATTCGAAGAGCGTATGAAAAAAATGCTCACAGAACTTCAGGAAAATAAGGATGTAGTTTTATTCATCGATGAAATTCACGCAATCATTGGAGCAGGCGGAAACGAAGGCACAATGGATGCTTCGAATATCATGAAGCCGGCTTTATCACGTGGAGAAATCCAGATAATCGGTGCTACAACAACAAAAGAATATACAAAGCATATCGAAAAGGATCTTGCACTTGAACGAAGATTCCAGGTTGTAAAAGTTGAAGAACCTGATGTAAGCGAAACAGAAAAGATTCTTGAAGGCATAAAAGAAAAATACGAAAAATATCACAATGTTTTATATTCAAAAGAAGTTATTCCTTCTGTAATAAAATTGTCTAAAAGATATCTGCCCGAGAAGGTTTTGCCCGATAAGGCAATTGATATTTTAGACGAGGCGGGTGCTGCCAAAAAGATTTTAGAAGAGGAAAAACCTTCTGAATTTGCAGAACTCGAGCAGAAAAAGCGCGAACTTGAAATAGAAAAACACAACCTTATACAGAATCAGGATTACGAAAACGCAGCTATAATCCGCGACAAGGTAATCGATTTAAAACGTAAATTAAATTTTTATTCAGACTTGTGGGATAAAAACGGAGCAAGCCCTGTAAAAGTTGTAACAGAACACGATATCGAAAAAATAATCAGCGAGATGACAGGCATCCCTCTTGAACAGCTCACCGTTTCCGAAACAGAGAGAATCGTTCACATGGAAGACGAACTTCATAATACTGTAATAGGTCAGGAAAGCGCTGTAAGCATTATAAGCGGTGCAATCAGAAGAAGCAGGGCTGGAATTTCTTCTCCAAAACATCCTGTGGGCTCATTCATCTTCTTAGGTCCTACAGGCGTTGGAAAAACACAGCTTGCAAAAGCACTGGCTAAATATCTTTTTGGAACAGAAGATGCATTAATCAGAATTGATATGTCTGACTTTATGGAAAAACATACTGCAAGCCGCTTAGTTGGAGCACCACCCGGATACGTAGGTTATGAAGAAGGCGGTATCTTAACAGAAAAAGTCAGAAGACATCCATACTCTGTAGTACTCTTAGACGAAATTGAAAAAGCACATCCAGATATCTTTAATCTTCTTTTACAGCTTTTAGAGGAAGGAGAATTAAGCGATAATCTTGGACACGTTGTAAACTTCCGTAATACAGTAATCATCATGACAAGTAATGCAGGTGCAAGACAGATTACAAGTGAAGGAAGAGTCGGTTTTGGAATTACAGACGGAGTTATGCCTTACGAAGACATTAAAGCCGGTGCAATGAATGAACTTAAAAAACTCCTTAGCCCTGAACTCATAAACCGAATCGACGATGTAATTGTATTCAACGCGCTCAACAAAAAAGAAATTTCCAAGATTCTTGATATCCAGCTTTTTGAACTTGCAGAAAGATTAAAAGAAAAGAATCTTACAATAAAAATTAAACCGAAAGCTAAAGAATATTTAATCGAAAACGGTTATAATCCTTCTATGGGTGCACGCCCAATGAAACGTCTTTTGCGAAAAGAAATTGAAGATCCTCTTTCGATGGAGATTCTTAAGAATCAGGGTAAAAACTTTGACCTTGTAGAAATTGAATGTTCAAAGAATGCAGGACTCAAAGTAAAGCTTACTAAAAAGGAGCCTGTTCACGTAGCAAAAGAAAAAGTTGTTGTAAGATAAAAGAGGTAAAAAAAATGATTTTAAAAAAGATTTCTGCAGTATTTGCATCATTTTTAATCTGTGCGGCTTTGTCATCACAGGAAATAAGGGTAGGGCTTTTAAATGGTCCAAGCTGTATTCCTGCCGCTTACATGATGGAAAATACTAAAAGCATAAAAAACGTTAAGATAACTTATACAAAATATGCAGACCCGCAAGCCCTTCTTCCAAAGCTTTTAAAAAACGAAGCCGACATTGGATTTTTACCACCAAACGTTGCTGCAAAAGTTTATAATTCAACTAACGGAGCTATCCAGGTTTGTGCAATCACGGGAAACGGAAATCTTTCTTTAATCACAAAAGATAAAAATGTTACTTCGCTCCAAGATTTAAAGGGAAAAACAGTTTATGTTGCAGGACACGGCGCAACTCCTGAATACATTTTAAAATATCTTTTAAAGGAAAAAAACATCCAGACTGATACTCCAGACGGTGTTACTCTTGATTATTCAATTCCTGCTGCAAATCTTGCCGGTATGCTTGTTTCAGGAAAAATTGAATATGCTGTTGTTCCCGAGCCTTTTTCTACAGTTGCAATCCAGAAAGATTCATCTGTAATAGCCTTAGATTTACAGAAAACAGAATACGAAAAAATCAATAAGGAAAATTATCCTTTAACAGTGATGGTTGTAAGAAAGGATTTTGCTGAGAACAATCAGGCACAGCTCAATGCATTTTTAAAAGAATACGAAAAAGCATGCAAGTGGACAATTAAAAATCCTGCTAAGGCCGGAGAACTCGTTCAGAAAAATGAACTAGGCCTTCCCGCTCCAATCGTAGAAAAATCAATTCCAAAATCAAACTATGTTTACGAACCTGCTAAGAAAAATAAACAGAAAATCGAAAAGCTTTTAAAGCTCTTTTTTGATGATGAACCTTCTTCAATAGGCGGTAAATTGCCTGATGAAAAATTTTATTATTAAAAAGATAGTTCCGGTTTTTCTTTCAGTTTTCACGATTTTATTAATCTGGTATTTGGTCGCCGGAAAAATAAACGCATCTTTAATTTTACCGTCTCCAAAAGAAGTTTTTTTTAAGATAATAGAACTAATCTGCCAGAAAATTTTCTGGATTAATTTTTTATATACTTTTTTACGCTGCGCACTGGCATTTGTTATCTCGCTTTTTGCAGGAATAATAATCGGGACAATATGCGGTCAGAACAGTTTCATTAAAAGCTTTTTTGAATTTCCTCTTTCTCTTTTGCGTTCAACACCTGTAATTGCAGTCATCCTCATAGCGCTTTACTGGTTTTCGTCTGATATAGTTCCTGTTTTTGTTTCCTGTCTTATGACTCTTCCTATAATCATCTCTGCAATCATAACAGGGCTCGAAAATTCAGATAAAAAGCTTTTGCAGATGGCAGAAATCTATAAGTATACAAAAGTGCAGAAATTTATTTATGTAAAAGTTCCTTCTGCTCTCCCATTTTTCTTAAACGGAATAATCTCTGCCTTTGGTCTTACATGGAAGGTTGTCGTTGCAGGAGAAGTTTTAAGCCTTCCAAAAAAAGGAGCTGGAAGCCTTTTACAGACTAATCAGGTGATATTCGAAACAACTTCTGTTTTAGCCATAACTTTAATTTTAGTGTGCATCTGCTTTTTGCTCGAAAGACTTTTAAAACTGATTTTCAAAAAATATATTAAGGGGGTAAAAAATGTCAGATAATTCATTCACACATATTCCCTTAATTCATATAGAAAATTTTAGTCTTAAAGAAAATTACAACGTCTTATTCAAAGATTTTAACTTAGATATTTTTTATAACGAAATAATCGGACTTTCGGCTCCTACAGGAAGCGGAAAAACTACACTTTTAAATCTTATTGCAGGTCTTTCCCTTTCTTCAGATTTTGAAAAAAGCGGCGTAATCAGCGTTCATGATGATATGAGTGTTTCTTATGTTTTTCAGGAACCACGCCTGCTCGAAAATCAGAGTGTTTTAAAAAACGTAATGCTTCCTTTGTTGAATGTTTATGATAAGCAGACTGCAAAAAAGAAGGCTGAATATTTTATCCAGAAGTTTGACCTTGGAACAAAAATTAATCAGCTTTGTAAAAATTTAAGCGGCGGAGAAAAACAAAGGGTTTCCATTGCAAGAGCGTTTGCTTATCCTTCCAGATTGTTACTTTTGGATGAGCCATTCCATTCACAGGATGAAAACAAAAAACAAAAATTTATTACAGAAACGGTTAATCTCATAAAAATAGAGCAGAGAACTTGCATCATCGTAAGTCATGACAAAGAAGAATTAAAAGCCATGAATGCAAGGATAATAACCGACAGAGAATTCAAATAATTTGATTTTCTGGGGATTTTTATTATAATTAAAGGATATATGAGGTTTTAAAATGATAAAGGAATTTCTTCCATACGATAAAGTCAGAAATAACGCATTAAAGCTTGCATCACAGATTTATAAGGATGGATTTATTCCCGATGTAATCTATTGTTCGCTTCGTGGTGGTGCTTATATGGCAAATATCATAAGTGAATATTTTAAAATACTTTCAAAGGTAAAACACTTTCATCCTGTTTTGTATGCAGGGGTTGTTGCACGTTCATATTCAGATGTAGCAAAGCACACTAAGGTTTTTATTGACGGATGGACATATCCTCCTGAAAATTTAAGACCTGGAGATAAAATCCTTTTAGTTGATGATATTTTTGATTCAGGCAGAACAATTAACTGTCTTGTAGAAACATTGATTAATTCAAGAGGGCTTCCTCGCGAAGACATAAAAGTTGTAGTACACGATTATAAATATTTTACATATCAGAAAGAACAGCTTCCTATTCAGCCTGATTATTTCTGCCGCAAATTTGTGATTAATAATCCGGATGAAAACCGATGGATTCATTACATGAGCCACGAACTTGTTGGACTCACAAAAGATGAATTAAAGGAATATTATTATAAGGATGATCCTGAACTCAAAGATGTTCTTGATCCGTTCCTGGGATTATAACGAATGAAAAAGATTTTTGCCTTAATAGTTTTGTTCAGTTCTCTTTTTGTTTCAAACGCTTTTGCACAGATTAAAGTTCTTAGTCCTATCGAAGGAAACTGGGCAAACAGGCAGATGCTTTGTATAGATGATTCTGATGGCGAAGAATATTATTATTCTCTGAATGGAGAAGATCCTGTTTCTTCAGGTTTTGCTTATGATTCTCCTGTTTTAATCGATTTAACAGGCCCTGTTTCAATCAGAATTAAAAAGTCCGGTAAAAAGAATGAAGAAATAAAGATCAATTACACAGTTGAACCGGATAACGCTTATGATGCGGATTATTCTCAGTTTATAGACAGCTTTTACGACACAGGCATTCTTAATTATACAGCGGGCTCAGAAATCTATATTCCTTACAGCCTTTATTACAGTATGGGGCTTCCACCGGATTCTTTTATAGAAGGTCAGCCTGTTTCTATCGCAGAGAACACAGTTATTTCCATGAATATTCCATGTGTTGTAATGGATAAAAACAACGGTAAAAAGTGGAGATTCATAATCAGAACATTTCCGCAGACACAGGGTGTATTTACACAGAACGACGTTCCATTTGAAATTACAAACTGGAATACCATTTCCTTCCTCGACGACAATTATATTTACAGAATAGATTCAGAATATTGGGAATTACCAAAGGACAGTAAAACTTTAGACAGATCTGTTCCTCATAGGATTCAGTGGCAGAGTATAGCATACGAACAGGGTAATCCTATAGAAACTTTTGAGCTTCCTGCAAAACCAGAGGTAAGAAAATCAACAAACGATGACGGAAGCATCACTTATACAATCGACGGTGATGAATCCTACCAGATGAGCATTCTTTCTCCGGAAGGTGAATACCAGGAATTCTTTACGGAAATCGGTGCAGATACCTTCTACGGAAATTCCGTTAAGGGTAATTTTACAATAGGAATTTTTTCTAACTCTGTTTACCAGGGTGACATAAAAGTTGATTACGAAATCAATAAAAAACCTCCTCGTGTACCAGAAATCCTTGTAAAAGATCCCCAAACTTTTTATTCAAGACAGTCAATCTCGGGAAGTATTACAGGCCAGAGCGATGCAGAACTTTATGTTAGTGTAAGCGATCCGTTTTTAATTGAAGATACTTCCGAAGTTTATTCACCGCACAACGAGCTTTTACTTTCGCTTCCAACAAAAGATTATACACTTGTAAACGGAACAAATTACCGCTTTAATCTTGAGCCCGAGGTGAATGGAGCCTGTTATTACAGAATCTGTGCATACTCAAAAAAAGACAGTGTAGTCAGTGCCGTAGCTGAATATTCAGTCATCATCGATAAATATAATTATTATTATGACGAAAGTTATACCGGCGAAGATTCCGACGGAACAAAGCAGAGGCCGTATAATAATTTTGCTCAGTGTCTTGCTTCCATAAATAACGGTCGTTCTGCCATATTAAAGATTTCGGGTTCAATGCACGTTCCTTCCGGAAAAAATGACCTTCTTTCGAACTGTACATTTATAAATGATTACGCTGCAGAAATCATATTCGACGAAAATGCAAGCATCGTAGTAAAGGGCTCAACTTTAACCCTGCAGGATTTTACACTTTTATACGAACACGGTAAAAGCTCTTCTGCCACAAAAATTGCAAGCCTCATTAAGCTCGAAAATGCAGTTTTAGACATGGATAACTGTCAGATTGGAGCTGTATTTGGTAAACACGCATATCTTTTTGATATGTCAAACTCTACTTTGAATATTACAAATTCGATTATCTCTGTTTCTGCAGAAGAATATGTTTCTTTCTCTAATGGATTAAAGAGCCGCATCACAATCAGTAAGTCAATCATAAATACATCCGGTAAGACCTGCGTTGGTATTTCTCTGTACGAAGGCGATGTAAAACTCACAGATAATTCCTTTAAGGTAACTGGAACCATAGGTCGTGTTGCAGAACTCTTTACCGTAAACGGAACTGTTACAGGAAATACATTCAAAGCTGAGCTTCCTGCTGCAAAGAATTCGGACCCGATTTATACCGATAAAAAGACAAAGCTCAAGCAGTCTAAAAACGAAAGCTATGGATTCTAAAAATTCTGTTTTATTGAGCGTCGGATTTGACGAAGCGGGAAGGGGGCCTTTAGCAGGTCCGGTCTGTGCTGGTTGTGTAATTTTACCATCTGATTTTCCAATTGAAATTTTGAATGATTCAAAAAAACTCTCCGAAAAAAAACGCGAAGCGGCAAAACTTGTGATTATGGAAAAAGCATGCTGGGGGATAGGGCTTGTAGACCATGCGACTATTGACCGGATAAACATCCTGCAGGCGAGTCTTTTAGCCATGAAGATTGCGTATTCAAATATGCTTCTAAAACTTCCTGAGTGGGCTAAAGAGCAGGGGATAGAAGCATATAAACTCTCTGGTATTACAGATGGAAATAAGTGCCCGGAAGTTCCTTTTGAATGCAGGGCCGAACCAAAAGCAGACGGGAAATACCCTTGTGTAATGGCTGCATCAATTCTTGCAAAAACACGCAGGGATGAAATTATGATAGAAATGGATAAAAAATATCCTGAATACGGATACGCCGGACACAAAGGTTATCCAACCCGTGAACATATGGGAATCTGCCGAAAAATCGGACCTTCTCCAATACAGCGGCTTTCTTTTAAGTATTAATTATTTTGATTAGTTATTTTCCGAAGGCTTTTTGCTTACAACGTGAATTCTTCCTGTGCGTTTGATTCCGTCATCAGCTTTTGAATTCTTTTTATCTGTTTTTACGCGGTAAACTTTTTTACCTTCTGAGCCTTTTGCGTATTTTGCTTCTTTAAGAGCCTTTTTTTCTCTGGCAGCCTTCTGTCTGGCTTTTCTGTCTTTTTCGATAAATTCGAGAGACTTTTCCATACCCTGTAAGAACTTCTGCATATCTTCGGAAAAAACAGCAATCTGATGTCTGTCTGCTTCTGCTCCATCTCTGTTTTTGCTTTCGACAATCTGTAAGAATACATCACCTGTTCTGTTTTCTTTTACGTTAAAAAAATAAGAACGATTATCTAAATAAACCTGAGTTGTAAAAAGTTCTCCACGTGCTCCCATAATTGGCTCCTTATCTTAAATAGAAAAATATCATAAATGTCTAAAAACTTCAATTATTGAAATTTGAGTTAATTTCTTTTACTGCAAGAAGAAGTTCTTCTACTGCTGTTTTTTCGGTAAGTGGTCCAAAGCTGAATCTTACAGAAGTTTCCCTGTGTTCCGGTTTTACGTTCATCGCTTCTAAAACAGGGCGGTTATTCTTTTTAGATGAACATGCGCTTCCCGTAGAAATATAAAATCCTTTTGAATCAAGAGCGCGAAGCATAACGTTTCCGGGTATTTTATTAAAAGCAGCCTGAACAACATAAGGCGAAAATAAGTCCGGGCTGGATGTTCGTCCCTCAGGAATTATCGTGCAGCCTTTTATCTTCATAAGTTCGTCTATAAAATAAGAGGTGATTTCCTTTTGCTTTTCGTAATGCTCACACGAAAAATATTTTTCAAGGCATTTAGAAAAGGCTACGGCACCATATACGTTTTCTGTTCCGCTTCTTATTCCTTTTTCCTGACCGCCACCTCTTAAAAATCCTTCGATATTGTCTTTTATATATAAGATCCCAATTCCACGAGGACCACAGATTTTATGTGCACTGAATGCTGCGCTGTCTATTCCGTCGTAAGAAAGATTTAATGGAATTTTTCCTGCCGCCTGAACACAGTCTACATGGAACTTTGGTTTTCTTTTTCCCTGGGACCATTTTTTTATAGCATCTGCAATTTCGTAAATAGGCTGTATGCTTCCTGTCTCGTTGTTTACAGCCATAACACATACTAAAACAGTGTCTTTATCTAAAAGCGATGTAACAGCGTCTGCGGTAATAATTCCGTTTTTGTCAGAAGGAATTATTTTTACTTCCCAGCCGGTATTTTTTAATGCTAATGCCTGTTCCCTTACAGCCGGATGTTCAATGGAACTTATAAGAATGTTACCTTTATTTGGTTTTGAAAGAACCGAAAGAAGAGGAATCTGATCGCTTTCTGTTCCGCCCGATGTAAAATAAATCTGTTCAGGTTTTACATTGATTGCTTTAGCAGCTCTCTGTCTTGCTTCGTCCAGAAGTTTACGTGCATTTTTCCCAACCTGATGACTGCTCGAAGGATTTCCCCAGTTTTCAAGAGTTAATTTAAGGCTCTCTTCTGCAATCAGTTTGTCGAGTGGGCTTGTACTGGCCCAGTCAAAGTAATGTTCAATAGAGTCGGAGGTGGAATTAGCGTTTGAATTAGGATTTGAGTTCATCTTCTTGTCCGTTTATTTTAATACCATAAGGATTTCTGAATCTTCTGTTTCTTCCATAGTTATATCTGCTATCTGTTTTGGAATTACCAGAGTGATTTTTGAATTTTTATTCTTTTTATCTTTATGCATTACATTAATAAGTCTTTCTCCGATTGCCCCGCCTTTAATAATCGAAGGAATAGGATTTGTGTCCCAGCCGTAAAGTTCCATAGCTTTAAAGATTTTATCTTTAAATTCCAAGAGGCAGTAACCCTTGTTATTAGAAAGGGCTGTAACACGTCCGATTCCCCAGGCAACTGCTTCTCCATGAGTTACAGCTCCAAGTCCGCTTACAGATTCAAGTGCATGTGCGAATGTGTGACCAAGATTCAGATATGCACGTATATTCTTTTCGTAAAAGTCTTTTTCTACGATTGTAGCTTTAGCTTTTACGCATTCAGGAATTATTTTGTGAAGGAGCTTTGAATCACGCAAGAGAATCTTTTCTGATTCATTACAAAAAAGGTCAAAAAGTTCTTTATTAAAAAGAATTGCGGTTTTGAATGCTTCTGCCAATCCAGATTTATACTGATTTTCGCTCAGGCTCTGGATAAATTCCGGCCAGTAGTATATTTTTTGTGCAGGGTAGAAGGTCCCGATCATGTTTTTATAGTTATCAAAATCGCAGCCTGTTTTGCCACCGACAGAAGCGTCTACCATTGCAAGCAGTGTAGTAGGAACAAATTCAACCTTAGTTCCACGTTTATAGATAGAAGCTGCAAATGCTGTAATATCACAGATTACACCGCCACCTATTCCGACAAATGTATCTTTACGGTTAAAGCCTGCTTCGAGCGCATTTGTAACAATCCTTAATACGCTTTCTATAGTTTTATATGGCTCTCCGGAACCAAGAATCAATAATCTGTCTTCGCCGCAGGAATCATCATCAAAGTTTTTAATAAAATCTTCCATACACGGAAGGCTTGCTACAGATGCATCGGTTACAAAAAGACGGCGTGAATCTTCCCCAGCTCCGGGGTTAAAAACAGAAGATAAATCAGGTTTTCCTTCCATAAAAAAAATTTCAGATACCTGAGGGCTTAGTGATTCATGAGGATAATTGATTTTAAAGCTTTCAATGTTCATACAATAAACATTTTAATACTTTTCCGACATTTGGTTAAGTTGTTCAATGTTTTTTTCTATGCGTGAGATTTCTCTTTTGATTGTGCGTTCGTAATTAAGTTTACCATTCTGGATTCTTTCCCTTTCATCTTCCCATTCCTGTTTTGCAGTGATGTAAAGGAAATTAAAACTTGAGCCGTTAGCCTTTTCGTACCAGACTTTTGCTTCGTCCCAGTAAACTAAAGCGGTTTTATAGCATTGTAAACTTATTTCCAGGTTTTCAAGAATCTGTTTTTTAAATGGAGAATCATAAAAATAAATTACCTGCTTATCGTAAATGCTTCCAAGACGGAGGTGCTGTTCAATAAGCTTAAGGTTGATGTGCATCATAAATAGATACCTGTATTTTTCCCATTCTTTTTCGTCTTTAATTAAAAAGCCCACATAACGGGGATTACAGAAATCTGCTCTTGCTGCTTTTTCGAGCCAGTAGATGTTTTCCATGCAGTCATCGGGATACTGAATATAATGAATGTGATAGAGTCTGTAATATTCTTCCTTATATTTTGTCATGTAGGAATGAGCATCGTTTACATGAAAAGTAGAGAAAACTAATACGAATAATAAAGTTATGAATGTTTTTTTCACACTTAAAATATCGGCGGAATAATTTAAGATTTTAGAATTAATTTAAGCTTTTGACAGCCTCTTGAATCTGCACGGAAATCTCTTTTATAGGCTTTGTCGCATCAATTCTTATAACCTTCATACCATTTTTAGAAGAATCTTGTTCGTATGAGCTGATTACTTTTTCGTACATATCGGCAATTTTCTTCTGGATTTCGATTTTTTCATATATTTCTTTTTTACCGCTTCTTGCATTTACCCTCGAAAGAGAGATTTCGGGATTAATTACAAAATAAAAAAGCACCTGAGGGAGTGGGAATGTAGAATTTAATAAAACGGGAAGTTCTTCTGCACCCGATGCAGTTTGATACGCAAGACTTGAAAATATGTATCTGTCACTTACAACAATTTTACCGCTTTCGCAGGTTTCGACAATTCCGCCCTTTCCGTAAAGATGTTCGCATCTGTCTGCTGCAAAAAGGAATGCATTTGTCTTTTCACTAACAGAAAAATCACCGGCAAGCATTCGTCTTAAGAATTTACCTGTTTCTTTGTCTGTAGGTTCTGCAGTGATTACGATGTCGTTAAAAGCTTTAGAAAGGAGTTTGAGCTGGGTAGAAGTTCCGCTTCCGTCGATTCCTTCAAATACAATAAAATTTTTGAGTACCATAATGTAATTATATAGAATTTCTGTTATAATATATAGACTAAAATTGGGGATTTTATACCCTGAATTTTTTATTGATATGAAGAAGCTTAGCCGAAGGACAAAGATTTGTTCAGTCATTTTTATTTTCCTCATCATTACAGCACTCTTAGTGTCGCGGCCTATTTATAGAAAGCTTGAAAATACAGTCAATAAATTTACAAAACAGATAATCGAAAACGTATACGAAAATACCGGAATCATTCTTTCATACGAATCATTTTCTCCGTCAATCCTTGCATCGTTCAGAATTAATAACATAATCGCAAAAGATGAAAACGGAAAAGAGATTGCTACAGTTAATAAAGTTATGATTGATTACAGGCTCTTTTCGCTTCTTCGGGGGGACTTTTCTTCCTTTATCCGTGGTGTAAAAATAGATGGTGTTACAGTTGATGTAAATAGAACAATTGCGATTGTCCAGAAAAATATAGAAAGGTATTCGGGCGAAGAACAAAAATCTGATTCGGATTTTGATATAAACACGGTTTTAAGTTTTATCCCTTCTAACATCAGCGTTACGAACATCACTGTTTTATATGATGATGAATATGTAAACGTAAAATATAATATCAAGGATGTAAAACTCACAAACTCAAGACGAAAGAAAAATATTGAGTTTAATATAAAATCACGCGCCGAAGCATATTTAAAACAGCTCGAGATGACATTTACCGGCTCTGCAAATTTCTCAGGCACCCTTTATGATGATCTTGATAATTCTTCGATTCTCGTAAGCCTTTCTGATTTTACAAACGGGGATTATAAGGCAGCAAAAATCAATCTAGTGGCAACCTATAATAATTCTGTAATCGAAGCGCATACAATACAGAATGTTTTCCCACTTTCTGTAAAAGCTGAATACAATCTTACAACCGGCGATGCATATGCAGATGTTTTAGCAGAAGGTTTTGAACCTCTTGATTTAGTAACCACAAAAAACGAAGAAATCATTCAGTATGTTGATAATTTAAAATTTTATTTAGATGCACATGCAGAACTCCGTGGTTTTGATAATAAGCTTGATTATTATTCAAGTGGAAATATCCTTGTTCCCGAAACTTTAGTCCCTGGTGGTCTTTTAGCAAGTTATTCACTTTACGGAAACAATGACTTTGTTCGATTAAGCCGTTTTGATGTGAGCGGGGATCTTGGAAAAGTAAACGGAAGACTTTCCTATACATACGGAACTCTCCAGATAGAAGGATTAATAGGCGTAGAAGAATTAAGACTTTCTAACGGGAAAAAAGTTACCACAGAACTTTATATAGATCCTATTACAGACGGATTTACCTTCTTTTCTCCGCAGGTACAGATTGGTAATAAGGCTTTAACTGCAATGCAGTCTCATGTACACCTTCTTTCTGACTCTATCGATTTTGATTTTGAAATTTCTGATTATTCCAAGGTTTCGAACGAAGCCGAAGGTTCAATCGGTGTTATAAAAATTGGTGGAAGTTATCTTACAGATTCAAACTACGCACAGGCAAATGTTTCTTTAAACAGCATTTCTCTTGGAAGCGTTATGGAATTTGTGGGCGAGCTTGTTCCAAAAGAAGATGCAGAACAGATTCAGGGATTTGCAGAGTTTGCAGATCCATACATCTTTACAGGAGACGTATACGTATCTTCCGATTTTAAGTCTCTTTCTTACAATATTCCTTACGTCCTTGTTGCTAATACAAAGGAAGGAAATCAGTATCTTTTTGCTTCTGCAAGTGGAAACGAACAGAGCTTCCTTTTAAACCGCTTTGACTTAATCCTTGGAAGCTTTGCCGTAAACTTAACCGGAACCCTGGATGTTCTTCCTGAATCAAACGATTTATTCTTCGTGCTCGATGCGGTTGCTTCTTCAATTCCTTATCACTTTACGGGTTCAGTAATCGATAACGTAATCAATGTTTCGGGGGACTATGGTCTTGATTCCCAGGTAAGAATCGGTAAAAAGTCAATCGACGGACATTTTAATGTAAGTAATCTTCCTTTCGCCATTGCAGATCTTTCACTCATATTCTCTACAAATACCAGCTTTGAATATGATTTTGAAACAGGACCCGAAATTGTCGTTAAATCTTTAGACATAGAAAAAACAGATGCAACTTCTACCGTTAATCCAAAGCTCTCTTTGAGCGGAAGCGGAACAAAGTATGGTGCCCAGCTTACTTCAATTTCTTATGCAGATAAGTATTCATCCCTTACAGGTGGCGGAGACATAACAATAAACATCAACGACGGAATATTTACTTCGGCAGGCCTTTCAATTTCTATGAAGAATATGTTCTCGGAAGAAAAAATCCTCATAGATCTTTCTGCTTCGAACCCCGATTTAAAACCTTTAAACGGCGATACCTTTATGAACAGTGTCTACATAAACTCTCAGGTGCAGATAAGTCATTTTGGATTGAGCCGCTTTACTTCTGTTAAAAACGATAATAACGAACTTTCTGCTTCCATTAACTTTACGGGAACTCTTGAACATCCATCTGTGTTTTTAACCGTAAGTAAGCTTTCAATGCTTTTGAATAAAGATTTAATCAATATAAGCGGAAATGCAATCCTCGAAGACCGCCTTGTTTCTGTTTCGGATTTTGATTTCCGCCATACGGATTTTGAAGTTACGGGACTTACCGGCAGCATGGATTTAGATAATTTTGACGGAACTTTTTCTGCACTCTTTGCCACATTAAACGGAGAGATGGACGTAGAAATCCCTCTCAAGCTTAAAGTTTTCGACGCATATTACACAGAGCCAAAAACATTCATTCCTGATTTATTCTCTGTTTCACTTTCTTCAGATAAGATTTCGGGCTCACTTATGAAAAAGGAAGTAGCATTTGATATTACTTTGACATACAATCAGGACTTTATTTCGATTTTCTCTTCCGATAATCTTGGTCTTGTAGGAACTTATATCCCTCAGACAGGCGAAGTAATCGGTTCTCTTGATTCTCCAGATCTTGTTTATTTTGATTTTTCGGGTCTTGCAAAAACTTCCGCCGTAGACATCAACTTTTCGAATATAAACATCAACCTTAAAAACTTTATGTCTTACATGAATGTGGAAGAATACTTTGCTGTTGAGCGTGCAAATATTAATGGTGAATTCCAGATGAAGGGAACTTTCGATACTCCAGAATTCTACGGAAGTGTTTACATAAATGCACCAAGGTTCTATCTTCCAACGATTTTCAAAAATGTGATTTATACAGACAGAATGCAGGTAGATGCCTTCGAAAATGAATTTACCCTCGAAAAGAAGATTTATTCTCTTAAAAATGAACAGAAGTTTGTTTTAGACGGAAAAATCACACTGGATAAATGGATTGTAGATACACTTTTGTTCAGCATGGAAACAATCAGGGGAGTTTCTACACCGCTTGCATTCAAGAGCCCTTATGTAAATGTAAAAGGAGACGTAAACTGTAATATCGACGTTGGTTATGAATCAGATACGTTTAATGTAAAGGGGAAAGTTTCTGTAGAAAATGTTGATGTAGTCTTAAATATGAACGATATTACAGAAGCTTCGAGCAAAGTAAGTGATGATGATGAAGAAATCTATTTTACAAGCGACCTTGATGTAACTCTTGGAACCCACGTAAACTTGAGCTTTGATCCAATCCTCCGCTGTATCTTTGTTCCGAATACTCATGTAAACGTAAAGATAGACACAGCATCTGATTTCTACGAAATTGGTGGTGAATTAAAGCTTAAATCGGGGGATGTAAACTATTTGAGCCGAAACTTCTATATTAAGGAAGGAAGCATCAAGTTTAATCAGGAAGATATCACTAATCCGCTGATTAAGATAAGGGCCGAAACAAGGGAAAAGGATTCTAACGGCCAGAATATCAAAATCATTCTCTCTGTAGATAATCAGTACTTAAAGGATTTATCTCCTAAATTCTCTGCTGAACCTGCAAAATCAGAAAATGAAATCTTAAATATCCTTGGTCAGGTTGCAATTGCCGATTCAGAATCGTTCAGAGAGATTATTGCTACAGCCGGTGAATATTACATCCAGTCTACGCTCATCCGCGATATGGAAAACAAGTTGCGAGACTTGATGAATTTTGATATATTTTCATTACGAACAAATGTTATCCAAAACGCCATTAAAATGAGTGTATCTGACCAGATTGACATGAGTAAGATAACAATCGGTAACTTTTTGGACAATACAACTGTTTATATAGGTAAATACCTGGGAAGTTCATTGTATGTAGATGCAATGCTTCATCTGTCACTGGAAGGTGGAAATGATATTTCTTTTTCAAACGGTTTATTATTTAAACCTGAATTCGGGCTTGAGCTTGAACTTCCAATTGTGAATATAAGATGGAACATGGCGCCAGATATCAATGCAATTATGCGCCAGCAGTATGTTCCGTCAACGTCTGTTTCTTTATCATGGAAACTTACATTCTAGGAATACAAAAAAGAGTATAGGGAGAAAAGTGAAATGCATCGTAGAGTGCTTACTGTATTTTTAATTATTTTTTCGGTTTTTGCAGGATTAAATGCACAGGCTGATGATTCAAACTGGTTCTGGAATAAAACCATCACCAAAGTTGAATTCCGCGGTCTTAAAAATGTAAAGAAGAGTGAATTAACTGCAATTTCCAGTGATTATATCGGAGAACCATTTACAGAAAAAAATTACAGCGACATCGTAGACCGAATCACAGATCTTGATTATTTTGATGATATAAACGCTTTTGCTGAACACGACACAGAGAATAAAGATAATGTTGTACTCGTTTTCGAAGTAGTAGAAAAACCTGTAATAGCATCTATCGAATTTAAAGGTAACTATAAAATCCGTAATAACGAACTTCGCGATGTAATCAAATCTAAGACTTCAAACGTATATGTAGAAGGAAAGATTTTAATAGATGAACGACTTATTCGCGATCATTATATCGAAAAGGGATTTACAGATTCTGTCGTATCACACAAAACTGAACAGACAGAAGAAGGAATTAAGGTAACATTTAATATCACAGAAGGTGTAAATACCGTAATCACAAAGATTCACGTAATGGGAAACTCAGTTTTCTCTGAAAAAAGCCTTTTAGGAAAGATTTCATTAAAACCTGAAGGATTCTTTAACGACGGCGCATTTAAAAACAGTGCCCTCGAAATGGATAAAAGAACAATCTTAAACCTTTATCAGCAGGAAGGATATATAGACGTACAGATTGTTGATGTTAAAATCCAGGATACCTATAACAAGGAAAAACAGAGACAGGAATTAGACATCACTTTCGTAATCCAGGAAGGTTCTCTTTATACATATAAGGGAGTTACAATCAAGGGTAACGAAATCTTTACTACAGAAACACTTCTTTCGGGCTTTAAGCTTAAGGAAGGTCAGATTTTCAACAGCGTTAAATTCCAGGAAGGATTAAATCAGATGCAGGGTTACTACATCGATAACGGTTATATGAACGTTCAGATTAATCCTGTTCCAAATAAAAATGCAGAAACAAGGGAAATTTCATATAAGATTACAATCGTAGAAGGGCAGAGAAGCCACGTAGAACACATCATCATCAAGGGAAATACAAAAACTAAGGAAGAAGTTATCCGCCGCGAAATCCCGATCGAAGAAGGAGACATCCTTTCAAGAGATAAGATTGTAAGCGGATTAAGAAACCTCTATAACCTTCAGTTCTTCTCTAATGTTGTACCTGATATTCAGCCTGGTTCTGAACCAAACCTTTACGATGTTATTTTCTCTGTAGAAGAGCAGAATACAATCAGCGTAAACATGGGTATGACAATTTCGGAAATCACTAATCCGGATGATATCCCGATTGCATTAAACTTTACTTTGCAGAATTCAAACCTCTTTGGTGAAGGAAAGAATATTGGAGTTCAGACAAACCTTTCTAAATCTGAACAGTCACTTGGTTTTTCTTACGGACAGACATGGCTCAACGATATGCCAATTTCTTACAATCAATCTGTTTCTTTTGCACATAAACATGCATATACACCTCAGAACATGTTCCTTCCAAATCTTTCGCTCGACCAGTATTACTACTATATGCAATACGAAGGATACGAAGCTTCTATTGGTACTGCATTCGGACGAAGATGGTTCCCGGATTTTGCAATCCTTACTGTAACAGGAGGTATGAACAACTCCCTTACACGCTACAGTTATGATGAATCATTATTCTCTCCAACAGATTTGGGTGTTTCGATGTTTGCAAACAGATGGGGTATTATGAACTCCCTCTTTGCAAGTATCTCTCTTGATAACCGCGATATAAGCTATGATCCTTCTAAGGGATGGTTTGCAAGTGAAAGATTAACATGGTATGGACTTATTCCGGGGCTCGAAAAAGAGTTCTTCCTTAAATCAGAAACTAAACTCGAAGGATACCTCACTTTATTCGATGTTCCTTTAACAGAAGACTTCAACTTAAAAGGAGTTCTTGCAGCATACACAGGATTATCTGTAATTCTTCCTACATCAACTTCTTTATTAAGTGATTCGAACAGACTTTACATCGACGGTCGTTTGAACGGACGCGGATGGATTAATCTTTCGAATATTACATTGAACAAGGGACAGGCAATGTGGTCTACCCAGATTGAATTTAGAGTTCCTATTGTTCCAAACGTAATCGGTTTTGATATCTTCCACGATGCTGTAATCTTAAAGAAAGATTTTGGTTCGATGATTACAGATATGCATCTTGAAGATTTCTACTTCAGTTTTGGACCTGCAATCAGAATTCTTATTCCGCAGTTCCCTCTGCATCTTATGTTTACATTCCGCTATCACTACGACGGAACAAGCTTTAAGTGGGCTGATTCACCATATGAGTTTATCATCTCATTTAATCTTGCAAATAAATAAATAAGGTTTTATATTAGAATAACTTTTAATGGAGGCATTAAAATGAACAGAACAAAAAAAATCATCGTTACTTTTTTAGCAGTATTTTTCGTAACAGTAGTACAGGCTTTTGCACAGCAGCAGATCACAAAATTCGCAGTTGTAGACACATCTAAGGTATACAGTGCATATTTTAAGAACTCTGCTCCTGTAAGAAATTATGAAGCAAAGAAAAAGGAATTGCAGGCAGAAATCACAAAGCGTGCAGATGAAATTAAAGAATTAAAGAGAAAAAAGACTGAATATCAGAAAAACGGTGATACAACACAGGCTCAGAAATTAGACGCAGATATTACTAAAAAGACTGAATATCTTAAAGAATATACTAACGCTAAGAATGCTGAACTTGAAACAATGCTCGCAAACTTAAAACGCTCTGACGAATTCTATCAGAAATTATATAAGGCACTTGCAAAGGTTGCCGAAAGCCAGGGTTACAGTATGATTTTAAGTCTTCAGGATGCAAACGCAATTCTCTGGTACAGTCCTTCTGTTGACGTAACAAATCTTGTAATCAACGAGCTTGGCTTATAATGGACGAAGAACAGACTTCTACACTTGAACCAAATCTTACACCGATGATGCAGCAGTATCATTCGGTGAAGAAACAATACAAAGACGAAGTATTATTTTTCAGATTAGGAGACTTCTACGAAATGTTCGATTCGGACGCAGTAGAAGTTTCCCGTCTTTTAAATTTGACTTTAACTCAGCGCGTAGGTCAGCCTATGTGCGGAATTCCCTATCATGCAGCAAAGGTTTATATTGCGCGTCTTTTACGCCTTGGAAAAAAGGTTGTAATCTGTGAACAGGTTGGTGAAATTCCTAAGGGCGGAAAGGGAATTACAGAGCGTAAAGTTGTAGAAATAATAACTCCGGGTACTGTTGTAGAGTCTGAATATCTTGAAGGCAGTAATGCCAATTATCTTGCTGCTCTTTCAATTTATAAAGGAAGGGCAGGCTTAGCATTTATTGATGTTTCTACAGGTTTATTTTCTGCAACTTCGTGGCCTGCATCCAAAATGTATGAACACTTTGCAAAGGAATTAAACCGCTGTTCTCCCCGCGAATTTCTTCTTCCGCTTTCTTTAAAAACAAACAGCGATATTCAGAATGCACTTCTTGCTCACCCAAATATTTCTGTGTCATATTATCCCGACTGGGATTTTTCTTACGAGCTTTCGCTCAAAAAACTTACCGCTCAGTTTGGAACTCTTTCTTTAAAATCCTTCGGGCTTGACGAAAACGCTTCCGAAATTGTTCCTGCAGGCTTTTTAATTGACTATCTTGATAAGACTACAAATACAAAGCTTCCACACGTAAGGGGAATTAAAGTTTACGAGGATACTCAGTATCTTGTGATGGATGATTCTTCAAGACGTAATCTTGAACTTACAGAAAACATGAGGGATGGATCTGTTCAGTACACGCTTTTAGAATGCTTAAATTACACTAAAACTGCAATGGGAAGCCGAATGCTCAGGCGATGGATTCATTTTCCTTTGACAGAGCAGAAACAGATAGAAGACAGACAAAGCCGGGTAACTTTCTTTTATAAAAAACGCGATTTACTCGAAAAAATCCGTGATGACTTTTCTACAATACTTGATATTGAACGACTTGCCGGACGAGTTGCCATGGACAAAGCTCATCCAAAAGATTTACAGGCACTCCGCATAAGTCTGGAATCGTGGATTAAAATAAAGGATTATATTTCCGATTTTGATTTTTCATTTATTTCGTCCGACACATCAGAAAAAATTATAGAGCTTATTAAAAATTCACTCTTGGATGAACCTTCTACTTCTTTAACGGATGGTGGAATTATAAGACCGGGCTGGTCAAAGGAACTTGATCACTGGCGCGATGTACAGAACAATTTTAATAAGGTTCTTTCGGAATACGAAGAAGAAGAACGTAAAAACACGGGAATCAATAATTTAAAAATCAAATATACGAATAACGCAGGTTATTTTATTGAAGTTTCTAAAGGTAAGCTTTCTTCTGTCCCTCCGCATTTTATCATAAGACGTGCAATGGTAAACGGGGAACGCTATTCTACAGAAAAACTTCAATACCTCGAAATCGAGATGAAAAATTCTTCTACAAGGATTTTAGAGCTCGAACGTGATTTATTCTTAGAGATCCGCGATAAACTCCATGAACACATAAATTATCTTTTACAGATCGCTGATGAAGTTGCAAATACCGATGTCGTTTCTGCTTTAGCCCATGCTGCAATCACAAATAAATGGGTATGCCCGGAAATTACTTCGGATACAAGCCTTATTGTAAAAGACGGAAGACATCCTGTTGTAGAAAAACATCTTCCTTCGGGAGAATTTGTTCCAAACGATACGAATATTGCTTCCCAGAACGAAGAAGGAATTCCGAGTTTTAATCTGATTACTGGTCCTAATATGGCCGGAAAGAGTACTTATTTAAGGCAGAATGCAATCATACAGCTTTTTGCACAGATGGGTTCTTATGTTCCTGCAAGCTATGCTAAAGTTGGAATTGTAGATCGTATTTTCTGCCGTGTTGGTGCTTCTGATAATCTTGCAAAAGGTGAATCAACCTTCCTTGTAGAGATGATGGAAACTGCAAATATCCTTCGCTCTGCAACTAAAAAATCTTTAGTAATCATGGATGAAGTAGGAAGGGGAACTTCTACAGAAGACGGACTTGCAATTGCACGCGCTGTTTCTGAATATCTTTTAGACTCAATCAAATGTAAAACTTTCTTTGCAACACATTATCATGAGCTTTCCAGAATGGAACATCCATATTTAAAAAAGCTCTGTCTTTCAATTTCGGATCAGAATGGTAAGGTTGTATTCTTACGAAAGGTTATAGAAGGTGTAACAGAAAATTCTTATGGTATTCATGTTGCACGCCTTGCAGGACTCCCGGAAGAAGTTTTAAAACGAGCCCAGGTGATTTTATCGCACATTCAAAGCGTAGCAAAAGATAAGCCTGTAATTCCGGAAGAAATCAAGGAAGAAAAACCTGTAGAAGTTCAGCCTGTAACAGGTGGATTATTCAGCGACGAAGAAATAATCATCTCGGAAATTCTTTCCCAGGATTTAGATAATATTACTCCGCTCGAAGCCTTAGGTTTGATTTCCCGCTGGAAAAAGACCCTTTCTGGTCAATAATCAAAAAACTAATCAGTTGATCTAAAAAAAAATCAAAAAATTTACATTTTTTTTCTCTTTTTGCTCCTTTTTTTAAAAGTAATTTCTATTTATATAGCATGAATAAAATTTCTTTTTTGTTGATTGATTATTTGAAGCATGCTTTAAGGGCCTTTTTTGCTTTTCTGAATGGCGGTGTCTCCTGCGTTGTCTGTGGGAATAAAACCGGTGTTTACATGATTTGTAAAAAATGTCTTAAGGAAAAATTCTCTGCTGATTTTATTTTAGGAATAAGAAGATGCAGGATTTGTGGAAAAGAACTTTTAACAGATGAGGATTTTTGTTCGGAGTGCCGGGAAAAACCGGTTTTGAAGCATATTGATAAGATGATTCCTCTTGAGTCTTACCGTCTTTGGAATAAGGAACTTCTTTTTTTGTGGAAGATAAATTCTGTGCGCAGCATGTCTCGTCTTTTTGCCCATGTTCTTTCTGATTGTCTTTTTAAGCTTGGAATCAAGGTGATTGTGCCTGTTCCTCCGCGTCCGAACAAGATTAAAGAAAATGGATGGGATCAGATTGATGAATTGTGCAGTTATCTGAAGTATAAGTACGGTTTTTGTGTTCTTGATATTCTGGAGCGCAAATCGGTCGAACAACAGAAAAAATTGAATAGAGAAGAAAGACTGAATTCGATTGGTAAAGCGTATTTTATGAAAAATGAAGAAAGAGTAGCTGAAATTTTGAAGAAAGCGGGTTTAAAGAAGCTGGATGAAGTTTGTCTTGTTGATGATGTTTTTACGACGGGAGCAACTCTTGAAAGTTGTTCGAAGATTCTAAAAGATAGGGGGGTAGAAAGGGTTTTTGCTGTTACGCTGTTTATTGTTGACTGAATTTACTTTTTTTTGTTTAGGTTGCAAAACCTTAAATTTCGGGGTATTATATAATGATACTATTATTCGATAAGCTGGGTTTAGGGGGATAAATCAATGGCTAGCGCAGATACACAGTTTCAATTAGTTACTTTCCACTTGGGTGAAGATTTATACGGTGTTAACATTATGGATGTAAAGGAGATAGTGCGCCTGCAAAGTGTCCGTGCTATTCCAAATGCACCTTATTATGTTGAAGGTATTATCAACCTCCGTGGCGATATTATTCCAATTATAGATTTACATAAGCGTTTTAGAATTCAGGCTATGGCTAAAGAAGAAGACGATTTTGAAGGCGGTTTTATTATTCTGAACATCGATGGGAACAGAATTGGTATTATTATCGATAAGGTAGCACGTGTTGTAACCATTAAAGGCGAAGATGTTAAAGATCCTCCACAGATGATAAGTGGTATTGGCTCTGAATATATAGAAGGTGTAATCCGTCAGGATGATATATATCTTATTATGCTCAATATTCGGAAATTATTTAATGCTAAAGAATTACAAAAAATTATAGACAATCAGTAAATGATACAGACTTACAGTACAACAATTAGAAGAAAAGAAATGGATGCCGTGCTTACATGCATGGTTGATGAAAAAATTGGTCCGGGTGAATCAAATACCAGACTTATTCAGCAGGTTAAAGAATTTTTAGGATGTGATGGTGCTGCCGCTTTAAGAAGCCCTGCAATTGCGCTCATGTATGCGCTTAAGGCTTTAGGAATCGAGAAGGGGGAAAAGGTCATTATTTCGGCTCTTGCTCCGGCATGGCAGTATCAGACTCTTGATTCGAATGGTTATATTCCGCTGGTTCTTGATGTTCAGGAAACAGACGGGCTTGTTTCTGTAGAAAATATACAGAAGGCAGTTTTGGATGGCGGAAAGGTTTTAGTTCTTCACGAAACAGAAGGTATTCTTCCTGATTTTAATGCTGTTACAGCACTTGGAATTCCTTTTATTGAGGATATTTCTCAGAGTGCAGGCGCATCTGTAGAACTTGAAGCCGAAGCCGGAAAAGAAGCAAAAAGAAAGAAAGCAGGTTCTTTTGGTGTATTTACAATAATGGGTCTTGAAGAACGTGATGTTATTACAGCTGGCGGTGGGGCAGTTTTAATGGCTCCCGGCAGACGTGAATGGATTGTTCTTAAGAAGTTTATTGATGAAGCCCCTGTTACAGATCTGCTTCCGGATATTAACTGTGCTCTTGCTTTTGTACAGATTAAAGAATATCCGCGTAATGAAAAGACAAGGAAAGAAATATTTGATATGTACCAGCATTCGTGTCTGATCGGACGTCATAAGATGTTTGCAAGAGATATGGAAGGCGGTTCAACAATGTGTTCTTTTCCTTTGATTTTGAACGGTTCTTTTAAAGATGTTAAACAGTATGCGGCAAGGAAAGAGATAGAGATTGAGCCTGCATTCGAAGGCAGCGTAATTGCATTTAAGGATGAATTATCCGAAAAGTGTATTCATGCTAAGTCTTTGCTTTTAAGATGTGCGCATTTCCCTCTTTATCCTCGTTTGACTCATGCTGAAGCTGCAAAAATAGCTAAAGTTTTGGGAACATTACCATAATTAAGATAAGGTGTAGATGAAAAAAGTCCTGATTGTTATAAACATTAGTAAAGATGAATCAATGGTTCTTGCAAAAGAGATTGCTTCTTTTCTTAAAGCAGAAGGCATCGAAACTACTTTTTTGAGTTTTGATGGTTTTTGTGATAACACTCCGTTCAATGGATACGATTTTGTCGTAACTCTTGGTGGAGATGGGACTGTTCTTTATGCCGCTCGTAACTGTGTTGAGTTTGATATTCCTGTATTCCCTGTAAATCTGGGTCAGTTCGGTTTTCTGGCAACGGTAGAAACTTCTGCCTGGAAAACTGAGCTGAAGTCTTTTTTAGAAAATAAGGCATCTATACAGGAACGAAGCATGATAAAGGCTTCTTTAATAAGGGATGGAAAGGTTATTCTCGAAAGTCCTGGTTTGAACGAAGTGGTTATCAGTGCAAAAAATACTGCCAGAACGGTAGCTTTGAATATAAATGTTGATGATTTACTTTTATGTAATCTAAAATCTGACGGTGTAATCATAAGCACTGCTACAGGTTCTACTGCATATTCGGCTTCTGCTGGTGGTCCTATTGTCGCTCCTGCATTGGATGCTTTTGTCATGACTCCGATTAATTCTTTTTCTCTTTCTTCCAGACCAATCGTGCTGGATTCGAATCAGGAGATAGAAATTAATGTTCAGCCATGCAGAACAAAAGAGATTAATATGATTGTAGACGGACAGGAAGGCGTTCCACTTTTAGCAGGAGATATAATAAAAATTTCAAAAATAGAAAAGAAAATCAAGTTGATTTCCAGTACAGAGGAAAAATTCTATAATACTTTGCGTTCAAAACTGAACTGGACGGGAGGGCCACATGCTTGAAGAATTGACAGTTAAAGATTTTGCTCTCATTGAATCAGATTATCTTGAATTTACAAAAGGATTTACAGTGCTTTCTGGAGAGACGGGTGCGGGTAAATCTATTCTTATAGGTGCTTTATCTTTTTTACTTGGCGGAAAGGCTGAAGTTTCACAGATAAGGGCTGGAAAAAACGAAGCGAGTGTAAGCGGTGTATTCTGTATTAAACCTCCTGCAAAAATAAGACAGCTTAAGGATGATGAAGAAGCAGAAAATGCTTACGAATGGCTCGAATCACACGGCATTCAGATAGAAAATAACAGGGTACTTTTAAGACGTTTTATCCGCGACACAGGAAAATCAGGCGCATGGATTAACGATACTCCCGTTACACGCACAGACCTTGCACAGTTTTCTTCTTTTCTTGTGGATATTCATGGACAGCACGAACATCAGTCTTTGATGAAGGTTCCCGAGCACAGAAAGTTTTTAGACAGTAGGGCAGGGATTGTTGCAGAAGTAGATGAGTTCAAAAAGGTTTTTGCACTTCTTGTAGAAAAACGAAGGCTTTTTGCAGAATATTCGATGTCGGAAAGTGAACGTCTTAAAAAGTTCGAAATGATGAGTTTTGCTATTCAGGAGATTTCTGAGGCAAAGCTTAAAAAAGATGAAGATGTTACACTCGAAGAAGAAGAATCAAGACTGATTTCTTTTGAAAAGATTTATTCCGACGTAGAAGAAATAAACAATCTTCTTTCATCTGAAAGTGCCATAATTGACTTATTAAAGAAGGCAAGACGTTCAAGCTCTCACCTTTGCGAGATGGATAAATCTGTTTCAAAACTCGACGAAAGAATTGAATCAGCATTCTACGAACTTTCTGATATCTCTGATGAATTTGAAAGCTATAAACGTTCTCTCGTATTTGATCCTGCAAGATTACAACAGGTTCAAGACAGGCTTTCTTTAATTTTTAATCTTAAGAAAAAATATGCTTCTTCTGTGAATGCTCCTTTGTCCGAAGTATTTAAGTATTTTGAAGAAGCACAGGCTTATGTTCAGGAAAACAGCGACGGAAACAATAAAAAAGATATTCTTGCCCAGGAAATAAAACAGCTCGAAAAAGAAGTTTTACAGAGGGCAACTGTTATTTCGAATAAGAGAAAGGCTGCGGCTCAGGTTCTTGGTCCGGAAGTTGATTCCATCCTTAAAAATCTTGGAATGGTCGGCACAAAGTTTGGTGTAAGCATAAAAGAAAAAGAAGGTTCGGAGCTTGTCCAGAAATGTGGTCCATACGGAATCGATGATGTAGAATTCTTAATCAGCGCAAACCCTGGATCTCCTTTAATGCCGCTTGCAAAAATTGCTTCTGGTGGTGAACTTTCACGTGTAATGCTCGCCTTAAAGACTATTTTTGCCCAGTCAGATTCTGTAGAAACCTTGATTTTTGATGAAATTGATACGGGTATTGGCGGTGAAGTTGCCGTTGCAGTAGGCAGTCATCTTAGAAAATTAGCACAAAATCGTCAGATTTTTTGTATTACACATCTTGCAAGTATTGCAGTTTACGCCGATAATCAAATTAAGATTGAAAAAGCTGTTTCCGGTGGCATTACTTCTTCTAATGTACACGAAGTTCGTGGAGAAGAAAGGGTAACAGAAATTGCCCGCATGCTTTCGGGTGATTCAGATACATCGCAGTCTCTTGAACATGCAAGGACTTTATTAAATAAATATAGCGGAGGCATTTAATGGCAAAGGTTTCTGAAGAAGCAAGACTTGAATTTAATAATGCAATTCAGCCTTATAAAGACAGAATTACACAAACTCTTGAAAAAGAAAAAACAATGCTCAATGCCATGCATAAAGGTGATGAAGATTTAAATATCAAAAAATTGACTTTATGTGAAGATATGATTTATGTTTCTTCGCTCTATGTTGTTCAGAACAGTCTTTCCATGAAGCTTATGGACATTAAGAATAATGATGCTTTAAACGAAGGAAGAAAAATCCTTTATAAGGCAATCATTTATCTTGAAGATATTGTTACTAACTTTATTGACGTTCCATATAATGATTTGAACGAAAATCAGGCTTCTATTGCTTCTATCGGAATCCAGCAGCGCTACCTCATTATAAGAAAACTCGGTCTTTCTATAAGAATCATTAAAGATGCATTCGGCGATAACAGTAAGTGGAAATGGTCTTTTGTTGAACTTGAAGGCCGCTTTACAACTGTTGCAAAGAATCTTATTGATATGAAGGAAGCTTCTAAGGATTATTTTGATCCACGCTCCGATAATTATGAACCTACCGTATTGTATATACGTTTAATCGAAAAATTATTGAATAATGCTGCAACCGGATATCGTGACCGTTACGAACTTTCTACAAGACGAATCGACGATATGCGCGATGCCATCAAATATCTTTTAGCACTCCGCCGTTTATATGTAGTGCTTGGAAATTCAGAACAGGCAGAAGAAATTAAAAAGAAGGCTGTTGTCTGGAAAGATAAGATGGATGCAGATCAGAAAAAAGGTCTTAGTAACTAATGGAAAAAAATTTAGCTCTCAAAATATTCGAAGGATTTTCCATCCAGCGATGGAACGATCTTGTACGCCCGTTTGAACTTGTAGAGATGGATAAGGCCGGTGAAAAAATGATTCTGGCCTACATCATCGGAAAGTATGAAGAAAAAAACGGAAAACACATCGACTGGAACTGGATGATTTATGCCTCGGTTTTTGATCTTCTTAAAAAGATAGCCCTCTGTGATATTAAAGCCCCCGTCCAGCAGATGCTCAAACGCGAATTCCCCGAAGAATATATGAGGCTTAATGAATGGGTTTTAAATCAATATAAATCACTGATTACAGACGAAGAATTATTTTCTAAGTTTACAATCTATATAGGGCAGAAGGCAGGCTCTTTCCCTCTTCCAAAGAATCTTGTTGATTCTCTTCACGTTTACAGCGCCGCACATAAATATTCAACCATGCGCGAACTCGAGATGATTTCCCTTGTAAACGAAAAAGAAAGGCTTTCGAATATAGAAAAACAGCTTCATAAAGAAATACAGCCTTACCTTGATTTAGAAGGACTTCAGAAACTGATTACTCATCAGAAGGAATTTGATTTTATTCTTAAGATTGAACAGCTTCGTTTTCAGACAAGATGGAATCAGACTCCCAGAATCCCTCAGACTTCTGTTTTAGGACATTGTTTTTATGTGGCAGTAATGACTCTTCTTTTGGGACGTGAATCAAATCCTAAGATGTGCGAAAAAAGAGTAATCAATAATTTCTTCAGCGCGCTTTTTCACGATCTTCCTGAATCAGTTACACGCGACATCATCTCTCCTGTAAAACAGGCAACAGATGATTTACCAAACATCGTTAAAAAAATCGAAGACGAAATTGTAAATAAAGAGCTTCTTCCTTTTATGGATAAGTGCTTCTCTGACGAAGTAATGTATTATACAAGTGATGAATTTGCAGACAGGATAAAAGACGAAAAGGGTAAGATGATTCATGTTAGTTTTGAAGAATTAAACACAAAATATAACGAAAATAAATATGAGCCTGTGGATGGAAAACTTGTACGCATCTGTGATCATCTTTCTGCCTTAATGGAAGCCGATATTTCAATCAATCACGGAATCACTTCTTATCATCTTACCGAAGGACGAAAAGGAATCCTTAATCATTATAAACCAGGTCAGATAATCAGCGGCATAGACGTAAATGAGTTTTATCATAAGATGATTTAGTTTTTTATATTTTTTTTATCTTTTTCTGCCGATAATAAGAGTATGAAAATATCACCTAAAAAAATTATACTGACAGTCAGTTTATTACTCATATCGTCGCTTTGTTTTGCAGACAGTAAATACAAGGTTAATAAGGGCGATACATTATATTCAATCAGTAAAAAATATCAGATAACTGTAGCTGAACTCAGGGCTGCAAATAATCTTTCTGAAAAAGATGTTATAAAGGTTGGTCAGGTTTTAATAATTCCTACGGCTAATCTTAACAATGCAGTTTCACTTAATTCTGATCCTGTAAAAACTGATGCTTCAAAAAATAAGGCTACTAAAACTTATGTAGTTCAGAAAGGTGATACTTTATATGGTATTTCTAAAAAGAGTGGAATGAGTGTAGGTGAACTCATGGCTCTTAATAATTTTGATAATAATACGGTGATTAAAGTTGGTCAGAAGGTAAAAGTTTACGAAACAGGTTCAGCAGTAAAAACTTCTACAACAACTGCTGCCGGAACTACGGCTACTCAAGTTACATCAAATCCTCCTGATACAAGAACTTACGGCTCTACAGTAAATGCAGACAGCTCAACAGTATGGCCTGTAAAAAATCCTAAGGTTACTACAGTTAAAGGCAAGGTAAACGGCGTCCAGCTTTCTGCGGGTAAGGATGAAACTGTAACATGTATCCGCGAAGGTTCTGTAATGTATGTTGGAGTTTACCGCGGTTATGGACAGATTTTATTCATTCAGTCTAAAACCGGAATTATTTATGCTTATGCGGGACTTGGTTCTATAAATGTAAAAAAAGGTGATTATGCTATGTTTGGAACATCTCTTGGAACTGTAGGAATTGACCCTATAAGTAAAAAATCTCAGATTACACTGATGGTATTCCAGAACGGTCAGCCTATTGATCCTGCTAAGGCTCCAAGAAGCTAGACATCTTCGTTCATATGACAGAAAAGCCTGTATAATTCCATGCAGGTTTTTGCATCATCTAAGGCTCTGTGTGAAGAGCCTTTATTTATTTTAAATGTATCTGCAAGAAAATCAAGCTTGTGTTTTTCTACGTTTGGAACAGTCCACCTTGAATACTGAAGCGTATCTATACATCGATTTTTTGTAAGTGGAAGTCCTGCCCATTCACATTCAGCATTCAAAAAATTTAAATCAAACCCGGCGTTATGTGCAATCAGGATTGTGTCTCCAATGAACTCCAGAAAAGAAGGAAGTACATCTTTCATAAAGGGAGAATCTTTTACCATCTCGTCTGTGATGTGTGTAAGATTTGTAATAAAAGAGGGAATTGGCGTTCCGGGATTTATGAGTTTGGAAAAAGTTCCTATTACACCATCTTTATTGAATTTTACTGCTCCAAGCTCCATAATACGGCCGGTTGTCGGAGAAATATCTGTTGTTTCGGTGTCAAAAGCGGTAAAAACTTCACCATTTTCGAAAAAATGGTGAAGTTTTTTATAATCTTTAAGAATCTTATTCGGACGATGCATCAAAGTTCCTTTTAAAGAATTATTTTGATGCGGCGTCGATTATTTTCTGGATATCAGCGGCGATTCCGTCACACAAAACGGCAGCTTTCTTTTTGGCATCTTCGTACCATTTGTCGCTTCCGTCTCCTGCTGGAATCATAGAGTTGATATAGAATTTGATTTTTGGTTCTGTTCCAGAAGGACGTGCAGAAACGATTGTTCCGCTTTCGAGGTAGAACTGAAGTACATTGCTCTTTGGAAGTTTTGGATCGTTCATTAAGTCGCGTACTTTTGTTACTTTTTCGCCACCTAAAGTAGCCGGAGGATTACTTCTCATTCCAGCCATCATAGCCTTCATTGTCTGGCCACCAGTAGCACCAGGGAAGTTCTGAGAGATTGCTCTGTCTTCGAAGTATCCGAATTCTTTGTACATATCGTCGAGGTGTTCGAGTAAGCTCTTTCCTTCCGATCTCCAGTAAAGAATCATTTCGGCACACATAGCGGCAGCAGAAACTCCGTCTTTATCCATTACTTCTTTTTCTACTTTGTAACCGTATGATTCTTCAAGACCGAATACGTAGTTGTAAGAATTATTCTTTTCGAATTCGTCTTCTACTGCTGCAATCCATTTAAAGCCTGTAAGACAGTCCATCATTGTTACGCCGTATTTTTTACAGATATAGTCGCCGAATGGAGAAGTTACGATTGAGCGGATACATGCAGGATTTGCAGGCATCTTTCCAAGTTCCTTTCTTGAACGGAAAACATAGTCCATCAAAAGGGCACCCATCTGGTTTCCGCTGAGTAATACCCAGTTTCCGTCTTTGTCCGGGAAGGCTGTACCAAAGCGGTCTGCATCAGGGTCTGTAGCCATAAGTCCGTCTGCGTTTTCTTTTTTAGCAAGTTCTACAGCGAGTTTAAGGGCTGGTTTTTCTTCAGGATTTGGTTTTTCTACGGTAGGGAAGTTTCCATCCGGTTCTCTCTGCTCTGGGACAGTGATGATGTTTAATCCAAGGTCACCGAGTACTTTTTCTACATGCATAGCACCTGTTCCGTGGAGAGGTGTGTATACGATGCGTACATCCTTTGCCTTTTCCTTGATTAAATCCGGGCGGAATAACTGAGCTTTACACATTGCCCAGAATTTTTCATCAATTTCTTTATCGATGATGACAAGCTTTTCTGTAGCGATAGCTTCTACTCTTGTCATTGTCTTTACATCTTTTACCTTATTTACTTCTTCGATAATTCCAACATCATGAGGTTCGATTACCTGAGCACCGTTATCCCAGTAAGCCTTGTAACCGTTATACATTCTTGGGTTATGAGAAGCTGTAACTACAACACCAGTTTTTGCACCAAGTGTTCTGATTGCAAAAGAAAGTTCTGGAGTAGGGCGAAGGCTTGAAAAAAGATATGCCTTGATTCCGTTTGCTGCAAAGATGAGGGCAGTTGCTTCTGCGAATACATCTGAGTTTAAGCGGCTGTCGTAAGCAACAACGGCACTCAATGTTCCTTCTTTTGCTTCTTTAGGGAATGCTTTTAAAACATAATTTGCAAGTCCCTGTGTAGCCATATTTATTTCGAGGGTGTTCATTCGGTTAGTTCCGCCACCCATGATTCCTCTAAGACCGCCTGTACCGAATTCCAGAGTCTGATAGAATCTGTCTTCAAGTTCCTTATAATCTTCTTTGTCTATAAGGTCCTGAACTTCCTTACTAAAGCGTTCATCCTTTTCTGCTTCAATATAAGCTTTTGCACGTTTAAGAATTTCTTCTTTTTCCATTTATATTACTCCTGTTTTTATATAACTATTTATCGCTTAAAGAGATGAGCTCGTGTTCCCATTCCAAAAGCTCTTTTTCCATTTTTTCGTTATCGCCTTTTACGTCGCACATGATTCTGAAAACGGGTTCTGTTCCGCTTCCTCTCATCCACATAAAGGCAATGTTTTTATTATCCTGATTTTTAAATATGATTTTTAATCCGCCTTTTTTAGAGAGCGAAAAATCTTTTACATCTTTAGTTTCTTTTGTGCCGTTTGTGATTACTGCTTCCCATGAAGTTATCTTATATTTCTTTTTTAAGGAAGCCTGTTTTTCTTTCCAGCTTTTTTCAAATTCTTTCTGGAAAGCTTTTTTTAATTCGGCGTGATCTGTGTTTTTTACTTGAAGGATTGCCCTTTCTTCTGAAACACCTGTTGTTGTGTATACAGGAAGAGATTCAAGAATATCTGAAAGTGTAAAATCAGGATTATATTTAAGGCCAGCCTTATCGCACCAGATTTTATAGATTCCTTCTTCCCTTAAAACTAAAAGTTTGATTATGGCAAAGATTGTATTTATTGGATCTCTTACGCTCGAAGGCCATGTGATTGTTCCACCGTTTGAACCTTCTCCCAAAATCCTTACGTTGTATCCTTCTTCACGCTTTTCGCATGCGCAGTTTACGACATTTGCTTCGCCAACTTCTGCACGAAAAACTTCTGCTCCAAGAGTACCGGCAATTTCGTCAATCCTCATGGAAGTAGGGCAGTTTACAACAACAGCAGGCTTAAAATCTTTTTCGCCGCTGTGCTGCCAGATTGAATAACAAAGCTCTGCCAAAACAGAAAGACTGAATACTTCCTGTGCTTTAAGAATCTTACTTTCTTTTTCTTTGTCGTCCCACCAGACGATGTTTCCGCGGTCTCCGTCGCAGTCTGGCATATAACCGAGTATTACTTCTTTGTGACCTTCTTCGTGTAAAAGATTCATTGCATCCCTTACGTGAACAAGGTTTTCTGCTTCCGGAATTATTTCGTGTACAATCTCGTCTTCGTTGAGCGCGTAAAAATTGATTCTGTTAGTTACAAAGAATTCTTTATCTATGCACTTTGCCCTTGAGCTTCCGTTAAAATCACAGACTACTCCAAGAGGCTTTTTTGAAAGATAAGACTGAATCATATTAAAAAAGTCAGTCTGATATTCCTTATTGTCTGTACCTGTAATTGTCTTTAAAACAAAATTCTCGTATGCGTGAAGAGCATTATATTTTGAACTGCTCTGGGTTTTATATGCTTCCTGTAACATCGAAGTACTGCAGTTATAGGCGTCTTTTACAAGCTTTGAAACTTTAGCATCATCACTTAAAACAGATAAAAAATCTTTTGTAACAAGGGCATTTTCTTCTGCATTTAAAACACCACCGTTATTTGTTCCGAATTTAATACCGTTGTGGCCTACAGGATTATGACTTGCAGAAATATAAATAAAGCCGTCTAATTTTCTGGAATAAGCCATGATTTCTGGAGCAGAAGTTACTCCTGAATACTGGATGATTGCTCCTCTTGCGGTAAGTGCGTGTAACATTGCATCAGCAATAGCAGGGCCCGTTGGTCTTGTATCAATACCGAGTGCAATTACCGGGTTTTCCTGATTTGAAACTTTTGAAATATAATCAAAAAAAACATCTGCTGCTACAACACAAAGCGCTTTATCATCTTCGGAAATTTGTGGCGATTTGTCCTGTTCGTCTTTTGATACAGCAAAAACCTTCCGCCAGCCGGATGCCGACAAAATCATGTTATGTTCCATAAATTATATAATAGCACGAAATAAAGGATTTAACAAACACTACAAACTTGTTTTATTAAAATATAATCAGTATACTAGGCAGGTGGAGAAAAGATATGACTTTTATTGATGCGCCAATGCCGGCTAAAGGAGATACAGTTGTTGTAGGTCTTTCCGGCGGAGTAGATTCAACATTAACAGCACTTTTATTAAAGGATGCAGGATGCCGTGTTATTGGTGTTACCATGTCTTTGTGGGATGGAAAACTTCCCCCGGGACTTGATCCCGATGCAATTCCTGATTCATGCTATGGTCCTGGAGAATATAAAGATATTGAAGACTGCAGGACTTTCTGTGAACAGAATGATATTGAATATCATGTTGTTGATGTAAAAAAAGAATATCACGAAGAAGTTCTTGAATATTTTAAAAGAGAATACAGGAACGGGCGAACTCCAAACCCATGTATTCAGTGTAACAGAAAAATAAAATTCGGAGCTCTTTTAAAAGGAATCGAAAAGATTGGTATTCAGTATGATTATTTTTGTACAGGACATTATGCAAAGGTCGTAAAGCCAGAAGAAGGTCTTTTTGGAACTGATATTAAGCCTTTTATGGTAAGCTCGGCATATGATTATACAAAAGATCAGACTTATTTTTTATACAGGATTCCATCGGAAACACTTTCTAAAGTTCGCTTTCCTCTTGCAAAATATAAAAAATCAGAAGTTTTCGAGATGGCAAAAAAACGTAATCTTATTGCGGCAGAAAGAAAAGAAAGCCAGGATTTTATTCCTCCCGAATATTTTGATGTCCTTTTTGCAGATAAGCCTTCTATCCCCGGAGATATTATTGATCTTGACGGAAAAAAGCTTGGAACACACAGGGGAATTGAACATTATACTGTAGGGCAGAGGCGTGGTCTTGGTGTTGCAGTAAGCTATCCGGTTTATGTTCATTCAATCGATCCTGTTTCTAATACTGTTGTGCTTGCAAAAAACGAAGATCTTAATGCAAAGGGCCTTGTAGCAGATAATTTTGTCTGGAGTGGAAACGTCGAACCTTCGGAGCCGATCGAAGCTTTTGTAAAAATAAGACTTGCTTCTAAACCTGTAAAAGCTAGAATCGAAAAATACGAAGCAGAGAATGGCGAAGAGTTTACGGGAACTCCCTGGAAAATTTCTTTTGAAAATGAACAGCGCGCAATTGCACCCGGACAGTCTGCTGTTTTATATATCGACGGTACAATCTGTGGCGGCGGAATTATTTCTAAAGTCTTGCGTGATTAATTTTTTCGGGGGATTAATTTTTCTCACAAGATTAATTTAATCTCCCGCCTCTTTATTTTCTAATCAGTTTACAACGAGAATAGAATAATTAATCTTTTTGGTGTTTCCAAGATAATCTTCTACCTGAATACCAAGAGTTGATTTTCCCTGAGTTAAAATTACTTCACCTAAAAGGAAAAGATTTCCGTCCGGATAAACATCTGAGCTCAAATATTTCTTTTTTCCACTGATGTAAATGCGGTTATTTTCCTCGTCAATCTTATCGTAAGAAAGCTGGTCAATTTCAACACCGTTTATTGTTGTCGTAGATTTATACGGAGTAGCGATTGAATTTCTTCTCTGATAGATTTTATATGTTCCAGATTTAAAACTTGGTTCAGAGATTTCGAAAAGTTCTCCTGATTTATTTTTTAATACGATTGGAGAAAGAACATAAGGAACTTCGTTCTGTGTGCGAGGCATAAAGATTTTTGGGTTGATAGAAGTACTTTTTAAACTGTCGAAAATCTGAAGTTCGAGTGTGCTTCTTTTTGTCTGATAGCCCGAATTACCCGTAGTACCAATTTCTTCGTTTTCTGTGAATGTATTTTTAAGATCAAGATTTGCCTTGATAGAAGTTCGTTCAAGATTTCCGTAAACAGAAACAAGGTCTTCTGAATGCTGAATCATCACAGAACTTCCCAAAGTTGACGGAAATAAAAATGCTTCGTCGCTTGAATCATTTGTATAAATTAAAAGTCTTCCATCCCCGATTGCCTTTACGTGCGAAGGATCAGAGAAGATGAATGATGTACTGATAGAGTTTCCCCTGCGCTGACCAAAATATGACTGAATATTAGAAGCTTCAATATCTTCTACAGGCCATGAAAAAGCAAAGAGTGAAGTAACTGCAAAAATAACAGAAAGTGTTATGATTATTGTTTTAATTTTTTTCATATCCGTACTCCTACTTTTTCTTGATAGTCATTTTAGAGATTGTTGTATCTTTTCCAACGTATAAAACTTCGCCGAAAGTTTTTATGAATGCAGAATCAGCGGTAAAACTGAATTTACCCTGAAGACTGTTTGTTTTTTCAAGGATATAAATTGTGTAATTATTGTTTGTTTTTCCAAGGAGGAATAAAAGATTTTCTGTTTCCTGGAAATCAAGGATTCTGTCTGTTAGAGGAAGCTTTATAGATTTTTTGAGCTCAAAATCATAAATACCAAAGCCACCCGCATAGTTGTAGAAAACCTTTGTGCAGTCTTTATTAAATTTAACAAGAGTTCTGTGATTTAATTCTCCCGAAAGATTTTCGTGGAAGATGATTTTAGACTGATCTTTATCGCGCTGAGTGATGATGAATCTCTGTGGGTCGTGTCCCGAAATGGAAGCAATGTATTTTCCGTCTTTACAGATATCTACACCAAGGATAACAGAATAATCACTTCCGCCCGGATTAAAGGTTAAAACGTTTGAACCATCTGTGTTATTTACAATTCTTATGTCTCCGTCTGCATAACCTGCAATTGTGTATGATTCGTTCGAAGAAAAAGCAGTGATTGGGATTACACTTTCGTTAGTCCATTTGATTGAACCATCCTGATTACATCTTGAAAAAGAAGTTCCGCCGGGGAGCATAAGATAGATTCTGTTGTTTTCGAAATATGGAAAGCCTGCATCCATAATTGTTCCGACTTTATTTCCGTAAGAGCTGAAAAAATCAGTCTGTGAAGCGTCGGTATTATATGTTGTAAAATAAGTTTCCGAAATTGATGACTTTTGAGGGTAAGTCCTTAAAAGAGCGATTTTTCCTTCTTCTGTAAAATATCCCATTGTCTGACCAAGCTTAAAAGGAATCATCTGGGCTTCATCCGGGATTTGTTCAAGTACAGGATCTGTAAGGTCGAGTTTCCATTCAGAAATATAATTATATTCTTTTGCAAGTGGAGTGGCCGCAAGAACTATGTAAAGAAGCGAAAAAATAATTGCAATACTGGTAATAATAATTGTGATACTTTTTTTTGTTTTCATACTATTCTTATGCTATAATAAAGAAGAATAAAAATCAATTAAAAAACAACTTTGTTTATATCTGTAGTAAAATGTTATTCCTTGACAAAATACCGTAATGGATGCAAAATATTACATATATTTCAAAGTAAATTATCAAAAAGTTAGAGGTAGATTATGACAGACGACATCCTTACAATCGAAGAAGTTTCAAAATATTTACGCATTTCCGACAGAACAGTTTATGACTGGGCTCAGAAAGGTGAAATTCCTGCGGGAAAAATCGGAACTGTATGGCGTTTTAAAAAATCAGAAATTGAACGCTGGGTAAATGCAAGACTTTCTTCTGAATTAAATACAGATCAGGATACCGAAGTAAAGGTAAGAAACATCCTTTCACCAGACAGAGTTGTTTTTATTAATCAGACTACAAAGCACGATGCACTCGTACAGCTTGCAGGTGTTTTAGCAAATGCACCACAGGTAAAAAATGCGGCTGAACTTACAGAAGGAATCCTTAAAAGAGAAGAACTCATGTCTACAGGAATCGGAAGGGGAATTGCTCTTCCACACGTAAGACTTGCTTCTGTAACAGATTTAGTTATGGCTGTTGGTGTGTGTAAAAAACCGATTACAGATTTTCAGGCAATTGATGATCAGCCGGTAAATATAATGTTCATGATTGCAGCAGCATATAATCAGCATTCATATTATTTAAGGACAATTTCGCACTTCAGTTCAAAATTAAAAAACGATGAACTTCGCGAAGCTCTCTTTAATTCAAGCTCAGAAGAAGAGATTTACAGTCTTTTATTAAAATAAAAATTTAAAATCGAAAAATCTGGCGCCTGATTAAAAGCGTTTAATTAAAAACTCACCGCGAACCATTTTGTTCTATCCTGCATTTTTGCAGCGATGGTTCCCCAGGTGAGGCGTGCAGTTGTTTCACCCATAAGATATTCTTTTCCGTTGAAGTTGTATTTTTGTCCAGGTTCATTAAGGGCTATGGCTGGCATGGCGTGTTTATATTCTGGGGAAATTAAAAGGATAGAATTAATTCCGTAATAGTTTAAAAGTGCGCAGATTAAAAAGCTTCTTGAATCACAATCATTTGCAGCCCCGATTAAAACTGCAGGAAGGGAGTTAAAATCAGATTCATTTGCTGTCGGAGCTCTTTGATAACCAAAGCTTTGTGTCCATGTAAGAAGTGTCTGAGCAATAAATAAATCAAGGTTTTCTACATTATTCTTTTTTGCATAATCTTTTAACTCGGTGATTATGATTTCCATCTGTGGTTTAATGCGTCCGTAATTATCTCGGTAGAGGATTCTGTAATATCGTTTCCAGGCTTCAATTACATCATCTGTATTTAAATATTTATTGAGTAAATCATATTCGACTTCTATATTCATCTGTGATAAAGATACATCAGAAGTATTGATGGTAATTTGTTTTTTAATGTCTACATCCCCGATTTTGAATTTATATTTTTTAGGATTTTTTGGTTCGTCTTCAGAAAAGGCAGAAATAAGAATTCCCGGAGTATAGTAATAATCATCATTTATACAAAGGCTGTTTATTGCGCTGTACATAACAGAAAAGTATGAATCAAAAAGATCTTTATGGGCATATAAAAGTATAAAAAGATGCTGTGTTTTTGAAAGTTCGACTGTATATGACATTCCTGTAAGGGGAACATCATTTATTGTGGCAGCAGGATTTGCAATCAGGCAGGGAGTTTTGTTCCATGTAAAACCCTGGGTTTGATAATCATCACTGAAGTTTTCCAGGCATTTTTCTGTTGTTTTTTCTAAGGTTGTATCTTCATCTATATCTAATACTTTAGAAATAAGTGTGATTCCGAATTTTTCGTGTTGATAAAGTTTTACGTTTGTGTCTTCGGAAGGAAGTTCTTCAAAACCAATCGGAAGATCAAAGAAATAATAAGGCTCATCATCTTGGGCAAATGATTTTGCGAAAGTGAGTGTGAGTAAAATAAAAATGAAAAATCCTTTTTTAAGCTTATTACTTGTCATTTTTAATCTCCTTTTATATAGTAGAACTCGTGGATAAAGTTCAAATCATATTCGAAAATGATGAAATTATCGTGCTCAATAAGCCTTGTGGTCTTGCCGTTCAGGGCGGGCAGAATATTTCTCATTCATTAGATAAAGACCTTTCGGATGCTCTTGGTTACAAAATATATTTAGTTCACCGTCTTGATAAAGAAACTTCAGGCCTTATGATTGTGGCAAAAAATCCTGTAGCTGCATCAAAATGGACAAAGCTTATTTCTTCCAAGATTGTACAGAAAGAATATGTTGCAATATGTCTTGGCTCTTTACCACAAAAAAAGGGTATAATAAAAGAAGATTTAATTCAACACGGGCAGAATAAAAGCGCCGTTACAAGATACGAAGTAGAAAAAGAATGGGTGAGTGATGGGGAAATTCCTGTTAATTTTTCGAGGATAAGGCTTTTTTTAGAGACAGGGCGCATGCATCAGATTAGAATCCATCTTTCTAAAAACAATTGTCCTATTGCGGGTGATGATCAGCACGGGAATTTTAAACTCAATAAGATAATCAGAAAACAGTTTAAGATAAAAAATCTTTTGTTGTGTTCCCAAAAACTGTCTCTTCCGCTGGCTGGTGGCATGAAAACCTTTGAGATTCCTCTTCCGTCTTCGATGGAGTTTTAATTCCGGGCTTTAAGTTTTAATCTTGACCGATTGTTTTATTACCGTTAAAATATATTAATATGTATGATTTAAAAGATTCAGATTTCTTCGATATGGACGAAGAGGCTTACGACACAGTTGTTGAAAATGATATTTCGTTTACCGGCACTGTTAAGATGAAAAAGCCTTTCATGATCAGAGGTAAAATTAAAGGACACATAGAATCAGAAAGTGATTTAGTAGTTGATTCTAATGCTATAGTCGATGCAGACATAACTGCAGAAAGAGTTTTAATCCGTGGAAGAGTTAAGGGTAATGTACGCGCAAACAAATTGATTTTCGTTACTGCATCCGGAACTTTAATTGGTGATATCACAAGTCAGAAAATAGTACTTGAACCTGGAAGTGAATTTACAGGTAAGTGTACAATGGTAAAATAAAATGAAAAATAAAAAGATTGTTTTAGTTTTAGCTTTTGCTCTTTTCTTTGTGCCGGTTTTTGCACAGACAGTTCAGAAGGACGCACTCGTTTTGTATCACAACGGAAAGTACCGTGAATCGGTTCAGGTTTGTGAAGAAGAATTAAAAGAAAATCCATATCGTATTGAATCATACGTTGTAATGTGCTGGTCTCTGGTAGAAAACAAACAGTACGCAGAAGCAGAACAGCGATCTAAAGAAGGACTTGCAATCAGCCCTTATGAACCACGTTTAATCGAAATCCTTGGTGAGGCATTGTACTATCAGGGAAAGAACAACGCTGCGCTCGAACAGTTCGAAAAATATGTTTCTAACTCAAACGAAAGTGCCGGCCGTTATGGTAAAGCATATTATTTTATGGGAGAAATTTACATCAAGCAGGGAAGATATCAGCACGCAGATATATCATTCTCTACTGCAGTAAAAGCTGAACCATTAATCGATAACTGGTGGGTAAGACTCGGTTATGCCAGAGAAATGGCTGGTAACTACAAGGAAGCAATGGAAGCATACGACGAAGCCTTAAGATTGAATTCTTCTTCGGTAGATGCTGCTCAGGGTAGAAACCGCATCAGTACAAAATTACAGTAATTTAAATAAAGACTAAAGTGAAAAAAATACGCATAGAAACATTGGGTTGCAGGTTGAATCAGATTGAAAGTGAAGCCTGCGCCCATTATTTTTTAGAATCCGGTTTTGAAGTTCTGATGGGCGGTGTTTCTGCTAAATCAGAAGAAGACCCGGATACAGTTCTAACAATAATCAACACATGTACAGTTACTCAAAAAGCAGAGCAGAAAGCAAGGAGAATAATCCGTCTTGTTTTAAAAAAATATCAGAATGCGGCCTGCCTTGTTACAGGCTGTTATGCCCAGCTTTCACGTGATGAACTATTAAAAATGGATCCGCGAATTATTGTCCTTGGGGGCCAGATAAAAAGCCGTTTAACTAAGGTGCCCGAAGTTTTAAATTCCTTTATAAAAGAAAAGGGATGGGATGCTCTTAAGTTTGCAAGCTTTATGAATCAAAAGATTACTTCTGCTCCACAGGAAAAACCCGGCTTTCCGGAAGAATCATTTAAGCTTGCAGGGACTTCTTTTTTAGCACATTCACGAGCTTCTCTAAAAATCCAGGACGGATGTAATAATAACTGTTCTTATTGTGCAATTCATATGGCACGTGGTCACAGCGTTTCGCTTGATGCATCTTTGGCAATTAAAAGGGTACAGGAGCTTGAAGAAAAGGGGAACGAAGAAGTTGTTTTAACTACGGTGAATATCGGGCAGTATAAATCTGAATACGAAGGAAAAACAGTTTATTTTTCTGATTTATTAAAGCTTTTACTTGAAAATACAAAGACTATCAGCTTTAGGATTTCGAGTCTTTATCCTGAAGTTGTTGATGATAAGTTTTGCAGCGTGATTAAAGATAGCCGTGTTCAGCCTCATTTTCATCTTTCTGTCCAAAGCGGAAGCAATAAGATTTTAAAACTGATGAACAGGGTTTATAAGGCAGAAGATGTTTTAAATGCATGTAAGAAGCTTAGGGGGGCAAAAGATAATCCTTTTATAGCTTGTGATATTATTACAGGCTTTCCGGGCGAAACTGATGATGATTTTATGCAGACAAAAAAGCTTTGCGATGAATGTAATTTTACATGGATTCATGCTTTTCCTTATTCACAGAGGCCTGGAACTAAGGCGATAGAATTACCCGGCAAAGTTCCCCAGAGCATATCTGATTCAAGAGTAAAAATACTTAATGATATAGCTGTAAAAAATAAGATTGATTATATAAAGAGCTTTATAGGTAAAGAGATGGATGCAGTTTTAGAGACTGTAAAAACCTCTCAGATTATGGGCCCCGGTTTGATTCACTATCATGCAGTAACCGGTAACTTTTTACATTGCGAAATTATTTCCAGAGAAGTGCGCGAGCCTCGTAAAAAAACACGAATAAAACTTTTATCCGTCCTTGAAGATAAAATCCAGAAAGGCGGCGAACTCGAAGTCACCGCCACATTTATCGACTAAACAAATTTTCGGACAAGAGGGATTTGAACCAGCTCTAATCTATTGCGCGTAAAGCGCAATTTCCTCTTAGCAGGGGGCAACGGGGGCGGCGATTAGCCCCCGTTATATTAATGTATATTTACAAACAAAGCGCTCCGAGTGAACGGCAGTGAACGAGGACGGCAACCGCAGGATGTCGGGGGTTCATCAAAGCCATAAGTTAAATAAAAAAAGCCTTCCTTTTCGGAAGACTTAATTCGGGCAAGAGGGATTTGAACCCCCGACATCCTGGTCCCAAACCAGACGCGCTACCAGCTGCGCTATTGCCCGGAATGTTTTTATAATATATAACTTTTTTGATTTTTGTTCAATAGGTTATTCTCGTTTTTTAAGAAATATCTATCAGTTTTCCTATCTCCACGGGAATGCGGACTGTGGGACTTCGGGGATGGATTTTATGTGTTCACCCTTAAAATATCCGGTTGTACCGTCCAGGAGTCGGACCTTGTACATAAATTCATCCTCAATAGGATTATCCTCGGTTATAGTTTTTTCAAGGAAAATAAAACCTGTATTTTTCGGATAATATGCAATCGCTTCTGAATATTCATCAGATTCTTTGTAAAGGATAAGGCTGTCTACATCAACTACACCAAAGCTTTCAAGATGATTTTTAATCACGATGAGTTCTGCGTTACCGGCTTTATCAATCTCTTTTTGTTCAGGGCCTGTAAGACTGTAGATTTCTCCATATTTTCCAATTTTCCATGCCATTGCATAACGTCTTAAAACTTTTCCTTTTTTCATATGCCATGGAATTAAAATCTGCTTTATAACTGTTCCTGTGCTGTCCAGGATTAAAAATGATTCGCTGTTATAAAAAATATTGTGTCCGCTGTATATCTTTCCTACAAATTTAAATTTTTTATCCATAGAGATTGCTGTATAGTAAGCTTTAGAAACAGACCATGGCATTTCGTCCCTAAATAATCCTGTAATTTCTTTAGACGAATCTGAATCATCCTTGTGATTAATAATCTTAAATCCTTCGTCTGTAAAAGCCTTCCAAGAATTCAAATCTTCCCTGTGAATGATTTTCGGTTTATCTTTACCACATAAATCAATACCCGCATAATCCTGATTTCTTAAATCTTCAAAAAGGATGCCGTCTTTTAATTCGAACGCAACATAGGCATCCTTAGAAAAATGCTCAGGAAGATATTCTGAATAATCTGTTTCTTTTTCTGCTGTAAGAGGACTCTCTACATATTCCCATTTTTTATTGAAGTATTTAAAATATCCGTTATTTTCTTCTCCCTCATAATAAAAAATCAGTTCTCCGTTTTTACCTTCAAGAGGACCTTTTGGTGTAACAGGATTTTTTGAATCATACGAATATCTTAAGAAATTTCCATCTTTTTTAATCAGAGGCTTTGACATGATAAGACAAACAGGAAAGCACTGATATTTTTCTTCAAGTTCGATATCATATCCTTCTGTCATCTTACTTACACCGATGATTCCAAGTTTATCTTTTTCATCCTGCGTTTCGTATAAAATCACTTCCGGTGTTTCTTCTGTGATTTCTGATTTTTCTTCTGCCTGTACTTCATTCTGCTCTATAGACTTTTCATTTATAACATTCTGATTATCTTTTTCTGTACACGAAATAAATAAAAGGATTGTGATTAAAAAAAGACTGCAAAATTTAAAAATGTTTTTCATATATTTCTCCCTGTGGATTATGATACATAATAAATCCACCTATATTATATAAAAAAAACCGAATGAGAAAAAGTCACTCGGTTTTTGTATTTTTTGATTATTTTTTTGCTCAGATTCTTACTAGATTCCGATAAAGTGTGAATTTACCTTGTCTTCTACATAAGAAATAAAATCAGAAAGCTTCATTGTTTTCTGTGGTTTCTGGCTTGAATATCTGTAGCGAACGCATACTGTATTGTCTGCCTTTTCTTTTTCACCAACAACAAGGATGTATGGAGTTTTGTGTTCCATAGAAACCTGTTTGATTTTAGCCTTCATGTTATCTTCGCTTAAATAAGCATTAGATCTGATGTCGTGTGCTAAAAGCTCATCATTAATCTTTCTTGCATAATCATCGAATTCTGAAGATACAGGAACAACTGCAACCTGTTCAAAGCTGAGCCATGTAGGGAAGGCACCTGCAAAGTTTTCTACAAGGATACCAAAGAAGCGTTCAATAGAACCAAGAACTGCACGGTGGAGCATTACAGGATGATGCTTCTGGTTATCGCTTCCGATGTAAGTTGCATCAAGGCGTTCTGCACTAGGAAGCTGATAGTCTACCTGAATTGTACCACACTGCCATTCGCGTCCAAGACAGTCAAAAAGCTTGAACTCAAGTTTAGGGCCGTAGAATGCACCTTCACCCGGCTGGAGTTCATATTCAAGTCCTGCTTCGTGACATGCGTCAGAAAGTTGTTTTTCTGCTCTTTCCCATGTTGCAAGGTCTCCTACGTGATCTTCCGGCATTGTTGAAAATTTAACAACGAGCTTATCAAAACCAAAGTCGTGATATACCTTCTTTAAAAGCTTACAGAATTTTGCAACTTCTGAACCAAGCTGTTCTTCCGTACAGAAAATATGTGCGTCATCCTGAACAAATCCTCTGATACGCATAACTCCGTGTAAAGTTCCGGAAGGCTCATTTCTTACATCATGACCGAATTCTGCAAGGCGGAGTGGTAAATCTTTGTAAGATCTCTGTCTGCTCTTAAAGATTTCGATGGCACCAGGACAGTTCATCGGTTTGATTGCAAACATTCTTTTTTCTGATTCGGTGATGAACATATTCTGCTGATAGTGTCCCCAGTGACCAGATCTTTCCCATAAAGAGCGTGGCATGATTGCAGGAGTGTTTACTTCTTTATATCCGTCTTCACGAATCTGTTTTCTCATGTAATCCTGGATTACAGTGTAAATTGTCCATCCGTTTGGATGCCAGAAAATCTGACCCGGGTCTTCTGGATCAAGATGGAATAAATCCATTTCCTGTCCGATTATTCTGTGGTCGCGTTTTTCTGCTTCTTCGAGCATCTTAAGGTAATCTTTAAGATCATTTGGTTTTTCAAAACAGAGTGCGTATACGCGGGTAAGCATCTGGCGCTCTGAATCTCCTCTCCAGTATGCACCTGCAACTTTATTGAGCTTAAAGCTCTGCGCGTTGATTTCTTTTGTGTTCTGAACATGAGGTCCACGGCATAAGTCAAGAAAGCCGTCCTGTTCATAAGTTGTGATTACTGCATCGGATGGTAAATCGTTGATGAGTTCTACTTTATATGGTTCATCACTAAAAAGCTTTAATGCTTCTTCTTTTGAAACTTCTTTGCGTACAAAATCGTGATTGCCTGCAAGAATCTTTCTCATTTCTTTTTCTACTGCAGGAAAATCTTCTTCGGTGAATCTGGTGCCGGTGGTGAACTCAAAGTCATAATAGAATCCATTGTCGATAGATGGACCAATTGCGATTTTAGTTCCAGGATAAAGGTGTTTGATTGCCTCTGCCATTACGTGTGCACATGAGTGCCTGATAATCTGTAGTTTTTCGTCAGCCATAGTTGTTTCTCCTTTTTTAATATGACACCAGAATTTAAATAACAAAAAAGTTATTTAACAAAATATTATAGTGAATTTGTGTTTTTAAGTGAATAGGAATAAAAAAAACTGCCGGAGGCAAATCCGGCAGTTCAAAAGGAGGAAATTTTTACATCAGGCAATAATTTTATTCATTAAATTATTAATTGAATCTTCTGTCGTCGATTCTCTTTGTTTTCTTTTCGCTTCTTGGAAGTTCACCGATTCCGACAACCTTTACTTCCGGAGTCATGTTGTACTTCTGTTTGAATGTGTACTGAATCTGTAAAGATACTTCTGTACGGTCTGTACCGCCTTCAACTTCTACGATTACAGTCATCTGGTCTTTTCCGTCAACGTGTTCAATTACTGCACGGTATTCGCTTGAAGCACCAGGAACAGAATTGATTACATCTTCGATTGTACTTGGGAAGATGATGTTTCCCTTTACCTTAACCATGTCGTCACTTCTTCCCATGATGTGAGAGATGCGTGGGAATTTTGAACCACAAGGACATTCACCAGGAATGAAGGAAGCAAGGTCATGTGTTCTGAATCGGAACAATGGAGCACCTTCTTTTACTAATGTAGTAAGAGTGATTTCTCCCATTTCGCCTTCTTTTACAGGCTTTCCTGTTACAGGATCAAGGATTTCTATATAAAGATAATCATTAAAAATATGCATTCCTTCTGTCTGTTTTGTACAGTTGATTCCGATACCTGGACCATAACATTCTGTAAGACCATAAATATCATAAAGCTCAATTCCAAGAATGCTCTTGATTCTGTTGCGCATTTTTTCGCCCCAGCGTTCTGAACCGATTACACCTTTTTTAAGTTTGATGTTGTTCATGAGTCCTCTTTTTTCTACCTGTTCTGCAAGTAAGAGGGCATATGATGAAGTAGCACAGATTACTGTTGCCTGTAAGTCCTGCATCATCTGAAGCTGTTTTTCTGTGTTACCAGGTCCCATAGGAATTGCCATTGCACCAAGGCGTTCACAACCAGCCTGGAAACCAATACCCGCTGTCCAAAGTCCATATCCCGGTGTAATCTGAATGCGGTCTTTATTTGTAATTCCTGCCATTTCGTAGCAGCGCTGGAACATGATTGCCCAGTCTTCAACATCTTTCTTTGTATAAGGAATGATTACAGGAGAACCTGTTGTACCGCTTGATGAATGGATACGAACAATTTCTTCTTCTGAAACAGATGCAAGTCCAAGAGGGTAGGCATCGCGAAGATCCTGTTTTGAACAGAAAGGAACAAGGTTTTCAAAATCTTCCTGTGTTTTAATGTCGTCAGGATTTACGTTCTTGAATCTTTCTGTATAGAAAGGATTACCGCATTTTTTTACGCGGCGAATCTGTTCTCTTATTAAATCCAGCTGTTTGTCTGTCATTTTCATATTTATACTCCATAAAATTGTTTTATTGCTTTGTTACTATACATAATAACACACTCAAAATATTGTGTCAACAAGTTTCTATGAAAAGAAACATAAAAAAAATAATAATGTTACTACAAAAAGAAACATTTTTAAAAAAAGTATTGACAATTAATTTTTGTTTTGTTACTATTGGCAGTAACAAGAAGTGATACTGTTAATAGTAACGCGCGAAATATCGGCAGTAACACTCAGAAAGGTAATCAGCCTTTAGACAACAATTAATACATAACCAGATTATAAGGAGAATTGATTATGGAAAAACGCGAATTAAATGTAGAATCAAAAAAAGGACTTTCATTAAGAGATCTGCTTCTTACAGCAGTTCTTCTTGCAGCAGGCGCTGTATTGAAATTTTTCGTTGGACAGTTTGTAAACTTCTTTGGAATGAAGCCAAACTTTATCATTGCGATGTATTGTATGATTATTGTATTGCTCCGTCCAAAACTCTGGTATTGTATTGTTGTAGGACTTTTAGCCGGAGCAATCTGTCAGTTCTTCCCAGGTACTGCCGGTTTGAACTTTGCTTCTGAATTTGCAGGTGCTTTATGTATGGGTCTTTTGAATCTTATTCCTATTAAAAATCGTAAGATGGAAATTGGTTTTGCTGCAGTAAATACATTTATAAGCACTGTTGTTTCAGGTGCATTATTCACAATCTTACTCTTTGTTGTAATAAAATCAGAACCTTCGGCAATGGCAGCTTATGTACCAATCGTTTTAGGAACTGCAACATTAAATGCAATCATCGTTGGACTTTTGTATGTACCTCTTATGAAGGCAATTAAAAAACCATTTGTAAGCGAAAACTAATTAATCAAAAGGCGGCTGTACTTTACGGTGTGGCCGTCTTTTCATATTTTTTATACAGGAAATCAAAATGATTGAAATCAATGAACTTACTTTCAGCTATGCACTTTCAAAGAAAAAAGCTTTAAGCGATATAACACTGCAGATTCAAAAAGGTGATTTTGTAGGAATTATCGGTGAATCGGGAGCCGGGAAAACAACCTTATGCAGCTGTTTAAACGGTCTTATTCCTCATCATTATAACGGAGATTTTTATGGTTCTGTTAAAATCGAAGGTGAAGATACTTTTGACATTAAACCCGATAAACTTGCATTAAAAGTTGGTTCTGTATTTCAGGATATAGAAAGTCAGATTGTAAGCTATTTTGTAGAAGATGAAATCTTATTCGGACTTGAAAATTTTGGTGTTCCAAAAGATCAGATAGAAAAAAGAATTACAGGTGCATTAAAAGCACTTGATATTGAAGAACTTCGTCACAGAGAAATTTCTACTTTGAGTGGCGGACAAAAACAGAAGGTTGTATTTGCTTCTATCCTGGCTCTTGAACCGGATTATCTTATTCTTGATGAACCGACCGGGGAATTAGATCCGGCTTCATCGCTTCAGATTTTTAATATCTTAAAAAAATTAAACGAAGAAAAGGGAATTACAATCATCATTGCAGAACAGAAAATCATGCTTTTGTGTGAGTTTGCAAAAAAACTCCTTGTTCTGGAAAAAGGTAAAGTTGTTCATTACGGCGAAATCAGAAGCACATTGACTCATCAGAAAGAAATGGAAGAAGCGGGAATCAACTGTCCGCGAGTTTTGACATTAACGGGTAAGATGATGGATGAAGGCCTTACTCCAAAGGGAATGAAAAAAGAAGAGAGAATCTGTCTTAATACAAAAGAAGCGGCAGATTTTGTAAAAAAATGTATGAATAAAACCGGAGGTTCAAAATGAGTGAAAATAAAATCAGTGTAGAAAATAAAATGAATGTTCCGGTATTGGAATTCAAAAATGTATGTTTTTCTTATAATTCAACTGCGAACGTAAATAACTTAAATGTGAAAATTCAAAAGGGGGATTTTACTGCAATCATCGGATCTAACGGAGCAGGAAAATCAACTTTTTCTAAATTATCAAACGGATTATTACAGCCGAGCGAAGGTGATGTTTTTGTTCTAGGTGAAAATACAAGACGTAAAAAGGTAAGTGATCTTGCACGTCACATCGGATTTTTGTTTCAGAATCCTGACCGTCAGATCTGCTGTAATACTGTAAGAGAAGAGATAGCATTCAGCCTTAAAAACAATGGTCTTGGCGAAAAGGAAATAGAAAAAAAAGTAAACGAGACGATTAAAGAATTCGGTTTTGACGGGGATGCAGAGCCTTATAATATGAGCCGTGGTCAGAGACAGAGACTTTGTCTTGCATGTCTTATTGCGTTGAATCCGGAAATCTTAATTTTAGACGAACCTACAACCGGGCTTGATTACCGTGAGTGTATGGAAATGATGAACAGAATCAAGGAATTGAATGAGAAGGGAACAACAGTAATCATGGTCTGTCACGATATGGAAGTTGTTCTGGATTTTGCAAAATCAATCATCGTAATGAACAGGGGAGAAATCCTTAAAACAGGAGATGCAAGAGAGATTCTTATGGATAAACCTCTGCTCGAAAAAGCAAGACTCCTCCAACCTCAGATTGCAGCAACCTGTTCACTCCTTGGTAAAGATTATAAAAATATTTTTACTGTAGAAGAGATGATTACTAAAATGAAAGAACTTAAAAAAGGAAGGGCTTAAGATGAAAGGATTTTTAGATTATTTAGAGGGAGATTCGATTCTCCACAGGATGCATCCTCTTTCAAAGATTTTTACAGCATTTATTATCTGTGCTTCGGCTTTTGTTTCTTCAAACTTTTTCTTTCTTACAGGATTATTGATTTTTAATCTTCTTTTAGGATTGATTGGTGAAGGCAAAACTCATTCAGGACTTTTTAAAAGAACTCTTGGAATATTTAAAGGTCTTTTTAAGATGTCAATTTTCCTTTTTGTACTCCAGGTGCTTATTATAAGAAAAGGTGAAGTTGTAATTCCGATTACTCAAAGCTTTGGAATAACTGACCTTGGAATCCGTAACGGTTTACTTTTAATTTTACGCCTTACAGATGCAACGTTGCCACTTTCAGTTTTGATTTCTGTAATCAACTTAAATGACCTTTCGAACACAATGGTGCAGGAACTTCATATTCCATATAAATATGCTTTTACACTTACTTCGGCTATCCGTTTTATTCCGGTTTTTTCTTCCGAAATGTCTGGCATTATAGAAAGTCAGAAGGCGAGGGGTGTAGATTTTGATGTTAAAAATCCGTTCAAGAAAATAGGTATGATTCTTCCGCTTTGCTTCCCGCTTTTGATGAGTGCAGTAAGAAAGATTGAATTGACGGCTACAGCAGCAGAACTTCGCGGATTTTACTTCAGGACAAGAAAAAGCTGCACAAAGGTTTATAAACATCACTTTTGTGATTTCGTTTTTATCCTTACAGGCTTTGTAATTCTTGCATTATCAATTGTGATTAATCTGCAGCATCTACCGCTTTAACGTTGAGCTCATAAAAATCAGGTTTTACTAAAAGCCTGATTGCATTTTTGAGCTCATCTTTGTTTATGATTCCAGACTTACAGGCTGCTCCCAAAAGGATCATATTCACAATCTTTGTTGAACCAAGCTCACGGCAAATCTTATCTGTATCTACGACAATAACCTGTGTTTTACATGTCTTTAAATAATTAGTCATGCTTTGGGCAGAAAAGACTTTCCCGTTTAAGCTTGCTGTTGTCGGCTGAACACATTTATTGTTTACGATAACAGTTCCGCCTTCTTTTAAATACTCGATATTACGTACTGCTTCTGCCGCTTCGAATGCGATTATTACATCTGCCTGGCCTTTAGAAATCAGCGGAGAAAAAACATCATTTCCGATTCTTACATGGCTTACAACTGAACCACCCCTCTGTGCCATACCGATTGTTTCTGCAGAAAGAACGTGCTCTCCGCCAGAAATTGCTGCCTGAGATAAAACCTTTGCCGCAAGAACTGTTCCCTGTCCACCAACTCCGCAAATCAAAATATTCTTACTCATTTTTTACCTCCAATGGCACCAAACGGACAAACTTTTTCGCATAATCCGCAGCCCGTACACAAAGATGAATCTATTTCTACAGTCTGTTTTCCTTTTTCATTTTTAGAAAGGCTCAGGCTCAATGCAGGACATCCAAGTTCATTAATACATTTTTTACATCCTGTACATTTTGCATTATCAACATTTTTTGCACCCGGGAACTTGTAGCCGACTTTTCCTGCAATGCTGATACAAGGGGATTTAAATATGATTGCGCTTACGCCTTTAGCTTCTACCGCTTTGTTTACAGCCTCAATCGATTTTTCCTGATCAAAAGGATCTACTTCGATTACAGGTTCAACGCCTATAGCTTTTAAGATTGAAGGGATACTGATTTTTTCTACGATTTCTCCCATCATCGTAACGCCGGTTCCAGGATGTGGCTGATGGCCTGTCATTGCAGTCGTAGAATTATCGAGGATACAGATTGTCTGGTGTGCCTGATTATAAACTGCATTTACAACGCCTGTAATTCCGCTTGCAAAGAAGGTTGAGTCTCCGATAAAGCTGAAGCAGATCCTGTCTTTTTCGTAATGATAGAAGCCCTGTGCCATTGTGATATCGGCACCCATACATAAACATGTATCTGTCATATCAAGAGGTTTTGCGTTTCCAAGAGTGTAGCATCCTATGTCTCCGCAGAAAACTGTCTTTTTACCTTTCATTGCCTGTTTTACGGCATAAAAAGCACCCCTGTGTGGACATCCTGCACATAAAACTGGAGGACGGACCGGTAGCACAGGTACTTGTTGCTTTTGTTGAGATGAATTGGTGCTACCTGTGCTTGCAGTTTCGCTTGGCGAAACTGCTTTACCTTTACAACCTAACTGTTTTTCTATAATTTCTACAACGATATCCACAGTTAATTCACCAGCCTGGGGTACAGTTCCGTCTTTTTTTCCGTGAATAATGGAAGTGATTTTCTTTTCGCCACAAAGCATTACAAGTGCATCTTCTATGACAGGGTCCAGTTCTTCAAAGACTGTGATTTCGTTATGCAAAGATAAAAACTCTTCTGCCATATCTTTTGGGAAAGGATAAGGTGTTCCGATTTTTAAAATTGACGCATCTTTTAATTCAGGATAATCATTTTGCAAAATAGAGAGAGCTTCTTTTAAGTAACAGTAAGAGATTCCACCCGCAGCAAAAGAAAGTCCCTTGGATGATTTATTTTCTGTTTTGTTTAATTCGCTTTTAGAAAAAACTTCCGGTAAAATTTTTTCGTTACGTTCAAAGATTCGTTTGTGATTCATAAAAGAAGTGCGCGGGAAAATTACCCAGCGGTTTGAATCTTTTTCGAAGTACTCACTTTTTTTTGCCATTGTAAGTTCAGGCATTTCCATGCTTTCGTATGCGTGGTCTACACGGGTAGTAGGGCGGAGTAAAACAGGTGTGTTATATTTTTCGGAGATTTCAAAAGCCTTCTGTACCATTACGTATGCTTCGTAAGGTGTAGAAGGATCTAAACATGGAAGCTTTGAAAATCCGGCGAAAGTTCTTGTATCCTGTTCTGTCTGGCTCGAGATTGGGCCCGGATCATCGGCACTTACAATTACCATGCCGCCTTTTACACCAACGTAGGAAAGACACATAACAGGATCACTTGCAACGTTTAAACCGACCTGTTTCATGGTAACAAGAGTACGTCCACCTGAGTAACTGGCCCCTGCAGCAACCTCTACAGCCGCCTTTTCGTTAACAGACCATTCAACATAAGTGCCTGTCTTTTCTTTATATTTAGAAATGAATTCAATAATTTCGCTCGAAGGAGTTCCAGGATATCCTGCAACAAGATTAACACCCGCTTTTAATGCTCCGAGTGCAATTGCCTGATTTCCCATTATCATCTGTTCTGCCATACTTTTTCCTTGTACCTTTACATAGAAACATTAATATTTATAATATAACTTATCTTTTCTATTATAGCAAGATATTGGACTTTTGTGTTATTTGGGCTTATAATTAAATAATAAAAGGAGAAAGCATGGCTAATCAGAGAATAAGACACCCAATCAGTTTAAAACAGATTTTATTGTTTTCAATGCTGATTATTCTGGTTTTAGGTGTCTCTACCACACTTGTTTCTACATTAATCAGAAATGACGATAAAAATAAAGCAATCGACAATAATCATACAATTAATGGACGTACTGCAGATACAGTAAATAATGTGCTTACAAATCTTCAGAATAATTCATTTGTACTCTTTCAGGCACAGAATCTTTCTAAAAAAATTAATCAGGATCTTATAGCTGATTATTTTATCTGTAATCCTCAGGTTATTTTTATTTCATCTTCGCAGTTTGGTTTTTCTGAGGATAAGATTTTTATAAATCCGGTTTACAAGGAAAAATATCCCCAGATTAATGAAAAAATTTTAAATTATGTAAAAGATAAAAAAACTCCGGGAAAAAACACCGTATACGAAAAATTAAATGATGTTCTTGGTGTTCGCTCAATTTCGTGCATCTATGAATACGGCGATAAGGATTCTCCATATTATTCAGTTCTTGGATATTCTACAGAGGCTCTTTCTGAACTTATGAGCACAGGTTCTAACAATACAACCATCCTCATCACAAAAGATACAGATATCCTCATCAACCCTGATTTTGAAAGCCGGGAAACAAAATATTCTATTGCAAAAGATTTTATTGCAGACTTAAATTCAAAGCAGATTGATAACAGTCAGTTCCTTGTTCAGAATCAGGAAGAAGGAAATATTTATCTTTCCATTCACAAGATTGCAAATGAACTTTATGTAATCACATCAATTACAGAAAAATCAGTTTACGAAGTAATCAATTACACAACAAATAATATCATTCTTTTTTCTCTTGGCGTTCTCTTTGTTGCAATCATCATAATCCGTATTTTCAGTAACAATATTACAAATCCGATTAAGGATCTTGTTTCTGCTTCGAATAAAATTGAACACGGTGAATTTGAACTTGATATTAAACCACGCACTAAAGACGAAATAGGACTTTTAACTTCGAGCTTTATTCAGATGGCACACGGACTTTCTGAGCGCGAAAAACTAATGACTTCATTCAGTAAATTTACAAATAAGACGATTGCAGAAAAAGCAGCACGCGGTGAATTAAGCCTTGGTGGTGAAAACCGTAATGCAACAATTTTCTTTTCAGATATCAGATCATTTACAGCAATGTCAGAAAAGATGCAGCCAAACGAAGTCGTTCAGTTCTTAAATGAATATATGACAAAAATGGTTAACTGTGTAGAAAAAACTCACGGGGTTGTAGATAAATATATTGGTGATGCAATCATGGCTGTATGGGGTGCACCTGAATCTGCAGGAAGCGCCGAAGCCGATGCATATAATGCCGTTGTAGCAGCCCTTATGATGAGAAAGGCTCTTTATGATTTTAATGTTATCCGCGCACAGAAAAATCTTCCTCCTGTAAAAATCGGATGCGGTATTAACTCTGGTCCGGTCGTAGCAGGTCAGATTGGTTCTGAACAGAGGATGGAATATACTGTTATTGGTGATGCAGTAAACCTTGCAAGCAGAACCGAAGCGCTGAACAAGCCTTTTGCAACCGATGTCCTTATCACAGAAAATACATATAACCTCATTAAAGATAAAATAATTGTAGAAGAAATGCCGGGTGTTCATGTAAAGGGAAAAACAGATCCTATCCGCATGTTCGCAGTTATTAATCTTGCAGGAAGAACTAATCCTTCTACTTTAAGCGAAGTACGAAAAATTATTGGTACACAGGCCCCTGATTTATCAAAGGTAAATACAGATGATGAAGAAAAGAAATACTCATTCCAGACTAAATAAAGTCGATTACAGCATTTTTATTATCTGTTCTCTCTGCGCCGCTTTTATGTTCTATCTGTTCTGGCATGAATTAAATTCATCTTCCCTAAAACAGAATGAACAGTCGATCGCCACAATTTACTTTAAAAAGAATGTTGCTCAAAGGCGTTTTATAAATAAAAGCATCTGGGAAAAAATTTCTACAGAAACACTAATTTATAACGGAGATAAAATCCGTACGGCAGAAGAATCAGAAGCTTATGTGATGTTTGACGAAGATACAAAAATTGAGCTTGGTTCCAACACAATGATTCAGCTTTTTAAAGATAAAAAGAACAATGGAACAATCGATTTTATGAACGGAAACATCCATGTAGAAAATACAGAAAAAGCTAAAAAAACTGTGATTAAAACAGGTACTAAAAAAATCCAGATTTCCGCACAAACCCAGCTTAATGTAGAAATCGACAAAGATTTTTCAAACAACGCCGTTATAGAAGTTTTACAGGGGCAGGCTTCTGTTATTCAGACCGACTCCAAAGGAAAAGAAATTGAAAAATTAAAAACTATTTCTGCAGGTCAGGTTGAAGTTTTAAGGGTAAACGAAATTATTTCAAAAGAAGAACTCGCAGAAAAAGAAAAAGAAAAGGAAAGTGATGAAGAAGTTACTCCCGAAGATCTTGAAAAAGTTGAACCTGTTATTGTAGAAGTAAATGAGTCCGGCCTTAAAAAAGTTAAAACTGCTGAACTTGCAGAATTCAGTAATGATCAGGGATGGCATTGTCATCAGTATGTGAATGTTATTTCTGAATTAATCGGTGATAATAAAACAATTCCAAAAGGCTCGCTGTTAACAATAAACATCAAAGGTGTTTCAGATTCTACTATTCCTGCTATGAAGGTTCATCTTGGCGGTTATGATTCAGACGGAGTGTATTATGATAATTCAAGTATATATTCAGTCAAAAGTATAACAAAAGATATACCTTTTGATATAACGATTGATTCATGGCTTTTACATAGAATTTATAATACATCATATTCGTACATAACCTTATTCCTTGATGATAATGATTATAACGATTCAATCAATATTAAAGATTTAAAAGTATCTTTAAAAGTAAGCAATCTGGATTATAAAAGGGATTATGAACCTGCATCAAACTATCCTGTAAAACCAGTTGCTTCTAAAAAAATCCAGTTCCATCAGAATGTCTGGGGCGACAAGGGATGGGAAACAACCGGCCGCGATATGGAATTCTTTATGACAGAATTCTTTAAAGAAAAGACTCTGATTAAAAAAGGCAGAAAACTTAAGGTAACTTTAACTGCAACAAGTAACATAGATTTACCTTATCTTGGCATACAGTCCATTTCTTCCGAGACCTGGAATTTAGCAATCCCTGATGAACAGTATGATATTACACCACAGTATGACTGGAGTGAAGGACCTATTATTAAAGCCGGCAAGAAGTTTACATTCTCAAGGATTATTAATTTTTCAGAAGACATGTATATAGATACTTACAGCGGACATATAATAAAACTTACTTACGGAGAACCTGTAAGGGAATGCGCTGTATTCGATATAGAGAATTTTACTTTCGAGTTTGTTGATTAAAATGCTTCTTTTTGCGCGAGATAAGGATTTTTACAAAAAAGTCATTAAGTTTGCTTTACCGATTGCCCTTCAGAGTTTTATAACCGTCGGTATTAACATGCTCGACACAAACATGGTTTCTCAGGTAAGCCAGGATGCTCTTTCTGCAACATCGCTTTCAAATTCATTCATAAGCATCTACCAGATTTTATGTATGGGACTTGGAATGGGGGCTTCGGTTTTAGTTTCAAGATACTGGGGATTAAAAAAGACAGAGAAGGGTAATACACCACAGACAGATCGTGCATTAAAACAGACAGTCTGCTTAATGCTTCGTCTTACAATCATCCTTGCTTCTGTTTTTGCAATTCTTTCATTCTTTTTCCCCGCCCTTTTAATGAACTCTTATTCAGATGAAGAGAGGATAATCTTTCTTGGCGTTGAATATTTTCAGTGGTCAGTTCCGACATATTTTTTCTTAGGCGCTTCTTTAACTACAACAATTGTTTTACGAAGTGTAGGGCAGGTTAAATTTCCACTTTTTGTTTCCATCGGTGCTTTGGGAATAAACTTTCTTGCAAACTATGCTTTTATCTTTGGTCATTTTGGAGCACCAAGAATGGAAGTTGCAGGTGCTGCTTTAGGAACCCTTATTTCCAGAATCTTCGAAGCCGGAATGATTTTAGGATATCTTTTCTTTAAGGATAAAAAGATTTTATTCCGAATCCGTGATTTATTTATAAGCACAAGATCTCTTATCCGTGAGTATATAAGAATCTGTATTCCGGTTTTAATTAGCGACGGTATTTTAGCTTTTGGAAATAATACGGTTGCAATGGTAATCGGACATCTTGGAGGTGCCTTTACCGCAGCAAATGCAATTACAAGTGTAACTCAACAGCTTAGTACAGTAGTTATTCAGGGAGTATGCCAGGCGGGTGCAATAATCACAGGACAGACTCTTGGAAAATACGGAAAAGAAAAAACAGTAAAACAAAGCTGGCTTTTTCTTGGGCTTGGTCTTGCTCTTGGTACGGTTTCTGCCTTATTCATATTCTTTGCAAGCGATTTAATCATCTCTTCTTATTCTACGACAGAACAGGCAAGGATAATTGCAAAAAGCCTAATGGACTCAATTTCTATAATCATCATCTTCCAGGCTACAAATTCAATTATGACAAAGGGTGTTTTAAGAGGTGGCGGGGATACAAAGATGCTTATGCTTGCCGATAACTGCATGCTCTGGATTTTATCTATTCCGCTTGGCTGTCTTGCAGGATTTTATCTTCATCTTCCGGCTTTCTTGATTTATTTCTTTTTAAAAATTGATCAGGTAATAAAAACCATATGGTGTATCTTTCGTCTTAAAAGTGAAAAATGGATTAAAAAAATTTCCACAGGCGATACGGCTCACGACTAGAAAATTTTTCCCGCAAGAAACAATTTCTACACGCACAAATGAATTAAGAGCCGTAATAAATACGTTTGTTTCATGCATAGTTTTTTTGTTGATTTTTCATTATATTATTAAATATGATTAAAGCAGAATTAGAAAAGGAAATCCAAAATTTTTTAAAAACTTCCGAAGAAGATAAACTCCATCTTTTTACAATGGCTGATGGCAGAATCCGCGGAGCTTTGTTTAATGGCACACGTTTTGTAAATCAGATAAGAGCACAGCATAAACTTGGGATTTTAGAAACATATATACTCGGACAGGCAGCCTTATGCGGAGCCCTCACAATCCCAATGATGAAGGATAAAGAAAATCTTGCAATTAAATTCGAAGGTAACGGTCCAGCCGGTGGATATTCAATCGAAGCTGATTCTGCAGGCTTTATAAGAGGCTACCTTTTTAACGAAAATATTCCCCTCGAAAAACCACTTGATTCCTGGGATTTAAAACCATTTTTAGGCGGTGGAACTTTAAGTTTTTCCAGAATGCATAAAGACGATAAGCTTCCCCAGATGAGTTCTGTTTATGTAGAAAACGGAAACATAGCCCTTGATTTTGCAGAATATTTTGCACAGTCAGAACAGATAAATACAGCCTTTAATTCAAGCATCCAGTTCGATAAATCAGGGATGGTAACAGGAGCCGGGGCAATGTATCTTCAGGTGATGCCTAAAACCGGTGGTATAAAAAACAGCGGAAGCGGGATCGACAGCAATGTAGAAGAAAGCGACGAAGATAAAATCCTTTTACAGAAGGTAGAAAATGCATTCAAAGCCTGCCCGAGCCTTGGTCTTTTATACAGCGAAAAAGAAGTTGATTCAGAAGATATAATCGTTGGCCTCTTCCGTGAATTTAAACCTGTAATCACCTTAAAACGCGACATCATCTTTAACTGCCCGTGCTCGGAAGAATTTTTTATAAATCACATTAGAAATCTTCCAAAGGCAGAACTCGAAGACATAAAGAAAAACGGACCAGATCCATTAGAAATTACCTGTAGGAACTGCGGCAGCGTATTTCACATTAAAACAGAAAGATTATAAGAAATTATTTAGAATACAGCATTTTTTCTGAACTTTTCTTCTTATGATGATATAATATAAGAATGAATTACGACGTTAAAAAAATTGCAAACATGACCCGCATTTACGGTCTTATAATCATCTTTTCGAATATAGTTGCGATAATTGTCCCGGTTTCAATTTCTACTCCAAACTGGCTTTTACAGTCAGAAGATATGAGAATCTGGTCGGCTTATATAAGTAAATCAAATCTTTCGAATATTTGTATTCTGCCTGCCTTTCTTATCCCAACTTTAGTATGTTATTTTTATTCAAAAAATCTTTTTAAGAATAAAGATAACCTGATGAAAAAAATCGTAGAAATTCCGTCTGTTTATTCGCTTTCGAGTGTAATCGGCTGGAATGTTTATTATTTTCTTGAACTCCCTTTTGTTTTTTATGCAAAAGCAACAATGGGTATTCAGATTAAAATGGTTTTACTTTCTTCATGGGCATTTGCTTTGATTTCGGGAATGACAGCCTGGACCGTATCTTATCTTTTTATTGAACTTTTGAACCGTTCCATTCTTCTTCCAAAAATCTTCCCGGAAGGTCATATAAAATATTCAAAACATTCTGTTCATCCAAAGTTTTCTCATCTTTTGATTTTCTGTTTTATAATCAGCTCTGTATTCCCGATTTTACTCCTTCTTTCTGCAAATGTAATTTCGCAGGTAAATGCCGGAAATCCTGTTGAATATAATATGATTATTATTTCGCTTTTATTCCTTGTTTTTGCCTTTATCATCACGATTTCTCTTTCAAAAATCATCATAAATCCGCTTGGAAGTCTTACAAAGGCTGCAGAAAATATTAAAAATGGAGATTATAAAAGCCGCGTAAAAATCGTTACTGCAGATGAACTTGGAATGCTTGCCGACAGCTTTAACGACATGGCAGTCTCGCTCGAAGAAAAAGAATTCATGCGCGATACTTTTGGAAAGATTGTAGATCCTGAAGTCCGTGATTATCTTATGAAAGAAAGCCGCAATGTTGAGCGTAAAGGTGAAGTTCGTAAAGTAACAATTTTATTCTGCGATATAAGAAATTTTACAGCAATGAGTGAAAATATGTCGGCACCTTCTGTCGTAACTTTGTTAAATAAATATTTTACAGAGCTTGGAAAATGCATTACAAATCACAATGGAATTATTAATAAATATATCGGTGATGCAATTATGGCTATTTTTGGAGCGCCGGTTGATTCAAAAAATTCCAGCCTTGATGCCTTCCTTGCAGCAAAAGAAATGATTCAGACTCTTAAACTGATTAATCAGGATTTTAAAAAAGAAGGATTACCGGAAATTAATTTTGGAATAGGTATTCATACAGGCGAAGTTTTTGCCGGAATCATCGGAGCCGAAAACCGCATGGAATATACAGTAATCGGTGATGCTGTAAATACTGCAAGTAGAATTGAATCTTTGTGTAAAACATACCGCGTTCAGCTTTTGATTTCCGAAAATGCCCTAAGGTTTATAAAAGAAGCAGAGGGTAGTGAAGCTGATGGATTTAAGCTTGTTGATAATGCTCCAATCCGCGGAAAAGCAGAGCCGATGAAAGTTTATACAGTTTGATTATTTTTGCCTGATATTCATGCATACGGTAAATTTAATTTAATTAAACTTATACTTTAAAACTGATTATTTTCTTTGTTTTTTGTTGACTTATTGACTTTTTGATATTATATTTGATTTTGCATCTGGGGATGTCCCGGTTTCGACGGAATTGGGAAATCTTGTATTGCAGGTAGGAGTGAAGGTTCCTTAAACTGACGAAACAATAACTGCAATTTTCGCAAGAAAAGAAGAAGAAGCTGATGAAGCTTTCGAAGCAGAAGCACTCGCTGCGTAAGTAGCCGTGCAGGAACTCAACTGGCTCTGTTCCGCGCCGGATGATGTTCTTTCACCTTTCGGGACTTGCCTTATACAGTTTCTGTAATGTATAAGGGACACTTTATCAGAATACGGAGGCGACGCTTGTTATGCTGCTACCGGCTCCCGACAACCACCTCGCATAACTAAACCTGTAGATGTACCTGGTTTACCTTCCCGGACAGGAGTTCAATTCTCCTCACCTCCATAAAAAAGGGACTCACCAAGAGTCCCTTTTCTTATTTCTTCTTAATTATCAGCAGTGTAATATCATCTGTAACTTTTGCACGGTTGGCAAAGGTTCTTGCTTCATCAACAATGTTTTCAATCTGATCTTTTATAGGAAGATCGGAATTTTTTAAGAAGGTTCGTTTAAGGCGTTCAATACCAAATTCTTCGCGGTTACGGTTCATGGTTTCTACCAATCCGTCTGTATACAAAAGTAAAAGATCTCCCTTTTCTACAGTAATGTTTACATTTTCAAAGTGAACAGGAAAATCAGAAATACCAATTACGCCGGTTTCGTCTGTGCTTCCTCTCTTAATAATTTCAAGCTTATCTTCTTTTGCTTTATACCAGATTACATTAGGATGGCCTGCATTTACAAATTCTATATTATCTCCTTTGATTCTTGCAAGAACACCTGTAAGATAGTTTTCTACGTTTCCTTTTTGTACAATAATCCTGTCATTAATTACATATAAAACTTCGTTAAGTGCAAGCTTGCGGCCCTTGAAAAATTCATCATTAATAATATTTTTAACAAGCATTGTAACAAGACCTGAAGAAATACCATGACCGGAAACATCAAAAAGACCAAAGCCTTCAAGTGTATCCTTGGTAAAATAAAAATCGTAGAGGTCTCCGGAAACACCTGCCATTGGCTTGTTATAATAGGCAGCCTCAAAGTTTTTAAAGTCGGGCAGCTTTACATTATAAAAACTTCGCTGAACAAAGGAGGCAAGTTCTATTTCCTTGTCTGCGCGTTCAACTTCATATTTTAAGTGCGTATTAGTTTCTTCAAGAGAAGTATTTGCACGCGAAAGCTCTTCAGTTCTGTTTTGTACAAGCTTTTCAAGGTTTGCATTAAGAAA